>Ga0302314_10004836_pt1 | contig 24706 bp, 24 predicted proteins | sample III_Palsa_N2_3_FD_200533 | JGI IMG/M metagenome (GOLD analysis project Ga0302314, IMG submission 200533) | Peat permafrost microbial communities from Stordalen Mire near Abisko, Sweden - III_Palsa_N2_3 | ecosystem: Environmental > Terrestrial > Soil > Palsa > Peat permafrost | place: Sweden... | reverse complement strand
CCAGAAAATTAAAATTTTACGCAAAAAATGTTATTTTCGATCTGTTTCCATCGTTGATTTTTGAAAAAAGATATGACCGCATGTTCAGGAATCTGGACGAACAGCAATGGACTTATATTCGCTCGCGTGCCAATTATTATAATAAACTTGAGCAGCAATTCGTCCTGAACGAAACGGCGAGCCGCAGCAGCGCGCTACCTTTGCGCGGCAATCCAAGCGCCTATTACTATGATTTCAAAGAAATATCCCGATACTTCGCGCGCTCCGTAAAATTCAACTACGTGTTCAAGGACATTAAAGAAACGGTAGACGAGCCTACGCTTCTTAAAACCAGGCCCCTTAATGAAGCCAATGAAAATTCTGTCATATTGAAGCTGGACAAAATGAGGCACTTCAATTTTATTGAAGATACGCGATCATTCGAAAGCAAACTTGACATGGCCGTTTTTCGGGGGGCCTGCTACCAGGAACACAGAAAAGCATTCGTCGCCAAGTATCACGGCTCACCCATAGCCGATATTGGCGACACTGATGACGCCAGAAAGGGGCAACACGGTCATCGACCTTATATGAGTATTGCTGACCAGCTGAAGTACAAGTTCGTGATCAGTCTGGAAGGTAATGACGTAGCGACCAACTTGAAATGGATCATGCTCTCGAACTCCGTTTGCTTTATGCGCAAGCCGCGAGTGGAGAGCTGGTTTATGGAAGGCTCCTTAATCCCCGACCATCACTATGTACTGCTGGACGATGAATTTTCGGATTTGGAAGATAAAATAAATTATTACGTTAAGCATACAGACAAGGCGATGGCGATAATTAAAAATGCCAATCAGTACGCCATGCAGTTTCTCGACACGCGGCGGGAAAAGCTTATTTCACTGCTGGTTCTTAGAAAGTACCTCGATCTTTCCGGTCAATGAAGGGTCTGTCACATCGTAGACATGCCGCCATGTTCCCCGCTGTCAGAACAGACGTTCTTCCAGTGAGATCCTGAGCCGGCCGGGCGTCACGCCGTAGACTTCCTTGAAGCCGCGGATGAAGTGTGCGGAGTCGGCAAAACCGCATTCATAGGCAATGACCGTGATACGTTTTTCCGTATTGAGTAGTAGCCAGCGCGCGTATCGAAGCCGCATCGTCCGGTAAAACTCCTTGGGAGATACCCCCATTTCTGTCAGGAAGTTGCGTTCGAGTTGCCTGACGCTCGTACCGGTCATCTTCGCGATTACCGCGACGTTTAGCGGCGCCTCCAGGTTTTCTTCCATCAGCACAATCGCGTGCCGTACCAGCAAATCACCGACTGCCAGATAGCCCAGTGCCTTACGGCGCTCGACGAACGACGTGCCGCCGTGACGGCTGACTGTCATTTGATGAATCACCTTGGAGGCTCTGTCCGAGCCGCAATGCAAGCTGATCAAACGCGTGGCCAACTCGAGGACGGACACGCCGCCGGCGCACGTAATGCGGTTGCCGTCGATCAGATAATCTGAATTGGCGATGACCCGCAGGTCCGGGAACATGGTCTTGTAGTCCTCCAGGTGGAACGCGTGGACACAAGCAACCCGGTCCTGCATCAAGCCGGCTTTCGCCAGCACGAAACTGCCCGTGCACATGCCGATCAACGGCACACCTTCGGCGTCGGCCTCGCGCAAATAGTCCCAGTAGCGCCGGTCGACCTGTTCAAGTTTCGGCAAAAGGCCACCAATCACAACCAGGTAATCGAATTGCCGCGGCGAGCCTTGTACCGCGTGCACCGGCACGGTCACACCGCAGCTCGCTTCCGCGGTTTCATCGGCCATGCCGAGCAGTGTCCATGCGCAACGCAGCGGACGGCTCTGGTCGCCGAGATCGGCTGCATGGCGCAACGCATCGCAGAAGCCCGCCAGCGAAAGCAGCGGGAAAGTGGGCCAGAGAAGAAATCCGATGTTGAGTTCGGCCCCCGAGCGGGACGCCTTGCCCTCTCGTTTGACGCTGGCGCGATCGAGCCGATCGACGAGATCGCGGCCAAGGGACGGCTCCCGGCCATCGGGCAGTGGTTTTTCGCGTGCCATGACGTTCCCGCAGGGCGTTGGTGAACCTGAGTATATAAGCCAAAAAATGCGCTTGGCCGCCATGTCGCATTTCTTCTATTTTTTTGCGAGTCGGTGCAATGCCAGCCATTTTTTCGTCACTAAAGTCGCTCCTGTCACCTGCCCGCAATCGATCACTGGCAAGCGCCAGTGCACCATCGTCCAGCAAGCTGCATAACCAGGAGAGTCTCATGTCGGCTAGATTTCACTGCGCGCTATGCGCCAATATCGGAGTAAGTCTGATCATGCTCGGCTCGGCCAGCGCATTCGCAGACGAAGTTGTCAAAATTGGACATGCCGCGCCGTTGACCGGCGCAAATGCCGAGTGGGGAAAGGACACCGAGAACGGCGCCCGGCTGGCAGTGGAGGAAATCAACGCGAAGGGTCTCGTGGTCAACGGCCAGAAGGTCACGCTGGAGCTCGATGCACAAGACGACGCGTCGGACCCGCGCCAGGGCACGCAGGTGGCGCAGAAGCTGGTCGACGACCAGGTCGTCGCCGTGGTTGGCCACATGAATTCGGGGACCACTATCCCTGCGTCGAAGATCTACAGCGACGCGGGTGTGGTCGAGGTCTCTCCTTCAGCGACCAATCCGGTTTATACGCAACAAGGCTTCAAGACCACCTACCGGGTTGTTGCAACCGACGCCCAGCAGGGTCCGGCGCTGGCCGACTATGCGAAGAAGACGCTCGGGGCGAAATCGGTGGCGATCGTGGACGACGCGACGGCATACGGCCAGGGACTCGCCAATGAATTTGAAAAGCAGGCGAAGGCGGACGGGTTGACCGTGCTCTCACACGATGCAACCAACGACAAGGCAGTCGACTTCCGCTCGATTCTCACCAAGATCAAGGGCGAGCATCCAGACATCATCATGTACGGGGGAATGGACGCCACGGGCGGTCCGTTCGCGAAGCAGGCGCAACAGCTCGCCATTGCAGCACGCGTGCTCGGCGGTGACGGCCTGTGCGCCGATTCGCTCGCGAAACTGGCCGGTGATGCTGCAGACAACGTCGTGTGCTCGATCGCCGGCATGCCGCTTGAGAAAATGCCGAATGGTCCCGCTTTCGAGCAACGCTACGAAGCACGCTTTCATCAGCACGTACAGCTCAATGCCCCGTTCGCCTATGACGCGGTGTACATCATCGTCGACGCAATGAAGCGCGCCAACTCGATCAAAGCCTCGGACATCCTTGCAGCGATGCCAAGCGCAAATTTCGTCGGCGTGCTGGGCCGCACGCAGTTCGACGCTCACGGCGATCTGAAACAAGGCGCGATCTCCCTGTATGACTACAAGCGCGGCAAGCAGACGCTGCTCACCGTCGTGAAGATGTAGTGCTCATGGACGTCCCTGTTCCTGGCGCGGGCGTAATTGGCCCTGCTGCTCCGCCGAAAGCGCGGATCGTACTGATTGGCACAGGCGGCACGATAGCGGGCCGTGGCGCGTCGCCAGTCAACACGTCCGCGTATGACTGCTCCGTGCTGTCCGTCGACCAGATTCTTGACGGTCTGCCTGCCGCGGCATCGATTGCCGACATCAGCGCGGAGCAGCTATTTCAGTGCGGCTCGGAGAATTTCGGCAATGGACAATTGCTGCAGTTGGGCAAGCGAATCTCAACGCTGCTGAAACGGGATGACGTGGATGGCGTTGTCATCACGCACGGCACCGATACCATCGACGAAACCGCTTATTTCCTTCATCTGACGCTCAAAAGCACGAAGCCGGTAGTCGTGGTGGGCGCAATGCGTCCTCCCTCCGCGCTCAGTTCGGACGGACCGCTTAACCTGTACAACGCGATCGTCGTGGCGGCGAGTGAGTCAGCTCACGGAAAAGGCACGCTCGTCGTTGCAAACGATGAGATTCACACCGCGCGTGATGTTGCGAAGACCAATACGTTCAAGCAGGAGGCGTTCAGCTCGCCGTACGGTCCCTTGGGATATATCGTCGAGGGCAAGCCGGTCTTTTATCGACTGCCGGCGCGTCGGCATACAGTGCAAAGCGAATGGTCGATCGACGAGATCGACGCGCTGCCGGAGGTCGGTATCCTCTATGCGCACGGCGGCATGAACGACGCCATGGTGCGCGCCATGCTCGACTCAGGTGTGAAGGCGCTCATCTATGCGGGGACCGGCAACGGCAACGTGGCGACCTCGGTAGTGGCTTCGCTCGTCAATGCGAGAGCGCGTGGTGTTCACGTCGTCCGAGGTTCGCGCACGGGAAGCGGCGTGGTCATCCGCAACGCCGCACAGCCCGATGATCGCTATGACTGGCTGGTAACGGACGATCAGGTTCCGCACAAGGCGCGCATCCTGATGATGCTCGCGCTTACCGGAAAGCATTGCACACGAAAACTTCAGAATGCCTTTTTGACGTATTGATTCGGCCTCTGTGCTACGACTTGGCGGCCGAAAGATCGGGTACATCCCAGCGGTCAATACGCTCAAGCTGGTGCAAACTGGGTTCCTTGACTCCCGGCGCTCAACCATGTGGCAAATCGACCAAATGAGTCTTCGACTTTTCATCGCGGTATGCGAAGAAGGGACCATCGCGCGCGCAGCCGAGCGCGAATTCATCGCGCCTTCGGCTGTCAGCAAGCGGTTAGCGGACCTGGAAACATTGGTCGGTACGGCATTGCTGTCGCGCAGCCAGCGCGGCGTCAGGGCGACCGCAGCGGGCGAGGCGCTGCTCAAGCACGCGCGCCTCATCATGCTTGACCACGAGCGCCTGCAAGCTGAGCTAAGTGAATACGCCGCGGGCGGCCGCGGACATGTGCGTGTGCTGGCGAACGTGTCGTCAATGGTTGAGTTTCTTCCGGAAGTGCTCTCCAGATTCCTGCAAGCGAACCCGGGTGTGCGCGTCGACGTTGAAGAGCGTACGAGCGCTGACATCGTCCGGGGACTGGAAGAGGGCGCAGCCGATATTGGTATCTGCCGCGATTTCGTCTCCACCCGTGAACTCGATGTGACGACGTATCGCTCGGACCATCTTGCCCTGGTGGTTCCGAAGGACCATCCCCTGGCGGGGGCGCCGGCCATCGGCTTCGTGCAGACGCTCGATCTGAACCACCTCGGGCTATCGTCGAACGCGTCCGTGAACGCCCTGATGCAGCGCATTGCTGCGGAGAAGGGGAGAGAGCTTAGCTACCGGGCGTACGTATCGACTTTCGATGCAGCCTATAGATTCATCCAGGCGGGACTCGCTGTAGCGATCCTGCCTCGCGAAGCGGTCAACCCTCAGGTCAGGCAGCAGTACGGGCTTGAAGTGATTCCGCTGGCCGAAGCCTGGGCCGAGCGGCGCTTCGTCATTTGCGTACGTGATCGCGCGGCCCTGACGCTGCCGGCGGCGCGACTGATCGAGCACCTGATGGCAACTCGCTGACACATCGCTGATGCATCGCGCCGCTCCCCAAAAGCCCTTAAGGGTTTTCCCTTTTCAGCCATTTCGCCCCGTCAGGCAACCGTCAACCGCCATCGCGGGGCAAGATGGACTGCATCGTCAAATGAGTCTTTTCACCGCGTACCCGGCCCGTCACGCTTGATCTCAACTTTGTCATCATGAGTTGAGAAACGATGAACCATCCTACCGAACGCGTGATCGTCACCGAGGTCGGCATGCGCGACGGCCTTCAAAGCATTTCGCGGATCATGTCGACCGACGACAAGAAGCGTTGGATCGACGCTGCCTGGGAAGCCGGCATTCGCAGCATGGAGGTCGCTTCCTTCGTGCCGGCGAAACTGCTGCCGCAAATGGCGGATGCCGAAGCGGTCATTGCCCATGCGCTGACTCTTGAAGGCCTCGTTGTAACCGCGCTGGTTCCAAACGTGAAGGGCGCACAGCGCGCGATCGAATCCGGCGTCCACAGGATCGTCGCACCGATATCGGTCAGCGTCGCCCACAGCCTCTCTAACGTGCGAAAGACCCCCGAGGAGATGCTCGGCGCGTTTGCCGAGATGTGTTCGCTCGCCAAAGGTCATGCCGAGACCATTGCCGGGCTATCCACCGTATTTGGCTGCACGTTGCAAGGCAACGTGCCTTATGACGACATCGGCCACATTACACGGCAAGCACTCGAAGCAGGCGCTGACGTCGTCGCACTCGGCGATACGACGGGTCAGGCCACGCCTCGACAGGTGGGCGAAATCATCGACCTGGTCCGTGGCATTGCGGGCCACAGACTGCGCTCCGTGCACTTCCATGACACGCGCGGCCTTGGCCTTGCCAACACGCTCATTGCCCTTCAGCACGGCATCCGGGAGCTTGATTCGTCGCTCGCCGGGCTCGGAGGGTGTCCGCACGCCCCGGGCGCTACCGGTAACGTCAACACCGAAGACCTTGTCTTCATGCTGCAAAGCATGGGCTATGAGACCGGCATCGATATGGAAAAGCTGATTGCCTCGCGCAGCGTGCTCGAACAAGCGTTGCCCGGCGAACTGCTTTACGGATACCTCGCCCGCGCGGGTGTTCCCTCGCAATTCCACGAATCAAAGGTCACCCGATGAACGCCTCTACGTCGTCTGCGCAAACCAGCGCCCTGCCCCTGGCAGGCATTCGCGTGGTCGAGCTGTCGCACATGGTGATGGGGCCGACGTGCGGCATGATCCTGGGAGACCTCGGTGCTGAAGTCATCAAGGTCGAGCCGCCACGCGGCGACGGCACCCGGCGCCTGCTCGGCACCGGCGCTGGTTTCTTCAGCACTTTTAACCGCAACAAGAAGAGCATCGCCCTCGACCTCGATACCGAAGCGGGTCTTGGCGCGCTACACAAGCTCGTCGACACGGCCGATGTCTTTATCGAAAACTTCAAACCTGGCCGCATGGCAACACTGGGTCTGGACTACGAGAGTTTGAAAGCGCGGGACCCCGGCTTGATTTATGTGTCGCACAAAGGCTTTCTCAACGGACCCTACGAGCATCGACTCGCGCTTGATGAAGTCGTGCAGATGATGGCGGGTCTCGCCTACATGACCGGCCCGGTCGGCCGGCCGCTGCGCGCAGGGAGCTCCGTGAACGACATCATGGGCGGCATGTTCGGCGCGATTGGCGTGCTTGCAGCGCTCTTCGAGCGCAAATCGACCGGCATTGGCAAGGAAGTGCAAAGCGCGCTGTTCGAAAATTGCGTGCTGCTGTCCGCCCAGCATATGCAACAGTTCGCCGCGACCGGCGTCGCCGCTGCCCCGATGCCTGAGCGCATCAGCGCGTGGGCGGTGTACGACGTCTTCACGCTTGCAGGAGGCGAGCAGATGTTCATCGCGGCGACAGGAGATACTCAATGGCGCGCCCTGTGCGCCATTCTCGATCGACCCGATTTGCTCGAGGACCCGCGGCTCGCAACCAACAATGATCGCGTGATGATGCGCCCGTGGCTCCTGCAAACGCTGGGCGAAACGTTGAAACAGCTAGATGGCTCAGCGCTGATACCGCAATTCGAACGCGGTCATATTCCGTTTGCTTCGATCACCAAGCCCGAAGACCTTTTCGAAGACAAGCATCTGATCGAAAGCGGCGGCCTTGCAACGTTGACACTCGACGACGGAACCGAAACGGCGATGCCGCTTCTGCCCATCTCCATGAATGGTGAGCGCCTGCAGCCACGTCAACCGATTGCGAAGGTTGGCGAGCATACGGCCGACGTGTTGCGCGAACTTGGCTACGGTGAAACACAGATCGACGAACTCACCGCCGCCTCACACCCGAAAGCCGCCTGAGAGCGTATGGAAATCCCGAACATTACTCAAGCCGGCCCAAGACCGGAACTCATGGAGACAGGCGATGGAGTCGTCGAATCATGCTGTTTTTTCTGCCGCCGTTGCACATCCTCGCGCAATGCCGGATGCATCCGCCCAGGCCGAAGCCGCTGTGGATGAGGTTGCTCTGGGCGCGGCGCGGATCTCGGCGCGGCTGGACCGGCTGCCCGCAACGAGAACGATCTGGCAACTCGTGATGCTGTTGAGTCTTGGCCTGTTCTTCGAACTTTTCGACCTGATGTTTTCAGGTTATATCGCCCCAGGCCTGGTCAGGAGCGGCATTCTGACCTCGACCACACATGGATTGTTTGGGACAAGCGGAGTGGCAAGTTTTATCGCGGCGCTGTTCGCCGGTCTCTTCATCGGAACGGCAGCATGTGGCTTTCTCGCCGATAAATTCGGGCGTCGCGCGATCTTTACCTACTCGCTGCTCTGGTACACCGCGGCGAACATCATCATGGCGTTTCAGGACACCGCCTTCGGATTGAACCTGTGGCGCTTTATAGCAGGCGTTGGAATAGGCGTGGAAATAGTGACTATTGGGACGTATATCTCAGAGCTCGTTCCCAAGCACATTCGTGGACGAGCATCGGCATGCTCGCAGGCGATCGGTTTCTGCGCAGTTCCCGTTGTCGCGTTCCTGTCTTACTTGCTCGTTCCTCGCCAGGTTTTCGGCATCGACGGCTGGCGTTGTGTGGTCTTGACAGGCGTGGTTGGCGCGATGGTCGTCTGGTGGGTAAGGCGACGGCTTCCTGAGAGTCCACGCTGGCTCGCCCAGCAGGGCCGCCTGAATGAAGCCGATGCCGTCATGACACGGATCGAAGCGCGCGTCGAGAAAGAATATGGAAAACCTTTGCCTACACCCGCGCTGCCAGAACCCGTGAGAGCCCGTGCATCGTTTCGGGACCTGCTTGTGGCACCTTATCGAAAACGCGTAGCCATGCTGATCATTTTTCACGTCTTCCAGACAATGGGGTACTACGGGTTCGCCAACTGGATTCCCACCTTGCTGATCAAGCAGGGTGTGACGGTCACCAGCAGCCTGATGTATGCATCGATCATCGCAATTGCGGCACCGCTGGGCCCGCTGCTTGGCATGCTGATAGCAGACAGATTCGAGCGCAAGACCGTGATCATTGTGATGGCGGCGATGAATGTTGCGTGCGGCCTGATGTTCAGCCAGGCGCGCGATACCCTCATGCTGGTCAGCCTGGGCGTATGCCTGGTCCTTGCTGGCAACATCATCTCGTTCAGTTACCACGCGTACCAGGCCGAACTGTTCCCGACCAGTATCCGGGCGCGGGCCGTAGGTTTTGTCTATTCATGGAGCCGGATCTCGGCGATGTTCTCCGCTTTTGTGATCGCCTGGTGCCTGAAGGAGTTTGGTGTATGCGGGGTGTTCGTGTTTATCTCCGGCGCGATGATCGTTGTAATTTGCGCAATCGCGATACTGGGACCGAAGACCCGGAACGTTGCGCTGGAGGATATATCCACCTGAGCACTTCACGAAGTCAAGAAGCAGTTTTCACTCGGTCACGGGTGGTCCTGCTTACAGAGTCTTGACCCAGCCAAGCGCATCATCCGCAAATTTTCTAAGCAGACGGGCAAGCTCACCCACCTCTTTGGCTTCCCAGCCGGCAAGCAATTCTTCGATGATTTTCTGACGCGCCGCGTCAAGCGCATCCGTCATGACCCGCCCCTGATCCGTAATGACGGCCGCCCGAACCCGGCCGTCGTTCGGGCTTGGACATCGCGAGACAAGTCCGAGGCTTTCCAGTTTCGCGACCTGCCTGCTGACCGTGCTGTAGTCGCGCCCCGCGAGTTCCGCAAGTTCGACAATACCAAGCGGCCCCAGCCGTTCGACCCTTGCAAGCAGCGGGAAAAGTGCGCGATCCAGATCGACACCTGCCGCTTCAATCAGGGCAGCATCCGGTTGCGGCCGATTGAGCACGCCCGTAAGGTCCAATAGTGCTTCCCGCAACTGGCGTATCTCTTTCCCCATCGCGATTCAATTCCTTGTCAATGACTTTATATGTGTATAATACACATATATTTGATGATCCAATCCCGGATGAAGCGTACGCTCGGATACTTGGCAAAGGAGAGCAACCATGAAAGCAGCACTCGTTAGAGAATCCGGCGCGACGCCGGCTTATGCCGACTTCACCGAGCCCGCTGTCACCGAAGGCGTGGTCCGTATCGCGGTTGTAGCATCCGCCCTGAGTCATGTCACCAAGAGCCGGGCATCGGGCAAGCACTATAGCTCCGCGGCGAAGCTCCCTTTCGTGCCTGGGATCGACGGCACCGGGGTTCTTGAAGACGGCACGCGTGTCTATTTCGTGCTGCCCGAAGCGCCCTTCGGCGGCATGGCCGAGCACTGCATCGTCAAGAAGGCGCGTTGTATTGCTTTGCCGGCCGCCTTGGATGAGGTGACTGCGGCGGCAATCGCCATTCCGGGCATGTCGTCATGGGCGGCTTTGACCGAACGTGCAAAGCTGGTGAAGGGAGAGACCGTACTGATCAATGGTGCAACAGGCGTATCGGGCCGTCTCGCTGTGCAGATCGCCAAGTATCTGGGCGCTGGCAAGATCATTGCGACCGGGCGGAATGCGGGAACCCTGCAGTCTCTGAAAGCGCTCGGTGCTGACGAGACGATCAGTCTCACACAGGACAACGACGCACTTGAAAGCGCGTTCCAACGGCAGTTTCACGATGGCGTTGGCGTCGTGCTCGACTATCTTTGGGGGCAAAGCGCAGAGCTGTTGCTGGCGGCCGGCGCCAAAGCTTCGCCGGAGGCGGTGCCGCTCCGGTTTGTTCAGATTGGGGCCATGAGCGCGGCAACCATCACGCTTCCCAGCGCAGCGCTGCGATCATCAGCCATCGAACTCATGGGCAGCGGTATAGGCAGCATTCCAATGCCGCGCCTTCTTGGTGCGATCGAACAACTGTTGAACGCCACGGTCCCCGGCGGTTTCGAGATCGCGACTAACTCAGTACCCTTGTCTCAGGTCGAGGATCACTGGGCCAATGAAAACCAGGCACGTACGGTGTTTACGACAGGGTTTCAACCGTGACAACCGGGCATTGCCTATTTGCCGAACTTCGCGATTCCGCAACATCTGACCACATGATCACAATCCGTCTCCTCGCCCCCGGCGACGCCGATAGTTTTAAATCCCTGCGCCTCGCCGCCGTAGATAACTCTCCAACGTCCATATGGCCGACACGCGAGGAGGAAGAAGCGCGAACGACCGAACAAACCGCTGCCCGCATTCAATCGACAGGGACGCAGGCTGTATTTGGAGCATTTGCCGGTGCAGCGTTGGTCGGTATCACGGGAGTGCGTCGGGAGCCTCTCGCCCAGGTTCGTCACAAAGCGACGATCTGGGGCGTATTCGTCGAGCCCAGGTATCGCGGAAAAGGGATTGCGCAGGCGCTTTTAGCGGCTGCCACCACACACGCGTCACGCGACTGGGACAGTGTCCAACTCATGCTATGCGTGAACGCGGAAAACCTGGCTGCCAAGAAGCTTTACGCTAGCCATGGCTTCGTGACGTTCGGCGTCGAGCCATGTGCGATGCAAGTTGATGGCCGATTCCATGATGAAGAACACATGGTAAAAAGGCTTGGAGAGCCGTTGGCGAGCTAGCAATCACCCCATCCGGCCGCCAAGAGCTATTCAACAATCTCTATTCAAAAGTGCATCCCACCGATGCCCGCTTTCACGCCAGTCACGATTTCCCCGACCGTCCAGACATTCGACCGGCGTCGATCAGTCACATTCGATCTTCGGGCTTCAATAGCAGCGTGCGTCGGCAACGTTGAAAGGAAAGACGAACGAGCTTAGAGGCCTTGCCCGGTCCGATAATTTACGCTTGAGTGCTGAGCGTCTGCTTGCACGGTACTGGCACATTAACTGCTGCTTTATCGGGTTACCTCCTCCCGATGGGGGTACATTCTCTAGGCAGCCTTACTCAAAAAACTTTGCGTAATCGTATGAATTAATTTCGTCGAAATATCAGACGAAATGAAGGGAGAGTAGTGTGATGTCCAAGCATACCGAGTTGCCATCGGACACAGACGGAACCGATACAGACTTCGCTCTTGACGCCGACCCCGCGTTTGCACGATCGCCCGTGAGATTCGGACGGCTTGCGCTTTGGGTCGCCTCGGCAAGCGCGCTGGCAATCGGAATCATGGGCACGGTCGCGTATGGTGTCTGGTTCAACCAGGATCAACACGCCTACGCCGAAGCCATGGAACACGCGCGGCAGACGCTCTGGCTCTCAGCACCGGCACCGGAACCGACTCCGGTGGTGCAGCAAACGGCTTCGTCCGGTCACGTCCCGGCGCCCTTGGCTCCCGTACGTCCAGTCACCGTCGCCAGTGCCGATCTGAACGCGCCCGTGCCTCCCTCCACCCAGTTCAATCGCCGTGTAACGGCTTCTGATTCGGCCGTGCCCAAGCTTGCCGTCACCCGCCCTCCGCGAGCGAGTAGCACTGCAAGCGTGGAACGCCACCGTCCAGTGTCGCGCGTCAAGTCCAATGGCAACCTCTTCACCCGCGTAGGTTCATTTTTTCATCGCGTAAGCTACCGGCAGCATGGCACCGAAAGCCAGCGAGATATCTACGCCCATCCGTGAGCGGCAGCGCGCCTGCAAACCTGTCCCCCGTTCGCGTTTCAGGCCAGGTCCGGCTACGATCGCCTGCATTTCCTTCCTCTGCCTGCTGATGGGTCTGCTGTTCCTCGCATTACAAATCCGGTCGATCTTCTCGGACCAACTGAAGCAGGAATACAGTGGGCTCGTTCTCGAAGGAATTGAAAGGGCGGAAAGCGCCCGCAATCTGGTCCGCGTCTGGCAACGACAAGCCGACAACAGCATTGCGAGACCAGGACAACCGGAACAGTCGGACGACTATCGGCGTGCACGAATTGACCTGGCTGGGCGACTCACGTCGCTCGCGGCGCTGGTGAACGCGAGCCCGTCGGCGGCGCCCCCCATCCCTCGATCCGCCCTGTCACCCGACACCAATCTCGACGATACCGACGCGCTGCTCGCCGTGCAATCCGTTTACTGGCGGGCGCAGCGCACCAATGACAGCGCCGACGCACGCACCCGCATAGCGCGCGTGGCGAGCACATTGATCGTGTTGTCGGCATGTGTATTCGGTGCGCTGGTCACCGCTCTGGGCATGTATGCCAAGCGCGCGCGCCAACTGGCCGGCGAGTCGCACAAGTTCGAGCATGCAGCGCTGCATGACGCAATGACCGGCCTGCCGAACCGACGAAAATTGTTCGCCACGCTGGCGGAAACGGCAACGGGGTCATCGGGCAATCCGACGCTCCTTAAAATTGCCGTGATTTACATCGACCTTGACGGGTTCAAACAGGTCAACGACTCGCTCGGCCATGACGTCGGTGATGAATTCCTGATTGCCGTTTCAAAGCGCTTTCGCAAGACCGTGCGTCTGGTCGATGTAGTCGCCCGCTTTGGCGGCGACGAGTTCGTTGTACTGGTCCGCGAGTTTTCGACTAACGCCGAATTAGAAGCGATTGCACAGCGCCTGATCGACTGCGTACTCCAGACGGACGAGCAAATGGGCATTGGATTTGTCCGCGCCAGTATCGGCATAGCGAGCTTTCCACATCCCGTCAGGGACTACCATCAGCTCGTCGCCGCCGCCGACGAAACCATGTACCAGGTGAAGCGCAACGGCAAGAACGGTTACGCGTTCGCGACACGGGTGAGCTGAGCAGGATCGTGTCAATGTCTACGCCGCGCGCGTTGCGCGCAGCATCCCCCGCTTATCGGCACGAACACGCAGAATCTGAAGGCGCACATTTCCCGATGTCGCTATCACGCGGCGTGCATGAGAATCGCGTAACGAGCCTTATCGACTAGCCTGCCCGTTCCGGCGATCAGCTTGACTCGCCAGAGCCGCGGCCGGCATCGTCCGTCGTTTATTAAAGAAAACTAAACGACATCGGCCAAAGACCAACCAAGGATAACCACGCGTGCGGTGTTCGCCCGCGATCAAGACCATGCTCAAGAACTTTACGATTCGCCGCGGCCTCACGATTACCATCGCCGGTTATACGCTCGCGCTCGTGGCGGTGCTGCTTGCAGCCGCTTTGTGCCTGCGCCAGAGCAACCAGGCGCTGGAGCAGATGGTCGCCACCGATACCGTCGCCATCACGCACCTCAAGACGAGCTCGCAACGGCTGCTGCAAGTACGCCTTGCGCTCGGCAGCTTCGAGACGTTGTTCATGCTCGGCAAAGCTGGGGACGACCTGCTGCCCAACGCGCGCAAGACGCTGAAAGCGAGCGATGCCGAGTTCGATGCGTACCTCGCCAAACCGCGCGACCCGCAGGAGGAGCCGCTCGTGCAAGCCGCGAAAGCCGCCCGCGATGCATTGATCGCGAAAGCGCTCAACCTTGAATTCGATGCCCTCGCGCAGAACGACTTCACGACGTTCCGCACGCTCCAGGTTCAGACGGCGGACGGTTTATACGCCACCTACGATCACGCGATGTCCGCGCTGGAAGCGTTCCAGGTCGCGCATCAGCAAGACCGCTTTGCGCAGGCACAGGCTCAATTCCATACGATGGCGACGGCGGCCGTGATTGTTGCCGCGTTGGCGCTGGTGCTAGGGTTCATCGCGCGGGCCGCGTTGGGTGCGGCGGTGATGAAGCCGATCGAGTCGGCGATTCACCACTTCGAACAGATTGCCGCGGGCGATCTGACGGCGAGTATCGATTCCTCGCGCGACAACGAAATGGGCCGCTTGTTTGCCGCGCTCGGCAAGATGCAGCAGGGGCTGGTGGGGACGGTGCAACAGGTCCGCGGCGGCACTGGCGCGATCTCGCATGGTGCGCGCGAGATTGCGGCGGGTAACATCGATTTGTCGCAACGCACGGAAGAACAGGCGGCGTCGTTGCAGCAAACAGCGTCGAGCATGGAGCAGTTGACGGCCACCGTCCGCCAGAACGCCGACAACGCGCGGCAAGCGAGCGAGCTGGCCGTCGATGCATCGGCAACAGCCGTGCGTGGCGGCACTGTCGTCGGCAAGGTCGTTCATACGATGGACGACATCGCGACGAGTTCCACGCGGATCGCGGACATCATTGGCGTGATCGAGGGGATTGCGTTCCAGACGAATATTCTTGCGCTGAACGCGGCGGTGGAAGCCGCGCGTGCGGGTGAACAAGGGCGGGGTTTTGCGGTGGTCGCGGGCGAAGTGCGCAACCTTGCGCAACGCAGCGCCGGGGCCGCGAAAGAGATCAAGGAGTTGATCAATGCATCGGCGGGCAAGGTGCAGGCCGGCAACGTGCTGGCGGGACAAGCGGGCCAGACCATGAGCGAAGTGGTCGCGGCGGTGAAGCGGGTGTCGGACATCATTGGCGAGATCAGCGCGGCATCGAATGAGCAGACCGGCGGTATCGAACAGATCAACCGCGCGGTCGCGCAAATGGACGAGGTGACGCAGCAGAATGCGGCGCTGGTGGAGGAAGCGGCTGCGGCTGCGGCGTCGCTTGAGCAGCAAGCTGAGAAGCTGGATGTCGCGGTGGCGGTGTTTCGGGTTTAGGGGGTTTGCGTCGGTGTTCCTGGCACCGCACTGTTATCGCTCACAGGGTACTCGTGCGAGCCTGGCTTGCTCCTTTCATCAAAATCTGCCCCTCGAAGTGATATCAATTTGTGATATCATCCAATAATGAAAGCCAAGCATAGGAAGACGCTCGAAGCGATATTCAGAAAACCCACGAACGGCGGTATTGTTTTCGCGGAAATTGAATCACTGGTCATCGCGCTTGGCGGTGAGGTACGGGAGGGCTCTGGCTCGCCAGTCGCATTCGAGCTGAACGATCGCCGCCGATATCTGCATCGGCCGCATCCAGGCAAAGATGCAAAGAGGTATCAGGTGGAAGAAGTGCGAGAGTGGTTTATCGAATTGGAGGTGAAGCCGTGATAAACGCAATGAGCTATAAGGGGTATCTTGCGCGAGTCGAGTTCGATCCGCGCGACAACATTTTCGTGGGACATGTGCTCGGTGTATCGGAGCACATCAGCTTCCACGGTGAGACGGTGCTTGAGTTGACCACCGGGTTTCATGAGGCAGTCGATCACTATCTTGAGGATTGCGCCAAGACAAGCCGCGATCCGCAAAAACCGGCATCGGGCAAACTCATGTTGCGGATTAGACCGGAAGTCCATGCTGCCGTGGGCATAGCAGCCGCAGCAGCTGGTAAAAGCATCAGCCAGTGGGCGGACGAAGTATTGGCACGCGCTTCGCACGCGTAATAGCCTCGCCCTTGGGGGCATCCGCGAGGGCCAAAGATTCTTCGGTATCAGCTAGGTTTAAAAAACAAAATGCCCGACGGCAAATAAGCGTTTCGTCACCCCATGTGGCAGAAGTCGCGTACTGCCGCTTCCCGGTGCTTCCAGCATACGTCGCGCTCAAACGCACAAAGCTCGATCAACCTCCCGCCGGCAGCGCCGCAAACGTCTTCGAGGGATAACCACGCCCTTGCGCCAAGTGCGGCTCAAAAGCAAATCCACGGTTCAGCATGTCGTTCATATCGGCGCGGGTGATTTTCATCACGTAGCTGTGCTCAGTCGTGACCAACCGGCAGTTCCCCGAGGTCTCCGATGCGCTGAACCACTTGCCCGCATCGGCATGACCTGCCGGGTCGGTGTGGCCGTCATGCTCCACTTGCCAGCGGCCATCGAGCAGGATCCAGAAGTCATCGCTCTTGTCCGCCGCCGAACAACTCGCGACCACCGTGCCCGCCTGCGCTTCCCACTCTCGCGAGTGTCCGATGGTCCAGCGCAACTGTTCCGTATCAAGCCCCGCAAAAAACGGCGTCTTCCTGAGCAGATACAAATACGTCGTCGACGCTTTCATGGTCTTGCCCTCCTGCTGCGCGTAACCCTGCTGAGCGCACGCAGCGCTCAGCATAAGAAGTCTCAAGCGAGACCGCCATTGGCGCGCAGGATCTGGCCGTTGACCCAGCCGGCATCCGGACCGGCGAGGAACGACACGACCGAGGCGATCTCTTCAGGTTGGCCGAGGCGTTGCAGCGGCGGCATCTTGGCGAAGGTCTGGATCTGTTCGTCCGTCTTGCCATCGAGGAAAAGCGAGGTTGCGATCGGACCAGGCGCAACCGCATTCACCGTGATGTTGCGGCCGCGCAGTTCCTTCGCGAACACGTGCGTGAACGCTTCAACGGCCGCTTTCGTCGCGTTGTAGATAGCGTAGCCGGGCATGTTCAGGGCGAGCGTCGTGCTCGAGAAATTAATGATGCGGCCACCGTCGTTCATCCGCGCCGCCGCTTCGCGCAGCGTGTTGAAGGTGCCGCGAACGTTGATGCCGAAGGTCTGGTCGTAGAGCGCGTCTGAGGTATCGGCGAGCGGAACCGTCTTCAGCACGCCTGCGTTGTTCACCAGCACGTCGATCTTGCCCAGTTGCTGTTCGGTCGCGCCGAACATGGCGCGGACTTCGTCGGCGTTCGATACATCGGCCTTGATCGCGATCGCTGTCGTGCCCTGGGCGGCGAGTTCCGCGACGAGCGCATCGGCTTCCTTCGAACTCGATGCGTAGTTGATGGCTACCGCAAAACCGTCGTTGGCGAGACGCCGCGCCACTGCTGCGCCGATACCGCGCGATGCGCCCGTGACAATGGCTACCTGACTGTTCTTGACTGTGTTCATGATTCGCTCCGTGTGAGTGGTGAGTGTGTGGAATGAAGTATTGATCATTCACATCGATTGATAAATACGCCTGATTTGTTAATATCGTTCCGTTTACTTTAACAATCAGCGCTCGCGAGTCGCCCATGGACCGGTATCAGGAAATGCAGGTGTTTATTCGTATCGCCGAGCGGAGCAGCTTCACGCAGGCTGCCGACGACCTGCAGATACCGCGCGCCACGGTCACCAACCTGCTCAAGCGTATGGAGGAAAGGCTCGGGACGCGGCTGCTTGAGCGCACCACCCGCACGGTGCGGCTTACGCATGACGGCGAGGCGTTCTACCGGCGCTGCGTGCGGCTGGTCGCGGACATGGAGGAAGCGGAGGGATCGTTCCGCAATGTCGCGCCGAAGGGTCTGCTGCGTGTGAATTTGCAGGGAACGCTTGCCCGGCATTTCGTGGTGCCGGCGCTGCCTGAGTTCATCGCGCAATATCCGGAGATCGAATTGCAGATTGGCGAGGACGACCGGCTGGTGGATCTGGTGCGCGAGGGGATCGACTGCGTGCTTCGGGCCGGGACGATCCAGGATTCGTCGATGGTCGGACGCCGCGTCGCGCTGATGGAGCAGGTGACGGCAGCGAGTCCCGCCTATCTGGAGCAGTTCGGGGAGCCCGAGACGCTCGAGGCGCTGGGTGCGCACCGGGCGGTGAACTATCTATCGAGCGGATCGGGGCGCGTCTTACCGATGGAATTTACCGTCGATGGCCGCGTGATCGAAATTCAGCTTGCCGCGGTGGTATCGGTCACTGGCGCGGATTTATATACGGGGTCAGCGGTGGCGGGATTAGGGCTGGTGCAGGTGCCGCGGTATCGGGTGACGGGGGAATTATCAGCGGGGACGCTGAAGGTCGTGCTTGAGGACTTTCCGCCGCCCGCTATGCCGGTTTCGGTTTTGTATCCGCAGAACCGGCAGTTATCGGCGAGAGTTCGCGTTTTTGCGCAATGGGTCCGGGAAATTTTTGAGGCGGCGGGAAAGGTTTGATTTTGGCACCCATTTGGTCAGTGGTCATTCGACAACGACGTCCAAATCGTTGAAAATCGCTGTTTGAATTTTCGACTTCCGGGTCGAAACGATCAAGCAACGCCAAGGCGCCCTCGACTCGGCGGCGCAGCTCCGCCTCTCACAGCTCATACGCCACCCCTTAACCAGACGATTCCACCATGACCACTATTCTCGAAAGCCTTCCCGTCCAGCAGCGCGTCGGAATCGCGTTCTCCGGCGGCCTCGATACCAGCGCCGCGCTGCATTGGATGCGCCTCAAAGGTGCCGTACCGTTCGCGTACACCGCCAACCTGGGCCAGCCCGACGAGGAGGATTACGATGAGATTCCCCGTCGAGCGACACAGTACGGCGCAGAAGGCGCGCGGTTGATCGACTGCCGGGCGCAGCTCGTCGCCGAGGGCATTGCGGCTTTGCAGTCTGGCGCGTTCCATATTTCGACCGCTGGCGTGACCTATTTCAATACGACGCCGATCGGCCGCGCCGTGACGGGAACCATGCTCGTCGCCGCGATGAAGCAGGATGGCGTCAATATCTGGGGCGACGGCAGCACGTATAAAGGCAACGACATCGAGCGGTTTTATCGTTATGGCCTCTTGGTGAACCCGGACCTCAAGATCTACAAGCCGTGGCTGGATCAGGCGTTCATCGACGAACTGGGTGGGCGCGCCGAGATGTCCGAATTCATGCGCAAGGCCGGATTCGACTACAAGATGTCGGCAGAGAAGGCTTACTCGACCGACTCCAACCTGCTGGGTGCGACGCACGAAGCCAAGGACCTCGAAAGCCTCGAAAGTGGCATGCAGATCGTCAACCCGATTATGGGCGTGGCGTTCTGGCGCGACGACGTGCAGATCGCCCGCGAACAGGTCACGGTCCGTTTCGAAGAAGGAAGGCCGACCGCACTGAACGGCGTGGAGTTTCCAGATGCGGTCGAACTGATGCTGGAGGCAAACCGTATCGGCGGACGCCACGGACTCGGAATGAGCGATCAGATCGAGAACCGGATCATCGAGGCGAAGAGCCGCGGGATCTATGAGGCGCCGGGGGTGGCGCTGCTGCACATTGCGTACGAGCGGCTGGTGACGGGCACCCACAACGAGGACACGATCGAGCAGTACCGTGAAAGCGGCCGCCGTCTCGGACGCCTGCTGTACCAGGGCCGCTGGTTCGATCCGCAGGCAATCATGCTCCGCGAAACCGCCCAGCGCTGGGTGGCCCGTGCAATCACTGGTGAAGTGACTATCGAACTTCGGCGCGGCAATGACTATTCAATCATGAGCACGAAGTCGCCGAACCTGACCTATCAGCCGGAGCGGCTGTCGATGGAAAAAGTGGCGTCGACGTTCTCCCCACGCGACCGGATCGGGCAGCTGACCATGCGCAATCTGGACATCAACGACACACGCGAAAAGCTCCGTGTCTACGCCCAGGTCGGCCTGCTGACTCCCGGCGATACCTCAGCTCTGCCGCAGTTGAAAGACGCCGCCGAGTGAGACCGGGGAGACCGATAGGATGATAGGAGCGCAGCTTGCGCAGATGGTCGACTGATACCTGGATCCCGCTCAACTGACTGCTATCGGGCACGTACGGGTCAGTTTGGCAACAATCGCTGGCATAGGGGTGCAGCCGAACATCAGCTCAATCCATTGGCCGCTATTGCTGCGTGAGCATCAGGTTCAGGTTCTGAACCGCAGCGCCAGATGCGCCTTTTCCGAGATTATCGAAAACCGCGGATAGCAGCACGTGCCCGTGTTCCATGTTGGGAAATACGCTCAAGCGCATGTCGTTCGTGCCGTTCAGCACTTGCGGATCGAGGTGCTTTAACGCGCACGATTCCTGCAGCGGCAAGACGTGCACATGAGTCGCTTCGGCATAGTGCCGCGCGAGGCATGCGTGTAACGCGGCGCCATCCACGCCGGGCGCCAGCAGCCGCAACGCCAAGGGCACCGTCAGCACGATGCCCTGGCGGAAAGCACCATACGCAGGGACGAAGATGGGACGCTGCGCGAGCCCGGCGTGCTGCTGGATCTCCGGGGCGTGCTTATGCGCGAGTTCCAAACCATATACCTGGTAGGCAGACACGTTGACGGTGCCCTGTCGCTCATGTTCTTCCACGCCGGCACGTCCGCGTCCGGAGTAGCCGGACACCGCGTGAATGCTGACCGGATAACTGCCTGGTATCAGCCCGGCTCGCAGCAGGGGACGCAACAAGCCGACTGCGCCGGTCGGATAGCAACCGGGATTGGTGACCCGATGCGCATTCGCAATGCGTTCCGCCTGCCCCGGATCCATCTCGGGAAAGCCGTATATCCAGCCCGGTTGCGTGCGGTGGGCGGAACTTGCGTCGATTACTCTCACGGCAGGATTGACGATAGCGTCCACCGACTCACGCGCGGCGGCGTCGGGCAGACAGAGGATGGCGATGTCGCAAGCGTTGATCGCTTCGGCGCGACGCTGCAGATCCTTACGTTCCGAAGCGGGAAGCGTGAACACGCTCAGGTCGGTCCGGTCTCGCAGCCGTTCGTGGATTTGCAATCCGGTGGTGCCTTGGTCGCCGTCGATAAAAACAAGGGGAGAGCTCATGCGCGCAATACTCCGGTGACTGGGTCATAACAAGTAGAACGAGCCCTATCTTCCGCGCACCGCTAGAATAGCGAAAGTTGAATTTCACAACGCTAACATTCAGTTTTTCTGAATTTGGACGTCGACATGCGAGAGATCAGCCTAGACCGCTTGCGCACGTTGGTCGCCATTGCCGACCGTGGTTCATTCGCTGATGCGGCCCGTGCGCTGCACCTGGCTCCGCCAACGGTCAGCCTCCACATCGCCGAACTGGAAGACCGCATTGGAGCTCCGCTCCTGTCACGCAAGCGCGGACATGTTCGGCCGTCGGCGATAGGCGAGCTATTGGTCGAGCGCGCGCGCCGACTGCTGGCCGACGCGGAACAGGCGTTGGATGATGTTCACCGCCAGGTGCAAGGCCTCGCCGGACGCGTTCGGCTCGGAGCATCGACCGGCGCTATTGCGCACCTGCTGCCGCAAGCGCTCGACGTACTGCGCCAACAGCATCCCGCTATCGACATTCAGATTGCGGTACTCACGTCGCATGAAACGCTGTCCCGACTGGCCGATGGAACGCTGGATGTTGGGCTGGTCGCCCTGCCTCAGTCCCCGGTGGCTGGACTCACGATAAAGCCCTGGCGTCGCGACCCCGTCATGGCCTTCATGCCGGCACATTGGCCATGTCCGGCTCGCATCACGCCTGAGTGGCTCGCAGCTCAGCCTCTCATTCTTAATGACACCACCACGCGTCTCTCGCGTCTGACTGCCGAGTGGTTCGCGACCGGCGGTCACCACCCTGCGCCGCGCATTCAGCTCAACTACAACGACGCAATCAAGAGCCTGGTCGCGGCAGGTTATGGCGCAGCGCTGTTGCCCCATGAGGCCAATACGCCATTGCCCGACCGGCGCATTGTCATGCGTGCGCTGCGCCCTGCGTTGTGGCGCCGGCTTGGCGTTGCACATCGTGCGGGGTACATCGAACTTTCCACGCAACACGTACTCGATGTGTTGTGGGATCTCCGATCGGGATAAGAACTGCCATTTGTCGCTTCGGTTCGTTCTCGCTGGGACAGCAACCTCCTGCGCGCCACGAACGAATGGCCGGTTTGTAGAAATTCGACCGACCGAATTGGATCGGTCTGAGAAGGTCGGCATCGATCACGGTGCTGACCTTAAACAAGCAGCGGAAATCGTTTCAAAAACAACCTTCAGGATATGTTCGCCATGTTCCCCGACCCTTGGCTAGACAGATGGATGACATTGATAAACGCGCGCGCTGGCGAACGGCCTGTACTTGAGATTGGCTGTGGCTACGGCGACGACACCGCAACCCTGGCGAAAGCCGGTCTACGCGTGATCGGCTTTGACCTGTCACGCGCCTCGGTCGCGTCGGCGAGGATCAGAGTGCCCTCTGCGAGCATCGAACGACGAGATGTTCGTGATCCGCTTCCCGAAGATGCCACGGACCTGGGCGTTGCGTTGGCGAGTCTGTCGCTTCACTACTTCGCTTGGGAAGAAACGGTGTCGATCGTGGATCGTGTGCGATTGGCGCTACGATTGGGTGGCGTACTGCTATGCCGTTTGAACTCTACCGAAGATAGAAATTTTGGCGCGTATGGATGCGAGGAAATCGAACCGAACTATTTTCTGGTGAACGGACAGCCAAAGCGATTCTTTGACGAAAGCGCGGTGCGTCGACTCTTTGCGCAAGGCTGGAACACGATCGCGCTGGAGCATATGACGACTGACAAATATCAGAAACCCAAGGCAGCTTGGGAAGTCATTCTTGAGCGGGTGCGGTGATCCGTTGCCGAACGGGTCTTTAGTTGGATCCGGCCAAACACGATCCCACCGCCTAGCCCTGCAATCAGCTAGCCGATTTCAATGCAGCGGGCGTAGAAGGCGCAATGGACGATACCGAAATTGGTATCGATGCTAGGGTTTTTTTATATTGGACGCATGCTGACGCCGGACGTAGACTTGCTCCCAACCCACCTGAGGGCAAAAATCAAAACGAGCGAGACCGGAGCGGGAGACACGAATTACATCAATGGGCGCCGGGTCAGCGGCGTCACAAGGGGCTATCGCAACCATCCCCCCGACGCGCGTGAAGTGGCCGCCAGATAGGCGCACGGTGGCCGGGCGCAAGCCTGCAAGGCCGTTCGGGCCCCCGCGAGTGCGTTTTCCCAATGGCGCCTGGGTCTTCCGTGCATGATGAATTTGTACCGAAGACGGGTGCACGCTTGAGTGCGCGCGAGCCGGGGCTTGATAAGGCCGAGTTCCGTTCCATCATCGACACCACCTGCATGCGGGCCTGACACGGACTAGTCAAGATCAAACCGCGGTGCTTTAACAATACGCTCGCCTGGACCGCGGCCAGAGCGGCACTCATTCATACAACGAAGGAGACATACCAATGAAACGTCTGTTCTTGAAAACCCTGATTGCGGTCATGGCGCTGCCAATGATCGGTGTCGCGCATGCCGACAGCAAGGGGCTGGTTGCCGTGTCCATGCCGACCAAGTCGTCGGCGCGCTGGATTGCCGATGGCAATAACATGGTCAAGGATCTGCAGGCGGACGGTTACACCACCGATCTCCAGTATGGCGACGATGACATTCCGAATCAGCTCGCGCAGATCGAGAACATGGTCACCAAGAAGCCGAAGGTGCTGGTGATCGCTGCAATCGATGGGACGACGCTGACGGATGTGCTCAAAAAGGCGCACGATGCCGGCATCAAGGTTATTGCATACGATCGCCTGATCAAGGGCACGGCCGATGTCGATTACTACGCGACGTTTGATAACTACAAGGTCGGTGTGCTGCAGGCGCAGTCCATTGTTGACAAGCTCGGTCTGAAACAGGGTAAAGGCCCGTTCAATATCGAACTGTTCGGTGGTTCGCCTGACGACAACAACGCCTTTTTCTTCTATAACGGCGCGATGAGCGTGCTGGATCCGTATATCAAGAGCGGCAAGCTGGTGGTGCGCAGCAAGCAGTTTGGCATGAACAAGGTCGGTACGCTGCGCTGGGATGGCGCCGTCGCTCAGGCCCGTATGGACAATCTGCTGTCGGCTTACTACGGCAATGCCAAGCTCGACGCCGTGCTGAGCCCGTATGACGGTCTGAGCATTGGCATTCTGTCGTCGGTCAAGGGTGTGGGTTATTGCACGGCTCAGCAGCCGTGCCCGATCGTAAGCGGCCAGGACGCCGAGATTCCTTCGGTCAAGTCCATCCTGCACAACGAGCAGTACTCGACCGTGTTCAAGGACACGCGTCAGCTCGCCAAGGTGACGGTTGCGATGATCGACGCAATGGCTCAAGGCAAGCAGCCGGAGGTGACCGACACCAAGACCTACAACAACGGCGTGAAGGTTGTTCCGTCGTATCTGCTCAACCCGGTACTGGTGGATGGCTCCAACTGGAAGCCGATCCTCATTGACAGCGGCTACTACACGGAAGCGCAGGTCAAGTAAGGCAATATCGAAGTCAAGTCTGTCGCCGGAGACGCCACGCGCGCTCCGGCTAGCGGACCCTGCAAAACATCACAAAATCAGGAGACGGCGTGGCGGAC
>Ga0302314_10004835_pt1 | contig 24708 bp, 18 predicted proteins | sample III_Palsa_N2_3_FD_200533 | JGI IMG/M metagenome (GOLD analysis project Ga0302314, IMG submission 200533) | Peat permafrost microbial communities from Stordalen Mire near Abisko, Sweden - III_Palsa_N2_3 | ecosystem: Environmental > Terrestrial > Soil > Palsa > Peat permafrost | place: Sweden... | reverse complement strand
CGACCGCGGCGTGCGTGCCGACGGCCGCGACGCCAAGTCGCTGCGTCCCATCTCCTGCCAAGTGGGCGTACTGCCCCGCGTGCATGGTTCCGCGATCTTCGAGCGCGGCGACACCCAGGGCTTGGTTATCACCACGCTCGGGCCGACCAAGGAAGCCCAGGACATGGACGGATTGACCGGCGGAGCGACCTCCAAGTCGTTCATGCTGCATTACAACATGCCGCCGTTCACGGTAGGCGAAACCGGCCGCTTCGGCGCCCCCGGCCGCCGTGAAATCGGCCATGGCGCCCTGGCCGAGCGTTCGCTCGTCCCGGTCCTTCCCCCGGAAGACAACTTCCCCTATTCGATCCGCGTCGTTTCGGAGCTGATGGCTTCGAACGGCTCGACCTCGATGGCCTCGATCTGCGGCGGCTGTTTGTCGCTGATGGACGCAGGCGTCCCGATCATCGCTCCGGTGGCGGGTATTTCCTGCGGTCTAATGACCGACAACGCCGCTGACGGCTCCATCTCCCGCTGGGTCACCATCACCGACATCCTCGGTGAGGAAGACCACTTCGGCGACATGGACTTCAAGGTGGCCGGCACGACCAAGGGCATCACGGGCTTTCAGCTCGACCTAAAGATCAACGGCCTGCCCTTCGAAATCGCCAAGGCAGCGATCCACCAGGCCCGCGAAGCCCGGGTCGAGATCCTGAAGGCCATGCTCGGTTCCCTGCCGGCGCCGCGCGCCAACCTCTCCAAGTATGCCCCCCGCATCCAGACGATCCAGATCGATCCCGAAAAGATCGGCCTGCTCATCGGACCGGGCGGCAAGACCATCCGCCGCATCACCGAGACGACCGGCGCCCAGATCGATATCTCCGAAGACGATTCGGGCAAGGTGTTCATCTACTCGAACAATGCCGACGCGATGAACCGCGCCGTGCAGGAAATCGACTCCCTCTGTGGCGGCGGCTCCCAGATCGAGAACGGCAAGCTGTATCACGGGCGCGTGACCGGCATCAAGGACTTCGGCTGTTTCGTGGAATGCATGCCGGGCAAAGAAGGCCTGTGCCACATCTCGGAGCTGGCCGACTTCCGGGTCCGCCGCACCGAGGACGTCGTCAAGATGGGCGAGATGATCTGGGTCAAGTGCGTCGGCATCGACGAGAAGACCGGCAAGGTTCGTCTCTCCCGCAAGGCGGCGATGAAGGAGATGGAAACGGCCAAGCCCGCGGCCGCCCCGGCGCCCGCGGCTGAGGCTCCGGCCGCCGCTTCGTAAGCGTCCGTTCCGCCAATCATTTCAAGCGCGCCCTGCGGGGCGCGCTTTTTTGTGGTGGAGCGCGATCTCCGAGCGCGCTGGGCATAGTCCGAGTTCGGACCCAGCCGCGGTCAGGGGCCAAGCGCGCCCGGAGGTCGCGCTCCACCCGGTCTGATCTTAGGGCGCAGCCGGGACAACGCGCTCCACCTTTACAGCCGCCTGCTTTGCTGGTGTAACTAACCCCTGCCCGCGATGAAACTGCTCGTGACCAACGACGACGGAATCGATTCCGCCTTTCTCCATGCTCTGGTAGCCGCCCTGCGTGAAGACGGCCACGGCGTGTTCGTGGTTGCCCCCCGAATCGAGCAGAGCTGGGTGGGCGCGGGCAAGTCCCGCAGCCGGCCGGTGCACTCCGTTGAGCTGGACCGCGGTCTGGGTTGCCCGACTTGGGTCGTCGACGGCACGCCGAGCGACTGCGTCAACATCGCGCTGGATCATCTGCTCCCGGTCGCGCCCGAGGCGGTGATCAGCGGCATCAATCTCGGCATGAACGCCTCGCTCGGTTACATTCTGGGCAGCGGCACGATCGCCGGGGCGTGGGAGGGCGCCCTGCACGGGCTGCCGGCCATCGCGTTTTCCCAGGACGTGAGCCAAGAGGCCTATGAGCAGCTCAAAATCGACGGGGGCCATCTCGACGACCAGATGCGGGCTGTGATCGACGTCTCCGCGCGCCACGCCGCCCGGCTGACCTCGTCCCTGCTCCGCGCCGGGCCGCACCACCCCTTCGTGGTGCACAACGTCAATTTTCCGTTTCCGTGCCAGGCCAACACTCCGGTGCGCCGCACGGTCCCCGCTCACATGCTCGTGCCGCGGCTCTTCACGCCGCAGGCGGACGATGGCACCCACCGGCTGGTGTTTCGGATCGGCGAAGACGTTTCGCCGCCCGGACTGGTTTCCGACCGGGTCGCGCTTGCGGCCCGCGAAATCAGCCACACTGTGCTGGACTACACCTGCCTCGGCCGGCCCGCATGATCGAAGTCGAAAACCTCACCCGCGTCTTCCGCACTTACAAAAAGCGTCCCGGCTTCTGGGGGGGCGTGCGCGGGCTCTTTGCGCGGGATTTCGAGGAAACGGCCGCCGCCAAGGATATCAGTTTCCGGATCGGCGAAGGCGAATTTGTCGGCTTTCTGGGGCCAAACGGCGCCGGCAAGACGACGACGCTGAAGATGCTGTCCGGCCTGATCCAGCCTACCTCCGGCCGTGCCCGGGTGGCAGGATTCGATCCCAAGTTGCGGGAGAACGCCTACCGCCGGATCTTCGCGCTGGTTTTGGGCCAGAAAAATCAGCTGTGGTGGGATTTGCCCGCCCGTGAATCCTTTACGCTCCTGCGCGCCATCTACGGCGTGCCGGCGGCGGAGTTCGCAGCGGCGCTGGACGAGCTCGTGGGCCTGCTCGGCGTGGCTGCCAAGCTCGATGTCATGGTGCGGGAGCTGTCGCTAGGCGAGCGGATGAAGATGGAACTGATCGCGGCGCTGCTGCACCGGCCGCGCGTGCTCTTTCTCGACGAGCCGACGATCGGGCTCGATGTCGTGTCCCAGAAGGCCGTGCGACAGTTTCTCAAGGACTATAATCGCCGCCACAAGGTGACCATCGTGCTGACGAGCCATTATATGGCCGACATCAAGGAACTCTGTGAGCGGGTCATCGTGATTCACCGGGGCACCAAGATCTATGACGGCGCGCTGGCCGGGCTGGAAACCGCCGGACCCGATGGCCGCATGAAAATCATCGGCTTTCGGCCCGACCCGGATGAGCCCGCGGCGGCGATCGCCTTCCCCGCCGACTGGAAATCGCCCCGGGGCCAGACGGTGCGCTCCGAGGACGGCAAGTTCACCATTCGCGTCCCGGCCAGCCGGGTGGTGGCCGTGTCGCAGGAGATCATGGCCGCCGGCCCAGTCGCCGATCTGACGATCGAGGACGTGCCCCTGGAAGAGATCATCACCGAACTCTTCGCCCAGCCGGTCAGCGGCAAAAAAGAATCGTAAAGCGAACCCCGCCGGTGCCGTTGGGCGCGGAGACGAGGGCGGCCGGCAACCGCGCCAACATCGCCAGCACGCTCCAGACGGCCGCGGCTGCGGTGGAACCGGCGCCTGGCATCAGCAGCGCCGCAATTCCGGCCGCATCCAAATTGCGGCCCGGCCCGGAAATCTCGATCGCCAGGGCGCCTTCCCCTTCCGGCCGATACGCGGTGGATTGCAGCAGTTGCGCGCCCGAGACGCTCCGCAGCGCCGCCAATTCGCCCCGGGGGCAGACGACCGCCCGCGCGGCCACCTGGACGGTCGTATCCCCCCCGCCGCCGGCCGCCATCCCGCCCAACAGCAGGATGGCGCGAAGGAGGGCCCGGCCCTCGGCGAGCGCCGGCAAGTCCGGCGACAGCGCAGCCACCTGCACGCGGGTGCCGACCGGCAGCTCATCGCGGAGGATGCTTCCGGCACGCGCCAGGAGCCCGTTCATCGACTCCGCCACGCGATCCGGCGCGGCAAAGTAGTCGCGCAGCTTGCCCACGTAATCCTGCAACTCCGCCAAGGTTTCCTGTCCGAGCCTCGCCACTTCCCCCAGTTCCGGCAGCCGCGCCACCTTCTGGTCCAGCCGGAGGTTCATCACTTCCATGCGTCCCAGCAACGCGGTGCACGCCTCGAGGGATTCGGCGAGGAGGCCCCGCTGAATCTCTCCGGTGGTGATTTCCAGTTCGCTGCGGACCGCCTCGCGCTGCAAGGCGGATTGATAACTGACCGCGTCGCTGGCTTGCCGGCTTTGCGCGCGGAGAAAGCGCGTGCGGCCGATCGCCTGATTCAGCTTCAACCGCAGCTGCTGATCCTCGCGCAGGCTCTTGGGCAAAAAATCGAATGCATGCACCCGAAACGCTTCCATGGCCGTCTCGTAGTCCGAGTGGGCGGTAAAAATCAGGGCCGCCAGGTCCGGATCGACGCCTTTGAGCTCGGTCAGCGCCGCCAGGCCGGACGCCGATTCACCCAGATTCACATCGATCAGCGCAGCGTCGAACACCCGCGTCTTGGCCAACTCCAGCGCGGCGCCGGGCAGGGCGCAGCTCGAAACCTCGGCAAAGCCGCGCAAACGAAATTCGACCGCGCGGTGCACGGAGAGATCGTCGTCCAACAACAGGATGCGCGGCAGCCCGGTCATTCGGAAGGAAGCAAAATATCGCATGGCGCGGAGACGCCGAGCACTTGCCCGGCACCGGCCAGCGTGATCTCGAAACAGGTGCCGGTGCAGCCGGAGAACCGGACGCCGACCGCTCCCCCCATCGCCTCGATGCAATCTCGCGCGATCGAGAGCCCGAGCCCCATTCCGGCGCGCTTATGGCTCTTGCCCGGCGCGAACGCGTCCGTCCGGCGGTCCTCGGGCAGCCCCCGCCCGTTGTCCCGCACGAGGAGGTGCACCTTGTCCAGCTGCCGGCTGGCAGTCAGTTCCAACCGCGGCGTCTGGTCCTGGGCCGCGCCGGCCTCGACGGCGTTCTTCACCAGATTATGCAGCGCCATCTCAAGCAACTCCGCGTTGCCCATGATTTCGGCCTGGTCGCGAAACTCGAACCCGAGCCGCAGCACGATTTCGGATCCGCCGTCGAACTCGCGGCGCAGCTTCGCGACGGCGTTTTCGAGCAGTCCCCACAGGTCGAGCCGAACCATCGGCCGTTTATAGAGGGAGCCGACATTGAAAAAATGATCGCAGAGCCGATCGATCTGCGCCGCGCTTTCCAGGCCGGCCCGGGCATCCGACGGCAGCACGTCTTCGCCCCGGCCCGCCGCGATCGCCCGCAGCAATTGAGTCTGCAAATACAGCCCATTGCGGAGCTCATGGGCAAACTGCGGCGCATATTGCGCATAAAAATTGAGCCGGTCCTGGCCGCGCAGGCGCTGCCGCAACCGCACCAGCTGAGTGCCGGTCAGCATGCCCGCCAGCAGCTCGCTCGCCTCCTGCAGTTCCCGTTCGCCGAACGGCCCGGCGCTGCGGCGCGCGGCGAAGGCCGCGATCAGGCGCTCGCCCTGGTTGGCACCCACCCCGATGACGGCGCCGATGTGCTGACGGATCAGATAAGCGAGCTCGTCGCTCCATTTGATCCCCTCGGCTTCCAGCAACTCCGGGGTGACCCCGCGGCCGTCCGCCAGCCGTTGCAGAATCGCCACCGGAATCGGCTCGGTTGGCCAGACGGCGGCGAACGTCCCGTCCGAAAGGAACACCTCGCGCGCCCCGCGGCACCACTGCCGCAGGATCGCACAATAGCCCCGGTGCAGTTCCGCCAGATCAAAGCTCGATTCGGTCAAAATGTTGATCGCCATCTGCGCCCCTGCAAAATTGGCCGAGCTCGCGCTGCGCTCAGCCCAGCGCTGGAGCACCCGATCGAGGTCGGGCTGCGCCGCGAGCACCAGCGCCACCACCGCCAGGGAGAAAAAGAGTCCGCCCACGCCTGAATCGCCGACAAAGCGGATGAACACGATCCCGATCCAGGCCATGAGCGGATAAAGCACCGCGCGGGCGACGAAGAGCCGCCCCAACCGCCGGCTTTCCAAGCCAGTCAGCACTTGTTCCCGTACCAGCGTCACCGAGGCGGCCGCCAACCCCAGCCACAAGGCCAGCGGCGAAAGCCGAATCAAGGCTGGCTGCTCCAGCGCCCGTCCGCACAGGGTGGCGCCCAGCATGGGAAGCGGCCCCAGGCCGATCAGCCAGCACAGCGCTTTTAGTTCGGTGCGCGTCTCGACCGGCACTTGACGGCGGATCGTCAGGCGAATTCCCCGGAACAGCAGCCAGACCATCCAGCTCAGCGCGACGGTCTTCGTGACCCAGTAGAGCGCCGAATAGAATCGCTGCGGCCGGGCCAAGACGTCGACGAGCAGAACGGGAGCGAACGACACGATGCCGACGGCCACGATCCAAAGCTGGTAGACGATCCGGCCCGCCGAACGCCGCAGCGATGCCCACGGAGCCAGCAGCACCTCCTGCAGCAGCAGGGCAAGCCAGAGGGGCAAAAAGCCGGCAAAGATCGACCAGCGGAGAAAAATTTCGCGATGCGAAAGCTGGGCCAGTCCGACTCCGCCCTGCCACAAGCCGATGATCGCCAATAGACAGGCCCAGGCTTGGTTGGCCGGACGGCGGTGGTTTTGGCCCAGGATCATCACGGCCAAGCCCCCGGTCAGCAGGGCCGTCAGATACGCCGGCGCGACCTGGGCTGTCTCCAGCCGCGCCGAGACCGATTGCAAGATTGCCTGGACCACGCGCCCAGTGACGGCGGAAGGCCGGTCCGCTTCAAATCAAAAAATCGGGCCAGTGCCAGCGATCGCCAACGAGATCCCGCATGAGGTCGCGGCACGTGGCCTCGCAATGCCCGAGCGCCGCAGTCAGGGACACGGCATCCGGCTGCGCATTCACCGTCAGAGCCGCTAGTTCCGCCGGCGTGGCGATGAACTCCAGGCGCCGGGCCTTCGGATAGGTCCGTTCGCCCCGGCGATGTCGCAACTCGTGATGCAGCTGCAAGTTGGCCTCGTAAATTTCCCGATAAATCGTCCGTTGGGCGGTGCGAAACTCGCCGCGGGCAATCTTGCGGCGCACCCAAACGGCGTCGCACACCACCCCTTCGGCCAGCTGCAGCAACTGACCGTCGGCCAGCCACGGATCGGACACCTCGTCCACGGTCTTTTGGTAAAAGGCACCCCAGCCGCCGGTGTCTTTTAAGAACCGCCAGCCCGGCCGGATCACTTCCGCCACGTCCTGCATGCGCCGCCGCGTCCAGCCCGGCTTCCGGTGAAGGCCGAATCGTCCCCGCCAGCGCACCTTTCGCGCCACGGAAACCGGAATTAACACCAAATCAACATCGGCACCGTCGAAGATCGCGGCCACCTTCGGCATGGCCCCGATGACGGCCGTCCGCACCGCGTAAGCGCGCAACTTGTATCCAAGCAGGTCCTTCGTCCAATCCGACTTCAATAACGTCGGCAAATCGCGAGTAATCACATGGAAGTCCCAGTCCGACTGGGCGTCAGCCGTTTCCCCTTGGGCGTCAGGCGGACGTTGGCGGGAGCCGATCAAGACCAGGCCTTCGATAGTCGTCTGACGATTGGCCCAGCTCGTGAGTGCGTGAGAAAAATCCTTAGAGCTCATCGGTAAATTGCCAAGGTAGTGCTAAAACCGCCAGGCATCATAACGTGTCCGAATTATTGTAAAACCAGATTGCGTCGGTGGCGATGGGGTGGAGACTTAAGCTATGATTCTCTTGGTAGGCAACCCTGGGGCGGCACGATCCGCTCTTTCCTCGCTGCTCGAACATGAAGGTCTCTCGACCAAGGTCTGCGATACGGTGGCTGAAGCCGCCGAGATCTACGCCCATGCTCCGCAGTTCGATCTGATCGTCGGCGAATATCGCACGGGGGCGGATGCCGTCGTGCAGCTCATGTCCGACCTGGAACGCCGCGGTTTCGCCGCGCCCTTCGTCGTCGTCGGCGCGCCGCTCAAGGCCGAGGCCGAACTGTTCCGCCGCGGGGCGCTCGCCGTCCTGGGCGCCGGGTATTCCCCGCGCTCGGCGGCGCTGCAGTGCCTGAGCCTGAGCCGCTTCATCAGCCGCAAGCCGTTCCGCGGTCCGGTCAAGACGAAGCCGGCGACCCGCGACTTCACCTTTGGCACGCTGGAGGTTTCGCCCGAGCAGCGCGTCCTGCGCAGCAGCACCCGCGGCGCGAAAGCCAAGAGCGTGCCGGTCAGCCGGCTGCAGCTGCGGATCCTCCAGGCCCTGCAGGCTTCGCCGTCCAAGATTCTCGATTACGAGTCGCTCTATCACTCCATCTGGCGGCGCGCCTACCGCGGCAACAACGCCGCGATCCGCGAAGCGGTGTCCTCGCTCCGCGAGCGCCTGCGCTCGGCCGGCGTCGATTTCGACCACTACGTAACGACGGTCTACGGCGAAGGCTACCGCTACGAGGGCTGATCGGCCGCCGGGGCTTCCGACCGCGCGCCGGCGGCGCGCGGCGGGAGCGACCGCAGGGAGATCAGGATCTCCGTGCCCTGCATGCCCGGCCCCGCGTGAATTTCTCCGCGGTGCAGCCGGATGACCTCCTTGGCCAGCAGAATTTCGAGGCGGCCCTGATTGGGCACGCCGTCTGCCACCGGCTCGGGCAGAATCCCCTCCAGCTCGAGGCGGCGGCCCTGCAGCGAAATCAGCGCGGTGCTCTTGTCGCCGTCCCCGGTCGACCGCACCTGCAGCACCAAATCCTGCGCGCCCTGGGGGGCCCGGTTCTCGGCGACGACCTCGATCAGCGATCGCAGCGCAAAGCTGACCAAATCGCCGGCGACGGCGAGCCGCACCGGCTCGGGGCCCACTTCGACCTTGAGGTGCAGGCTGTCGCCCACGCTTTGTGCCAGATCGCGCAGGTCCACCGCCGTGACCGCGCACTCGTGCAAAGTCTGGAGCAGTCCGAGCTGGCCGTTCAGGCGCTCCAGCTTGGCGATGTCGCTCCGGGCGGTTTCCCACAGGCCGGCGGGCGGATTGGAACCGCCCATCTGCCGGAGGGTGGCGAGCGACACGAGGGCGTTCCCGACCTCGTGCGACAGCGTCAGCGCCATCTCGCGCAGCAGCTCCTTGCGGCCCGACCGCTCGCGTTCGGCGGCGTCGCGGATCTCCGCGCTGGCCTCCTCCCAAGTCGCCCACACCCCGCCGGTTTCGGCGATCACGCCGGCGCTGGCCCGGAAAGGTTGCGTATCCGTGGGCGTGACACGGCAGATCTGCCGCAGGCGCCGGGCCTGGCCCAGCAGGTCGCGCACGACCACCGGGACCGACCGCGGCGGATTTTCGTCGGCGCGCAGCAGGAGCGTGTTCGGCAGGTACTTCGCCCCGATCGTGGCCTGCTCCGCCAGCGTATTGTAGCGGGTCCACTGCGCCGACTTGACCAGGCAGTGCCGCAGCAAGCGGGCGAGAAAGATCGCGCGGGAACGATCCGGCTCGGAATAGGCCCGGCCGTCGTCCCGCACCCCGAAGGCGATGAGGCCGAGGAGGCGGCCGTTGTCATGGATCGGCACCAGCAGCCGCGCGCCCCACAGCGCCAGCCGGTTGCGCACGGCCAGTTCGGCGACCGGGTCATGGCTGCTGTCCCAGATATTGCCGTCGATCACCGCCGGATGAGTTTCGAAGAACGGCACGATCGGATCGTCGTCCGGGAAAAAGGACGTCCCGCGGTCGGCGCGGAATCCCGCCGGTTCGCGCAGAAAGAACACCGCGTGCGAGGCATGCAACAGCGTGCGGGAGGCGCGCCGAAACTCCGCCAGGAGCCGGTCCCGGCTGTCCAGATTCTCGATCACCGCCTCGACGAAATCCCAGAGTTCGACCGCGTCGGAGGCTTCGCCGGGCAGCAGCCGGCCGATCGCCGGGCTGCTCTCCATCCGGCGGCTCTTTTCGACCATCAAATCGAGCATCGACTGTTTCTCGGCAATTTGCGCCACCAGCGACAAGGTCTCCGCCAGCCGCTGCGCACTTTCCTCGTAGGAAAGAAAGGCTTTGGCCCGGCCGGCCAGCCGGGCCTGCTCGAATGGCCCGCTGCGCGGCTCGCCCACCAGCACGGTGGGCAGGCGCGCCAAGCCCGGGCGGAGCAGATGCTCCGATGCCTGGTCGAGCACCACCACTGCGGCGGTGCCGGCCTGGAGCGAAACGGCCGTATCGCCCTCCAGCCGCACGGCGGACAGCTGCACCGGCATTTGCCGTTCCCAGTCGGCCGCCAGGCGGCCGTCGCTTGTCACCAGATAGATCAGCGCGGACATGGAAACACGACCCGGAAGGTGGCCCCGGCTCCGGGCTCAGCCGCGACGGCTTCGATCGTCGCGTCGAGGCCCGCCAGGATGTCGCGGCAAATCGCCAGGCCGAGGCCGAAGCCGGAGGATTTGGTGGATTGAAACGGTTGAAATAATTTGGCGCGCATCTCGGGGGCAATGCCGGGACCGCTGTCCGAGACGATCAATTCCACGGCGTCCACCCCTCCCAGGGTTTCCACCCGCACCCAGCGCTCCGGCTTGCCTTCCAGCACCTGGATGGCATTGAGGCAGAGGTTGAGCAAGACCTGCTTTACGGCCGCCGGATCGGTGTACACCCGGTCCGCTTCGGCCGTGAGCCGCAGCTGAATACCGACCTGCGCTTCCGCCGCGCGCGGCGCCACCAGCTCCAGGCCGGCTTTGACCACTGCGTTCAGCCCGACGGCTTCCGCGCTGTAGGCATGAGGGGAAGCCAGATCCAGCAGTTGTTCGGTCAGCCGGTCGATGCGCTTCACCTCGTCGGTCATCAGCACGAAGAATTTGTCGCGAAAGGCCTGCTCATGGTAGCGGCTGGGCAGCAGCTGCACGAAGGCCTTGAGTGAAACCAGCGGATTGCGGATTTCATGGGCGAGGCTGGCCCCGAGCATGCCGACCGTGGCCAGCTGTTCGGCATGCTGCATTTTTTCCGCCAAATGCGCGCGCTCCAACGGCCCTTGCAAGATGGCGCTCAACTCCAGCAGCTGGGTGACCTGCGGATAGGAAAAGGGCCGACGGGAAGCGGGGACGCCCACGCAGCAAACCACGACGCTGGAGGAACCCCGGACCAGCACTGCGGCGCCCAGGCGGTGCGCCGCCAGAAAATCGCCCAGCTCGGCCCGTCCCTCCGTGTGCTTTTCGCGGCCGAGCCGTTCCGGGGTGGCCCAGCCGATCCGGCCCAGAGTCTCCAGGGCGGGATTGTCCGGCGCCAGCTTGAGCGCCTCTTGCACCGCGGCAATGGTCGTGCCCGAGACCACGACCGCCTGTTCGGACTGACCCCAGCCCTTGAGGATCTCGGCGAACCGGCGCTCCAATGGGCCGAGCCGGACCTCATGCGTCGAGGCCTCGAAAGCGGCGCGCCGCGCCGCGGTCGCCTGGGGGAAAAAATCGAAGCGCTGGTCGAGCCACGAACCGATGTAACGGTCGCAAGTCAGCACCACCGCGATGGCCACCAGGAAAGCGACCGGCGAGGCCAGGGATGCGTCCAGGGCGAAGAACGTGAGCCCGCCCAGCAAGGCCCCCACCGCCACCACGATCATCCAGCGGACCAGGATGCGCGCGATCTGGCCCGCCTCGAAAATCCGGTGGGTGGTGATCGCGTAGGCCGTGCCGGCGTCGAAGACCAGGACTGCCACCGGCTGGACGGTGACCGTCCAGGGAGCGCGAAAAAACGTGTTGAGGGTCATCGCGATCATGATGATCAGCTGCACGCTGCAGATCCCGATCAGCCAGACCTCCAGTTCGAGGCGGGCATTGCCCTGCACCTGTTTGACCGACCGCAGCGAGCTGATCAACACCACCAGATTGAGAAATTCGGCGCCGCCGATGTAAGCGTAGTAGCCCCAGCCCCGCACTCGCTGCAAGGGACTGGACGCCGACGGAATGAATGCGTCGGTAAAGCAGAGTCCGGCCAAGACCGCGGCAAACAGCAGCCAAGGCCCGTAACGAACGTACCACGGGATTGACGGCCCGGTGAATGCCGCGGTGATCGAGTCTCGCACCCAAAGAAAAGTCAGGGGCACGAAGGCCCCTACCGCGCAGGATAGCTTGAACCAGACCAAGCCGGCGGGAGCGCCGGGATGATGTCGGCCGTAGACATAGGCCGCGACGTGCAGGCAGGCCAGCCAGGCCGCGGTCGCGGTCGAGGAGACTAGAATCGCCCGATTGACCCCACGCTGCGGATTGGACCACCAAACCAGCGCGCCGATCAGGAAGATTACCAGGGCGGCAAAGGAGGCGGTAGAGATCAGCATCGCTCGAGGACCATGCTGGAATTGCCGCCGCCCAATCCGTGAGCGTTGACCAGCGTGATGGCATGGGCCAGCAGCCGGCTGCGATTGCTCAAATTGAGGGAACAAGCCGGGTCAGGGTAATCCCAATTGACGGTCGGCGGGATCGTCCCCAACTGCTGACCCAGCACGCTGGCCGCGACCTGGATCGCAGGCGCCGCTCCCAGCGGCGTGCCGATCGAGCCTTTGATCGAAACCGCGGGAATTTCCGCCAGCGCCGCTCCGAACAGCTTGTCCATCGCCCTCACCTCCGCCGCGTCGATCGCCTTGTGGCCCGGTCCCCAGGCGCTGAGCGCGTCGATTTCGCTCGGCCGCCGATGGGCATCCGCCAGTGCAAATCGGCCCGCTTCCGCCATGCCGCCGCACAGATCTCCCTCCTCGTCGCTCACGAACGAATAGCCGGTAATGTAGCTATAGCCGCGCCGCGGGCTGCGCTCCGGCTCGAGGACAAAAATGGCCGCGCCTTCGCTGACCACTCCGGTGGTGCGCCACAGGTCGAACGGCCGGTCCAGTCGTTCCGGCATCTCATCGCTCTGGGGCGTCAACTCGGCCGCCCGCAATTCAAGCAGGGGAGTGCGGTGTAACGGCGCCTCGACGCCCCCGCAGATCGCCAGATCCACTTCGCCCTTCGCCACCAATTGGGCAGCCCAGCCGAGCGCATCCAGGCCGGAGCAGCAGGCGCTCTGCACCCCCATGGCTTGGGCCGAGATGCCGAGGACCTCATTGATGGCCCCGCAGGTGCTGTAGGCCGGAGCGGTATAAACAATGCGCGGCTTGGCTCCCCGCGAACCCAGCCGATTGACCGATTCGACCGAGTTGAGCACGCCGCCCAAGTCCATCAGTGACGAGCCTAAGATCACCGCGCTGCGATAGCGGCGCACCTCTTCCACGGAGATGCCGGCGTCCTGCAGCGCGAGGACGGCGCCGGCGATCGCAAAATTGGTCTGCCGCGAGGTGCTGCGGGGCACCCGCGCGAGGTCGACGTAGTCCTTTAGCTCAAATTCCGCCAGGTGAGCCGCGACCAGCGGGCCGTGCTGCTTGCCGAGAACGCCGTAGGGTCGCACCCGGCTGACCGATTCCAGGATCCCGTTCCAGAAGTTATCGCGGCCCGTCCCGGCCGGGGTAACTGGACCGATCCCGGTGATTTTAACTCGGCGGCGCGTCATGAGCCTCCGGTGCGACGCCGCTTCATCCCGAATGCGCGATCGGAAAGGTCAGCCGGATTTCCGTGCCTTTTCCTAATTCGGATTTCAGTTCGAAAGTTCCTCCATGGGCTGAAATTAAATGGCGGCAAATCCCCAGACCCAAGCCCGTGCCGGCGGCCTTGCTGGTATACCCGCCCTGCAGGGCGCGACGGACGCCGTCGCTATCCATCCCCGGACCATTGTCGATCAGCGCGACTTTCAATCCCGAGTCGTTGCGCTCCATCACCACCTTCACCGTGTCCGCCCCGGCTTCGAGAGCGTTCTTGAACAGATTCTGGAAAACCCGCATCAGCTCGAACTTCGAGCCCAACACGGGCGTGTCCGCTGCTCCGGAAATCTGAATGGCGGGATTGCCGAAAAAAATCACCTGCTGCACGTCGCGGGCGATCTGCAGCAGATCCAGCCGCTTCATCTCCATCAACTTCTTGGTCGAGAGCCGCCAGTTTTCCGACAGATGGTGGCAATATTCGGCCGCCCGTTCCACCATGCGGGTATAGTCGAGCAGCTTGCTGCCCAATTCCGGGTCCCGGGCGGCCAACTGCCGGGCTTCCTCCGCGAGCAAGGTGGCGTAGCCAATCACGACCGTCAGCGGATTATTGAGATCATGGACCAATTCAACCGACGCCCGGCCTTGCCAAACCTGCGGCTCGTTTCGCTCGATCTCCTTCTTGAGCGTCAGGCTAAGATCCAGGGCTTCCTGGGTCAGCCTGGCCTGATGCCGGCGCACCAGCGTGCCTTCGGCCTGCTTTTTCACCGCCGCCAGCAGCTCCATGATGTCCGGAGGCTTGCGCAGGTATTGGTTGGCGCCGCCGGCCAGAGCCTGCTGGGCGGTCAAAAGGGTGCCGTAGCCGGTCAGCATGATGACCGCCACGAGCGGATCGATCTTGCGGATCTCCTCGAGCGCCCGGATCCCGTCCATTTCCGGCATCCGGATGTCCAGTACGATGCTGGCATATTCCCGGGCGCGGATCTTGGCTAGGCCTTCCGCCGCGCGTTCCGCCGTATCCACATTAAAATCAGAAGAAAGCGCGAACGCGACCGATTCGCGCGGGCCATACTCGTCGTCGATCACCAGTACGGGATGTTTGACCGCCGGGGTGGAACCAGGCTGGGTCAAAATTTCCTCCGTTACCATAGTGTGCAGGGCGGGTCTACCCGAGCAGAAACCATGGCCCTGTCTTGCCGCAAGCCGGAGGAAGTGTCAAGAATCCCGCTCCACGTGATTCCACTGGTTTTCATTCTGGGTCTGGCATTGGGTGGGTTGGCGGCTTGGCTGGCAGTCCGGAGGCTCTCAATTGAGTTCAAGGCCCTGTCCGCGGACGCGCTGCGGGCCAACCGATCCGATTTTTTAGGCGAAGCCAAACTCGCCTTCGCCCAGTTGCAGCAGCAGTCCAGCGGGGAGTTGGAACAGCGCCAGCAGGCGGTCGAAGCGCTGGTGCGGCCCCTGCGAGAGTCGCTGGAGAAGGTGGACGCCCGCATGCTCGAGATCGAGAAGGTCCGCGCGCATGCCTACGGAGCCCTGGGCGAACAGCTCAAGGGGCTCGGGATGGCGCAAGCGCAGTTGCAGGCGGAGGCATCGCGGCTCTCCACTGCCCTTCGCTCGACCAGCTATACCGGCAGCTGGGGCGAGCATCAGCTGCGCCGGGTGGTCGAGATGGCCGACATGGTGTCCTATTGCGATTTTTCCGAACAGGCCAGTGCCGGGGGCCTGCGGGCCGATCTGATCGTCCGGCTCCCGGGGGAGCGCAGGATCGTCGTGGACGCCAAAGCACCGCTCGATTCTCTCCGTCAAGCCGGCGAAGCCACCGATCCCGCCCAGCGGGAAGCGCTGCTGATCCAGCACGCGGCCAAAGTGCGCGGCCATATCGACTCCCTGGGCGCAAAAAACTATTGGGAGCAATTTCAGCCGTCGCCGGAGTTTGTGATTCTGTTCCTGCCGGGCGATCAATTCCTAAGCGCGGCCCTGCAGACCGACCCCTCGTTGCTCGACCGGGCTTTGGCCAAGCGAGTCCTCCTCGCCACTCCGACGACGCTGATCGCCTTGCTCAAGGCCGCCGCGCTCGGCTGGCAGCAAGAGGCGGTATCCCGCAACACCGAAGAAATCAGCGCCTTGGGCCGTCAGCTCTATGACCGGATCGTCGCGTTTGCCGACAACCTGGACAAGGTGGGCGCCGGTCTGGAGACAGCGGTCAAAAGTTACAACACCGCGGTCGGGACCTTCGAACAGACATTGCTTGCCGGGGCTCGGCGTTTCGTAGAACTCGGCTCCAAAGGCAGTAAGGACCTGGTATCCGCCGAGACGGTGGAAACCGGGGTCCGCGTCGTGGCCAAGCGCTCGTAAGGGGTCACCGTGCTCGAATCTGAAGCTTGAGCCTGGTTGGCGCTTTGACGAAACTCTTCACTTTTCCGGCAGTCTCATCCGGCCCCACTCTTACGCATGCTCAACGGTCCCAATTGGTCACAAAAACTTCGCGCCGAAATCGGCAAGGCCGTCATCGGCCAAGACCTCGTCATCGAGCGCATGCTGGTGGCGCTGCTGGCCAACGGACATGTGCTGCTGGAAGGCATGCCGGGCTTGGCCAAAACCCTGCTGATCAAATCGCTGGGCACTGCCATCGGGGTCAAGTTTGAACGGATCCAGTTCACCCCCGACCTGCTGCCGAGCGATGTGGTGGGGACGATGATCTTTCAGCCCAAGAGCGGCGAATTTCATCCGCACCGGGGCCCGATTTTCGCCAACCTCGTGCTGGCCGACGAAATCAACCGGGCGCCGGCCAAGGTCCAGAGCGCTCTGCTGGAGGCCATGCAGGAAAGGCAGGTCACGATTGGCGGACAGACCCATGCCCTGCCGCCGCCGTTCTTCGTGATGGCGACCCAAAATCCCGTCGAACAGGAAGGCACCTATCCTTTGCCCGAAGCCCAGACCGATCGCTTCCTGTTCAAGCTCCTGGTCGATTATCCCGCGGCGGCAGAGGAAGCCGAAATGATGAAACGGTGGGGCAAGCTGACTCGGTCGCCTGCGCTTGCGGCCGTGTCGAGCGGTCCCGAACTGCTGGCCCTGCGGGAAGAAGTGGACCTGGTCTACGCCGCGCCAGAAATCGAAAACTATATTCTCGCGCTGGTCCGGGCCACCCGCCGCCTGGCCGAGGGCGGCGCGCCTGGCTCCAAAACCAAGCGCCAGCTTACCTTCGGTGCCTCGCCCCGGGCGTCCCTGGCGCTCTACCAAGCGGGCCGGGCCCTGGCCTGGCTCCGCGGCCGCGACTTCGTCGGGCCGTCCGAGATCCAGGAACTGGCCCGTGACGTCCTTCGTCACCGCATCGGACTGAGCTACGAGGCGGAAGCCGAAGGGATCACGACCGACCGGGTGATCGCACAGGTGCTCGAAGTCACCGCCGTGCCCGCCTCCCCGTGAGCGTCGAGTCCGCGGAGCCGGTCAGTTCGCCGCTGGCGCTGCTGCGCCAATTGGAGTGGCGCGTCCGGCACGCGGTGGAAAACGTCCTGAGCGGCGAATACCGGTCCAGTTTCCGCGGCCGGGGCATGGAATTCGACCAAGTGGTGCGATATGAGTTTGGCGACGACGTCCGCGATATCGACTGGAACGTCACCGCGCGCCTGGGCGAGCCTTACCGCAAAAAATTCGTGGAGGAGCGCGAGGTCACCGTTCTGCTGGTCCTGGAGGATACGCCCAGCCTGCGCTTCGGCTCGGGCACACGGACCAAGCGCGATGCCCTGCTCGAGTTGGCCGGACTCGTGATGCTCCTGGGGGCGGTCAACCGGGACCGGGTCGGTTTCGTCCACGCCGGTGCCGGCGACGCACTGATCCAGCCGCCGGTGCGGGGCCGCGGCGCCATCATGCACGCCGCCGCGACCTTGCTGTCGCAGCCCGCGCCCAGTTTCGTCCCAGCAGCGGGAGAAGCAGGCGCAGGCAGCCGCGTGCCCTGGCGTTTTCTGGCCCGTGCGGCTCCCAAGCACAGCGTCTTGATTTGGCTGGGCGATTTCGCCCCCGCACCCGCCCCCGAAGGCTGGTCGGTGCTGCGGCGACGCTATCAGACCATGGGCTTCCGGGTGGATGATCCCTGGGAACGGGAGCTGCCCGCCGACGGGCTGATCTCGACCTTCGATCCCTCAGCCGGACGGCTGGTGACGTTGGAAGGCAGCGCCGCCGAACGCGCGGCGCAGGCCGCCTGGCGCCAGGAGCGCGACGATCGTTGGGCGGAGCTGTTTCCCCAGCCGCTCAGCCGGCTCGTGCTCGACAGCGACGGCGACGCCCTCGACACGCTGGTGCGTTTTTTCCAGGCCCGGCAACATTTGGTGGGCGGCTGAGCCATGAGCATGGCCTCCCTCCTTCCTTTGGCCGCCACCGGCTTTCGCTTCGCCAGCCCGGGCTGGCTGGCGGCGCTGGCGCTGATCCCCGCTGCGGCTTGGCTGCGCGGCCGCGGCCGGCTGCCGGTGCTGATCGTGCCGTTCGCGGCGGCGTGGCATCGTCCTTCCACGCTGGGCGCCTCGCGCTGGCCGCTGGTGCTGGCTACGGCCGGACTGGCGCTGGTGGTCGGGGCGCTCGCCCGTCCGCAGCGCACGGAAGACCGCCGCGAAGTGCGGCACGAAGGTTACGACATCATGCTTTGTATCGATCTTTCCACTTCGATGCTGAGCGAGGACTACGAACGCGACGGCCATGCGATCAACCGCCTGGATGCCATTCGCCCGGTGATTCAGGCCTTCATCGACCAGCGGCCCGACGATCGCATCGGCATCGTCCTGTTTTCCGGCCGGGCCTACACCCTCTCCCCCCTCACGCTCGATCACGATTGGATTTCCCGCCAGCTGGAGCGCGTGCAGATCGGCCTGATCGAAGATGGCACGGCGATCGGCGACGGACTGGGCGTCGCCCTCACCCGGCTGGATCAGGCCGCGCATGAGACCGACGGCCGCCGCCAAGGCGCCTTCATCGTCCTGCTGACCGACGGGGCGAACAACCGGGGCACGCTGGCCCCGATGCAGGCCGCGGCGATCGCGAAGGCGCGCAATATTCCGATTTATACCATCGGCGCCGGCCGCGACGGCATCGTGCCGGTGCCGGTCTTCGACCAAGGCCGCCGGGTTGGCACCCAGCACCAGATGGCCGATCTCGACGAGGGGGCGCTGCGGGATCTCGCCGGCGAAACCAACGGCCAGTTTTTCCGCGCCGCCGAGGTCGGCACGGTGGAGTCCGCCTTCCGGGCGATCGACCACTCGCAAAAGATCGAGTTTCAGGCCCGCACGTTCCTGACCACCACTGAACTCTTTCCCTGGCTGGCCGGACCGGCGCTGGCCTGCTGGGCGATCGGAGCGCTCCTGCTCTTCCTATGAGTTTTGCCTGGCCGCTGGTGCTCTGGCTGCTGCTGCTCCCCGCGGGAGCCGCCGCCGGTCTGCTGGCGCGGCGCCGCTCCAGCCGCGCGCCGGCCGGGACTTCCCATCCCCAGATCCTGCGGGCGGAAGCGGGCCTGCACGACCTCGAGCTCACGGCCCGACCCTTTCAGCCGCGTCGTCCCGGCTGGCTGCTGATCGCCGGCGTCGCCGCCGCCATCGTCGCGCTGGCCCGCCCGCAATGGGGCCAGGAGCAGGAGCCGATGTTCGACCGCTCGCGCGAGATCCTCATCGCGATCGACTTGTCCCGGTCGATGCTGACACCGGACGTCGTCCCTTCGCGGCTGGAGCGCGCCAAGCTGCTGATCCAGTCGCTCCTCGATCGGCTCCATGGCGAGCGGGTGGGCCTGGTCGCGTTTTCCGGGACCGCCTTCCTGCAGGCGCCCATGAGCGCCGACTACGAGATTCTGCGCGAGTTCCTGCCTCAGTTGAATCCGGACTTCCTTCCGGATGCGGGCACCAACTATGGTCCAATGATCGAAACCGCCGCCTCGGCCTTCAGCGATAATTCGGACTCCGATCGCTTCCTGATCGTGCTGAGCGATGGCGGCGCCAATGACGAAGACTGGCAGGCCAAGATTCCGAGTCTGGTCAAGAAAGGGGTTCATGTCATCGCCCTGGGCATCGGATCGGCCGCCGGCGGGTTCATTCCCGACGGCCATGGCGGGTTCATCAAGGACGACCGCGGCGCCGTCGTGCTGGCCAAGCTGGAGAGCGAAAGCCTGCGGCAGCTGGCCGACCGGACCCACGGCATTTATCGCGATGCGAGCGATTGGGTTGACGTGCCGGGACTGGTCAAAACCGTGATCGCCGCTGGCAAACAGGGAGTCTTCCAGGAAGTGCATGCCGCCCGGCGGATCGAGCGATTCCAATGGGCCTTGGCGCCGGCGCTGCTGCTGCTGTTTCTCAGTTACTGCCGAGAATTGCCGGTGCGGCCCAAGCCCCGCCCGCTCCGCTGGGCGGGCACCGCCGTCCTGGCATTGCTGGCGCTGGGCCTCCGGGCTGCGGATACAGCCGCGCTGCCGCCCCAGGAACTGCTCAGCCGAATTGTCGGACGCCTCGCCGACTCCCCCGCCGCGCCCTCCGCGCTCGACTGGGCGGAACTGGCGCGCCAAACCCTGACCTGGGGACAAGCCTTTGTCAGCGGCCAGCAGCCGGTCCCGCAAGGTCCGGTCAACGATGCGCTCGAGGCCGTCCGATCTGGCCGCCGGCTTGACCCGCGCGCCGCCGATTGGAATAAACTGCAGGCCGACTTGGAAGCCCTGCGCCTGCCGCCGCCGGAAAAGAAGCCCGACCAGCCCAAGCAGGATCAGAAGGACCAGAAGGACAAACAGGAGCAAAAGGACAAACCGGACTCCGAGCAGCGGAAACATCAGTCTGATTCCGGCTCCGGCGACCAAAAGCCCCCTGAATCCACACCGGGCGAGAAGTCGGAGCCCAAGGATCAGTCCGGACAGGACCAGAATCAGCCTCCACCCGGCCAAGGCCAGGCGGGCCAGCCCCTCTCCGATTCCGTCCTGGGGCACAGTGACGGCAAACCGGGCGGCGCCCCGCCGCCTCCCGCCCATGTCGACCAGCAGCCGGTCGGCGGCCAACCCCCGCCCGCGCCGCCGGATCCCGCCCGGCTCGATCCGGCACTCGCCGGCTCGCTGCAAAAGCTCGATCGGGTCCGCGATCAGGATTCGCCGGCTCAGCTCTTTCAAATGCTCGCGAACCAAAACCCGGCCCAACGGCCGCCCCCCCCGCAGCATCCCAAGAATTGGTAAGCCATGCGCCGTCTTTCCGCCCTTGTTTTCTGGCTCTGCTCTGTCGTGGCGCTCGCGCGCAGTCAGTCGATCGACTGGGATCCGCCGGGCGGCCGCCTCGCCGTGGGCCAAGCCGTCGCCCTCCGCCTGGTGTGCCGCGACTGCGAACCCACATCGGCCCCCACGCTGCCCAAGGTGCCCGGATTGCAGAGCTCTTACCAAGGCCCGTCCAGCAGCATGATGGATAACAACGGGGCCATTTCCCAGACCATCTCCTATAATTTTGCGATCCTCTGGCCGAAACACGAAGTGCTGGTGCTGCCCGCTTTCGACGTGCCCACCAACCACGGCATGATTCACGTGGCCGAAGCGCGCTTCGAGCCCGCCGAAGCGACGATCGGCAATAGCGGCAAACCGCTGTCCGCCGCCGCCAATGCCCAGCTCAACGTCCATCCGAATTCGATTTGGGCCGGCCAGGTCGTTCCGCTGGAGTTTCGCGTGCAGGCCCAAGCCCAGTACCGCCCCGACTTCGTCCACCAGGCTCCGAATTGGTCCGCCGATACTCTCGTCGCCGAAGAGTGGTCCCGTCCCGAAAGCTTCGACGCCGAAGTGGATGGAGAGACGTTCACGGGCCTGGCCTACCGCACCCGCATCGTCGCGCCCCGGCCCGGCGACTACGAAATTCATCCCGCCAGCCAGCTGGTCAGCTTGAGCGTGGGCCTGGCGATGTTCGGTTTCTTTCAATCGCCCCAGTTTCAGCAGTACTCGATCGCCAGCAGCCCCGCCCAGCTGCACGTCAAGGAACTGCCTCCCCCTCCCCCAGGCTTCAGCGGGGCGGTCGGACATTTTCAACTGACCTCCAAAGTCGTGCCCACGTCGGCCGCGGTGCGCGAGCCGATCACTTGGACGCTGGAACTGAGCGGCACGGGCAACTGGCCGCAAATCGATCGACTGCCCGTGCGCAGCGCCTCGAAAGACTTCGAAGTCGTCCATCCCCAACTCCAGCACACCGCCGCGCCGGGCAAAATCTTCGACGCCAAGCTGGCCGAAGATGTCGTGCTCGTTCCCACCAAGGCCGGAAACTACGTCCTGCCCGCGGTTCGTTTCGTCTACTTCGATCCGTCCGTCGGCGAGTACCGCACCATCAGCTCACCGGAATCCGAGGTCGAAATCGAGGCGCCGGCGGGCGGCACGCCCAACCCAGCGGCGGAAAGCACGTCGGCGGCGGGGGCCGCCGCCACTCTGACGGCGCCGCCTCTCCCCGCCGCGCTCCCCCGGGATCCGCTGCCCACTGGCGGCCGGGCTACGACGCCCCTGCCGTGGAACGAATGGGCGCTCGGCGCCCTGGTCGTGCCGGCGGTGCTGCTGGCCGCGCTTTGGGTGATCCTCGCCCGTGAACGGGCGCTTTTGACCGATCCGGCGCGACCGCGCCGGGAAGCCCGACGGCGGCTCTCCCAGATCGTCAGGCAAATCGGCGACGCCAGCCAAAGCGGCACGGCGCCGGTGCCGCGAGCTTTGCTGCTGAGCTGGCAGCAGGATGCCGTACGGTGGCGGCAATTGAACCGAGCTGTGCCATCGCCCGCCGCATTCGGCGATCCCGGCTGGGCGGGATTGGCCGATGATGTCGATCGGGCCTTGTATGGTCCGACCGGGCTGTTACCGGCGGGCTGGACCACTCGGGCCGGCGAAGCGCTCGCCGCGGAGCGGGCGCCCCGTTTTCGGTCGGCGCTGCTGTTCCGCCCTCGCAATCTGTTTCCTTTCCTCTTCGGGCTGTGCCTCTGCGGGGCGGCCCTCTCGGCCCGCGCCGCCGCGCCGCTCTCCGCCTACCAGGCCGGCGACTTTGCCGCTGCTGAGAAAGGCTGGCGGTCCCAGTCACAGCTCGACCCGGCGGTCCGCCACAATCTCTCCCTGGCCCTCGCCCAGCAGGACCGCTGGCCCGAAGCGGCGGCGCAGGCCGGAGCCGCCTTTGTGCAGGACCCGTCCAATCCGGTGATCCGGGCCGAATTTCTCACCGCGTGCGAACGCGCTGGCGTCGCCCCTGGCCCGCTGACCGGATTTCTGACCCCCTCGCCCCTCCAGCGCTGGGCTGAATCGTTTTCTCCCGGCGGCTGGCAATGCCTGGCCATCACCGCCGCCGCGGTCCTGGCGGCCGGCCTCGCCCTCGGGTTGGTGGCGAGCTACCGCACCACGACTCGGCGGTGGACCAAACCCGCCGCCTTCGTCCTGGTGCTGCTTGGCGCGGGCGGCGCGGGCGGCGGCGTTGCCGGTTGGCTGGCCTATGGCACGGCGCGCGACCTGTCAGCGGTGTGGGTGGTGAACAGCGGAAGCCTGCGATCCATCCCGACCGAGGCCGACGGCAAGCAGGCGACCGTGCCGGTCACAGCAGGCTCGATCGGAACGGTGGACAAGACCTTTTTGTCCAGCTGGGTCCGGCTCCGTTTCCCCAACGGCACGACCGGCTGGATGCAGCGAGGCGACGTGGTTACTTTGTGGAAATAGGCCGCGTCTTCGCGACCATCCGATTCAGCGAACCGCCGTTGGCCACCGCTTCAATGTCCGCGAGGCGAAACCAGCGCAGCTCGTTGGACTCCTCCGACACCAGGAGCGGGGCCTTCGGATCGGCTTCGAACAGGAACCGGAAATCGTAGTGCCAGTGTCCGGCCTCGGCGCCGCGGGCCGGAATCCAGTGCCGGTCGAAATCGAAAATCTCGGGCGACACCAACCGGAACCCGGTCAGACCCGTTTCCTCCTCCGCTTCCCGCCGCGCCGCCGCCGCCAAGTCGGTTTGGCCGTCGGCGTGGCCGCCCGCCTGCAGCCAGCGGTTCAGCTTGCGATGATGCACCAGGAGCGCCTGGTCCCGCGCCGGGCTGACGAGCCACGCCGAACCCGTCAGATGGCCGGAAACGCAGGTGCGATGGAGGCAATCCGGATGGCTGGCGATGAAGCTCAAGCCGTCGGACACCATCGCGGCCTCCGTCACCTCCAGACGGCGGTCGCCGTAACGGGTCAGCAGCGCCGCAGCGGCCGCGGCGGGAACTTCGGTTATTTCCATAATTTTTCCGGGTGGTAGGCTCGGGGACTCTCCAGGTGCGGCCAGATCTCGTCGACCGTCGCCGCCACCGCATAGAGATCTCGCATCCGATTGCGAAACCGCTCCCGTTCCATCCGATCGAACCAGCGGAGCAAATCGTCGTAGAACCCGTTTTGATTGAGAAAAACGATCGGTGCCTCCAACTGGGCCAGGTAGCGCAGCGTGAGCACTTCGGAGATCTCTTCCAGAGTGCCGATCCCGCCGGGCAGCGCCACGTAGGCCTGGGCTCGGGCGATCATCGCGGCCTTGCGCTCCGCCATGGTAATCACCGTGTGCAGTTCGTCGGCCTCGCGGAATTCCAGCTCCCGCTCCTTCATGAAGTGCGGGATCACGCCGATGACGGTGCCCCCCGACTGCTTCACCCCGCGCGCCACCGCGCCCATCAGGCCAATCTTGCCGCCGCCGTAAACCAGGCCCCAGCCCTTGCCCGGCATGGCCGCCCCGAGCGCTTCCGCCGCCGCATAGTATTCCGGCGCCAGGCGGGCACTGGAGGAGCAATAAACGCAGAGCAGGCGGGATGACGGCATGACTCGACTTTGTTCTGGTCCATGGGATTTTTAATGCAAGCGATGCTTCCAGGACTTTATCGGGGCCGGCTGGCGCCCTCCCCCACCGGTTATCTCCACTTGGGCCACGCGCGCACCTTTTGGATCGCCGCGGAGCGGGCACGCCGCGCCGGCGGCGAACTGCTGCTGCGCAACGACGACTTGGACCGCAGCCGAGCGTGGGATGAATATGCCGCGGCGATGCAGGAGGATCTGCGTTGGCTCGGCCTGACCTGGCGGGAGCCGATGATCTCGCAGAGCGCGCGCTTGCCGATCTATCGAGCGGCCTTCGACCGGCTCAAGGCCTCCGGGCAAATTTATCCTTGCTGGTGCACCCGGAAGGACCTGGAGAGCGCCGCCCGGGCCCCCCACGAAACGGACGAGCAGGAGGAACGGGTGTATCCCGGCACCTGCCGGCCGGAAGGTGGAGCGCGATCTCCGAGCGCGCTGGGCCGGACCGTCTTCGAGCCCGCACTCGGACTATGCCCAGCGCGCCCGGAGGTCGCGCTCCACCCGCAAAACCAGTTGCTCCATCGGGACGAAGCTTCCGCCGCCTGGCGGTTCCAGGTGCGCGACGGTGAGCTGCTCGAATTCATCGACGGTGCGCTGGGACCGCAGCGGGCGGTGGC
>Ga0302314_10004834_pt1 | contig 24708 bp, 18 predicted proteins | sample III_Palsa_N2_3_FD_200533 | JGI IMG/M metagenome (GOLD analysis project Ga0302314, IMG submission 200533) | Peat permafrost microbial communities from Stordalen Mire near Abisko, Sweden - III_Palsa_N2_3 | ecosystem: Environmental > Terrestrial > Soil > Palsa > Peat permafrost | place: Sweden... | reverse complement strand
AGCAGCGTCACCAGCGCGCTCAGGATGGTCGTCGCCGGCAGAATCTCCAGGCCCGTCAACGGCCGGCCGAACGGCGCATAGTTAATCGAGGCCAGCCAGCGCACGATGACGGCATAGGGAACGTAGGCAAGAAAGTACACGAGAGTCAGCGACTCGATCGCGACGAGACTGCGTGTGTTCTTTGTGTTTGCCAGCATTGGAAGCCTTCGGCGGATTCCCCAGCCGATTATTTCACACCATCGTACTTATCGAACAAATATGCCAGCTTGACATTGGTAATGCAAGCGCTTACAAATCGGGGACACTTTTAGGAGCTTCAGTGAAAATTGAGCACATTGCCGCTTCCTTCATGGCCATGAACCTTGCGTTTGTCCTCGCTTCTGCAGCACGCGCTGCGCCGCCCCTCGCTGCCGACGGCATTGCGGGGACCGGCCCTTATCCCGCGGAGATGGTGACCGATTCCACGCTGCCAGGATTCACCGTCTACAGGCCAAAAGACCTCAAGCAATTGGGTTCACTCCGCATGCCGCTAGTGGCATGGGGTAATGGAGGCTGCGCCAACGTGGGCGACTCGGCGAAAGCCTTTCTCTCCGAGATTGCCTCGCATGGGTACTTGGTCATTGCCGTGGGACCTCCCAAGCCGCTTGACGTCGAGGGCGCGGCGGACAAGCCGGGCGCGGGGGAAGCATCTCGGGTGGGCACGCATTCCTCGCAACTACTCGAGGCACTTAGTTGGGCGGCCGGCCAAGCCACGCGCAGCGGTGGCGACTACGCGGGGCGTTTGGATACTGCAAAGACGGCGGTGATGGGCCATTCCTGCGGAGGCCTGCAAGCCCTCGAAGTCTCGGCGGACCCTCGCATTAGCACCAGCGTCATTTTGGACAGCGGTGTTCTCAAGGATCCGCCGCCGTTTCCCATGCCAGGCGTGGTGACCAATGACAAGGGCGAACTCGCCAAGCTGCATGCGCCGCTGATTTACATCATCGGGGGCCCGAAGGACATTGCGCACGACAACGCCGCGGACGATTTCACTCGCATCAACCAAGTTCCGGTGTTCATGGCGAATATCGAGGTGGGCCATGGAGGTACGTTCGCCCAGCCCAACGGAGGCTCATTCGCGCAAGTGGCTACGGCGTGGCTGCAGTGGCAGCTCAAAGGCGACGCGTCAGCCGCCAAGATGTTCGTAGGCGCGAGCTGTGGCCTATGCACGGACGCGGCGTGGACCGTGCAAGCCAAGAACATTCATTGACGGGCGCTTTTCAGGTAATCACATGAACACGAGCGACAGGAAAGCTACTCCCAATCCTCCGACTCAACGACGCCCGCGGTGGCTGCGATTGCCTCGAAGTGGACGACGGTTGCCTCAAAGCAGCCGAGTGCTGGCGGCCGGCGTGGCTCTGGTCACGTTGGGGTTGCCGCACGTCGCCTCGACCGCCGAATCATCCTACGCGGCGGACCCGGCCTGGTGGCAGCCGGGCGATAGCCGGGTCATGCCGGCACGCGTCGAATATGACGATGCTTCTGGACGAGTGGCCGTCCTCAATGCCGGCGGCGCATTCTCGACCAAGGGCCATGCCTTCTTCACACCCATTGGTTCGAACGGCCGAGCCTGCGTGACCTGTCACCAGCCGTCGGACGGCATGGGCTTGTCGGTGGACACCATTCGTCGACGGTGGGAAGAGACTCAAGGCAAGGACCCGTTGTTCGCCGCCATCGATGGTTCCAACTGCCCGAGTCTGCCGCAAGCGGATCGAGCCTCGCATTCATTACTGTTGGATCGCGGCCTCATTCGGGTCTACTTGCCGTGGCCGCCTCGGGCGGCGGGCGCGCCGCCGTTGCAGCCCGAATTCAGCATCGAGGTGGTGAGCGATCCCACGGGGTGCAACACCGATCCCGTGTATGGATTGCACAGTAGTACCCCGAGCATTTCTGTGTTTCGTCGGCCGCGGCCGGTGGCCAACTTGAAGTACTTGCTCGAGTTGCCCCATGGGGTCCCGCCAAGCGATTTTCTGTTCTACAACGACAAGAGCCTGATGCCGCGAAATCCTGAGACAGGAGGCTTCGTCACATTGCAGCTGATGTCGGACGGGCGCGATTTGACGCCCAAGCTGCAGGCGCGTGACGCGGCGGGCATGCATCTTCAGGCCCAGGGCCCGGTGACCGTGGCCCAGCTCGAGCAAATCGAGGCCTTCGAAAAGCAGGTCTATATGGCGCAGAGCGTCGATCACGTCGGGCAGGACTTGTCGGGGTCCGGAAATCCGCCGGGACTCGGGCCGGAAGCGCTGGAAAAGGGCGCCCCCGCCCGTCTCGGGAACAATCCCATTAACCGTATTTTCGGAACCTTCGCCATGTGGGAGAAGGGCGGCGCCGATGCGCAGAGCGATACGCAGAGGACGTTTCGCGAGTCGGTGGCGCGGGGCGCCGACGTCTTCTACTTGCGGCGTTTCATTATCAACGATGTGGGCAAGTACAACGATAAGGGACTGGGCAACCCGTTCAAGCGGTCCTGCGGCAGCGGCTGCCACAATACCTTGTTGATGGGCATGGACTTGGCGCCGGGCTACATGGATTTGGGACTCAACAATCTCCCGTGGGCCACGCCGCGACCCGACCTACCATTGTTCAAGGTGGTGTGTGATGCCGCCGCCGTTCCGCAGTCCTATTTGGGACGCGTGATTTACACGCATGACCCGGGTCGAGCACTCATCACCGGTAAATGCCAGGACGTCGGCGCCAGCATGACGCAGCAGTCCCGCGGTCTTGCCGCACGAGCTCCTTATTTCATGAACGGCTCCGCCGCCAATCTGCGAGAGCTGGTCGATTTCTACGACCGGCGCTTCAACATCGGCTACACGGAAACGGAAAAGCAGGATCTCGTCAACTTTCTGAGCGTGCTATGAGTCGCTGCCTCGCCGTGTTCCTGGGACTGTTCGCCTGCGTCGCCATGGCCGCCGAGCCGGTAGGTACGCCGGTGAGCTTTCTCGCGTGTCCCATCGCGCGCGATACCGGGCCCGAAGTGGATTTGTGCTTTTTCACCGAACATGACGGCAACCGGTACGCCCTGACCAATCCTCCCGATTTTGGCTCGCCGCAATTGAAGCATCGCGTGTTGGTGGAAGGGCGCGTCAAGGACGGGCCTACCGCCTGCGGCGGGACAGTACTCGAGGGACGGGTGTCGGTCATGACCGAATTGGACGTGTCCTGCAATACCATCGTGCCGTTCGACAATGTCATCAAGGGCGTGGCCGGCGGCGTGTTCAACAGTGGTTCGCCGCAGCAGCGGGCGTATGCGCAGGACCTCGCACAGCGCGCCGCGCAAGATCCCGCATTGTCCTTGGAGCCGGCAATCCTGGATCCACCGACAACCCCCAAGGCGGCACCGCCGTTTCTCGCGCGCAACTTGGTGGTCATCTATCCCTTCGACAGCGATCGCGGCCCCGGCCCTGACATGGTGAAACTCAAGGATTTGGTCGCGTACGCGTTGACCGCCAAGGCTAAGCGAGTGGAAGTTATCGGCTACCGTGCCGACTCGCACCTGTCCGATGGCACCGAGCTTAGCGAAAGAGCGACATTGGCGAAGGCTCGCGCGCAGAAAGTAGCCGAGATCATCGCCGCACTGGGATACAACAAAAAACTCGTGAACGTACGCTGGGAAGACGTTGCGATTCCCGGGAAAGGCGATGAGGATTGGCGCAACCGGAAAGTCGAGGTTACCGTTACACCGTGAAGGTCACCGCCGCTCGATAAAGCCCACGCGGCCGCCCTTGGCGGGTGTTGTACTTGGCGGCGCTTGTCTGACATCCCGAATAGCTGTCGCCCTACAGCAGCCTACTCATGTCACCGGCTATGGTGAGCCACTCCTCGGGAACTTGGCATCATCATGTGGATCGTCAGGATAGCGCTGCAGCGCCCGTATACGTTTCTGATGCTGGCGGCGTTGATTGTGTTGATGGGTCTATTCGCCATCGTCAACACGCCGACCGACATCTTCCCGAACATCAAGATCCCTATTGTCGCCACCATTTGGCGCTATACCGGTCTGCTGCCCGAGGAAATTGCCGATCGCATCGTGCTGTTTTCAGAGCGCACGGCGCAGACCGTGGTCAACGATGTCGAGCATACGGAGTCCCAATCGGTTAACGGCACCGCCGTGGTCAAGTACTTCTTTCAGCCGAAGGTGAATCCGGAGCTGGCCTTTGCGCAAATTACGGCGGTGTCGCAAACGCAGCTGCAGAGTTCGCCGCCGGGCACCACGCCGCCGTTCATTCTGTCGTACAACGCTTCCACTGTGCCCATCCTGCAGCTGGCCTTGTCCAGCGAGTCCATCCCCGAGCAGGAGATTTTCGACCTCGGCAACAACATCTTGCGCACCCAATTGGCCACGGTGGCGGGGGCCTCGCTGCCGTATCCCTTGGGCGGCAAGCAGCGTCAGGTGCAAGTCGATTTGGATCCCCGAGCTCTGCGTGCCCACGGTCTCTCGGCGGATGACGTGGTCGCTGCCATAGGACAGCAAAATCTGATCCTGCCTGCCGGCACGGAGAAAATCGGCAAGACCGAGTACTTCGTCAAGCTCAACGCCAGCCCGACGCAAATCGAGGCCATGAACGACCTCCCCGTGAAAGCCGATAAAAACGGCGGGGTGACCTACGTGCGCGATGTGGCGCATGTGCGCGACGGGTATGCGCCGCAGACCAATATCGCGCGAGTGGACGGCAAGCGCGCGGTGGTCATGAATGTATTGAAGACCGGCGATGCATCCACCGTCGATGTCATCAATGGCATCAATGCCAAGCTGGGGCCGGCCAAGGCGACGCTGCCGCAGGACTTGAAGCTGGTGGCGTTGAGCGATCAGTCCGTGTTCGTGCGCGGCGCGATTTCCGGTGTGATACGCGAGAGCGCCATTGCGGCGGCGTTGACGGGCCTCATGATCCTGCTGTTTTTGGGCAGTTGGCGCAGTACCCTGATTATTACGGTGTCCATTCCTCTGTCGATTCTGGCGTCCATCGCCTGTCTGTCGGCACTGGGCGAGACCATTAACATCATGACCCTGGGCGGACTGGCGTTGGCCGTGGGCATCCTGGTGGACGACGCGACGGTCACCATCGAGAACATCAATTTCCAGCTGGAACAGGGCAAGGATGTGGAACCGGCCATCTTGGACGGCGCCAAGCAAATCGCCTTGCCGGCCTTGGTGTCGACCTTGTCCATTTGCATCGTGTTCATCCCGATGTTCTTTTTATCGGGCATTGCACGCTACCTGTTCGTCCCGCTGGCGGAGGCGGTGGTTTTCGCCATGCTGGCCTCGTATTTGTTGTCGAGAACCCTGATTCCGACACTGGCGAATTACCTCCTCAAGAAGCATGAAGACAACGAGGAAGGCACTTCAAAACGCAAGAACATCCTGGTGAGATTTCAGCAAGGCTTCGAAAAGCGCTTTGAAAAGCTGCGCCATGGATACCGCAACTTGTTGAGCGTGGCCATCAAATCGGGCGCATGGTTCGCGGGACTCTTCCTCGCCGCCATGGCGGCCACGGCTCTCATAGCCTTTCCCTTAGGTCCTCTGCCGGGTCTGGGTCAGGATTTCTTTCCCAGTGTGGATGCGGGGCAGTTGAAGCTTCACTTTCGCGCGAGCTCTGGCCTGCGCATCGAGCAGACCGCCATTCTTGCCGATCAAGTGGAGAAGACTATCCGCGAACTCATCCCCGCGGACCAAATCGATACCATTGTCGACAATATCGGGCTGCCGTACAGCGGCATCAACCTGGCGTATACCACCTCGGCGCCGGTGGGGCCGGGGGACGCCGATGTCTTCATTAACCTCAAGAAAAAACATTCCTCCCTGACCAAGTACACCCGGGATCTACGAGCCAAATTGGCGGCCACGTATCCGGATGTGGAATTCGCGTTTCTGCCTGCGGACATCGTCAGCCAGATATTGAATTTTGGTCTCCCGGCACCCATCGACGTGCAGGTCACGGGATCGAGCCGTACGGCGAATGTCGGGTATGCGCAGCGGCTGCTGCGGCAAATGCAGCTCATCCCCGGCGCGGTTGACCTGCACATACAGCAGCCGCAGGATTACCCGCAGTTGGAGGTGGATGTCGACCGCAGCAAGGCGCAGCTCGTCGGCCTCACCCAACAGAACGTGGCGTCCAACATTCTGGTGTCGCTGTCCGGCAGCTTTCAGACCACCCCCTCGTTCTGGATCGATCCCAAGACGGGTACTCAGTACAACGTGGTGTCGCAGACGCCTCAGTTTCGCTTGGCATCGCTCAACGATCTTGGCAATACACCGCTCAGCCAGCCCGGCGGCGGGACCGGGGGCATTGGGTCCGGCGGCGTGTCGCAGGTGCTGTCGAACATCGCCAGTTTTCACCGCAGCGCCGGGCCCGCGGTGGTGAGCCATTTCAACGCACAGCCGGCCATAGACATTTACGGCAGCGTGCAGGACTCGGACTTGGGTTACGTGCAGTCGCAAATCGAGAAAATCTTGAAGGATGCCAAGAAGGACATTCCTAAGGGCTCGAACGTGTCCATCAAGGGTCAAGTGCAGACCATGCAGTTGTCTTTTAGAGGGCTACTGCTCGGGCTGATTGGCGCCATTGTGCTGGTGTACATGCTCATTGTGGTGAATTTCCAATCGTTCTTGGACCCGTTGATTATCGTGGCGGCACTGCCGGCGGCCTTGGCCGGCATTGTATGGATGCTGTTCGTCACCGGTACAACGGTGAGCGTGCCGGCACTCACCGGTTCAATTATGTGTATGGGCGTGGCCACGGCCAACAGCGTGTTGGTCATCAGCTTTGCGCGGGAACAAATGCAAGAAGGCATGACCGCGATCCAAGCCGCCACCGAGGCCGGCTTCACCCGACTCCGCCCGGTCATGATGACGGCGCTGGCGATGATCATCGGCATGATTCCCATGGCGTTGGGCTTGGGCGAGAGCGGCGAGCAAAACGCACCGCTGGGGCGTGCGGTTATCGGCGGCCTGGTGTTTGCGACCTTCGCGACGCTGTTCTTCGTGCCCGTGGTGTTCACCCTGGCGCATAAGCATGACAAGCCGAGGCGAGAGCCGGGCGACGACGATGAGCAGGGAGAAGATCACGATGGCTGATTCAGAATTGGAGGAGCCCAATCCGGGCGACAAGAGGCGGCTCAAAGGCACGGCCACGAAAGTGCTCATCGTGCTGGTTATCGTGGCCCTCATCGTGGCTATTATCGGCATCACGAGTCGGCTGATTTCTCGCTCGCACCTCAAAAAGCGGACTGCGGACGACGCCCAGATGACCGTGGTCACGACCAAGCCCGCGTCCTCCGATGCCGACAACGAATTGGTGCTGCCCGGTAATGTATTGGCCTTCATGGAGGCACCGATTTACGCACGCACCAACGGGTATCTTAAGGTGTGGTACGCGGACATCGGCGCACGAGTGCACAAGGGTCAGCTCCTCGCGGAGATCGAAACGCCGGAAGTCGACCGTCAGCTGGCACAAGCGCGCGCGGACCTGGATACGGCCATTGCAAATTCGCACTTGGCACTGACCACCAATGCTCGCTGGCAGACGCTGGCGGGGAAGCAAGCCGTGTCTCGCCAAGACGCCGACGAGAAGGCAGGTGATGCCGCGGCGAAGGTTGCCAGCGAAGCCTCGGCACGGCAAAACGTCAAGCGCCTGGAGGATCTCGAGTCCTTCAAGCGCGTACTCTCGCCCTTCAATGGGGTGGTGACCGCGCGCAACACCGATGTGGGCGCCCTCATCAACGCCGGCGAGACCAGCGGCGCGGAGCTGTTTCGGGTCGCCGATATCCGTACGCTGCGGGTCTATGCGCAGGTACCGGAGCCGTATGCCGTCGCGACGCGTGCGGGGCTCAACGCGGAGTTGCACTTCGCCGAGCATCCGGGGGATGCATACCCGGCCAAGACCGTACGCACCTCCAATGCCTTGGACCCGACCGCGCGCACTCTGCAAGTCGAGCTGGAACTCGACAATAAGGATGGCCAATTCTTTCCCGGCGCGTATACCGAGATTCACTTCAAGTTGCCGAGCGACAAAAAAACCTTACGCCTGCCGTCCAATACGGTTCTGTTTCGCGATTCGGGGCTCCAGGTCGCCACCGTGGATCAATCTCACAAGATAAAGCTCAAGAACATCGGCCAGGGCCGAGATTTCGGCAAGACCATCGAGGTGTTGAATGGGCTCGATCCCAACGACGACGTGGTGATCAACCCGTCGGATTCGATCGAGGATGGCATGTCGGTGCGTATTGCGCCGCCCGACCAAAACAAGGACAAGGGCAACGGCCAGGACAAGCAGGGCGATCAAGGAAAGGACAAGGCTGCAGGCGAGGCCGGTGATTCGAAGACCAAGACAGCAGAGTCCTCTTTATGAGAGGCCGCTGCGCACTGGTGTGCGGAGCGGCTACGTTGCTCGCCGCCTGCTCCTTCGCGCCGCCGTACTCGGTTCCCAAGAGCGCCGCGGCTCCCGATCAGTACCGGGAGATCGCCGACTGGAAGCACGCGCAGCCCAGCGATCAGGCGCCGAAGGGCGATTGGTGGACCATGTATTCCGATCCCCAGCTGAATGCGCTCGAAACCAGAGCCGCGGACGCCAATCAAAATCTCAAGGCTGCTTTCGCACGCCTGCAGCAGGCGCGAGCGGATACGCGCATTGCCCGGGCCGATCTTTTTCCCAGTATCGATGCCAAGGCCTATGCTGAGCGGGCGCGGGTGTCGCCGAACTCGCCGCAATATATCCAGGGAAAACCCACGCAAGGCAACGACTTCGACGTGGAAGCCGATCTCTCCTATGAAATCGATTTATGGGGCCGGGTGCGCAACCAGGTGGCCTCCGCGCGCGCCAACAGCCAAGCCAGCGCCGCGGATTTGGGCGCGCTGCAACTGTCCATTCAAGCGGAAGTGGCCACGGATTATTTCGGGCTGCGCAGCTACGACACTCAAGCGGAGTTGCTCGACAAGACGACCGATGACTATCAGAAAGCGCTCGATTTGACCCAGACCTTATTCGACAATGGCGCCGCTGCCCTGTCCGATGTGGAGCAGGCGAAGACGCAACTATTCACGGCGCAAACCCAGGCGGCCGACACGCGTTTGCTGCGGGCGCAGTTGGAACATGGCATTGCGGTGTTGGTTGGTGAAAACCCATCGACGTTCCAGCTGCCGTTGAACTCATTGCCGCAGGAGGCGTCGCCACCGGGGGTCGATCCGGGCATGCCATCGGCGCTTCTCGAACGTCGGCCGGATGTGGCCGAGGCGGAAAGGCGGGTGGCTGCGGCCAATGCGCAGATCGGCGTGGCGCGAGCCGCTTACTTTCCCCAATTCACGCTGGTCGGGGGCGGCGGCTTCAATAGCGTGAGCTCTACCAATTGGTTGTCGGCGCCCAGCCAGTTTTGGTCCTTGGGTCCGCAGATGACGTTGCCCATTTTCGAGGGTGGCCGCTTGGTCGCGCAGACGGAGCGAGCGAAGGCGGCCTATTCGGAGCAGGTGGCTGCCTACCGAAACACGGTGCTCACGGCCTATCAGGAGGTAGAGGATAATTTGGCTGCCTTGCGACAGCTGGAGAAGGAGGCTAATACGGAGGCCCAAGCAGTGGAGGCCAGCGGCATCGCGTTGGCCAAGTCCCAGGACCGGTATGTTGAAGGACTGGTGACCTATTTGGAAGTCGCGACCACGGAGACGACGGCACTGCAGGCACAGCTGTCGCGCATCAACATTCAAACTCGGCGCCTCGACGCGTCCGTGATGCTCATCAAGGCTTTGGGCGGCGGATGGAATGATGGATCCGTACGCACGGGGAAAAACGAGTAGGGAGCCGACGACGTCGGCAACAGCGTGTGGCGAGTGACCGCAGCCAGCGCAATAGTACGTGGCTATGCAGACGAGGACCGTCGCTATGCCGAGTGGGCTGTGGCGGGCGTGCCCGGCTTAAACTCGACGACGTTGGATGCGTCTTTGGTGCGCGAGAGGATCACCAATTCGCGCGCCCGCTCACGCATCACGGCCAGCAGGGGAATGATCTCGTCGCGTGGGCTGGGGCGCGCCAGTAAGAAGCCTTGAAGGAACATCCCTCGATGCTCCACGAGGAAGCTGAACTGCTCGGGTCGTTCCACGCCTTCCGCGGTGATGTCGAGTCCCAAGCCCTGGCACATACTGATAATACCGCGGGTGATGGCCGCGCTGCGCGGACTGGTGTCGATGCCGGCCACCAGGCTGCGGTCCAGTTTGATGCGGCTCAAGGGCAGGGTTTCGAGGGATGCGAACGAGGAGTATCCCGTGCCGAAATCGTCCAAAGCGATGGCGACTCCCAGGGCGCGCAGGCGTTTCAAGGTGTCGACCGTCGAGGGACCCGTCTGCAGCACCGACTCCGTGAGTTCGAGTTCTATGCAGTGGGACGGCAGGCTATGCAGTTCCAAGAGCGCTTTCAGCCGATCGATGAAGCGGTCGTCGAGCAGTTGTCGCGGCGAGACGTTGATGGCGACGCAGGCCTCGGGCCAGGCGCCGTGATGCCAGCGCGAGGCCGCCTCGATGGCGGACCGCAGCACCCAGTCGCTGATTTCGATAATGAGACCGGATTCTTCAGCAATGGCGAGGAATTGCCCCGGAGCGACCAAACTGCCGTCGGGCATGCGCCAACGGATCAATGCCTCCACCAAGGTGACCTCGAAGGACTCCGCGCTCAATTCGGGTTGAAACAGCAATTCGAACTCGCCGCGGTCAATGGCGCGCCGTAGGCCCTGCTCGGTGGTGAAGTTCACCGCCGCCGTTTCGAGTAGATCCGGCGTGAACACAGAGAGTTGGCTTCGGCCCATTTTCTTGGCGCGGAACAGGGCGGCGTCGGCCGCCTGCAGCAGCGATTCGGGATCCTCTCCATGATCCGGATAGAAGCTGGCGCCCACGCTGACGCTGATGTTGACGTCGCGCCCATCGACCGACAAAGGTTTCTGGAATGCCTGCACCACCGATAGACCCGCCACGTGGATCTCCTCGGGTTGGGAAGCGGATTCGAATACCACCGTGAACTCATCGCCGCCCAATCGCGCGGAAAAACCGAACTCGCGAGCGGTGGCTTCGAGGCGATTCGCCACCGTCACCAAAACGCGATCGCCGTAGGCGTGCCCGAGGCTGTCGTTCATGTATTTAAAATTATCGATGTCGATGAAGAACACGCCGACGATTTTGTCCGCGGCCTCCGCCTGTTCTATGGCCTCCGCCAGCAGCGGAAACAATTGCCGACGGTTGGGGAGCCCGGTGAGGGGATCGTGCTCCGCGAGCTGTTGCAGCTGCAAGGTGCGTTCGGCGACTCTGTTCTCGAGTTGCTGCTGGTAGTTGACGGCGGCGGCCTTGGCCAAGGCGAGTTCGTTGGCCATGTCATTGAAGGCGACGGCGAGGGTATCCAATTCCTTGATGCCGCCGCGAGGCACTCGGGCGTCCGCGTCACCCTTGGCGATGCGATGGGTAGCCTTCAAGAGCCGGCGCACGGGTCGAACGATGCTCAAGGTGGTGCCGATACAAATGTACATGACGAGGGCGATGACAGCGATACTCATCCACAACAGCAGGGTTCGGCCTGGATGCTCGACAGGCGCCTGGGTCATGGTCGATTCGGTACGGACGTCCTCGGGAGGCGTGGACATTGCCGATGGTATGACGGCGTCATGCGTTGCAGGGACCGGCTGTGGTGCGGTAAGAGACGCCGTTGAGAGCGGAGTTGCCGTCTCGAGCCTAGCACCCGCAGCCGATGTTGAAGCCGACGAGACCGCCGCGGCAGGGGGCGCGGCGACTCGTCGAGGAATGGACTTGATGAGATGCGCGCTGGCGTCGGCCAGGGCAGCCGTCTCTCCGTTCAGATTGTCGGTGGCCTCACTCCAAGCGGTGCGCAGCGGCGCGAGGGCAAGGAGGCTGTCGTGCATGGTTTGATACCACGCGTCGCCGTTCGAGTGTCGCAGACCCTTCTCGTTGGTCTCCAGCGTTTTGAGCGCTGTCTGCTCATTGGCGATCAAGACATTGAGTGCATCGGGTTCCATGGTGCCGTCCCCGCTGAGCGGAACGGCGCTTTGGCGAAGCGCTTCGAGGTTGGTCTCCAGGCGCATCAGCGACTGCCGGGCGACCACGCGGCCGAATATCGTGAACGCGCTGCTCAAGGACTCATGGAGCCGGGAGGTGAGTTCCTCGATGCGCTTGAAATAGTCATCCCGCGCGGATCGACGGTCGTCGGCGAGGCGTATGACGTTGTCGCCGTGTTGTTCGAATGTTCGGATATCGGCGGCGAGATGTTTTAGCACCGGCTGTTCCGCCGGTATGTCGGCCTCCACGCGAAAAGTAGCGACGCCGCGGTCGAGTTCGCTCATCGAACGGCGCCATTCGTCCTCGGAAGACGAGGAATGGGTTTCGATGCGAAATTGCAGGGCTTGGGTCATTGCAGTCACGCTGCCCGTCAAGGCATCAGCGGCTTCGGCGACATTGTGCGGAGGCACCACGGGCACCCTAATGGGAGCGGGTACCGTCTCGATGACGGGTGCAGGTGCTATAGAGGTTTGCTGCGGCCGAGGTTCGTAACGCGTGATGGTAGTGGTACGCGCGGTCGAGATGCCATGAAGCGCAATGAAATTGGCAAGCAGCACCAACGCGGCCACCGCGGAAAAGGCGAGCAGCAGGCGGCCCGCAATGCCAATGCGAAGGCGGGTGGCTATTCCCGGTCGTTCGCGCAAAGAGATGTCTATCCACGCTGTGATCGCGGAATATGTTGAATCAACTATGGACCGTAAACTGTTCATACCCAACAGGTTTTCTCTAAGTCAGCGGCGAGTGTGCGAGTCGTGCTGTGTTGCGTCGAGCGATGACGGTCCAATTTGTGACGCCGATTTGCGTCAAGGAATTTGTCCTACACTCTTTTGTGAACAGCATCTTCTTCGTGGGTAGCGCGTCGAGTGTCCTACAGGTAATCGAGTTAACCGGGCATGGCGCGAGTTGGCGAAGTCATGGACGCTGTTAAATCACGTTAAGACAGGAGACTGGCCGTGGCCGACAAAAGCAACGCAGAACCTCAGGGGACATCGGACGAGGCGATCGGCAGACCGGGGCCTTGGGGCGAAAATCGATATGAGAAAAAAGACCAGCCACTCGATCAATCGGTGCTGACGCCCCCGGGCGCTGCACCGACTAGCGACAAGCCTGAATCCACGCCGGTCACTCGGCGTGACTACACGGGCGGGTTTGCAAAGAGCGATGGCGAGACGCCGGGCGGCGACGCCGGCTAGGCGTCAATCCGTACAGGCGAGCACCATGGTCTGACGAGCTTCCTCGCGCTTCACGGCGGTTTCGGCTTCGGAGTAATGGGTGCGGTTGCCGTCGCTGTCTTGGTGAGATGGCCGCTCCGATGCCTTCATGGCGTAGAAAGTTTTCTGCGCGTCGTCGCATTGCACCCTGGCGTCATGGTCGAGTTTGGCTATTTTCGCCGCTTCGAGGGCCTGTCGTTTTCTGTGTTGCAGCTCAGCGGCTTTCTGTGCTGCCTGAAGTTTGGCGACTCTAGCGGCTTGTTTCGCGCTCATGGCATTGACTTGAACGGCGCCTTTCGGCGCATTGGGGTCGGCGTGGTCGGTGTACACCACATGTCCTTCGGCATCGACGGTCTTGTACACCTCGGCGGCGCGCAGAGGAACCGTGGACAGGGCTGCAGTCGCGATCGCCAGCGCCAGTAGCGAGGTCATGCGAATCGAGCGGCGCAAAGTGTCCATGGCGAATCAGTAGGCCGTCATTGACTGATTCGTGGCCGGCGTGACCGCGCTGCCGCCGAAGCCCGCGAATTGCACGGGTATGGAGACATTTTCGGTGCCGGTATTTCTGATCACCGCAAAATGCAAATGGGGTCCGGTGGAAAAGCCCGTGCTTCCCGAATCCGCGATGTACTGACCGCGTGCCACGGTCTGTCCAATGCGCACTCGGATGGAGTCCCAATGCAAGTGCGCGTAAATGGCAATCGTGCCGTCATCGTGGAGAATCTCGACGACGTTGGCCTGGTCGAGCATGATGGGCGCGGCGCCGCCGCGGAATGAATCGTGGCGGGTATTAATGACCACGCCCTCGCGGGCGGCATAGACGGGCGTGTGGTCCGGCAACACCATATCCACGGCGTACTGACTCTCGGGCGTCACATGGGTGAGACGAGTGGGATAGGCCTGCGAAATGGGATACGTGGTACCCACCGCGAAGGGGGCTCGATAGGGGCGTGGAGGAGTGTGAACCGCCGTCGGCGAACCGAGAGCCGCATGCCAGGTAAATTCGAGCGGGATGGCCGCAGAATTGGCGGCGTTGACCTGGACCAAGGGGCGGCTCGTGCCTGGTCCGAGCGTTGCCAGAAAAGCATTTCCCAGGGGTACGGTGGGGAAGTCCGAATGCAGGATGGAGACCACGAAGGTGACCGAACACAAAAACTCATTGGTGGCGATGAGCTGCATGCCCTGAGGGTTGTCGGAGCGCTTGACCGATATGTGGGGCGAGCTCTTGTCATGGGTGACCGTAAACGTTTCGGCGGGCGCGGCCGAGGTGGGCGCCTGATCGGTGAACACCCATTGCCCATTGGCATCCTTGTAGCGATACGCCGTTTGTGCCGGCGAGGCGAGGCTCGTCAGGGAAAGGGCGAGCACGCCCAAGGCCCGGGCTATGAGCCGCGACTTCACTGTTCGCAAGCGGTCAGCATGGTTTGGCGTGCATCCTCGCGGCGTGTATCGGCATCCGCATCGGTGTAGTAAATGCGATTGCCGTCAGCGTCTCGCTGGAAGATGCGCCGCGCGTCCTTCATCGCATAGTAGCGATTACGGGCGGCTTCGCATTGCACCTGTTTTTCTTGGGCTAATTTGGCTTTTTTGGCGGCATCGACGGCCGCCTGCTTGCTGCGTGAATCGTTCTCGGCCTTGAGGACGGCCTGTTCCTTGGCATTGCGCGCGACCTCGCTCGCGTCGGGCAGGTCGACCTGCACGTCGGTTTTCTCGGCGCTGGAGTCGGCATGGTCCGAATAGACCACATGCCCCTGGGCGTCGACTGACTTATAGATTTCGCCCGCATGCGGGGCTGCTAGGGGGCTCGCGAGGCAAATCAGGGTCGCGAGCATGCCTAGCGGCCGGGTCGGCCCCCGCATCGTCCTTGAATATCGCGCAGATTCGCCCATGACTAGAACATAGCTCAATTTGGTTCTCGTCCGCAGCGAATCTCATCACAGGATGGGGCGGACCCCGGCGCGCCGGCCAAGCGATGCGCCCGCTGTAGTAGAATGCATTATGGTCAAATTTCTATCGCGCCTGCCCATGTGGGCGCTGTACGCATTATCCGCGTTTGTATATTTTCTGGCTTATTACCTTGTGCGCCATCGGCATAAAGTCATCGGCGACCAGCTGGCCAAGGTGTTCCCCTCCAAATCCAACGCCGAACGCAACGCTCTGCACCGGCGCTATCTGAAGAACTTCTGCGACGTGCTGGTGGAGGTGCTGAAATCCGTCTCCATGACGCCCGGGGACATGGTGGCGCACGTCCAGATTCGCAATATCGACGAGGCCCGCAAGTACTTGGACGCGGGTAAGTCAGTCATGCTGGTGACCTCCCATTTGTGCAATTGGGAATGGCTGCTGCAGGGTGTGGCGCTGCAATTGGGGTATCCGCTCGATGCGGCCTACAAGCCGCTGCACGACCAATGGGCCGAGCGCCTCATGCTGGGCGTGCGCTCGCGCTTCGGTGCGAGACTGATTCCGGCCAAGGAACTGCTGGCCGATTTCTTGCGCCGTCGCGGGGTGGTCCGGGCGCTCGCGATGAACGCCGATCAGGCACCCGTGTCCACGGACAAACGCTACTGGACCCAGTTTTTGGGACAGGACACCGCTTTCTACATCGGCGCGGAACAGATTGCCCGCGCCACCCGGTTGCCTATGATGTATGTGTCCATGCGCAGAGTGCGGAGGGGGTACTATGAGGGCGAACTGCATGTGCTCTGGGACGGCCGCGAGGCCGTGGAGCCCAATGGAATTACCGAGCGCTATGCACGTACGTGCGAAGTCGACGTCCTCAAGAGTCCCGCGGATTGGCTGTGGTCCTACCGGCGTTGGCGCTTGCAGAAACCGTTGTACGGTGCAGACTAATATGGCGCGGACTAAGACCTTCATATCCAATCGAGCCCGGAGCACATTCTCATGAAACTCGATGACAGCCGACGCAGTGACAATGTCGAGGACGATCGCGGTGGTGGCGGCGGTATCCGGGGCATCCATCTTGGGCTGGGCGGCACGGTGGTGCTGTTGGTGGTGGGCTATTTCATGGGCATCAGCCCGTCCACCATGCTGAGCTTCATTAACGGCGATGGCCAACAGGTGAGTACACAGGCGCCGACCCCGGCGACGTCGGCCGGCGGGGCCAACGATCCCCAAGTGGATTTCGTGCGCGCCGTGTTGGGCGAGACCGAGGATGTGTGGGGCGCCTACTTCAACAAAATGGGCAAGACCTATGTACCGCCGAAGCTGGTGCTCTTCAGTTATTCGGTGGAGTCAGCCTGCGGGATGGCGAGCTCGGCGGCGGGTCCGTTTTACTGTCCGGGCGATCGCAAGGTGTACTTGGACCTGGCCTTTTTCAATCAGCTCTCGACGGAATTTGGTGCGCCGGGCGATTTCGCCCGCGCCTATGTGATCGCTCACGAGGTTGGTCATCACGTGCAGAACCTGCTGGGCATTACCGACAAGGCGTCCTCTGCCGAGCAGGCAGCGGGCAAGGTGGGCGCTAACAAGGTGTCGGTCCAGGTCGAACTGCAGGCTGATTGCTTCGCCGGGGTATGGGCCGAAGAGGCCAATCAAGCCCGGCATATCATGGAGCCGGGCGATTTGGAGTCGGGTCTCACAGCGGCCTCGTCGGTGGGCGATGACACGCTGCAGAAGGAACACCAGGGCATGGTGGTGCCGGATAGCTTCACCCATGGCACCTCGGCGCAGCGGGTCAAGTGGTTCAAGCGCGGCTTCGAGTCCGGCAAGATCGACGCCTGCGACACCTTCGGCGCGGGTGCGTCGCTGTAGAAGCTCAGCCGCTTCATTTAGGCGTTCATCGCCGTGGGTGGCCGCCGCTAAGCGCGAGTCAGCGTCCATGGATGCCGGCGCTCAGGCCGGCGGCGAAATCTTGCTCTCCAAGTGCTTGGCCAGTTCCGCGATCGTTGGGTGATCAAAGAGCTCGGTAAGATCAATCTGCCCCGGGAATTCGCGGTCGATGTTCTCGTGAATCTCAATGAGCTTCAATGAACTCGCGCCGATCTCGAACAGATTGTCGTGCACGTCAACGCGCTTGCCGGGCAGGGCGCTTTCGCAAATGGTCTGAAGGCGCGTTTCGAGATCCGAGCCGCTGACCTGCGCCCCTCCGCCTTGGGCTTCGCGCAGCTGCCGTAGCTCGGCCAACTCCGCGTCGAACTCGCCGTCGATGTGCGATTTTTCCAAGAGATGACGCTGTACCTTGCCGCTGGTGGTCTTGGGAATGCGCTTGACGGGAATGACCTGCGCCACCTCGAGGCCGGTGTGCTCGTTGATGAGACGACCCACGGCGGTTGCCGTCGGGAGAAAATCGGCCATGTCACTTCGGTGCAGCACGAACACCACCAGCTCTTCGCCGTGCGTGCCGGGCTTGGCGACGCCGGCGGCCACGACCTTGTTCAAATCGAGACCCGGCGCGCGGGTGGCGATGTTCTCGAGATCGTAGGGGTAGTAATTCATGCCGTTGATGAAAATGATTTCCTTGCTGCGGCCGGCGATGTAGAGATTGCCCTCGTGCTGAAAGCCCAGGTCGCCGGTATCCACCCAGCCTTGGGGGTCGACAATGCGCGCGGTTTCCTCGGGATCGCCGAAGTAGCCGCGGGTGACCGAGGGGCCGCCGATGAGAATGTGTCCGACATGGCCCGGAGCAAGGTCGGCGCGAGCATCGTCGGTGATGCGTACCGAGATATTGGGGACGGCCTTGCCCACGCACATGAGTTCGAGCACGTCCTTGTTGTCGGACGGGTTCAGTTCGATGGCGGCGCCGATCCCCAGCTTGTGCCGATTCACGCGAACCCAGCGATAGTCCACGCCAGGCTTCGGGAAGGTGGCCGCCAAGGACGCCTCGGCGAGCCCATACACGGGGAACATGGCGCTGCGTTTGAGACCGGTATAGGCCAGGGCTTGCATGAACTCGTTGCAGAGTTCCACCGAAATGGGCTCGGCACCGTTGTAAATGGACCGAATGCTGGAGAGATCGACGTTGTCGAGGCGCCGGTCGCCCAATACCTTCAATAGGTGCCGGTAGCCGAAGTTCGGCGAACAGGTGATGGTGACCTTCTTCTTCGCGGCCATTTGCAGCCAGAGCACGGGACGGCGCACGAACAAGTCCGTGGGCATCAAATTGATGTGCACGTGGTACGTGAACTGCATGAGGAAGAAGCCAATCAGTCCCATGTCATGGGTGAGGGGCATCCAGCTCAAAGAAACGTCCTTGGAGTTGTAGTTGTCCACGGCCTGTGCGCCGTCGATATTCGCGACGAGATTGCCATGGGTGAGCATCACACCCTTGGGCTCGCTGGTGGAGCCCGACGAGAATTGAATGAAGGCCAGATCGTCGGGGGTGGGGCGGACCAATTTGCCCGGCCGCGAAATGTCGGTAATGGACTCGACCAAGAAGCAGCGCGACTTCAAGTCCTGGAACAACTCGGTTTCGCCGACTTCGGCGGCCAGCGCGGAGAGGCGTTCCAAGTTCTTGGAGTCCGTGTAGAGATAGGGTTTGCCCACCTTGCGCGCCACGCGCAGCAGTTTATGGCGATGTTCGTCGCTGATGCCCACGGCCAGCGGCACCGGGACGATGCCGCCGCACACAGCAGCCCAGAACCCATCGAGGAATTGCTCGTTGTTGTTCAGGAAAATAATCATCTTGTCGCCGCGCTGCGCGCCCAGCGCTTGCAGGTGGTACAGGATGCCCAGCGCCCGAGTGTGCATGTCGCCGTAGCTCACGCGGCGCTCGGAGTTCTCGCCTTCAATGAACGTGACCGCGCGGTCGACGTTGCGGTTGTTTTCCAGAATGTCTATCAGGGTGGTGTGAGTCATCGCATCTCTACTTTCATCATCAAATTGGAGCGCGGGCGCAGATTAATCTGTGCCTCGAGCTCAATGGGTTCATTACTCGCGCGGGTCAGGCGAAAGCGCCGGGTCATGGCGCGCATGTGCCCCAGCATTTCAAACAGGGCCAGATTCTCGCCGATGCAGTGCCGGGGCCCGACGGAGAAGGGGATATAGGCAAACTTGTGGCGTTCCTCGGCATCGGCAGCGGCGAAACGCTCGGGATTGAAGGCTTCGGGGTCGGGCCAGAACTCGGGGTGCCGATGCAGCAGGTAGGGGCAAATGAACACGTCGGTCCGCGGCCCGATCGGAAAGCCCCCGAGTTCGTCGGCGGCAATGGTGCGCCGAGTGAACAGCCACCCCGGCGGATACAATCGCAGGGCTTCTTGAATCACCTTGTGGGTGTAGCTCAAGGACTCGGCGGCGTCCAACCCTAGGGGATGGTCGGAGGACAGTGCATCCGCTTCCGCTTCCAAGGCGGCCACCGTCTCGGGGTGCTGACTGGCGAGGTACCAGGTCCAGGTCAGCGCGGAAGCGGTGGTTTCGTGACCCGCCACGATGAGGGTCATGACCTCGTCGATCATTTCCTTGTTGGTCATGGGTGCTTCGTTCTCGCGGTCGCGGGCGTCGATGAGCATTTCCAGGAAATCGAAGCGCTCCTCCTTAGGGGAGCGGCGCCGGCGCTCGATGAGCTCGTTCACGAGCTTGGAGAGCGAGCGGAAGCGGAAGGCGAATTTCAGGTCGCGGTTGGTTTCCTTGGCGACGAGTTCGAAGGGATTTCCTCCGGTCTCTCGTTCCAGCCGTTCGAGATCGGTGCTGAATATGGAGTGCAGCACGATTTCCAGGGTCAGTTCGCTGACGTCGTCGGTGAGATTAATGGCCTCGCCTCGCGCGGCCTTCGCGGCCCAGCGGTCGGCGAACTTCTCGTTCACGTCATGGATCAGGCGGCTGAAGCGGTCGAGGACGCGCCGATGGAAGGAGGGCTGCATCATGCGGCGCTGGCGCCGCCAAAAATCGCCCTCGCTGGTCATGATGCCATTCCCGAGCAGGATTTTGACCCGATCCATGCCCTCGCCCTTGGTGTAGTTGCGATGGTTGGACAGCAGCACCGTTTTGATGTCGCGGGGGTGGTTGATGACGTAGTTATAGACCCCGCGGCTGGGAGCGAAAATGCGGTAAATGTCGCCGTAACGGGTGAAACACTCGCGCATCAAAGCCAAAGATTCTTCACTCCCACCGAGATCGAAGCCTTCGGCGGGGCCGGGGGGTAGGGCCAAAGTTTGCATGGCCTTATTGTAACCCGGTGCTCCTATCGCCGCAGAGCTGCGCGACCTGCATCCAATCGAGGGTTTCCCTAAGCCTTTGGCAGCTCGCGCCGGCGAGCCTGCGAGAGTTCAATCAAGGTTTCGATGCGTATCAACCGTCGCTCGTGGTCCTCGAGCCGGGCGGTAGTTTCCTTTCTCGCCGCCATAAGGGAATCAACCCGCTCCCCCAATAGTATGATGTCCTTGCCGTATTTGATCACTTCGGCGATGAGACTCATGCGGTTGCCCGCGGCGCGAAGAACTCGACCATCCCTTGAGCTTCCTCGGGGTGTGCATCGAACCATGCCCTCGTCTCGGCAACCACCTGAGCACGAAAGGTGCCGTCTGCAAGCCTTTGCTCGCTCCCTCGAATCTCGGCAAGGCTCGCATCGATCCGCGAGAGAACTGCGCGCACTTGGGCATGAATGTCTTTAAGCACCGCGCGCGATGCCGTCTCTTCTTCGGGCTCGGTGAGAACGCTTCCGGAGGTGTATGCCTCGATGGCCCGACGCGCGAGTTCACCTGCGGAGACACCCTCGCGTCGGCTCATCTCACGAAGTTTCTTTACGCTCTTGCGCGGCACCAGATATTGCTGACGCATCAGGTCTTCAGCTTTTGCGGACATACGAAACTCCTCTTGTCCCGTAAACTATACACATACACAACAGCATACACAATATGGTTTGGATTGACGGTAAATCAGGCCCTGGCACCGATGCTAAAGCGTCCTTAACGATAAGCCCAGCCGAGAAATCGGCTATTTCCGCGCTTGCGGAGTGCGGTGCGCTTCCCGACAATGGCCCCGTGCCCAAAGAACCCGATGGTGGCGGCCTTCGCAACACGATATACGAACAGCAGACGCGCTCCGGTCGCCGGCTGACCGCCAGCCGTTTGCTCTTGTATCGGGTCTTGGTGCCTTTGGCCCGGGGACTTTTGCGAGTGGTGTGGGGCTGGTCCCGCGTGGTCAGCATCGTGGGCACCGAGCACATCACCGCCTCCTTGGGGACAGCGCCGTCCTTTATTCCCGTGTATTGGCACCAGCACCAGGTGTTCTGCGTGAAGCATTTGCTGGATTTGCGGGCCGACGGGGTCAAGCTGGGCTTCTTGATCAGCCCTTCGGTGGACGGCGAATTGGGCGCCATGATCGTGCGCAGCGTGGGGGGCGAAGTGATTCGGGGCTCCTCGTCGCATACCGGGGCTCGGGCACTTCGAGACTATTACCAGGCGCTGTCCCGCGACGGCGTGTCCCCGGCCATTACGCCCGACGGACCCCGCGGTCCGCCTTGGAAGGTCAAACCGGGCGCGGTGCTTCTCGCCCAATTGTCCCAGAGGCCTATTATTCCAATGGCTTACGCGGCCTCACGAGCCTGGAAAATCAAATGGGACAAGTTCGTGATCCCCAAGCCCTTGGCCCGCGTGGCCATTGCCGTGGGCGAGCCGGTGTACATCCCGAAGGGCCTGGACGCCGCCGGCCTCGAGCAACACCAGGCTGACGTTGAGCTGCGTCTCAAAGCACTGTTCGTCCAAGCAAGGAATGCCCTCAAATAGGTTTCAGGGTTTAAGCGTCTTAATACAACCAGTTAGCTTGTAATCCTTAGGGGTTGTGCGAGAATTCGCTTGTATGTGCTAGTTGCCGACTGCCAGGAAGTGTGTACCACATTCGATTTTCCGCTTGAATCGATGGCAAACTGTTGAAGAACAAACGCTATATATTATTAATCGGGACCATTGAAGGCGCATGGCGATAGCACCCAACGATCCCCGTCATCCAGACCTTACTGCTTCGGACATTCTGTCGCCGCAAACGTGGCCGCGACGGGGAGCGATCCGGCCTTCAGTGGGTCTCGATGTCATTTGCACCAAGATCGCGGTTGATTTCCAAAGCATGACGGAGGCGAACGCCGCCGACTGCATCCTCACCAACTTGGAATTGCTGCGCGAGTCGACCCGCGCCGATACGGCATTTCACATAAGCCTCGATACCGAACTCGATACCTTCGCCGAGGTACAAGTGGCGCGGGGCATGTTGGCCACCGGCAATCCGGAGCAATTGCGCGGGCAGAGCATGGATGCGCTCCCCTGGCTGCGCTCGCGCCTGGCGCCGCTGCGAGTCACGGAGTTCCGCGATACCGGCAAGCCCCGTCCCGATCAGATCCTCGATGCCACGCAATGGGTCGAATTGGGCATCGGCTCGGTGCTCATGATTGGCTATTTCATTGCGGGCCGCCCGGCGGGGCTGCTGGGCATTGCCGGGGCGATGCCCCGAGAGAACTGGGACGTCCAGTTGCACCTGTTGATGAAGCTCGTGGGCAGCAGTATCGCCACGGGCCTGGAACGCATCGAGATTCAGCGCGCGCTGCGCGATCTCGAAGAGCGCAATCAACTCGCCCTGTACAGCGCCAACGATGGCCTGTGGGACTTCGATACCTTCAACAACCGGGTGTACCTGTCGCCTCGTTGGAAGGCCATGTTGGGCTACGACGAAATCGACGTGGGTCAGACCCCCGATTGGCGCACTTTGGTCCACGCCGACGATATGTCGCGGGTCCAAGCCGCGATTCGCGATCACGTGGCCGGCAAGACGCCGATATTCGAGAGCCTGCACCGCATGCGGCATGCCACCGGCGAGTGGCGCTGGGTCATCAGCCGGGCCAAGGCCAAGGTCGATGAGAAGGGTCGGCTGCTGCGCTTGGTGGGTGTCGAACTCGATATCACGGAACGCAAACTGTACGAAGAGGCGCTGTTCCGCGAAAAGGAAAGCGCGCAAATCACCCTGCAGAGCATCGGCGATGGGGTCATCACCACCGACGCCAAGGGCGTCATCGATTACCTGAACCCCGTGGCGGAAGCGCTCACCGGCTGGCGTCTCGAGGACAGCCAAGGCCGGGCCATCGAAGAAATCTTCCGCGCCTTCCACGAAGAAACCTGCGAGCCGCTGGAAAATCCCTTGGCCGTGGCCATTCGCCGCACGCGCTCCATCAAGTCGGTGCGGCCCATGCTGCTCATCCGGCGCGATGGCAATGAAATTTACGTCGAGAGCACGTCCTCTCCGATTCGGGATGGCAGCGGCGCCGTCTCCGGCGGCGTGCTGGTGTTCCATGACGTCAGTGAAGCGCGCGAACTGAACCGACGTCTGAGCTATCACGCCAGCCACGACGTGCTCACCGGTCTCGTGAACCGGCGCGAATTCGAGAATCGCATGGAGCGCGCGCTCAAGAGCGCCAAGGCGCATGAGACCTCGTACGCTCTGTGCTGTCTGGACTTGGATCAGTTCAAGATCGTCAACGATACCTGTGGCCATAGCGCCGGCGATGCCTTGCTGGGCCAGGTGGGTGCGCTGCTCAAGTCCAAGGTCCGCTGGCGGGATACGTTGGCTCGACTGGGCGGAGACGAGTTCGGGATACTGCTCGAGAGCTGTACGCTGGATGAGGCCATGCGCACGGCCGAATCGTTACGCGAGGCCGTACGCAATTTCAAGTTTACCTGGGAAGAGCGCACCTTCCGCCTGGGCGCGAGCATCGGTGTAGTGCCCATCTCAGCCGAGAACGACGATGTGGCGTCGGTACTCTCGGCGGCGGACAGCGCCTGCCAGGCCGCCAAGGAAGCCGGCCGCAATCGCGTGCACAGCTTCGAAGAAAACGACATCGATCTCATGCGCCGCCGCCGCGAAATGCAGTGGGCCGCGCGCATCAACAATGCCTTGGAAGAGGGCCGTTTCGAACTCTTCCGCCAGACCATTCTGCCGCTGCAAAAGCCGGAAGTCGGCGCGCATTACGAACTGCTCCTACGCCTGCGCGATGAGGCGGGCAAGATCGTGGCGCCGGATAATTTCATCACCGCGGCCGAGCGCTATGGCATCACGCCGCAAATCGATCGGTGGGTCATCGAGAACGCCTTCCGTTGGCTGGTCTCCGAGGCGGACGAGCGCGAGAAGCTCGCAATGTGCTCCATCAACTTGTCGGGCCAGAGCTTGGGCGACGACAAATTCCTGCCCTACGTGATCGACCAGTTCCATCGTAGCGGCTTGGATGCCACGAAGATCTGCTTCGAAATCACGGAGACCGCGGCCATCGCGAGCTTCTCGCAGGCCAATCGTTTCATCCAGGCGCTGAAAGAATTGGGCTGCAAATTCGCGCTCGACGATTTCGGCACGGGCCTCTCGTCGTTCGGATATCTCAAGCATTTCCCCGTGGATTTCCTGAAAATCGACGGCAGCTTCGTGAAGGAAATTCTGCACGATCCCATCGACCGGGAAATGGTGCGTTCCATCAACGAGATCGGTCACCTC
>Ga0302314_10004832_pt1 | contig 24717 bp, 18 predicted proteins | sample III_Palsa_N2_3_FD_200533 | JGI IMG/M metagenome (GOLD analysis project Ga0302314, IMG submission 200533) | Peat permafrost microbial communities from Stordalen Mire near Abisko, Sweden - III_Palsa_N2_3 | ecosystem: Environmental > Terrestrial > Soil > Palsa > Peat permafrost | place: Sweden... | reverse complement strand
GGCGCCCCAGCGGATCGCCCAGACCATCTTGTCGACCTCGTCCTCGACCTGGCTCAGCACGGCGGAGTTGCCGATGTTGGCGTTGACCTTGACCAGGAAGTTGCGGCCGATCGCCATTGGCTCCAACTCACCGTGATTGATGTTGGCCGGGATGATGGCCCGGCCCCGGGCGATCTCGGAGCGGACGAACTCCGGGGTGATGAAGTCGGGGATTTCGGCGCCGAAATCCTCGCCATCGCGGATCACGGCGGCGTCCGCCTCGCGGCGCTGGTTCTCGCGGATGGCGACGTATTCCATCTCGGCGGTGACGATGCCGGCGCGGGCGAACTCGAGTTGGGTCACCGGCCCGTTAGCCTGGCCTTTGAACGGCTTGCGGGCGGACATGAAGGCCGGCGCCAGATGCCGGCCCACAGCCCCGCCATTGTCTTCGGACTTCACCGGACGTGGCTCGACCTGATCGACGCCGCCGCGCGCCAGAACCCACCCGTCGCGGTGGCGCTCCAGGCCCTTATGGATGTCGATGGTCGCGGCCGGGTCGGTGTAGGGACCGGAAGGGTCATAGAGGGTGACCGGCGGCTCGCCGCTGGACGGGTGCACGGCCACCTCGCGGAACGGCACGCGCAGGCAGGGATGCAGCGCGCCGGCCTGATAGACCTTGCGCGAGCCGGGTCGCTCGCCGGTGGGGATGACGCCATCGCCAGTCGCCTTGGGTGGGGTCTGGATGTTCATGTGCGCGGCTCCGCGAAAGGGATTTCGGCCCTGACGACAAAGCGGAAAAAAGACGGTGAGCCTGATGGCGGCGCGCTGCTCTCTCCCTTCGCCGGCATGACCCGGATCAGGTTCAGCGGGTCACTGCGCCTCTCCCGCTAGCAGCGGACGATTGCGGCCTCTCAGTCCCTTAGGCGGGACTCCCCGGAGATGAAGCGGACACTACGCCGGGAATAGGCAGGGTCAAGCGGAGGCGTTCCGTAAAGCTCTAGACGCCGAGCCAATCCATTGGCTGGGGGAGATCGATAGCAGCGTAGTCCACTTGCAGGACCCGGCGCTGCGCCGGCCGTCGCGCCGCTTCGGAGGCATGGAGAATGGGCGTCGCATAGGCCCAAATGTCACCCGCGTCTGCAAGACAGCCGACCGCGCCGCACCTCGCGACCACGCCCTCGATCTCGCCGACCGGCACGCGGCCAAACCTGTGAGAACCGGGCGCCACCAGTAACGGGGCGTTGTCCGCATCGACCGCGTTGAGATGAATCCGCAGGGTAGCCATCCCTTCGATGACGGCGAACGGCGGCTCTACATGTTGAAGACCCTGTTTGACGCTCCAGGGTCCAAAGCCAGTTGTGTCGACCTTGTTATCTACGACGATGGTTCGATCTTGATGCCAGCCTAAAGGCCAGTTCAGCTTAGCCGTCTTGTCGAATAGGACAGCGCGCACCGGGCGAGCATGGTCGCCAAGCATGGCAGTCGCGATCCGGCCCGGCGCAGACGATGGTCCGACGAGACCAGCCAAACCCTCAATAGCATGCAATCGAAGGCCAGGCTGAGCGTTCAGTCTTCCGCCGAGCACCGCATCGATTTGCGCCAATGCGGACGACTCCAGAACGCCAGGGAACCGCTGTGCGCCGTGGCGCTCGAAGCTCAACGAATCCGGCGCGACGCGCATAGCCTTTTAGACACTCACCTGCGTGCCCATCTCCAGCACCCGGCCTGGCGGGATCTGGAAGAAGTCCGTGGGGTTGGCGGCGTTCTTCGACAGCAGGATGAACAGGCGGTCCTGCATTCGGCCCAGGCCCTTGCGGCTGGTGGCCGAGACCACCGTCTTGCGGCCCAGGAAGAAGGACGTCGACATGGCGTCGAACAGGAAGCCGTACTTGCGGCAGGCGGTCAGGGCGGCGGGAATGTTCGGGCTTTCCATGAAGCCGTATTTCACGCCGATACGCATGAAGTCCGCGTCGATAGGCGAGCAGGTGACCCGCTCGTCCTCCGGCACGCGCGGCGTTTCCGCCACCTCGACCGTCAGGATGACGTTGTGCTGGTGCAGCACCTTGTTGTGTTTGAGGTTGTGCAGCAACGCCCCGGGCGCACGGTCGGGATCGCCGGTGAGATAGACGGCGGTGCCGGGCACCCGATGAGGCGGGCGGTCGCGCAGCAGGCCGAGGAATTCCTCCAACGGCGGCGTGTCGCGCGCCACCTTGCGGGTCAGGATGTCGCCGCCACGAACCCAGGTGGCCATGATCAGGAACAGGGCCGCGCCCAGCACCAGCGGCAGGGCCGCGCCATTGAGCAGCTTCAGCGAATTGGCGCCCAGGAAGACCAGGTCCAGGCTCAGCATCGGCCCGATCACGATCACCGCCAGCCACAGCGGCCACTTCCACAGCCGCCGCACGACGATGAAGGCCAACGAGGTGGTCACCGCCATGGTGCCGGTCACCGCCAGCCCATAGGCCTGGCCCAGGGAGCCGGAGGTCTTGAACACCGCGACCAGGAAGACCACCCCGACCAGCAGCATGAAGTTGATCTGCGGCAGATAGATCTGGCCGGCGGCGGTCTCGGAGGTGCGTTTGACCACCATGCGCGGGAGCAGCCCCAGTTGCATGGCCTGGTTGGTCAGCGAGAAGGCGCCGGTGATCACCGCCTGGCTGGCGATGACGGTGGCGGCGGTAGCCCAGATCACCATCGGCGCGCGGAACACTTCCGGCGCCATCTGGAAGAACCAGTCTTGGTCGCCTACCGGAGCGCCGTGCGCGGCCTGGATGGTGTCGAGGGCGAAGGCGCCCTGGCCCAGATAGTTGATGGCCAGGCAGGGCAGGGTCAGGAACAGCCAGGAAGCCTGGATCGGCCAGCGGCCGAAATGGCCCATGTCGGCATAGAGGGCCTCGGCCCCGGTCACGGTCAGGAATACGGACCCCAGCACAAGAAGGCCGACGAAGCCGTGATGGACCAGGAACATCACCGCGAAGCTCGGGCTGATCGCCAACAGCACGGCGGGATGGGTGACAATGTGCATGGCGCCAAAAATGGCCAGGGCGGCGAGCCAGACCAGCATGATCGGGCCGAAGAAGATGGCCACCTTGGCCGTGCCCCGCGACTGGACCAGGAACAGGCTGACCAGGACCGCCAGGCTGAGGATCAGCACATAGCTGGCGCCGGGGCTGAGGGCCTCGACATTGGCCAGGGCCGGGACGGTTTTCAGCCCCTCCACCGCCGACAGCACCGAGATGGCCGGGGTGATGACGGAGTCGCCGTAGAATAGCGCCGCGCCGGTGACGCCCAGGACGAACAGCACCGTCGTGCGCCGCCCGACCGCCCGCTGGGCCAGGGCCATCAGCGACAACACTCCGCCTTCACCCTTGTTGTCGGCGCGCATCATGAAGATGACGTATTTGACCGTGACCACCAGGATCAGCGCCCACAGGGCCAGCGACACCACGCCCATCACCGCGTCGGGACGCACCTGCGCGCCGGCGGCCTGAAGCGCCTGGCGAAAGGCGTAAAGCGGGCTGGTGCCGATGTCGCCAAACACGACCCCGACCGATCCAAGCGCCGACAGCCAGAACCCCGCGGCGTGCGGCGCGGGGGAGGCTTTACCGGAATGGGCGCTGGGTTCGGCGGAATGGGCGGCGGCGGAAGGCTCGCCAGTCATTCAAGTCTGCTCCGACGGACTTGGGCGGAAGGCCCAAGCGGTCACTGGCCGGCGCGATACGCCGGATGCCGGGGATGTGCAAGAGGGGCGGAGCATCACTGAATGGGGAAGGCTGCGGGATCGTCGGTCCAGGGGCAGAAGGCTGAGACTGAAAGCGCGCGGATGTCCTTGATGTTCCGGGTGGCCAGATGGAGCCGCCGCATTTGAGCGGTCGCGGCCAGCATGGTGTCGACCACCGGCGCCCTGCCGCCTAAGTCTAGCCTGTAGCGCCCGCTCATGACGCCCCACAGCCGCACCGTCTCGTCGTCCAAAGGCAGAATCCGCCTGGCGAAATCAGCCTCGGTCAGCGCACGGAACCGCTCGTGGTGAGCGCGTCTGGGATCAGTTGCTTTCAGGGCCGCGATACCCTGGTCGATTTCGCCCAGCGTCAGGACGCTGATGAAGGTGCGATCGGACGGGAGTCCACCCAGCCAAGCCTTGACCTTGGGGTCGGGCGTCTTACGACCGAGTTCGGAAATGACATTGGTGTCGAGAAGCCAGCCCCTCAAAGTTCGAACTCACGGCCAGTATCGGGGTTCCGTTCAAACTCGATATCCATGTCATCGGGCATGCCCTCGCGGACGGCGGCATGCAGCCTTTCGGCCCAGTTTTCCACCCGAGGCGACCGCGTGAGGCGATCGTAGTCTTCCGGGGACAGAACCACTGCGGCATCCTTTCCGCGCACCGTGATGCGTTGCGGTCCAGCGACGCGGGCCTGCCGCAGAAGTTCGCTCAGGCGCGCCTTTGCGGTCTCCATCTTCCAAACGAACATGCCGAACCTCGATCTGGTCAGCTGACCATATGGCATAATGGCCTCAATGAAAATCCCGCGACGGCGGCAGCACGCGCACATCCCGGGGATGGCGGTGGCGATAAACTGTCTCGCCGCGTTCGGGCGAGGCGCTGGTGGGACCGTCTGCGGGCGAACGCTGCGGCTTGAGCACGGTTTCAGAAAGCAGGGTCAGATCCCCTGTCCGATCCTCGATCACCTCGGCGACCAGGTGGGTGACGCGGCCATCGGAATCGTCCGCGCGCTGCACCCTGCCTCGGACCAGTAGCAAGCGCGCGCCCATCACCAGGGAACGGTATTTCTCGAACACTTTTGGCCAGACCACCACATTGGCGATCCCCGTCTCGTCCTCCAGGGTCAGGAACACCACGCCCTTGGCCGAGCCTGGACGCTGGCGCACCAGCACCACCCCGGCGACGGCGATGCGGCGATCGTCGGGGACCTTGTCCACGGCGCGGGCGGTAATGGCGCCGGCCTTGGCCATCCGCTCGCGCAGGAAGCTGACCGGATGGGCCTTCAACGACAGGCGGATGGTTCCGTAGTCGTGCACCACCTCCTCCGACAGCGCCGTGGCGGGCAGGGCGAGCGGCGGCGCGCCATCGGCTTCTTCCAGGGCCGCCGCCTCGAACAGGGGCGCCGGCGCCGTGCGCGGCAGCCCCTTGGCGGCCCATAGGCCTGGCCGGCGATCCAGGCCCAGCGACCCCAGGGCGTCGGCGGCGGCCAGGGCGTCGAGCGCCGCGGCCGGCAGGCCGACGCGGGCGCGTAGATCCTCGATAGACCCAAACGGTCCGCCGGCTACCCGCGCCCACATGATGGTCTTGGCCCAGTCCTCGCGGAAGCCGTCGACCTGGCGCAGGCCTAGCCGCAGGGCCTGGCGCGGCAGGCCGCCCCGATACCAACCATCGTCACCCAGATCACGATTGGCGCCCCAATTCGCTGGCAGCGGCCGACCGACCGAGAGCCCCTCCTCGAACAAAAGATGGGCTTCAAGCGTCGAATCCCAGTCGCTGGCGTTCACGTCCGGATGGTGGACCCTCACCCCGTGCTCGCGGGCGTCACGGACGATTTGAGCCGGAGAGTAGAAGCCCATCGGCTGGCTGTTCATCAGGGCGGCGGCGAAGGCTTCCGGGTACCAGCGCTTGAGCCACGAGGAGATGTAGACCAGCTGAGCGAAGGCGGCGGCGTGGCTTTCCGGGAAGCCATAGTCGCCGAAGCCGCTGATCTGTTTGAAACAGTTTTCGGCGAAGACGGGATCGTAGCCGCGCTTCACCATGCGCCCGACCAGCATCTCTTTGTATTCACCGATGGTGCCGTTGTGCCGAAAGGTGGCCATGGCGCGGCGCAGGCCGTTGGCTTCGCCGCCGGTGAACTCGGCCGCCACCATGGCGATACGCATGGCCTGCTCCTGGAACAGAGGCACGCCCATAGTCTTCTTCAGCACCTGCTCCAGCTCGTCCGGGGGGCCGTGCTCTGGCGATGGCGCGGGAAAGCCGAGCGTGAACGGCCGCCCTGCCGCTTCCGCATCGCGCTTCTCGGATCGTTTGTTCAGATAGGGATGCACCATGTCGCCCTGGATCGGGCCTGGGCGAACGATGGCGACCTCGACCACCAGGTCATAGAATTCCCGCGGCCGGAGCCTCGGCAGCATGCTCATCTGCGCCCGGCTCTCCACCTGGAATACGCCCAGAGAGTCGGCCTCGCACAGCATGTCGTAGACCTTGGGGTCTCCTTTCGGCGTGCTGACTAGATCGTAGCGCCTGCCATAGGTTCCATCGATCATGTCGAAGGCCTTGCGGATCGCGGTCAGCATGCCGAGCGCCAGCACGTCGACCTTCATGATCTTGAGCTCGTCGATATCGTCCTTGTCCCATTCGATGAAGGTGCGGTCCTCCATCGCCCCATTGCCCACTGGCACCGTCTCCACCAGCGGGCCCTGGGTCAGGATGAAGCCGCCGACGTGCTGGGACAGGTGGCGCGGGAATTTGATGAGCTCGGCGGTCAGGTCGAGCGCGAGCTTGAGCCGGGGATCCTCGCGCTTCAGGCCCGTGGCGTCGACGTGGCTGTCCTCGACCGCCGCGCCGTAGGAGCCCCAGACCGTGTTGGCCAAGGCGCCGGTGACGTCCTCGGTCAGGCCGAGCGCCTTGCCCACGTCACGGATCGCCGAGCGCGGGCGGTAGTGGATCACGGTGGCGCAGATGGCGGCGCGGTGGCGGCCATAGCGGCGGTAGACGTATTGGATCACCTCCTCACGCCGCTCGTGCTCGAAGTCGACGTCGATGTCGGGCGGCTCTGTGCGTTCCTCGGAGATGAAGCGTTCGAACAGGACGTCCTGCTCGCGCGGATCGACCGAGGTTATGCCCAGACAATAACAGACGACGGAGTTGGCGGCGGACCCGCGCCCCTGGCAGAGGATGGCCTGTCCCCGCGCCCACTGGACGATATCGTGCACGGTGAGGAAATAAGGGGCGTATCCGACCTTGCCGATCAGCCTGAGTTCCTTGGCTATGGTTTCGGCGATGTCAGGCGGCACGCCATCCGGAAACCGAACACGCGCGCCTTCGGCCGTCAGGTCTTCGAGATGGCCCTGCGGGGTCTTGCCGGGGGGCACCGGCTCGTCCGGGTAGACGTATTTCAGCTCGTCCAGCGAAAAGGCGGCGGCCCCGGCGATCTCCAGGGTGCGGGCGACGGCGGCCTCGTGGCCCTTGAACAGGCGCGCCATTTCTTCGGCGGGTTTCAGGAAGGCCTCGGCGTGGGCCGCCAGCTTCAGACCCGCCTGATCGATGGTCACGCCCTCGCGGATGCAGGTCAGCACGTCCTGCAGCGGCCGGCGGTCGTAGTGGTGATATGTGACTGCATTCACCGCCACCATAGGTGCGCGTGCGCGCCGGGCGACCTGCGCCAGCTGGGCCAGGCGGGCGCGGTCGTCGCCCCGATGCAGCGGCGCGGCCGCGAGATAGAGATCATCCGGCCAAGCCTTTCGCCAGGCGCTGAGCCGCGCTTCGAAGACCGCGTCGATCATCTCCGGCGCCCGCGCCAGGGCGATCATCCCCTGCCCCAGTTCAGCCGCTTGTTCGAAGGTTAGACGGGTTTCGGCCTTGGGGATGCGATCGGCTTTTCCACCAACGGGCGGGACCACGGCAGCGGGCGGGGGCACAAGCGACAACCTGCCAGGTTCGGCCGCGACACCCTCATCCTCGGGAAGCGAGAGCGTGTTGTGTATCCCGCTCTTGCCGATGGACAGTAGCCGGCAGAGGCGGCCATAGCCGGCGCGATCACGCGGATAGACGATCAGTTCGGCGCCATCCAGAAAGGTCAGCCGGCAACCGATCAGGACTTTCAAGCCAACCTTCTTCGCCGCGCTGTGAGCCCGCACCACGCCGGCCAGGGTGTTGCGGTCGGCGACGCCGATGGCGGCCAGCCCTAAGGCCTTGGCCTGCAGCACCAACTCCTCCGCATGCGAGCCGCCCTCCAGGAAGCTGAAGTTGGTGCGGACATCGAGCTCTGCATAACCGGGGACGGTCACGCGAAAACGCCGTGCATCCACCAGGTGGGATGCCGCTCCCGTTCCTCTTGGGTCTCTGGATCGAGGTCCAGGTCTTCACGGGCGTGGAGGCCTTCGCGAAACAGCCAGTAGCGGCGGCCCTGGTCGTCCTCCAGGCGATAGTAGTCGCGAGTGCGGACGGGCTTGAGGGCGTCTGTCGGCCGCCACCATTCAGGGCTGAGCCTTTCGGGCCCCTCGGCCTTGACCACCCGCCGCTGCACGCGCCGCCAAGTGAACTGGCGGGGCGCGCCGTCCGGCAACTCGGTAACCGGAATGTTCACCTCTTCGGGCCGTTCGAGCAAAAGGATCGGACGCTCGCGGCCAAGGTCGAACGCCGCCTCCGGCGCCTCAGGCCCCGCCGGCGCCCAGGTTTCGCTGCGCTCGGGGATCCAGCTTTCCACGCCTCGCGGCCGCAGCACCGCCCCTTCCCCCAGCTTGGCCTGTAGCCGGTCGATCAGGGCGGCGAGGGATGCGGGGTCTTGGCCGACAAGGGACTCGACAGAACCCTTCCCCCTTTGAGGGGGGAAGGGCAGGGTTGGGGGTGACGGCCTATCCGCCGCGTTCTGTTCCGATAATAATTCTGTGTCGGCGCGGCGAATGACTGCGCCCGCCTTTTGGATCGGGGTTGGCAGAACCGATTGAGACCTTCCTGTGAAGCCAACGGGCTGCACCACCCCCATCCCCGGCCCTTCCCCCCTCAAAGGGGGAAAGGAGGTCTTCACCGGCGCCAGAGCCGTCTGCCGCGCTTCCAACACTTCCGCCTTGTCGACACTGAGCATCATGGCGTCGATGCCGAAACCGAGGTCTAGGTGCTCCAACCCCTTCTCTCGGAGCAACCTGATGAGATGCTCAGCCGAGGCGGACGGCGCGCTCAATCCGGCTTGAACAGACGTCGTGCGCCCGTCGACGCGGTAGCCGATCAGCGACAGCCGCCGCGCGCCCTGCCCTCCTTGCGCCAACTGGATGCAGAGGGCGCGCATGAGGCGCGGCAGGTGGAAGTCCACCCCCGCCACATCCATCAGCGGCTCGGCGAAGGGGCTCCAGACCCGGTAGGCCGGGGGCGGCCGTTCCGGCGTCAGCACCTCGCTCAGCACGCCCAGGGTCTGGTCCAGCCGTTCGACCACCCGAAGCCCGGCTTCACCCCGAAATCGCCGAGCCAACCCCGCCCGAGGCAGGCCGTAGAGGTCGCCGATCTGGCGCAGACCAAACCGTTTGAGCAGAGCCACCGCCTCGGACCCGAGCCTCAAACCCTCCACCGGCAGGCTGGCGACCGCCTCGCGGGTCTTGCCCGACGGGGCGATCACGTCTTCGACCGCAGTGAAGCGGGCCAGCGCCCAGGCCGCCGCGGGCGTATCGGCGATGGCCAGCCGCGCGGGAATGTTGGCCGACGCCAGCCGCGCGCGGATGTCCGCCAACAACGCCGCCTCGCCGCCGAAAAGATGGGCGCCGCCGGTCATGTCGATCAGCAGGCCGTCGTAGCCCGGCTCGCGACTGTCCACGGCCACGGAGGGCGAGAACCGTTCCGCCCACAGGGCCAGCCGCTTCAGCATGCCGAGGTCGCGCTCGGGCTCGGCCGGGGCGCTGACCAGGGCCGGCAGGATGGCGCAGGCGTCGGCATGCGACTGGCCGCGAAAAAGCCCCGCTGCCCGCGCGGCGTCGTTCAGCGCATGCAGCGTCACCCCGTGCGCGCCGCGATCCGTCAGGGCGAAAGGAGCGCCCTCAGGCGGCGGCTGTCTTGCGCCGGGACCGCTCCGGCCCGGCCTCAGCCAAACCGTGATCGGCCAGTCCGGGCACCACACGGAAACCACCCGTCTCATCGTCCTGCTCCAATTCCCAAATGCCTGGCGGCCCGCCGCGTCGGCGCGCCAGGTCCGCGACCAGGCGCGGCGCGCCTGGCGCAGCCTCGTCAAATTGTCCTGGCGCCGACGCCGTCGCCGCGATCCGCCAGCGCATCCTGGCCGCGCTCAGGTCCAGCGCGGGACCCGCCCGCAACACCACGCCCCGCGCCCCGCCCGCCCGCGCGGCGAAATCCAGCCGGCGGGTGGTGACGAAGGCCGGCTGTTCGGCGGTCACCAATCCTCCGGCCACAGCGCCAGACTTCAGCGCCTCCTCCAGCGCCCACAGGGCCTCGATCTCCTTGGCGGCGCGGATCCAGATCAGCCGCTCGGGGGCGCCGCCCATGCCCGCCAGCCCGCGCGCGAACGGCCGTCCACGCTCGCGCAGCCACATGGGCGTCGTCGCCATCACCCAGGGCCTGGGATCGTCCCCAGACTTGTTTTGGGCCAGCCGGCTCAAGGCGAAGGCGAGGGCCGGCGCCACGTCCGCCGGCCGCGCCGCCGCCACCTCCTCCAAGGGCTCGCAAACCGCCGGATAAAGATCAGGCGCTGGGCTGGGCGCGTGGAGAGGGGTTGAAAGGTCCATGGAACAGAAACTCTATTGTTCTTATTTTGTTCTATTTCTCGATGAAAGAGTCAAGGGCTATCCTAAAGTCGGACAGCTGCGTTCGCGGCGAGGCCGATACCTCCACCATCCGGGGAATTTCGCCATTTATCGCGACATTCCACCACGGCGGCGATCCAGCTGAGCCATAGCGCCGTATCCCGGTCTGAACCGTGACGCTTCCACTCAAGAGCATCGACCATGCCGACCTTATCGTCCTGGACGCCGCGCTTTAGCCGCCCCGCTCAGTCCCTCGCGCACGCCTTCCAGGATTTGAAAAATTCATCATCCGCTAAGTCTGTCTTTCAAGTCCTCCCTAACCTCGTTGTGCCTATTCTTGCGGGGTGTGGGAGTTTCGCGATGGCCGTAGCCGCTCGTAAGGCATTTTTACAACCCGTTCCGACCCGCGTTACGCGGCCGACACCGCGTCTGGCTGGCGAGAACGATAGAGGCGGCGCTTCGGCCGTCCACGAACAGCAGCGCCTGCTGGAAGCCGCATTCACCGAACGGCACGCCAACCCGCGCCTGCGCGCCATAAGCTACAGCATCCTCACCGTCGCCTCGATCGGCATGTGGATCGCAATCATCGACGCAGCCGCCCACGTGGGCCACATGCTCCGCCCCTAAGGACGACGTCGCAAACCTCCGCCCACGGCGCTATAGTGGCGTCAGACCGGAGGTGACGACATGGACAACCTGCAGTTCGTCTATTTCGCTGACCCCATGTGCTCCTGGTGCTGGGGTTTCTCGCCGGTGATCGAGCAGATCGCCGCCCGCTATGGCGAGGCCATCCCGGTGCGGCTGGTGCTGGGCGGCCTAAGGCCTGGAACCACCGAGCCCATGACTCCAGAGGCCCGCGCGACCCTGGCCGGCCATTGGCATGAGGTCGAACACGCCTCCGGCCAGCCCTTCGACTATGGCTTCGCCGACCACGACGGCTTCATCTACGACACCGACCCGGCGGCGCGAGCGACGGTGATGGTGCGCCGCGCCCACCCCGACAAGGCGCTGGCCTTCCTGACCCGCGTTCAGCGCGCCTTCTACGCCGAGAACCAGAACGTCACCTCGCCGGCCGTGCTGGCGGACCTGGCCGCCGAATTCGGCCTGGAGCGCGAGGGCTTCGCCGAGCGCCTAGCGTCGGACGACATCAAGAACGAGACCTGGAGCGATTACGCGACCTCCCAGCGGGCGGGCGTGACCGGGTTTCCCACATTGGTCGCAGGGCCTGGCGAGGACGGGACCTATGGCGCTGTCACGCGTGGATTTCAGCCAGCTGAGGCCATCCTCCCCACGATCGGACGGTGGCTATCGACGGTGCGGGCGGCGTAGGGGAGCCGTTTTATTTGAACCGCTCATCCCGGCGAATGCCGGGACCCAGATGACAAAACGCCGACCCAAACGAAGCAGCCCTGACCGCTATTGCGGGTATCGCGCCATATGATCTGGGTCCCGGCATTCGCCGGGATGAGCGGAGTTTAGCGTGTCAAACGTCACTGAACATTCGATCAGTCAGCGCCTGAACCCAGCTGACTGGCGGCCCAGATTCGAGCATGAATCCATTTAGTGGAACCAAGCGTTTCCGCTGATCACCATCCGGGTATTCGGCTTCTTGCTCAGCGTACAGTGCGCCGTCGTCATCCTGAACCAATGTCCAACAGGACTTTCGCGTCTAGTTTGTAACGTTCGCTAGGGTCCTTCTCTTCATCAAACCGCGCCAACCTCCGCCCTCACCGGCGCCCTGCCCGCGACCACCCCACCGCGCCGGGCTTTCACCGCGGCGCTCAGCTGGTCCAGCACGTCCACCGACGTGTCCCAGTCGATGCAGGCGTCGGTGATCGACTGGCCGTAGGTCAGGGGGCGGCCGGCTTCCAGGTCCTGGCGGCCGGCGACGAGGTGGCTTTCGACCATCACGCCCATGATCCGGTCTTCGCCAGCGGCGATCTGGGCGGCGAGGTCGGCGATCACCTTGGGCTGGTTTTCGTGTTTCTTGCCGCTGTTGGCATGGCTGGCGTCGACCATCAGGGTCTGCGGCAGACCGGCCTTGACGAGCATGCCCGCCGCGGCGGCGATGCTGGCGGCGTCGTAGTTGGGCGCGGAGCCGCCGCGCAGGACGATGTGGGCGTCGCGGTTGCCGGTGGTGACGGCGATGGCGGCGCGGCCCTCCTTGTTCACCGCCAGGAACCGGTGCGGCTGCGAGGCGGCCAGCACCGCGTCGACGGCGATCTTTACATCGCCACCGGCGCCGTTCTTGAACCCAACGGGACAGGACAAGCCCGAGGCCATCTCGCGATGGATCTGGCTCTCGGTGGTCCGCGCGCCGATGGCGCCCCAGGCCACCAAGTCGGCAATGTATTGCGGCGTGGTCACGTCGAGGAATTCGCAGGCCGCCGGCAGGCCCAGGGCGGTGATGTCCAGCAACGCCCGGCGCGCCAGGCGCAGGCCCTCGTTGATGCGGAAACTGCCGTCCAGGCCCGGATCGTTGATCAGCCCCTTCCAGCCCACCGTGGTGCGGGGTTTTTCGAAATAGACCCGCATCAGGATTTCCAGCTCGCCCGCGTGCCGCACCCGTTCGGCCGCCAGCCGCCGCGCATACTCCATCGCCGCCTTCGGATCGTGGATCGAACAGGGGCCGATGATCACCACCAGCCGGTCGTCCTCTCGTCGCAGGATCCGGTGCACCGCCTGGCGCGCCTCATCCACCGTCTCGGCCATCATGAAGCTGGCGGGCGCCTCCCCGATCACCTGCGATGGCGGGCTGAGCATCTCGAAACGCTGGATGCGCAGATCGTCGGTGGGCTGAGGAGTGGGAGGTGTGGGCGACTGGGACATGACGGGCTCCGGAAGGGTGAACCGGCGGCATGAAAAAGCCGCCAGGGTTACTGGCGGCGGGTGGGAAGTTCGGCGGGCTGGTGTTTAGGCCGAACGATCCTCATCCGGCGCCAGCAGCGTCGGGGTGGCGAAATACCAAAAGCAAAATTGGCTGGCCGAGAGGATCATCGCGGACCGTTTACACCGCCAAGCCGGGGCTTGTCACGCCCAAGGTCGCGCAAAGCTGCGCGAGGCGCCTAAGGATGAGGAAGAATTTGGACGCCGCAAAAGGTCCTCATCCTGAGGTGCGAGCCTTGGCGAGCCTCGAAGGACGCACGCGCGCCGCCGCTCATCCCTCAAAACGCGCCACTCGTCCCGGACAGGGTCCGATCAAACCGGCCACACGGCCAGCGGCCCCATCCATATGGCCAAGCCCGGCCCCGGCGGCGCATGCTGTGTTCATCGAATTCGAGGACAGGTCCGATGGCCGAAACCAACACCACCACCCGCACCGGGACCAGCCGCCGCGCCCTGCTCGCCAGTGTGCCGGCGTTCGCTGGCGCCGCCTCGCTTGCCGGCGTCGCCCAGGCGCAGAGCTTCACCCGTGTGCGGCCCGGCATGCCGGGCTGGCCTACTGACGCCGACTGGGCCGCGCTGCGCCAGATGGTGCAGGGCCGGCTCGCGCCGGTGACCGTTCCCCCGCTGTCGCCCGAAGAAGCGCCGAAGCTACTCTCCAACCCCTTCTACATCGGTGATCAGGCCGGCCTGACCCAGTCGTCCGGTTGGCTGGACGCCTGGCGCTCGGCGCCCAGCGCCTATGTGGTCAGGGCCGAAAACGCCGCCGACGTCAGCGCCGCGGTGCGGTTCGCCAGCGCCCACAAGCTCCGCCTGGTCGTGAAGGGCGGCGGCCACAGCTATATGGGCGGCTCAAACGCGCCGGACTCGCTGCTGGTCTGGACCCGGGCGATGGAAAAGATCGAGGTGTTGGACGCCTTCACCCCTCAGGGCTCAACGGCGGCGCCGGTTCCAGCCGTGTCGGTCGGCGCGGGCTGCCTGTGGGGCCGCGTGTACGATGTGGTGACCACCGGACACGGGCGCTATGTCCAGGGCGGCGGCTGCACCACGGTGGGCGTGGCGGGCCTGGTCCAGGGCGGCGGCTTCGGCAGCTTCTCCAAGACTTATGGCATCGCCTGCGCCGGCCTGTTGGAAGCCGAGATCGTCACCGCCGACGGCAAGATCCGCATCGTCAACGCGGCCCAGGACCCGGACCTTTACTGGGCGCTGAAGGGTGGCGGCGGCGGCACCTTCGGGATCATCACCCGCATGACCCTGGCCACCCACGACCTGCCGACGACCTTCGGCCTGGCCGAGTGGTCGGTGAAGGCCAGGTCGGACGACGCCTTCCGTCGCCTGCTGGCCAAGTTCATCGACGCCTATGCGACCAGTCTGTTCAACCCGAACTGGGGCGAGCAGGTCGCGGCCAACCCATCCAACAGCCTGTCGGTGCAGATGCTCTATGCGGGCCCGGATGGCGCCGCCGCCAAGGCGGCCTGGGCCCCGCTGGCGGATTTCGTCGCCGCTCACCCTGAGGACTATCAGGCCAAGCCGCTCAACATCGCCACCATCCCACCGCGCTTTTTCTGGGACGGGGCGATTCTCGGCGCCTCAGCGCCCGGAGCGATCCGTCGCGACACCCGTCCAGACGCCCGGCCGCGCGACTTCTGGTGGACCGGCAACACCACCGAGGCTGGGACCTTCTGGCACGGCTACTCATCCGTCTGGATGCCGCAGTCGCTGCTGGAGCCGGACAACCGGGCCAAGCTGGTTGACGCCTGGTTCGCCGCCAGCCGCCATTGGCAGGTGGCCTTCCACTTCAACAAGGGGCTGGGTGGGTCGACGGACGCCGTGCGCGCCGCCGCGCGCGAGACGGCCACCAACCCCGAGGTGGCGGACGCCTTCGCCCTGGCGATCATGGGCATGGACGGCCCCTCGGTCTATCCGCCGCTGCCACAAGAAAAGGGGATGCTGCTGTTCGCGCGAGGCGACGCCGCCAGCATCCACAAAGCCTCGGAACTGATGCGCCAGGCCGCGCCGGGGGCCGGCTGCTACATGTCGGAGTGCGACTACTTCAATCCCGATTGGCGCCGCGCCAGCTGGGGCCCGCACGCGGACAGGCTGGAAGCCATCAAACGCCGCTACGACCCAAACGGCCTATTCATCGTCCACCACGGCGTCGGCAGCCAGGGCTGGAGCGCGGATGGGTTCACGCGGGTCTCGTAGAAGGATTCACCACCAAGCACACAAAGGACACCAAGGGCGCACAGCGCCTGCCGATGGTGCATAAACCCCCAAGGGTGATCCTGAACTTGGTGTCCTTCTTGTGCTTGGTGGTGAAATAACTGGCCCCGGCTTCGCCGGAACAGTCAGAGCGCCGCGAACGCTGGCGCGTAGTCCACCACGCCCTCGCGGACGCTCAGCGGCTCAAGCTGATCGCGGTCAGCCGGCGTCTCGGCCCGAAGGATGATCGTGGTCACGCGCCCGTCCCTCTCAATAGTGGTCGGTGAAGGCGCCGAGCTTGCAGCTGTAGCCGGGCGGCGGCGCGGTCAGTTGGAAGTCGGCGGGCTTCGAGCCTTTCGGATAGGAGGCTAGGGTGGTCAGCGCCCACAGGTTGAAGGCCTGGGTGTTCACCTGCGGCCACATGTGGCCGTGGGTCGCGCTGCAGGCCACATGCACCACATCGGGCTGGGCGCTGAAATAGTTGGACGCCGCCTGGGTCGTCGGGCGGTAGTCTGAACACAGCCCAAGCGGCGGGCCACAATCCCACATATCCTTGTCGCCGCCCCATACGGTGATGACCACCATCGGGCCGAGATGTGGCCTTAAGGGAAGGGGTCCGACACGGCCCTGAAAGATGTGGGTCGGCGCGGCCTTCACAGCCTCCCGCCCGTCGTTGAACGACAGCGCCGAACCATCGTTGCGCGTGACATACCACTCGCCGGAGATCGGCAGGCCGCCGGCCCAGAAGTCGGAGCGGAACAGAAGCGCCCGGTTGGTCATCGTCCCGCCGGAGGAGATGCCGCCGACATAGAGCCTGCGGCGATCCAGCGGAAAGCTTGCGGCGACGCATTTGACCATGGCGACCAGGAACCGGGAGTCCGGGCCTTCGTCGGTCTTGAACCCGTCGCCGGCAGGTCCCGCCGCACGACCCTCGCGCCATGGGTTCCAGTTCCAGCCATCATGTCCCGGGCCGTTGCAGACGCCGGCGCGCAAGGCCGGGTCCTGGTTCGCACAGGCCCGGACCGGACCGATGACCATGAAGCCCTGCTTGGCCATCAGGCTGTTGGCGCCCGACCGCGCCACCGTAAGGTTGTCGTTGGTGGACTCTACCGATCCGGTGAGCGGAACCCACACCGGCGCCGGATTGGACAGTCCGTCGGGCGGATAGACCCAGAAGGCCCGTCTCTCGCCGTCCGACGGGAAGTCGACGTTAAGCCCGGCCTTGACCTGATAGCCCTCAGGACAGGCGCCCTTGAGGCGATCGGCGGCGGAGGCGCCGTCGGCGAAACCCAGCGCCATGAGGGCGACGAAGACGGCCGGCCAAGCCATGAACCCACTGCGCTGCATACGATCCTCCCGGTCGCGGTTTTCCAATCTATCTGCGCGGGTTCGTCTTGCTGTCAAAGCTGTAACTTGCCGCCACCCGTCTCGAGGCTGACAGTCCCGGTCAGGCGGAGGGGACGAATATGCTCAGGACATGGTGTTCGCTCGCACTCGGGTGCGTAGCGATTTTGACGGCGGGCGGCGCCGGCGCGCAGGCGCCCGTAGCTCTGGACCGGCAAAAGGTATCCACCTTCGTCGACGGCGCGGTCGAGGAGGCGCTGAAGACCAACCATATCGCCGGCGTTTCCGTGGCTATCGTCGACCGGTCCGGCGTGGTGATGACGCGAGGCTATGGCGTCGCCGCGCTGTCGCCGAGGCGCGAGGCGGATGCCGACACCCTGTTCCGGGCTGGCTCGATCTCCAAAACCGGCGTCTGGATTTCGCTGATGCAGCTGGTGCAGGCTGGCAAGATCAGCCTGGACGATCCGATCAACCAGCATCTGCCGCCGGACCTACAGATCGCCGACCAGGGCTTCAGACAGCCCATCCGCGTGCGCGACCTGATGAACCACTCCGCCGGGTTCGAAGACTCGATCCTGCAGAACTTCATCATCCACGATCAAAACCGGCTGGTCCCGCTGCAGGCCTTCCTGCGCACCCACCGGCTCCACAGGGTGCGCGAGCCCGGCCTGGTCTCGGCCTATTCCAACTATGGCGCGATCCTCGCCTCGGCCATCGTCACCCATGTCAGCGGCCAGCTCTGGGAGGACTATGCCGAACAGCACGTGTTCCGCCCCCTGGGCATGGCCGGCGCCACCTACCGGCAGCCCTATCCGACCGCGCTCGCCACGCGGCTTGGCCTGCCGGCGCCCATGCCCGAGGCGGACGCGGCGCGGCTCGCGGACAGCTTTCTGTACTCAGGCGGGGCGCTGGAGCCGAAGGGGTTTGAGTACGTCAACGGCGGCGAGCCGGTAGGGGCCCTGTCCGCCAGCGCCAATGACATGGCGCGCTACATGCAGGCCCTGCTCGACCCGGCGGTGTTTCAGAAGGCCGGCGTCCTGAACGCCGACACCGCCCTGGCCATGCGTACGGGCCTGCCAGTCAAGGCGCCGCAACTGGCGGTTTGGCGGCATGGCTTCATGGACTTCGGCCCGTCGCTGGGACGTCCCGCGTTCGGACATGGCGGCGATCTGGTCTACCAGCACGCGATGATGATCATCGACCCGGACGACGGGGTGGCGATCTTCATCGCCGTGAATACGCCCAGCGGCTTGCCGCTGCTCTCCGCCCTGCCGGTGAACTTCTTCAATGCTTTCGTCGGCCCGCTCCCGGCCGCGCCCCAGCGGGCCGCCGACGCCAAGGCTGAAGCCGGCAAGGTGGTCGGGCAATACGAGGGCTTGCGCAAGCCTGCCTTCCGCAGCGAGCGGGCCTTCATACGCCTGCTGGGCGCCAGCGAGGTCACGGCCACGAAGGACGGCGACATCCTGGCCGGCGGTGATCGCTTCTACCCGATCGGTCACGGCCAGTTCCAACGCACGGAGGGTCCGGGGCGCATCGCCTTCGCCGAGACCGACGGGCGCTGGCGGCTCTACGACAGCGACAGCACCAATCCGTCTGACCGGGTCGGCCTTTTCGCAAGCAGCGAATGGCTGCAGTTGATCGCCGCGCTCGGCCTGTTCGTCGCCGCCTGGGGCGGGCTGTCGTTCTGGCTGAAGTTGGGACGCAAGGACGAGCCCGGCCGCCGAGCCGGCCTTATGCTCGACGGGCTCTGCTTGGCGTGGGCCTGCGCCTTCGCCGTGGTCTTCGTGGCCCTGGCGCCAACCCTGAACGACCCGAGCGCAATCGTCTTCAACTACCCCGGCAAGGTGTTGCCGGTCGCGCTGTGGGCTCTGGCGGTCGCGGCGGCGGCGACGCCCGTGGCGGCCATCGTCGCCTTCGGGCCCTGGCGCCCAAGCGGCTGGAGTTGGTGGCGCTGGAGCAAGCAGGTGCTGGCCACGGCCATTCTGCTGGCCCTGGCCGTGACGCTGCTGGACTGGGGCTTTCTGGGCTATTCTGGCTGGCGTTAGCCTTTGCGAGCGTACATCTGATTGCCATGCCCATCCTTGAAGCCGGCGTCCGAGGCGGCGCGATGGCCTTGCAGCTGTTGCTCGCTGTCTTGCTGTTGCGCGATGGCGGCCGGGGGTGGGCGGCGCGGCTGGGCGCTGTGTTCGCGGTCGGAGCCGTCGCGACCCTGGTCAGCGCGGCGCCGCCATTGGACGGACAGCCCTATCCCTGGCTGCTGCCGTTCCAAGTTCTGAATCTCGGTAATCCGGCGGTCTTCTGGCTGCTGGCCAGCGCCCTGTTCGACGACGACTTCAGTCCGGACCGGCCTCATGCCCTGGCTTGGCTAGCCCTCGTCGGCGTCGGCCTTTGGAGTCTGCACGGCGGCGGACGGATCGGGTTCCTGAGCTATAAGGCCGGGACGCTGATCTGCATCTGCGCCGCGTTGGTCCAGGCGATCGCCGGACGCGCCGGTGATCTTGTCGAGGCGCGGCGAACCTTGCGAGTCCGGTTCATCGCCATCGTGGGCGTGTTCACCGCGGTCATCGTAATCTCCGCCGTCTTCCTGCATGGCGGCCGCGACACGCCGGCGTTTGGCTATACGGACGCCATCGGCAACCTGATCATCTCCGCCCTTCTGGCGATTGCGCTCATATCGCTCGGCCCCAGCGATCTGCTGGCGCCGCTGGCCGCGACGGCGTCAGAGAAACGGCCCGCCGAGCGAGAGCCCGATCCGCGCGAAGCCGCCGTGCTCAGCGCCCTGCGCCGGCAGATGGACGAGGCTCGCACCTATCGCGAGGAAGATCTGAACATCGCCGCCCTCGCTGCAAGGTTGGGGGTTCCGGAGTACCGCCTGCGCAGACTGATCAACCAGCGCCTGGGCCATCGCAACTTCGCCGCCTTCCTGAATGGCTACCGGCTGGAGGACGTCATCGGCGCCCTGGCCGATCCGGCGCAGGACGAGGTGCCGATCCTGACCATCGCCCTGGACGCCGGCTTCGCCTCGATCGGCGTCTTCAACCGCGCTTTCAAAGCCCGGACCGGGATGACCCCGACCGAGTTCCGACGCGCCCGAGCCGGCTGATTTCAAACTCAGCTGGCCGAATTCCAAATCCGGCGAGCGCGCATCCGCGCGGCGCTCGATGGAGCCTCCGGCATTTCGCGAGGACTCTATGCGCATACTCACCGTCACAGCCTTGATCATCGCCGCGTCCAGCGCGCTCGCTGTCAGCGCCGCCGCATTGGACTTTCGCCCTGACAAGGCGATCCGCGTCGCCACCGGACTGACCGCCGAGACCCTATGCACCGACGCCTTCGCCTCCGGCATCGATCCGGCGACAGTGTTCGATCAGGCCATCCGCGCGCGGCCGGGTGTCGGCACCCTTGCAAAACACATGACCTACACGATCGACCGCGAGCATCGCGCGGTCAGCGCCGCCTATTTCGGCCACTTCGCCAGTCGGGCGGTATTCCGTGAAGGCGAAGGTTGCCTCGTGCTTCAGGACGGGACGACCATACCGCCGGCTGAGCCCGTCCTCGCCAGCATGGCGCAGCCGTTGCTGCCTGACATCGCGGGCCCGGCGCGGGTCGAGCCGGGCGACCCTGGCCTTAAGGCGGCGCTGGATCACATCTTCGCCGATGCCCCCAATTCCCCGCCGCGTTGGCTGCGGGCCGTGGTGGTGCTGAAAGACGGAAAGGTTGTCGCCGAACGCTATGCGCCGGGCATCGGCGTCGACACTCCGCTGATCGGCTATTCGGCGTCCAAGTCGGTCATGAGCAGCCTGGTCGGAATCCTGGTGCGTCAGGGCCGCCTCGACATCCATGCGCCAGCGCCCGTCGCGGCCTGGAGCGCGCCGGCCGATCCGCGCCACGCCATCACCGTCGACAACCTGCTGCGCATGACCAGCGGCCTCGACATCGCCCAGACCGGCTCCGGGTTCGATCCCGCCTCGCGGATGCTGTTCACGGAGCGCGACATGGCCGGCTTTGCGGAGGCGCACCGGCTGGCCCGGCCGATCGGCTCACGCTGGGATTATTCGGACGCCTCGACCCTGATCGTCTCCCGCATCATCCGCGATGCTGCTGGGGGCAGCGTGCAAGCCTTCGCCCGCCACGAGCTGTTCGATCCGCTGGGCATGAAGACGGCGATCCTGACCACCGACGCCACCGGCACGCCGGTGGGCTCGACCGGCGTCCTGGCCAGCGCGCGGGACTGGGCCAGGCTGGGGGAGCTCTATGCCCGCGACGGCGTCGTCGGCGGCCAACGCATCCTGCCTCAAGGATGGGTCCGCTATTCGGCGACCTCGACGCTGGGATCAAGCTACGGCGCGGGCTTCTGGACCAATGACGGTCCCGACCCCGACGCCAAGGGCCGTATTCGCGGCGGCATGCCCTGCGACATGCTGTTTGCGTCGGGGGTGCTGGGCCAGCGGGTCTACATCATCCCCTCGGCGGATGTGGTGATCGTCCGCCTGGGCGTCACGCAGAAATGGCCGGACTTCGATATCGCTGGCGACATCCGCCTGGTCCGCGAGGTGACGCAGGCCCTGCCGCCTGCGCCAGCACCCGCGCCGGCCTGCGCGAAGGCGGGCTAGCTCTGCCGCGCCTTCAGCCCCGCCGCCAGGTTGCGTACGCGACGCCCGATCGTCCAGGCGGTTCCGACGACGATCACGGCCATGGCGACGATCATCATCTGGCCGGCGCCGTTCCAGAACGGCTCAATCGCCGAGAGCAGGCAGCCGCCGGTCAGCACAGCCATCCGCTGCTGTTTGGCCATCGGACCCGTGAAGTCCGCGGGAAAGCCAAGGCCGCGGCCAAGTTCGCGGACATAGGCCGTAATTACGGCCAGCACCGCCGCCACGCCGCCAAGGGACGGGCCGACCCGCCAACCGAGACCGGACAGCATAAAGCCCGCGCCCGCCAACAGCACGGCGTCGGAGAATCGGTCGGGCAGTTCGTTCCAGATCGGCCCAGCGCTGGAAGCTCGCCCATGCTCCACCGCGACCATCCCGTCGAGCAGGTTGCAGAGCAGACGACCCTGGATGGCCGCGGCGGCGATGATCAGCATAATGGCGCGCGGGATCGGCGGCAGCACACCCGCCAGCGAGAGAATGGCCGCGCCGAGGATCGCAACGACGACGCCGAGGGCCGAGATCAGGTCCGGGGTCGCATGGGACCGGGCAAGCTGGGCGGCGAAGTCTTTCGCCCAGGCTGTGTCGCGCACCTTCAGCGGACGGCGGTTGTCGAGATCAGTCATCGGCGGGGCCCTCCACGGACCTCGAAGGTCACGCTTCAACAGACGTAATCCCTCGGGGCCCGCAAAGCTCCCTGTCTTCGAGCTTGACCATCCACCGACCTGGTCCATGCTGGCGGCGCACCATCGGGGCCGCAGGATGACCATCTTATGATCGGACTGCTCATGGCCCGGGCCGCACAGCCTCTGGCCGGCGTCGCCCCGGCCCTACGCTGGGGCCTTTTGGGCGTTCTGGTCCTGCTGATCCTTGGCGCCATCGCCAGCTTCGCCCTGCCCCTGTTCAGACCCGGCAAGAGTTATCTCGAGCTGCAGCAGCGGGTCTGGAGCTGGTGGGTGATGGCGGCGCTGATCGCCGGCGCCCTGATCGCCGGCTGGCAGGTGACGCTGGTGCTGTTCGCGGCCATCTCCTTCATGGCGCTCCGGGAATTCCTGTCATTGGCGCCGATGCGGCGGGAGGATCGTCTGGTGATCCTGCTCGCCTACCTCGTCATCATCCCCAGCTACGGCGTGCTCTTCCTGGATCGATACGGCATCTATCTGGTCGTCATCCCTGTTTGGACCTTCCTGCTTATTCCCTTTGTGATGGCCTGCATCGGCCAGACGCGGGCCTACCTCACCACTGCGGCCACCTTCCACTGGGGGCTGATGACCTGCGTCTTCAACCTGGGTTTCGCCGCCTATCTGTCGCGCGCGCCGCTTAGCGAGGCGCCCGAGGCCGGCGGCGCCGGGCTGCTGTTCTTCCTGCTGGTGGCGACCGAGCTCAACGACGTCGCCCAGTTCGTCTGGGGCAAGCTGTTCGGCCGTCACAAGATCGTGCCCAAGGTCAGCCCGAACAAGACCTGGGAAGGCTTCCTCGGCGGCTGGATCACCACGGCGGTCGTGATCTGGTTCCTGGGGCCGGTGTTCACGCCCATGCGCGGGATCGCCTTGGCGACGTTGGCCTTCGCCCTGCCTCTGGCCGGCTTCGCGGGCGATGTGACCATGTCGGCGGTCAAGCGGGACATCGGGGTGAAGGACACCAGCCGGCTGATCCCCGGCCACGGCGGCGTGCTGGATCGGGCCGACAGCCTGACCTTCACCGCACCGCTGTTCTTCCACCTGCTGCTGTTCTTCAACATGGGCAGGGCGCCGTGGCCCTGATCCGACTGCTCCTGCTGGTGCTGCTGGCGCGGCCGATCGCCCGGTTCATGACCGGCGCCGACGTGATCGGCCGCGAGCATCTGCCCAAGCGCGGGCCGGCGATCATCGCCGCCAACCACAACAGCCACGTCGACACCCTTCTGCTGCTGACCATCTTCCCGCCGCATCTGATGGGCTTCGTCCGCCCCGCGGCGGCGGCGGACTACTTTCTGCGCGACCCCTTCATCGGCTGGTTTTCACGCAAGCTGGTTGGGATCGTGCCGGTGGAGCGGGCAAAGGCCGGAACGGGCGCGGACGTCCTGGCGCCCATGCGCGAAGCCCTGTCGCAGGGCGCCATCGTCATCCTCTTTCCTGAGGGCACGCGCGGGCCAGGGACCGACGAGATGGGCGAGCTCAAGGGCGGGATCGCCCGGCTGGCCGAGGCCTTTCCCGATGCGCCTGTAATCCCGATCTGGATCGAAGGGGCCGGGCGAGTGCTGCCCAAGGGCGCGTTGTTGCCGGTGCCGCTCAACTGCACTGTGCTGGTGGGCGAGGCGGTTCCACGGGGCGCCGACAGGCCGGCATTCCTGACCGCGTTGCGAGACCGGTTGCTGGCGCTGAAGGCCGAGGCGCCGCCACAAAGATGGCGCTGACAGCACCTCTGTTGAAGGTTAGCAAAATCGACCTTCGGCCTTTAAATATTTTGTTCGGGGCTGGAATCCTAACGCCGAAAGAGTCAACGGCGGGGCCAAGACTCTGGGTCCGGAAATAGTCAAATCACCAAGGCTGGTTTTGAGGGCGCAATGACTCGCTAGATATTGACGCCAAGTCTTAGCAAGACAGCGATTTCAGTGCGTAACGGCGTTAACCATACCGCATAACTAAGCGGAAGCTAAATCCCCATAATGTGGATCGTGAGATGAGGGGCCCGACATAAGTCAAACTTCTCTTCTCGACGACAAAACGCGGACGAATGTCCGCCCGGCTCCAAAACGGCGTCGGAAACCTGAGAATGGGACACCTTTGACATGTCGCTAAGCGTCAACAACAATCCGGGCGCCCTAATCGCCCTGCAAAACCTCACCTCCACCGAAAACTCGCTCCAAACCGCTCAAACCCAGGTTTCGACCGGCCTGGCGATCTCTTCCCCGTCGGACAACGGCGCCATCTGGGCCATCGCCCAGAACCAGCGCGCGACCGCCACCTCGCTCGATTCCGTCACGCAGTCGCTGCAACGGGCTCAATCGACCATCGACGTGGCCACCTCCGCCGGCCAGTCGGTCTCCGACCTGCTGAACCAGCTGAAGTCCAAGGCGCTCGCCGCCTCCGACACCTCGCTGGACTCCGCAAGCCGCAGCGCCCTGAACGCCGACTTCACCTCGCTGCGCAACCAGATCACCTCGGTGGTCGACAACGCCAGCTTCAACGGCGCCAACCTGATCGATTCC
>Ga0302314_10004831_pt1 | contig 24718 bp, 26 predicted proteins | sample III_Palsa_N2_3_FD_200533 | JGI IMG/M metagenome (GOLD analysis project Ga0302314, IMG submission 200533) | Peat permafrost microbial communities from Stordalen Mire near Abisko, Sweden - III_Palsa_N2_3 | ecosystem: Environmental > Terrestrial > Soil > Palsa > Peat permafrost | place: Sweden... | reverse complement strand
GCTTCTCCAAGCTCAAGCATAGTCGTCGTCTCGCGACGCGCTACGACAAGACCGCCGATAGCTTCCTCGGCTTCGTCCTAATCGCTTCCATCAGGCTCTGCATTAGACATTTTGTCGACAGAGCCTAGTTCACGTTTCCGCCGATGAAGTCCTTTTGGAGGGGCCGCCTTTGGGGGGTAGCACCTCGGATAACCTAAGCAGGCGCTGCGGATGCAAACTTGGTTGCCATGGGGAATGATTGGAGCTTGACCTCATTCATGCGAGGGCTTTGTCTTGGACCGGTCTGTGCGGAGGTCTGAGATGCTGATGCGCCCCGAGCGCATAATCGCGCCCCTGCTGCTGTTGCTGGCTGCACTCGGCTTGACCGGATGCAATTCGACGGGAACGCCGCGCTTCGAATACGTCGGAAATTCCGGCGCGATCCACCGCAATCCCACCGTCGACGATGTGATGGATCATGTCGCTTGCGAACTGCAGGCCGCTCTATATGCGCGCCAGCCTGTGCTCTACGCACGGGACCCGCCTGCCTATCGCGCCGTCACTGCTGCGGTATCGGCGCCGAACGGCGACCGCCGCCAGCGTCTCTATTCGTCGATCGAAGGGACCGAGTCCGCGATCCACACCTATGGTTATGGAGCCAGGTCCCCTACGGGTGAGACTCCGTCCCGCGAAGAGGTGCTGTGGAACCACCTGATCCACTACAACTTCGTAGCCACCGTCACCCTCTCCGTTCAGGTGACCAATAGTGAGGGGGTTAATCCAAACCTCAGCTTCATCACACCATCGCAGCCCGTGCCTATTCCGGGCGGGACCTTCAACTCCGGTAGCCTCACCGTTGCCGTGAACGGCCAATTTGACGGGACCCAGGACCGGATCTTTTCGATCAACTATCTGATCGATGTCGCCAAGCTGTGGGATGCCCAGATTGAGAATTGTGACAGCGCTCCGCCCGGCGGACGCGGACCGACGTTGGATCGCGGCCTTGGCATCCGCGGAGACCTCAGGCTCGCCGAGATTTTCGACGCGGGTCTCGAGGCGCTCGACCGCACCAGCGCCTACAACATCTACGCTGTCCCGACCGAAGACCAGACGGCGTCGGAAACTGGGGCCGGCGCGCCCCGCCGGAGCACCATGGCCGAGATCACCGGCGCCCCGGCCAGAGCGCCCGACGGCGGCGGCCGGACCGGACCTAACACTTCAAGCGGCGACAGTTCCTTCCACACCCAGGTCGACTTTATGGTCAATCTCGGGATCGGCGGTGGCCCCTCCTGGGTTAAGCGCCACTTCTCAGGCCCTGGCGGCGGCGGTGGAGGAGGTGGCGGCGGAAAGGGCGGCGGCGGCGGCGGCGGAGGTCAGGGCTTCCTCTCCGCCGGCCGCACCGCGACCGACACCCTGGTTCTGCAGGTTGGCGCCACCTGTTACAAGAATTCCAACGCCAAGCCGGCAACCGATCCAGCGAGCTACTGGGAGGCGGTGAGCCCGTGCCAGGGCGACAACGGCGCCCAGCGCGTGGGCGCCATTCGCGACCAGATGAACCTCAATATCCTGTCCAACAAGCTCTCGGTGCTGCAGAGCCAGAACCCGTAGCGCATCAGCGAGCGCCTACCCCAACGCTGCTAGCAATCCCTTCGCCAGTTCGACCTGTTGCGTCGGCTGGCCATGGGCGAGGGCCGCCTGTTCCAGCGCCTTGGTCGCCTCGATGTAGACGCGGAATTGCGACGGGTTCTGCGAAATGGTGGTGGCGGCGCCGTTGGGGCCGAACGCCAGATGGTGGCAGGCTGCCGCTGATCGCGAAGTGAAGGCACGACAGGTCAAGGGTCTCACCGCATAAATGGTGCAGCGTCCGTCCACGCCCAAAAGCGGACACCGGCGACGCAGGATGGTCGGGTCGGCCGCGGCCTCGGCCGCAGAGGCGGCACGCTCCAACTCAAGCTTCAACTCAGCCAGGGCTGATGAAGCGAGGTGTTTGACAAGATAGGCGCCGATCGCTTCCGCTACGCCCGGCGGGATCATCACATAGAGGTGGCAACAGGCGTCACAGCCTGGGCGGCAATCGGTCGTTGGCTGGTTTGGGAAGCGGGCGGCGAAAGCTGCGGCGGCGGCGTCAGCGATTGTCATGACGGCCAAGGCGCGATCGGCTGGTTCACTGGTGTGGGCCAGTTCGTCCGTCAAGGTTTGACGCAGCGAGTGATAGATACCCTCGTAGCGTTCGGCGGCCTGGCGGGTCAGTTCGCCGACCGCGGCAATTTCGGTGGCGATCAGGTCGGCCGGCGTCGAATGCATTGCGTCCCTTCAGCGACCAACAGACGACCCTGCCGGGCGGTCCCAAGGTGAATGTTCGATAGCGAAGGCCAAAAGGTTACTTCCGGCTCGCAAGGACGTGCCGCGACATCGTTTCAGCGTAGTCCCCATAGGCCGGGGCGCGACGTGCCAGACCTCGGAACAAATCCAGCATCCGGCCGCGCCACGTCGCGATGGGATTGTCGTTTGCCAGGAGCGCAAAGGGGCTTACGCATCGAGCCCATTGAAAGGGCGCAAATACCGCATAGTCGGCGATGTCGATGCTCTCGCCCTTCAAGGGCGCGGCGTGGGCGAAGGTCGCATCATTGCGCCAAGGGCGCCCCAGGTTGCGGCGCGTCGCGAGAACATGATCACCTCATTGCGTTGCGGGCGCGCGAGATGCGCTCGTCCCCTCCCATCTCTCTTCGATGGGGTGGCCCGGCTTCGAGGGGGCGGCCCGGATAGTTACGGCCGAGCCGTAACCTTTCGCCCGGCGGTGACGAAGACCCAGGAAATCCGTTTGCAAGGAGCAGCGCCATGGGTGGCCGAACTTTCGCTGTCGTCGCCGGTGTCGCGGCGTTGGTCACGAGCGTCGCCGCCATGGCGGTCATCGCTGCGCCGGTCGATCCCGCCGTCGCCGCCCATCACGCGGCGCTGTTCGCCCAGCCGGCCAATCAGGTTCTCGGCAACCCCCGCGGCGACGTGACCATTGTCGAATACTTCGACTACGCCTGCCCCTTCTGTAAGGCCGCAGAGCCCCGCGTCGAGGCGCTGCTGCAGGCCGACAAGGGTGTGCGCCTCGAGGTGAAGGAATTCCCGGTGCTGGGTCCGGAGTCGATCGTCGCCAGTCGGGCCGCGCTGGCGGCGGCGCAGCAGAACAAATACGCCGCCTTCCACCAGGCCTTGCTCCTGCACAGGGGCGGGCTCGACGAGGGCGTGATCTACGGCGTGGCCCAGGACCTCGGTCTCGATGTCGCGCGGCTGAAGAGGGACATGGCCGATCCCGCCATCGCCACCATGATCCAGGCCAATTTGAAGCTGGCCAACGATGTTCATGTTCATGGAACGCCGACCTTCATCGTCGACGACCACATCGTGACCCAGCCGTCGGCGACGTTGGATTTCATGCAACTCGCGCGAAATTCCCGACAAGGCAGCCACTAGGGCATGGGCCCCGCGCCCGCCGGGAAACGGGACCTGGAAAGCGATCACCCCGTGCGCCGACGCTTACGCTGCGGCGATCGAGGTGGAGGCCGGCTTTGAGCTCAGCGCGGCGCGCCTGGGACTTTGCGACCTGAAGGCCATCGCCGCCCAAGCGGTGGTCTACCCTTAGAATGACATTGCTCAGGCGCCGATCGATGCGGCGGGCTGGCGGAAGGCCCCCGCCGATAGCAAGGTGAAGAACGCCGTGGACAGGTCGCCAACCTCCACAGCCGCTTCGGCCGCCTCACCGAGCCTGGCCCCGGCGGTCATTGCAGACAGCAGCCGCGCTGCCGCAGGATCAAGCGACTGGACCAAGACGGCGCCGGCCGGTCGGGTGATCAAACAGGCCTCCTGAGCCCAGTCGAGCGCTTCCAAGGTGGTATCGGCGTGGGGCTGGTGGGCGAGCCAGATTGAGGCCGCCGGCGAGGCGCAACGCAGGAACCGTGTGGCTGGGTGCAGGATCAGTGGCTGGTCTAGATCGACGCCCTCCGCGAAGTCCTGCCCGGTCGCGGCGACCGCGTCGGCCGCGAATAGCGCCTCCACCACAGCGCGCTCGAGCAGAGCGCAGTCGTGCAAGTAGGCCGTGTCAGCGCCGAGCAGATAGCTCGCCACGAAGTCTGGGAAGGTCTCGCCATAGACGCACAGGCGAGGCTCGCCCGGCGGATGGTCCGTCACATAGGCCAGCGCCGAGCCCGTGAAGGCTTCCTCGCCGACCAACGCCTTGAGTACGGGATAGTTATCCGCGAGCGCGTCGATGGCCGCCTTTGTGGCGGTGTTGCGGTGAATAGTGAGCGCGCGCACCAACGCTGGATCGAGGTCCCGACCCTCCGGGGCAGCGAGCAGCGCGCCGAACATCTGCTGGAAATCGGCGGGGCTAGACCAGCGCATGGCGGCGGCGAAGGATGTGGTGGGCCTGATCGCGCTCGTCCATCAGCACGTCGAACACGGGAATGTCATCATCGCGCTCAATCAGGGTCGGGCGGGCGCCGACGCGATCCACCAGCCGGCGATAGAGCGACCAGACAGGATCGGCGACCTCCGCGCCGTGCGTGTCGATCAGCAGGCCGCTGCTCGGATCCCCGTCGCGGCTGTGGCCGGCCAGATGCACCTCCTGGATCAGGACGGGGGAGATGGCGTCGAGCGCGGCGGCGGCGGTGAAACCGAGGTTATGGGCGCTGACGAAGAGGTTGTTGACGTCGAGAAGCAGCCCGCACCCGGTCGCCTTGGCGAGCGCCTCAAGGAACTCGCCCTCGGAGAAATCGTGACCAGGTAGGTCCACATAGAGCGAGGGGTTCTCGACCAGGATGGCCCGCTTAAGGACTGTTTGTACCCGATCAACATTGTCCATGACGATCTGAAGCGCCGCCGCGGTCCGGGGGAAGGGGAGGAAGTCACTGTGATGGACGCCCTCCCACTTTTGCCACGCCAGATGGTCCGACATCTGGAACGGTTCGATGCGCTCGGCGAGGATCTTCAGTCGGTCGAGATGGCTGTCTGATGGCGGCTCGGCAGACGCCAAAGACAAGCCGACGCCGTGCAGCGAAATGGGAAAGCGGTCGCGCAGGGCGCGGAGCGCGGCCAGGCGTGGCCCGCCGTCAACCATATAGTTTTCGGCGTGCACCTCGAACCACAGACCCGGCGCCGTGGCGGCGAGGGCGTCGTCCAAGTGCTGGAGCTTGAAGCCGAGACCTGCGGTGAGCGGCATTATCGAAACCTTGCGCGGGGGGAACGCCCAGGCGCTGGAAGCCGGGGCGGCGCCCGGCGGGCCTCAAAATGCCGGTCGCCTCTCAGTATTCGACGCCAAGAAACGGCAGGTTACAGACGGGTCTCCAGAGATCGAAAATCTTCGAGCGCCGCGCTGTAACCCAATGGCCCAGCCTGTCGAACGAATGAGCGCCATCCTGGCGAACAACTTTGGAGCACTCTTATGTCCATCTCTTTGAAGGGGAGCGTCGTCACCCTCGCCGCCGCCGCCGCCGTCTTGGCGATCTCGGGTTCGGCCGGCATCGCCTCCGCCAAGACCGCCCAGGTCCACTGCTACGGCGTGAACTCCTGCAAGGGTCAATCGGACTGCAAGTCCGGGGCCCACGACTGCAAGGGCCTGAACAGCTGCAAGGGCCAAGGTTTCAAGGCGGAAACCAAGAAGAAGTGCAAGGCCGACGGCGGCAGCCTGACCGAGAAGAAGTAAGCGTCTGGCCTGGCCGGTCCAGCGGGCCGGTCGGGCGTTTCATGGGACAATTTTTCGGCCGCATGCGCCGTAACTTCCACGGCGAATCCCCCGAAGACCTAGCGGGAGCCGCCCGCATTCCGCCCCTGGCGAGCCGCTCCTGGCGCCCGAGGTCTGGCGTCGGGCGGCCGGTTTGGTCAGCGAACCGGCCGCCCATGGTCGCGACGCGATCAATGCAATGCATTGAACCCCAGCACATTCAGACTGCGTGGCTTTCGAGGGCCTGAGGTCGACGACCACGTAAAGATTCCTGGACGGCCTGCATGGTCGGTCCGCGCTGATCCGTGCACGCCTGGTGAAGGGCGCGGCCCAAGCCGCGCCAGTCGGCACAATCAGATTCTGCGTGACGACGTCAAATACGGCGACGGTCGAATGTAACCGGACCGGCCAAAGGGTCGAAGAACCTCATGCGACCTGCTGACGAGACTAGGCCGCAACTCCTTACCCTAACGCCGGACCTTTGCCGGCCTCAACTTAATCTGGAGAACTGCAAATGACCTCCCCGAAGTCCAAACTCGCCCTGGCCGCCGTCCTGGCCGCCTCCCTCGCCGCCGGCGCAGCCGCCCATGCCGCCAGCGGCGAGAAGCCGATGGAAAAGTGCTACGGCGTCGCCAAGGCCGGCCAGAACGACTGCAAGGCCGGAGCCGGCACCACCTGCGCCGGCACCTCCAAGGTGAACTTCCAGAAGAACTCTTGGAAGCTCGTCCCCACCGGCACCTGCACCACCATCAAGACCCCCAACGGCCACGGCTCGCTCACCCCCGCGTAACCCGCTTGGCCGGGCCGGCGGGCCTGCATCCCTCATCCAGCACCCGCCGGCCGCCCCTTTCTCCGCTCGATGGATCGCAAAGACATGGCTGACACCGCCCGCTCCAAGAACCCCTATGCGCCAGTCACGGCGCTGTTGGACCTGATTCCCACATCGCTGCTGCTGCTCACGGCGCGTCTGGGCGCGGCCGGCGTGTTCTTCATGTCCGGCCGCACCAAGGTCGACGGCGTCCTGCATATCAAGGACTCCACCTACACCCTCTTCGAGACGGACTACCGTCTCCCGCTCGTCCCGCCCCATATCGCCGCGCACGCAGCGGCGTATTCCGAGCATCTGTTCCCGATCCTTCTGACCCTGGGCCTCTTCTCCCGGCTTGGCGCGCTCGGTCTGCTTGGCATGACGGCGGTGATTGAGATCTTCGTCTATCCCGACGCATGGCCCACGCACCTGAGCTGGGCGGGCTTGCTGCTTCCCATCATCGCTCGCGGGGGCGGCGCCTGGTCGCTGGACGCCCTTCTGGGCATCGATCGACCCAAGCCGCTCCCTCCGGCCTAGGCGGAGGCCCGCTCCCCTCCGTTGCGGCTCTAGACCCGAGCGAGTGATCTTCGCCGCCGTTGCGCCTGTAGCGGCGGCGAAGTCTTCGAAGATTGAGATCAATAATATGTGATTTAAATCAGCGACTTATGTGTAACGTCTGTGACGCTTGGCCAGAATATCCAGGTGGAGCTCGTGACATGACGCCATCGGGCCGCACATTGGAGAAGACCTAAGATGCTTGTTTCCCACATCCTGAAGGCCAAAGGCGATCTGGTGATCACCGTGCTCGTGAACGCCCCCCTGTTCGCCGTCGCCAAGACCCTGGCTGATGAGCGGATCGGCGCTCTAGTCGTGGTGAATATGCCCGGCGTCCTGACCGGAGTCGTGTCCGAACGCGAGGTGGTCCAGGCCCTGGCGCGGTTCGGGGCCGGCGCCCTCAACCGCCAGGTCGGCGATGTGATGGTCGTCGCCACGACGGTCGGCCCCCACGAGACCGTACGCCACGCGATGGGCCTCATGACCGAACAACGCGTCCGTCACCTGCCGGTGGTCGAGGACGGCCGGGTCATCGGCCTGCTGAGCATCGGCGACGTGATCAAATACCGCCTCTCGGAGAAGGAAGCGGAGAACCAGATCCTACAGGACATCGCACGCTGGCCCCACGCCGCCTAGCTCGTCGGCCCACGCCGGGGGCGGGGCGCGCTTCATCGCCCCGCCCACCCGACCAACCCGGAGGCGAGACATGACCGCAGCAGATCTTCAGATTCAGCCGATCGCTTCGGCAGGAAAGTCCCGGCGCGGACCTGTGCGTCGACTGCAGGTCGTGGTGGTCGGCGCCGGATTTGGCGGCCTGGCGGTAGTGCGCGGCCTGAAGGGGCGAAAGATCGACATCACCGTGGTGGACAAGCAGAACCACCATCTGTTTCAGCCGCTGCTCTATCAGGTCGCGACCGCCGCGCTCTCGCCCGCGGACATCGCAGCGCCGATCCGCACGATCCTGAAGGACCAGGACAATGTGCACGTGGTGCTTGACGAGGTGGTGGCCGTGGACGCCGAGGACAGGGTGGTTTGGCTCGCCAGCGGACGGTCGCTGACCTATGACGCCCTGGTCCTGGCGACCGGAGCGCGCCACAGCTATTTCGGCAACGACGCCTGGGGCGTCCATGCGCCAGGCATCAAGACTATCGACGACGCCACCCGGGTGCGTCGCACGGTGCTGCTCGCGATGGAGCATGCTGAGACCTTCCGACAGGCGCGCGGCGCGCTTCGCGACGAATACCTGACCTTCATAGTCATCGGCGGCGGTCCCACGGGAGTCGAGATGGCCGGGGCCATCGCCGAGCTCACCCGGCATGCCGCCGCCATGGACTTCCATTACATCACACCCCGCTGCGTCCGGATCATCCTGATCGAGGCGAGCGCCCGGCTGCTGGCCGCGCTTCCCGACGCCCTGGGGCGCGAAGCCCGACGTGCGCTTGAACAGCTCGGGGTGGAGGTCCGCCTGAACGGTCGCGTGACCGACATCGACGCGACCGGGGTAACGGTCGGCGATCAGCGGATCGAGGCGGCGACGATCCTATGGGCGGCCGGCGTGAAGGCGTCCAACGCCGGCCTCTGGCTTGGAGCGACCACCGACCGGGCTGGTCGCGTCGAGGTGGAAGCTGACCTGACCCTGCCCGGCCGTCCCGAAATCTTCGTCATCGGCGATACCGCCGCGGTGAAGGACCGGCGCGGGCGCATGATCCCCGGGATCGCGCCGGCGGCGAAGCAGCAAGGCACGTTCGTCGCCCGGGCTCTGCGGCGCTATCGGCCGCACAGGCGCGCGCGCCGCCCGTTTCGCTATCGTCACTTCGGCTCGCTCGCCACCATCGGTCGCCACAAGGCGGTGATCGATCTCGGCTGGATCCACCTGACCGGCAGCCTCGGGTGGTGGTTCTGGTCCACCGCCCACCTCTATTTCCTGGTCGGGTTCCGCAGCCGTCTGCTCGTCGGCATGACCTGGCTTTGGAACTACGTGACCTTCGAGCGCGGCGCGCGGTTGATCACTGGCATCGACGATGGGGTGGACCCACCGGCGGCGAACCATGCGGCGCTGGTCAAGGGCCAAGCGGCCCCATGACTGCCCAGAAAGAAGTACCCCAATGAAGACGCGAAGGAGCCTCGGTTTGCGCAAGGCAGGCTTGATTTGGCGGCTCAGCGCCGCCCTCGCGACGGTGGCGGGCGCGGGCTTCGCCCTGGCGCAAGGCGGCGGCGCCTACGAGAGCGGCGCGCAGGTCTACGCTGGCGTGCGAAAGCTTCCAGCGGAACGGATCGAGGTGGGCGACGGCGAGATCGACGTGCATTTCGCCGACCCCGACAAGCCCCACCACGACGAGGTCATCGCCTGGGTTCGACGAAGCGCGGTGGCGCTGAGCACCTACTTCGGCCGTTTCCCCGTTGGGCGGCTCGATCTTCTGATCGTCAGCGTCGACGGGGAGGGGGTGCATGGCGGCACCACCTTCGGGTTCGACGGAAGCGCCATCCGAGTCCACGTCGGCCGCGACACAAGCGCAAAGAGCTTCAACGACGACTGGATCCTGGTCCACGAGATGGTGCATGCGAGCCTGCCTAACGTGCCGCGACGCAGTCTGTGGGTGCAGGAAGGTCAAGCAGTCTATGTCGAGCCGATCGCTCGCGTCCAAGCCGGTCTCCTCGACCCCCGCGAGGTCTGGCGCTGGGCGCTGATCGGTATGCCCAAGGGGGAGCCGAACGATGGCGATCTCGGGCTCGACGGGACGCACACCTGGGGCCGGACCTATTGGGGCGGCGCCGCCTTCTGGATGCGCGCTGACATCGAAATCCGGCAGCGGACGCACAACCGCATCGGACTGCAGACCGCCCTGCGCGCCATCAATCGCGAGAGCGGCGGCAACACCGCCGAATGGTCGGTTGAACAGCTCATGGCGACTGGCGACGCCGCCACGGGCGGCCACGAACTCAGCGCGCTCTACCAGTCGCTGAAGGATCAGCCGGAGCCGATGGACCTGGCGGCGCTCTTCGCCCAACTGGGCGTGGCGATGCACGCCGACCAGGTCGCGTTCGATGACCGGGCCCCGCTCGCGGACATCCGTCGGGCGATCACCGCGCCGCCCGGCGGGACTTGAGCCAGGGCCGGTAGGCCAAGGTCGTTAGCGCCGCGCCGAATAGATAGACGAGCGGCGGAAGCAGGCCGCGCAGCAACGGGACGTAGCCGGGCGCGACCACCACGACGACCCAGACCGCATCCGCCCAGCCGATAACGCAAAGGTTCATCCAGTAGGAGACGCGCTGGTTGCGCCAGTTGCCGATGAGCGCGACAGCGATCGCAAAAAGGGCGATCGTCAGCATGTAGGCCGCGAGCTGAAAGGTCCGCCCCTGGGCGATGCCCGCCTGCTTTAGCCCCAGTTGGTAGATGTCGTGGGCGACGCCAATGTGGAAGACGCCCCAGCCCACGTAGCAGAGGGCGCCGAGGGCGGCAGCGAGAGAGGACCGGTTCATGGCGATTCCTGGAGCTTGGCGGTGGGCGCGACTCTTGCGGGATGCCTTCAGTCCTTCGTCCGACGCCCCCGGTGCGTTACTTTCGGCCCGGCCAAGGCATTCTGATTGCTGAGGCGCACGCGCTCCCCTGAAGGGGGCGGCGACTCACGTTCGGGCGCCGCAGCGCGGCCGTCGGATCGGAGGCCGCCTGGGCGCTGCGCAGCATCCGTTGATTGAGCGCACGGCAACGGCCCAGGCCCCGATCGCGAGCCAAGCGGCGCCCTGTGGTGCGAATTCAACCACTGGCGCGTTTTGTGGACTCCGATTGTCGAAGCGACCGCCGCCGTCGATCATTCGCCTCGAAAACCCAACTTCAGTCAGCGGATTGGGTCGTTCGGTCAGGCAAACTCCAGCCCGCGACCACTTACGATGGCTGCAAGACACCTTCGATGACCGCCTGAAGCGTCTGCACGTCAATCGGCTTGGACACATAGTCATCCATGCCGGCCGCCTTATAGGCGTCGATTTGATGGCGGAAGGCGTTCGCGCTTACCGCAATGATCGGCGTGCGGCGGCGGCTTGTCTCTTCGGCGCGTATCGCGCGCGTCGCGGCGATACCATCCATTTCAGGCATCTGAATATCCATCAGGATCACGTCAAAGTCGGCGCGCCTCCAAAGTTCAAGCGCCTGACGGCCATTGACGGCGAGCGTCAGGTCGCAGCCAAACGCGTCCATGATCGCCTTGAGCACCGCGCGATTGGTCGGGTTGTCGTCGGCCGCCAACACGCGCAGGCAATCCACGCTGGAAGCCGGCTGATCCTGCGGCAGGCTAGACACCGGGGGGGTGACCGGTCTTTCGACGCGGGGCAGTACGAGGAGAGCGTAGAAGGTCGAACCAGAGCCGACTTGGCTCTCCACCCAGACCCGCCCGCCCATTAGCGCCGACAGCTCCGCACAGATCGCGAGGCCCAGCCCGGTGCCCCCATAGCGGCGGGTGATCGAAGCATCAGCCTGGGAAAACGTCTTGAACAGACGGGAAATACTGTCTTCCGCGATGCCTGGCCCCGTGTCGCTGACCGCAAGGATTACGCCCTCGGTCTGCGCAGCGTCCTCGGTCACCGAGATGCAGACGCCGCCCGCCGCGGTGAACTTAATGGCGTTGGACAGGAAGTTGTTGACAATTTGCCGGAGCCTTGCCGGATCCCCAATCCTCGTGCCCCGCGCAGCTTGGTCGATATGGACGTCCAGCCGCAAGTCCTTGCCGTCAGCCAGCACCGCGAAGGCTCGGCTGGCTTGCTCGATGACCTGCACCGGATCGAACTCGATCGTCTCTAGCTCAAGCTTGCGCTGCTCGATTTTGGAAATGTCGAGGACGTCGTTGATAACGTGTAGGAGATCCTGGCCGGAGCTCAGGATCACCTTCAGCTTCTCGCGTTGAGGAGGCTCAAGATCGCCGCGGTCCATGAGCTGCGCCATCGTCAGCATGCCATTGAGGGGGGTCCTCAGTTCATGGCTCATGTGCGCGAGGAATTCGGTCTTGGCGGCATTGGCGGCCTCGGCGCGATTTTGAGCCTCCGTCAGTTGGGCGCGTTCGATCTGTGCGCGGTCAAGCGTCAGCGCGTTTTCCTTGAAGACTTGCACCGCGCGCGCCATCGCGCCGATCTCATCGCCGCGCAACTGGCCGTCGACACCGGCGCCATGGTCGCCGGCCGCCAGACGCTCCATAATCTCGCGAAGCCGATCAAGCGGTCGAGTGATCGTCCACGTTGTGAGCCGCAACGCGCCAAATACTGCGAGACAGGTCCCTGCGACGCTGACCACAACCAACCACCAGGCCGTGCGCGCCGAACGGGCGGCGAGGGCGGCCGAAGCATCTCTCTGCTTCGCCACAGCTCGGTCGATCATCTCATGAGTTGCAGAGCCGAAGGCCGCCAATCTTGGATCGATTGTCCTTAACGCCCTGTCCGCGTCATCGCGTTGGCCTAGGAGGGCGAGTTCAACGACGCCATCCAACGCCGCCTTGTTGTTTTGCAGCCGAGAAAGCAGAACTGCGATTTCTCTTCGTTGCCCTGGAAGGCCATCCGCAGCCTGGGCCAGAAGCCCTTCACCCATCGTCAGCGAGCGCGTAACGGATCGAGCCCAGGCTTTTCCCTCTTCGGATCCGCTGGGATAAGCAACCACCATGGCCATGCCATAGCCCATCTGGTAGTTCGCGCGTTCAGCGCCCGCCAGCGCTACAAGCGCCGGTCCCCGGCGAGTCGTGAGCGTGGCGTATTGAGCATTGGTTCGCAGTAGTTGCTCGGCGCCGACGACGGCAACGCCTATGCAAATCAACCCGACCGCGGTGACGAGAGCCGCGATCTTCGTCGATATTCGGATGTCGCTTAGAAATCTCACCGCCGCGTGAAACGATAATCTGCCACTGGCCGCAGCCTGCGGCTGACCAACTTCCCCGCCCATTTGAACTCCCAGAGTGGCCTCGCTAGCCAAGCGTTCGTCTGGGATTCTCCCTTGGTTACAGGCTGCGCTGGAGATCTGGAAAAGAGCGGGCTTGGCCGGGGAGCCAAGGTGTTTACGCCCAAGTCGAGCAGCCTCGCCTCACGTAGGCGCTAGATCGAAAAGTTGGCGCCCGCTGTAACCAGTCGGGGGGCGCCGTCGGATCAACCAATGCTGCTTCAGCAAATCCCTCGTTCTCATCGCTCTCAAGGAGTAACCCGATGAACCTCAAGACCGCCCGCACCCTGGCTTCCGCCGCCGCCGTGTTCGCTATGGCGAGCGCCGCCACCGTCACCATCGCCCACGCTCAGGACGGCAGCTCGTCCGCCAAGGTCCAATGCTTCGGCGTGAACTCGTGCAAGGGCCAGTCGGACTGCAAGTCCGGCGCCCACGACTGCAAGGGCCAGAACGCCTGCAAGGGCCAGGGCTTCAAGGCCGAATCGGCCAAGGCCTGCTCGGCTCAGCATGGCTCCACCACCCCCCCGGCGCAGTAATTCGCCGGAGGCGCGTCGACCTCCCAGCGGCGCGCCATACGCGGCCCCGCCCCAAATCTTGGGGGTGGGGCCGCACCACTTTCAAGAGCGTGATCCGCCATGTCCTCTGACACCCTTTCCCCCTTCGATGGCTTCGGGCTAGGGCTTCGGCCACAGCACTATCCGGCCTTCCTCGAGCAGGATGCGCTGGTCGATTTCGTTGAGGTCATCTCGGAAAACTTCATGGTGCGCGGCGGTCGGCCGCTCTACGTGCTCGACCGGGTGCGCGAACGCTATTCGGTGGCGCTGCACGGCGTGTCGATGTCGATCGGATCGGCCGATGGCCTGAAGATCGACTACCTGCGGCGCCTGAAGGCGCTTGCCGATCGCGCCCGCCCCCTCTGGGTCTCAGACCATCTCTGCTGGACCGGAGTCGAGGGCTTCAACTCGCACGACCTCTTGCCGCTGCCCTATACCGAAGAGGCGCTCGACCTCGTCAGCGCCAACATCCGCACCGCCCAGGATATCCTGGAGCGGCCCCTCGTGCTGGAGAACCCGTCGAGTTATCTGAGCTTCGCCGAGGACGAGATGCCGGAATGGACCTTCCTGGGAGAGCTCTGCCGGCGGACCGGCTGCTATCTCCTGCTCGACGTCAACAACATCTATGTCAGCGGTTCGAACCACGGGTTCGACCCCCTCGACTATATCCGGGGCGTACCGCTGGACCGGGTGCGCCAGATCCATCTCGCCGGCCACAGCCAAGGCGACGGCCTGTTGATCGACACCCACGACCACGCCGTGCCGGATCCGGTGTGGGACCTCTATGAGACCGTGGCGGCCAAGGTGGGACCCGTCGCCGCGATGATCGAGCGCGACGATGACATCCCGCCGCTGGAAGATCTGCTGGCGGAGTTAGACGTGGCGCGCGCGCGTCACCAGGCCTCTCTCCAGGCCCGCGCCGCATGAGCCTGCTTTCGCTGCAGCGCGGTCTGAAGGACCATATCCTGGATGGCGCGCGCGCCATCGCCCCGCACCTCAAGGGTGATCCCCGCGCCGGTCTGAAGGTCTATCACAACGCCTACCGCGCCCAGCTCGTGGCCTGCCTCAGGGAAACCTACGAGAAGACCTGGGCCTGGCTCGGCGACGAACAGTTCGATGACGCCGCGCGCGACTACGTGGCCGAAGCTCCGCCGTGGAGCTGGACCCTGAATGTCTACGGCGAGGACTTCCCAGCCTTCCTGGCCCGGCGGATGCCGGACGACCCTGAAATCGCCGAACTGGCCTGGCTCGACGCCGCGCTTCGGCGCGCCTTCGACGGTGAAGATGCAGAACCGATCAGCGGCGAGGCGCTCGGCGCCGTGGATTGGGACAAGGCTCATCTCACCTTCGTGCCGACCCTGGCGCTTCATCCCGTCGTCAGCAATGTGGCGGCGATCTGGGGGGCCATCGCGGAAGAGACCAGTCCGCCCCCGTTCGAGCGCTTGCCGACCCCCGCTGTCCTGCGGGTCTGGCGGCTCGGTCTTTCCCCGCAGTATCGGACCATCGAGGCGAGCGAGACGGCGGCGATCGAGGCGGTGCTCGCCGGACAGAGCTTTGGTGACGTTTGCGCCGCGGTCGGCGAGGGTCTCGATGAGGAGACAGCGACCGCCACAATCGGGGCCATGCTCTCCAGTTGGCTCCAGGACGGGTTGATCGTCAGCGCAGGCCCGTCAGGATAACTTCCCTCCGATAGGAGTTCCCCTGCCCTCGCTGAAATCTAGCGGCGGCATCCGCCGCCAAACTCCTCTGGCCGCCCTCAACCGGGTCCATCCGAACGCCGCGAGCGCCGCATGCGGGACGCTTCGCCGTCAGGCGGTGGTCACCGCGGATTGGGCGCAGGTGGTGACCGAAATCACACCCTGCCACTGACATTTGCAGGTGTCGGATGCGGTGACGGCCTGCACGCCCTGAAACTTGACCATCGGCGCGCCCGGCGACCAGGGCGTGGTCACGGGGATACAGGGGGCCGGCGCGCCCTGCTCCTCCTGAACCGCCGGATTGGATGGGCTGCTGCACATCCCGAAGGGTGGGATGTTGGACATGGGCAGGCAGTCCTGGACCACTGCCATGGCCATGCCGCCGGCGGAGGGGTTCAGCGGCTTGGCCTGCAGCACCATGGGCGCCTCGCCGAAGCTGCATTGGATCTCCGATCCCGTGCAGACGATCGCCGGCATGCACCGCCTCCTTCATGCGCCAGGGGCCGCATCAGAGGCCGCATCCGGCGGCGCCCGACGCATGGTCGCCGGGCGCTTCAGCTTTAGGACCCCAACTCAGCTTTAGGACCCCGACCAGGCCAGTCGATCTGGTTCAGAGGCTTCAACCCCGCATGGGTGAGTTCGCGCAAGATATGCAGGGCGGTGCTCGGCAACATGTCGGTCGCCCGGGCGATCTCCGAGAGACCCAGGGGCTCTCCGCACTCCGCCAGGCGCCACAGGATGGCGCCGCCGCGCCGCACGGCCGGAACGGTCTTTGCCGACGCCGCGACGGCCGCGGACGGGGTTTTCCCGTTCGGCATTGTCACTGTTGAGGGCTCGATAAAGCGGAAGGGCATTACCGGCAATCGTGATCGAGCTTCTAGAGCGCTGCCCGGCTAAGTGGAATCGGTTAGCCGACCAGGCAGCGCGACCAACAAGGACTCTGGAGCCCCGTCCGGTTCATCTGAACCGGGCAGCGCTCTAGGTGGTCGGCCGCGCGCTCTCAACGCACCACCGGGCTAGTGTCATGCGGCCCTGCCAGACCAAATGCACCGCCTCGTGCCGGCGCGGCCAGGCCGCGCGCCTCCGACCGGCCCGACAGGACGCCGATATCTCAGCCCGTCTGGGATCCGGTGGAGTCTCCCCGGAGCAGGGAAATCTGCAGGGAAAACAGCGCAGCGGAGCCGCCGGGCGCACCACCATGATCCGATGGCTTGAAACGCGATGTCGCAAGGGATCGCCGAGTCGCTCCCCGAAGCGGGCTTGCCCGCGCTGATGCAGTGAGCGGCCGTCTCGATGCAGCTAGCGGCCTGCACCGCAAGGGCCGGCGCACCTACACTCGCGATCAACACGTCAACGTACGGATGCAGGATCAAATCGCCGAGACGGCCACATCGCCGTAGGAAGCCGTCAATCGGCGCTTCCATCTCGCGATAGCGGCTCGCTTTGATGGAGAGAAGCAGTGACGTCAGAACGCAATCTCAGGGGCGGAGCGCGCGGCGGCGGCGCGTTGGCCGCGGTCATTCTGCTCAGTGCGTCCGGGCCGGTGAACGCCGAGCCAGCGCGAGACCCCCGCCAGGTCGTTGTTTCGACGAAGGGCGTCGACTTCAACGACCCGGGATCGGTCGCTGCATTCGACCGTCGCTTGCAGTGGGCGGCCGCTGCGGCCTGCGACAGCAACGAACCTGGGTCGCTCGCAGCGACATTGTCCGATTCCCGATGCGCTCGCGAGAGCGTGGCGCGGGCGGTGCGGCAGATCGATCGCCCGCTGCTCAGCAAACTGCATGGCCAGTTGGTGACCATGGCCATGAGCGACAGCAGTCAAGCTGACGGAAAGTAAGCGCCCTGGCGACCGTTGGACATATGCGCATCCAGGCGCCGCCGATCGATCCGCGGCCCAATCGCCGTCGCGGCGCGAAGACCGATCCGAACCTTCCATGGCCGGCATTGCGTCTTTTGGAGGCCGCCGTTCGACACAGCACCTTCAAGCTTGCCGGAGCAGAAGCCGGGTGCAGTCACGCCGCGGTGAGCTTTGCCGTCAAACGACTGGAAGCCAAGGTCGGGGTACGACTATTCGAACGGCGCCGGCCGACATTTTTGGCGCATGAGTTGGCTGAGACCTACCGCAGGGCGGCGGCTATCGTCGATCCGGCCGTCAGGCGCGCGGTGCGTCAACCTCCGACGGTCGCTGCGCCCTTTGGGATTGATCCGAATCCGCCATGGCGGGCCTTGCGGCTTTTGGAGACGGCTGTCCGGAACAAGACGTTTGCCCTTGCCGGGGCGGAGGTCGGGTTCAGCCCCTCCGCCGTGAGCCAGGCCATGAAACGGCTGGAAGCCAGGCTCGGCGAACGACTGTTCGAACAGCGCCGGCCGACGGCTTTGGCGCTGCAGTTGGCTGACAGCTATCGCCGGGCCGCTTCGATGGTCAGCCACACCATCACTGTCGCCATGACGTCGCCTCCAACGGATTGGGTGCGCGTCGAGCCCGGGTTCGTCGTCGCTTCGTGCGAGAAGATCGGTCCGAACAGGGCGATAGGTGCGTGGCGCACCGCGGTGCAGGGCGCCGACACGGGTGCAGCGAGTTCATGCAGCGAGCGGCCGTCTCGCTGCAGTTAGCGGCCTGCGTCGCCAGGGCCGGCGCACCTACACTTGGCCTCACGACGTCATGTGCGCCGACAAACTGCGCCCCGGCGGCGGGCTCGCGATCGGCGTAAAAGGGGCTTCCGGGCCGTCCAGAGCGTGTTCCGATCTGATAGAATCAGATCGGCGCTCTAGGCTTTTGTTTTGACGCGCGTTTGATTCGAAAACCGGTTCCCGCTTTTCGGAACGCGCTCCACGAGGAGAATGAAATGAAAACTTTCACCGGCGCAGCGCTCGCAGTGATGCTGATTTCGATGGGAGCGGTGGGTGCGCGCGCAGAGAGCGCGCCTCCCGCCTTTGCGGCGGCGGCTGTCGCCGACGCCGACCGTCCGGCGGCTGACCGGGAGCGCGACACCAGTCGCAAGCCGGCGGAGACAATCGCCTTTGCCGGGGTGCGTCCAGGAATGGTTGTCGCCGAGCTCGCGCCAGGCAGGGGCTACTACACCCGCATTCTCGCCAAGGCCGTGGGTCCATCGGGCAAGGTCTTCGCGCTTGCGAGCAAAGCGCAGGCCGCGCGCCCGGGAGGTCTGGACGCCCTCAACGCACTGGCCGCAGCCTACCCCAACATAACGGTGCTGACGGTCGACTACGCCGCGCTGGACCTGCCCCAGAAGGTGGACCTGGTCTGGACGACCGAAAACTACCATGACTTCCACAACGGTCCGACCGCGAACGTCGCAGCGGTGGACAAGGGCGTATACGAAAGCCTGAAGCCGGGCGGCGTCTTCTATGTCGAGGACCACAGCGCCGCGATCGGTTCGGGTCTCGAGGCGACGTCCAAATGGCACCGCATGGACGAGGCGATCGCCAAGACGGAGTTGACCGCGGCCGGCTTCAAAATCGACGCCGAAAGCGATCTGCTTCGAAATCAAAACGACAATCGAGCCGCATCCAACAGCGAGGCCGGCCATTTCGTCACCGATCGTTTTATGCTGCGCCTGAAGAAGTAGCTTCACCGCGCGGGCGGCTGACCCGATCAGCCGCCGCTCGTCAGCACGCTCAATCGGTCCTGAAGGCGCTTGCGGAAGCGGCGGCTCAACCGGAGGCGAGTCTCGGACTCCAGCATGACCTCGTAGTCGCCGCTGTCCTGCAGCTCCAGCCCACGGACCCGGTCAAGATTGACGATGATAGACCGGTGGATGCGGACAAATGTCCGTTCGTCCAGATCCTGCTCGAGCTCCTGCAGGGTACGGCGCACGATGTGCGTCGCCGCGCCCACATGCAGGCAGGCGTAGTAGCTCGCGGCTTCGATCCAATCGATGTCGGAGACGTTCAGGAACAGGGTCTGGCCCCGGCTCTTGACCGCGATCCGGCTGATCGTCCGGCGTTGCTGCGGGACGTAGCGCGCGAGCTTGTCCTTGGCGCGCAAGAGGGCGCGGACGAAGCGCGCGTCGTCGAACGGTTTCAACAGGTAGTCCAGGGCGCCCGCCTCGAAGGCGCGCAGCGCATAGGCGTCATAAGCCGTCACGAAGATGACGGTCTCGGGCAGATCCGCGCCCAGGAGTTCGAGCACATCGAAGCCGTCGTACTCGGGCATTTGCACGTCCAGGAACACCAGGTCGGGCCTGGACCGCCGAATTTCGTCGACCGCCTCCAGGCCCGACCCGCATTCGGTCACCGATCCGATGTCGGGATCGCCCTGCAACAGGAGGGTCAGATTCCGCCGCGCCAAGGCTTCGTCGTCGACCACCAGGGCCCGGATCTGCTGGGATCTCTCGCCAGGCTGGGCCATTCACGCCTCCTCGAACGGCAGGGTCACGACCACCTCCACGCCGCCCTCTTCGGCGGGCTGCAGCCGCAGCTCGGATCGGTCTCCGTGCAGGATTTTCAGGCGGGTGCGCAGATTGCCGAGGCCGACGCCATCGGGCGCCGCCTCCAGGTCCGCCGGGACCCATGGGCCGTCGTTGTAGACCGTCAGCCGAAGGGCGCCGTCGTGGCGCGCGCCGGCGACGCGGATTTCTCCGCCCGAGACGCGTTTGGAAATGCCGTGTTTGATGGCGTTCTCCACGAGCGGCTGCAGCAGAAGGCTCGGGACTGACGCATTCAGGAGATCAGCGGGGATGTCGAGGCTCACCCGCAGACGGTCTCCGAAGCGGACCTTCTGGATGTCGACGTAGCGCTGCAGGTATTCAACCTCCTCCGCCAGCGTCACCTGCGCCCGGTGGGAGTCTGCCGACGCGCGGCGCAGGAACTCGCTCAGGCCCACGATCATGGCGACCGCTGCGCTGCTCCGCTGGTCACGCACCAGGCCGGCGATCGAATTCAGCGTATTGAACATGAAGTGCGGGTCCATCTGGCGCCGGAGCGCGGCGAGCTGGGCCCGGGAAAGCTCCTCGTTGAGCCGTGCGGTCTCGATCATCTGCCGGGACATCTTCTCGCGCGCGTCCACGACATAGGTGATGGTCAGGATCAGGGCGTAGGCGATCGTGAACATCAGCATCTGGTCGGTAAGCGCAGAAATCCAGGTGTTCACGAAGGTGGGCGGCGGCGCGTGTCGCCACGGGTTGAAGGTGATCCGAAGCCACGCCGACCACGCCTCAGCCACCATGCAGAGGGCGGCGAAGGCGGCCAGATGCGCGGTCGCGCTCCTGAGCAACGCGCCCTGAACAAACGGCTGTCGCCGCGCCAGCTCGATGACGAGCGGCGTCGCCAACGCCCAAGGCAGCCAGGACGCGAACACGATCAGGAACGGGGGGAGCCACGGCCGGCGTCCGCCCATCGCGTGCATGACGAGCATGGTCTGGCTTGCATCGAACAGCGCGCCCGCACACCAGATGGCCGCGATCCAGGTCCAGCGGGTCGAGCGCGTTGCCGCGCGAGCATCAGTCATGGACGTCACACTACACCAAGGCCGCCGCGAAAATCCGGCGCTGCAGCGAACGGACGGCTGGGTGCAGGGAACGGTCGCGGGCAACAGCGAAGATCAGGGCAAGCTGCTATAGGAAGATGCGCAAGCCGCCGCTTCGTCAGTCCCCGCCGCCGGGGGGGTTTACAAACCCCGGGCCGTCCCTACCCCTGGCCGCCTCGGAGATGCGGATCACGGCATGAGCGGACTGAAGCGGCGATTGAGCCTGGCCGAAGCGTTGGGACTGTCCCTGTCGATCGTCGCGCCGACTCTCACCGCCGCCTTCAACATCTCGCTCGTCGTCGGCAAGGCCGGATCCGCGGCGCCCGTGACCTTCGCCATCGGCACGGTCCTGGTGGCGCTGGTGGCCATCGCCTTCGTTTCGTTCGCGCGGCGAGGGTCGCATGCGGGATCGGCCTACGCCTACATCGCCGAGGTGTTCGGCCGCCGGGCGGGCTTCCTGGCCGGCTGGACCCTGCTCCTCACCTACCTGTGCTTCGCCGCGGCGATGAGCGTTCTGGTGGGCGATTTCCTGGCCTCGGCGCTCACCGACTTCGGCGTGAAGACCGGATCGCTGTGGGTGGTGATCGCCCTGCTCTCGCTGGCCCTCTCCACCGTCTTCGCCTATCGCGACGTGAGGCTGGCAGGGCGGCTGATGCTGATCCTGGAGCTGGCGTCGCTCCTAGCCATCGTCGCCCTCTGCGTCGTGATCCTTGGACGGACGCCCGCGCTGCCGGCGGCGGCGATGCGGCCATCGGTACAGGCTGGCGGCTGGTCCGGCGTCGCCTACGCCCTGGTGTTCGTCGTCCTGTCCTTCGCCGGCTTCGAGGGGGCGGCGACCCTCGGCGAGGAGACGACGCATCCCCGGCGCGACGTCCCCCTGGCCATGCTGGGCGCGCTGATCGGCGCGGGCGTCTTCTTCACCTTCGCCAGCTATTGTGAAGTCCGCGGCTATGGCCTGGCCCGCATGGGAGATCTCGCCAAGGCGACGGCGCCGCTGAACGACCTGGCTAACCGCTACACCAATCGGAACTTCGCCGCTGCTCTGGACGTCGCCGCCGCCTTCAGCTCGTTCTCGGGCGCGCTGGGCTCGCTGACGGCCGCCGGCCGGCTGTTCTTCGCGCTCGGTCGCGCCGGCCTGGCCGCGCCGCTCGCCCGCACCCACCCCACCCACGGCGCGCCGGGTGCAGCCATCCTGTTTTCGGGCGCGCTGGCGGCGGTCGCCCTCCTGATCTGGGCCCCTTCAAGCGGCGCATCGAGCTTCTACGCCAACGTGTCGACCGTCGCCGTACTGGCCGTGATCCTGGTCTACCTCGGCGTGATCGCGGCCCAGTGCCGGCTGGATATCGGCGCCCGGCGCTGGCTCTGGCCGGTCTTCACGCTCCTCGGCGCGGCGATCCTCGTCTGGTGCCTCGTCAACACCGTCCTTCCCGTCCCCGCGTGGCCCGACTACCTCTGGCCCTATATCGTCGTGGCCTGGGTCGTGGCGGGCCTGCTTCTGCTCGTGGCGCGGCCGGCCCTGGCGCGGGAGGCCGAGCTCGAGCCTGCGGCGGTCGAGCCGGCGGTGAAGGCCGGCGTCGTGTCGTCAGAGGCCTAAGTATGGGGAGGCCTGAGCATGGAGCCTGAACGCATCGCCTTCGTCGGCGTCAGCGACCTGTCCGGGCACTTCCGGGGCAAGAGCTTCCCCCTGGCCGACCTCGCCCAGCGCCTCGAGCGCGGGGTGGGCCTGGCCCCCAGCAACATCATGATGTCCGCCTTCGGGCCGATCCACGAGACCCCCTACGGCACGGCGGGCGAGGTGCTGCTGGTCCCCGCCCCCGAAACCCGCGTGGAGGTCGATTTCGACGACGGCCCGCCGGAGATCTTCTTCTGCGGCGATATCGTCACGCTGGAGGGGGCGGCTTGGGGCGGTTGTCCGCGCGGCTTCCTGAAGCGCGGACTGGAGGCGCTGGAGCGCGAGGCCGGCCTCAGGCTGTTTTCCGCCTTCGAGCAGGAGCTGGTCTATACCGGCGCCGCGGGGACGCCCCTGCCCTACACGCTCGACGCGCTGCGTCGGCAGGGCCGGTTCGGCGAAACCCTGCTGGCGGCGCTCCGCCAGGCCGGGATCACGCCCGACTCCTTCCTGGCCGAATATGGGCCGCGCCAGTATGAAGTCACCGTCAAGCCGGCGATCGGCGTCGCGGCGGCCGATCACGCCGTGGCGGTGCGCGAGCTGGCCCGCGCGGCGGCGTTCCGCCTGGGCCACCGGGCGATCTTCGCGCCGATCCTGACCCCGGACGGCGTGGGCAACGGAACGCACATCCACTTCAGCCTGCTGAACGCCGCGGGCGCGCCGGCCATGCCCGATCCGGCACGGCCTCACGGCCTTTCAACGCTGGGCGAACACTTCGTCGCCGGCGTGCTGAAGCACCTGCCCGCCCTGACCGCGGTCACCGCGCCATCCGTCGCCTCGTACTATCGGCTGAGGCCCGACCGCTGGGCGCCGACGGAGGTGAGCCTGGCGGCGGTGGACCGTGGCGCGGGGCTGCGGATCTGTCCCCTGATCGGCGACGACGAGGCGTCGCGCCGAAGCCAGTTCAACGTCGAGTACCGGGTGGCCGACGCCGCGGCGAGCCCGCACCTGGCGCTGGGCGCCCTGGTGCACGCGGGCGTCGACGGGATCCGAAGGGCGCTGACCTTGCCGACCCCCGGCGCAGCTCCCGGCGCCGCGGCGGACGCCGAGCCGCTGCCGGCCACCCTGACCGAGGCTCTGGGCCGCCTCGCCGCCAGCACCGACGCCCGCGCCTGGTTCGGAGACGTCCTGTTCGACCTCTACCTCCAGCTCAAGCGCGCCGAAATCCGCGCACTGCAGGGCCTGGACGAGGCCGAGATTTGCCGCCGGTACGCCGATGTCTACTGACGCGCCGCTACTGCAGCCGCCCCTCCTGCAAGAGGATGATCCAGACCCTGTCATGCTGGCGAGGCCCGATGGGGCGTCGGACTTCGTGATCGTGGTCGATCATGCCGGGCGACGAATTCCGCGAAGTCTCGGCGATCTCGGGGTTCCGGCCGCGGAGCTCGAGCGGCACATCGCCTGGGATATCGGCGCCTGGGCGGTTGCGCAGACGCTGGCGGAACGGCTGGACGCCGCCCTGATCGGGCAGGCCTATTCGCGCCTGGTGATCGACTGCAACCGCGACCCGTCGGTGGAGAGCGCTATCGTGACGCTCAGCGAGACGACGCCCATCCCCGGCAACTTCGGCCTCACGGCGGCGCAGGTCGCCGAACGACGCGCCGCGATCTTCGATCCCTACCACGCTCGTATCGGCGCCCTGCTGGACGACCGGCAGGCCAGGGGCCGGCGCACGGTGCTGATCGCCCTGCACAGCATGACCAATGTCTACAAGGGCGAGCGCCGGCCGATGCGGTGCGCCGTGCTCTACAACCGCGACGCCCGCTTCGCGCATAGCCTGCTGGACGTGCTGCGGCGCGAGCCCGGCCTGATCGTCGGCGACAACGCGCCCTACAGCGTCAGCGATGTCAGCGACTTCACCGTCCCGCGCCACGGCGAGGGGCGCGGCCTGGCCCACGTGGAGATCGAGATGCGCCAGGATCTGATCACAAGCGAGACCGGCCAGGCGGAATGGGCCCAGCGCATGGCGGCGGCCCTGACCGCGGCGGACGCCCTGTTCCAGGAACGATACCCATGACCCGCCAGAGCCATCCGCTGAGCCGGAACGTCGAGATCGAGCCGGATGCGGCGGCGCTGTTGTTCGTGGACGTGCAGAACTACAACTGCCTGCCGGGTGGCGGCGAATACGCCCACCTGACGGCCGAGGCGCGGGAGGCGACCTACGGTGGTTTCTTCGAGGCGCTGGAGGCCCGCGCCCTGCCCAACATGGTGCGCCTGCAGGCCGCCTGCCGCGGGGGCGGGATCGAGGTGCTCTACACCGTGATCGAGAGCCTGACGCTGGACGGGCGCGACCGCAGCCTCGACTACAAGATCAGCGGCTTCAACGTGCCCAAGGGCTCGTTCGACG
>Ga0302314_10004829_pt1 | contig 24725 bp, 29 predicted proteins | sample III_Palsa_N2_3_FD_200533 | JGI IMG/M metagenome (GOLD analysis project Ga0302314, IMG submission 200533) | Peat permafrost microbial communities from Stordalen Mire near Abisko, Sweden - III_Palsa_N2_3 | ecosystem: Environmental > Terrestrial > Soil > Palsa > Peat permafrost | place: Sweden... | reverse complement strand
TCGCCGCTGTGGTTCGTCTGGGGCGGCGTGAACGGCGCCTTCGGCATGGGCGGCCTGATCTACACCGGCGGACGGCTGAACGGCTGGATCCCCTCGGTCAACCCGCCGGGAGTGGCCGCCTCATGAGCAGTGGGGAGACGAGGGTGAGCGACGATCTGCAGGAGTCCGCCCAACTGCCGTGGCACTGGGAGTGGGTGCCCGGAGTCCGGCCGGGCGAGGACGAGCACGAGGCCTGGACCGGGCACATGGTGGAACTGTTCGCGGACTGGACCTCCGAGGGCCTGGCCGCGGCACGCCTGGCCTGGCCCGGTGACGCGGAGAGCGGCTTCCCGATCACCTCCGACATGGTGGGCCGGGGCGCCGCCGAGTGGCTGCTGCACCGTGCCGGGCAACTGCCCGCGTGGGCCCGGCTGGCCTGGGGCGCGGCCTTCGTGGAGGGCAGGGCCCGCTGGGCGCCGGTCCCGGTCATAGTGGAGTTCCGCCGGCCCCGGGCCGAGGACCCGAACTACCTGATGGAGGTCGTGGGTGCCACCGGCCGCGACGACGACGCCCGGCGGCCGACGGTGGACTATGTGACCACCCCGATCGGCGACGGGGTGCAGGTCTTCGCCCTGGGGCGGAGCGCGGAGGGCCCGGCGTTCGGGCGTCTGGACTCCGCGATGCGGCTCGACGTGCCGCCGAGCGGTGGCGCGGCAGGCGTCAGCACCGACGTCCTGCTGAGCGCCCGCGTCTTCGAGATGGGACTGATGGCCCTGATCGGCGCGGGTGTTGAGCAGTTGATGCAGCAGATCGCCAATGACTGCACCCCGCAGCCCGACGCGGGCCCCGCCCGGCTCGGTTTCGTCGCGGCCACCGAAGGAGAACCGGCATGATCGACTTCGAACTCGTGGTCCCCGACGGCTGGGTGCAGATCCCGACCACGGCCGACACGACCGCGCTGCGCCGCAGGATCATCGAGGACGTGATCCGGCACCACCTGCCCGACTCGCTGCCACGGGACAAGGCCGGGCCGTGGCGCAGGATGCTGCGTAAGGAGCTCACCGGGGCCACCGACGAGGCCGTGCGGCAGAACGCCCGCTCGGTGCTCCTGCCGTTGCAGGAGTTCAGCGGGGTCCGGCTGCCCGGATCGATGCTGGTGACCGTCATCGAGGCCGGGGACGAGGCCGGGGACCCGGAACGCCTGCTGGCCTCCGTCCTGGCCGACGCGGGGGCCGACGGAACGGCGCTGCAGATCGGCGGAGCCTCGGCGGTGCGCACGGCCTCGGTGATCGAGAGCAGCAGGATCGGCCGCAAGGCGCCCTCACTGCGGGTCTCGTACTACGTGTCCAACCCGGACGCGCCCGGCGTGTGGGGACTGCTGACCTTCACCGTGCTGACCGACGGTGACGTCGACGCCGAGCCGGTCCAGGCGGTCGTGCTGCTGTTCGACATGATTGTGGGAACGCTGCGCTGGGCGGACCGGACCGGTGTCCCCACCGAGGACGAGGTACTGGCCGAGCTGGCCGACCTCTCCGGCGTCGCCGGGCCCGACGCGGCGGTCGCCGGTCGCTGACACCGGCCTTCGAACGCCCTCTGAACGATTCGTGAAGAACACCTGAAGTCGGCTCCGCCACACTGGGCGCATGACCATCGTGACCATGTCCATGCCGATCAGCCCGGTCCCCAGCCGGGTGCGGATCGCCATCACCAGCCCGGACATCCTGGCCCAGATCCGGCAGGTGTTCGCCGACAAGAACCTGGCCGTGGACATCGTCCGGATGCCCTACATCGAGGTTGCCGTCAGGCCGGTGGCGGGCGCGGTACCCACCGACCGGGCCGCGGTCGGGACCGTGCTGCGCCAACTGGGCGGCCCCGCCTCCCAGGCAGGCACCCCGGCCGCCCGCCGGCTGTGCGCCGAGTACCGCCTGGACGTGGTCGAGGTCGGTGGCTGGCCGCGAGCCGGGCAGCCCGAACCCGAGGGGCGGCGGCATCAGGGCCCGGCGCCGGAGCCCGGAGCCGGCAGCCCGGCCGCCGCCCTGTCGCAGCGTCAGCACGAAGTGATGGCGCTGGTGTCACGCGGCGCCCGCAACGCCGAGATAGCCGCGCGGCTGCATGTCAGCGAGAAGACCGTGAAGAACCACATCAACCGGATCTTCAGGTCGCTGGGTGCGGGCAGCCGGGTCGAGGCCGTGCTGATCTGGCAGCGCCAGCAGCGGGACGCCGCTATCCGGCGCGGCGCACCGAGTCCCGCGCCGGTGCCGGCCGGGGAGTGGCGTCAAGCGCACGAAGGAACTCGGGTACCGCGGTGATCTCCTCGGCGCCCAGCTCCTGCAACCGCAGCAGCGCCTGGATCACCATGCCCCGGGTCGGCCGGCGGGCCGGCCCCGCCCCGAGCACCTCGGCGGGGGCGAACAGAGCCAGGACCTCGTGGTAGTTGTCCCATCCGGCCTTCCTGGAGCGGTACTCCTGTGCCAGGGTCCGCACGTACCGGTCGAGCACCCGCCGGAGAGCCTGCTGACGTGCCGCGGCCGTCTCGCAGCCGCGGGACTTCTCCTCGGCGTAGAGGCGGGTCAGGCCGGGCATCCGGTAGCCGCCTCCGCTGGTCTCCATCAGGTGCCGCGCGGCCAGGGTCCGCAGCGCGGCGGCCGCCGCCGGCAGCGGGACGTCCAGTAACGCGGCGGCCGCCTCCGGACGGATGCTCGCCCCCGGCAGCAGCCCCAGGGTGCGGAAGGCGAGCGCGGTCTGCGCGTCGAGCCTGGCATAGGACCCGGAAAGCACACCACGCACCGAGTACAGCTCGTCGTCCGGGATCTGCAGGACGTCGAGCCGGTGCTGCACGTTCTCCAGGTCGGCCACCAGGTCGGCGATCCGCGGCCGGGGCTCCGCGGCCAGCTGTTCCGAGGCGATCCGCAGCGCCAGCGGGAGGTGGTCGCACAACTCCGCGAGGCGCCGCGCCGCGGGCAGTTCCCGGCCGACCCGGTCCGGTCCGAGCGAGGCGCAGAGCAGTCCCAGCGACTCGTCGGCGGTGAGCGTGGACAGGGTCACCCGGTGGGCCGAGTACCGCACGGCGAGGCGGCTGAGCCGGTCCCGGCTGGTCACCACGACGAAGGAGGGACCACCGCCCGGCAGCAGGTCCTCGACCTGGTCGGCGCAGTCGGCGTTGTCCAGCACGATGAGCATCCGCTTGTCCCGGACCACGCTGCGCCACAGGGCGACCCGCTGCTCGTGGTCGGCCGGGACGCTGCCCACGTTCAGCGAACTGAGCAGGTGGTGCAGGGCGTCCACGGGCGCGCACGCCGGGTGTTCGGGGTCGAAGCCGCACAGGTTCAGGTACAGCTGTCCATCGGGGTAGGCGTCGGCCAGCCGGTGGGCGCAGTGCACGGCGAGCGCGGACTTGCCGACCCCGCCGGCTCCGACGATCATCATGATCTGTGCCGACCCGGCCTCGCCGTCGTTCCCGGCCGAGGCGCTACGGGCCGCGTTCAGCAGCAGCTGGACCGGAGCGGCGCGCCCGACGAAGTTGCCCACACCGCACGGAACCTGGGCCGGAACGACCGGCCCGGTGGACGGCCCGGACGGCCCGGACGGTTTCGCGGGGGAGCGGAGCACGGTCGCGGTGCCGCGCGTCCTGGCGTTGTCCGCCAGGATCGACGAGTTCAGGTCCTGCAACTCGGCCGACGGGTCGATCCCGAGGTCATCGGCGAGCAGCTTGCGCAGCTCCTGGTACTGGGCGAGCGCGTCGGCGGTGCGGCCGCTTCGGCACAGTGCCGTCATCAGCAGGGCGCGCAGCTGTTCGTCGTAGGGGCTGGCCGGCAGGTGGGCCCTCAGCCCGTCGGCCGCGGTGGCCGGCCGTCCGAGCTCCAGCAGCAACTCGGCACGCTCCATGAGCAGCCGGAGCCGCAGATCCGACGCCCAGGCACGGTACTCGGCGACGAACGGCCCCGACAGGCCGCTGAGCACGGAGCCCGAGCGCCAGCAGGCCAGCGCCTCGTCGTAGGCGGTGACCGCGGCCGCGGGATCGTGCCGGACACGGTCGGCCCGTGCCCGCGCCGCCAGCCGCTCCACCACCGCGACATCGAGTCGCGCCGGGTCGAGCCGGAGCAGGTAACCCGTTCCCGAGCCGGTCAGCGGCTCGCCCAGACCGGCCAGGGCCCGGCGCAGCCCGGACAGGTAGGTGTGCACGCTGCCGGCCGCGGTGGCCGGCGGCGCGGGCCCCCAGATGCGGTCGACCAGATCGTCCCGCGACACCACGCTGTTGGTGCTGAGCGCGAGAACGGCGAGCACCGCCCGTTGCTTCGGTGGGCCGACGGCAAGCTCCCGCTCTCCGGCATACACGCGGAGCGGTCCAAGAGTCTCAACCCTCAGCCGACCGTTCTCCATGACGGTCTGTCCTCTCGAAGAAGCAGTGTTCTGAGTCGAGCGCCGGAGCGGTGTCCGCAGACGGCCCCACCGGCCCGGTGCAGGTCGTCGCCGGCGGCTGGGGCGCTCAGTGGCGCGGGCCGCCGGTTCGGGTCCCGGGAGGTGGTGGCGCCTGCGCGCCAGGTGTGCCTCAGACCCTGATGATGTGTGGCCCCAGCAGCGAATAGCGATGGGCCTCGGCGCTGGACAGACCCGTGTCGGTGACGATCGCCTCGAAGTCGCCGACCTTCGCGAATCTGCAGAAGCTGTTGGCGCCGAACTTGCTGTGGTCCCCCATGAAGACCCGCCTGCGGGACACCTCGATGGCCTTGGCCTTGACGTCGGCCACGACCGGATCGGGCGTGGTCAGGCCGAGGTCCCGGGAGATCCCGTTGGAGCCCAGGAACGCCAGGTCGATGACGAAGCCCCCGAGCATCGCGCAGGCCCAGGAGCCCACGGTGGCCAGGGTCCGGCCGCGCACCCGGCCGCCGAGCAGCAGCACGGTGAGGTTCGTGGAGTCGGCGACCGCCGCCGCCGTGGCGAGCGAGGCCGTCACCACGGTCAGCGGCCGGTCGCTCGGCAGCAGCGCGGCCAGGATCTGGGGGGTGTAACCCTCGTCCACGAAGACCGTTTCGGCGTCGCCGAGCAGTTCGACGGCCGCGGCGGCGATCCGCCGCTTGTTGTCGACGTTGAGGGTGACGCGCTGGGCCAGGCCGGTCTCGAAACCCGCGCTCTCGACGGGATACGCGCCGCCGTGAGTGCGGCGGACCATCCCCCTGCGCTGCAGTTCGCTCAGATCGCGCCTGACGGTCTCGGGAGCGACGCCGAAGTCCGTCGCCGCGGTGGCGACGTCCACGCGTCCGTCCCGGCGGGCCAGAACGAGAAGCCGGTGCTGTCTCTCCTCCGCACGCATGGCGTCCCCGTCCCTGGTCGTCCTTGACCGGTATGGCTCTTGTGGGCGGCTCCGCCGTCTGCTCTCCGCACGCCGGTCCGCCCGTTCGGGCATTCGAAGCCCGAATCCTGCCCGTGAGAGATTTATACCGGCGTCAGGCCGCGCGCACACCACCCGCCAAGCAGTAAAACCAGCCCGTTTTCTGCCCGTTTCGCTTCGGCATGATCCGCAGGTCAGGAACGGGAAGCGGCCGGTACGGGCAGCGTCCGGCTGCCCGAATACCCTCCCTTTGCTCCCGTTCAGGTCGGGCGACCGCAACTGCGCGGCCGCGGTTCGCCACGACCGGGGCCGGTGGCCGGAGGCGCGCACCGGCCGGGTGCGAAAGGCATTGAACCGTGGGCCCGTCGGGTGCGTATGACCGCTGACGCAGTGTGGGCCGAGGAGTTCACCACTGCGACGACGTTGCTGTCGGAGGGGAGTTCCGGTTGATCATTTGTCATGCCCGCGCCAATGGCGGGCGGTCCGGTCGCGCTCGCTCCGCCCCACGTGCCAGCGCGCCGCTCTGCGCAGGAGAGCAGGTCCGTGCCTGGATGGCACGGCATGCCATGCACGGCCGGGCGCTGATCGCCCGAGCAGCGGGCGATCCGCTGATCCGTCCCGACAGACCGCACCGCCACGGGTGCGCGTCTCACCCTCGATGGAGGCTTTCGATGTCACAGAACAAGCTCTGGCCGCACCTCCTCTCGCTCTTCCGCGTGATCGTCGGGGCGCTCTTCGTCTGCCACGGCGCGTCCACCATCTTCGGCGTGCTCGGCGGCAGCGCGGGAACCGGTGGCGCGGCCCCGGTGGGAGCGTGGCCGGGGTGGTGGGCAGCGCTGATCCAGCTCGTCGGCGGCGCGCTGGTGGTGCTGGGGCTGGGCACCCGCGCGGCGGCCCTGCTGTGCTCCGGCTCCATGGCCTACGCGTACTTCTCCATTCACCAGGAGAAGGCGCTGCTGCCGATCCAGAACGGCGGTGAGGCCGCCGTGATGTTCTGCTGGACCTTCCTGCTCATCGCCCTGGCGGGTCCGGGCACCTGGGCGCTGGACACGCTGCTGACCCGCAGCCGACGCGCGGCGGCGGAAGCCTCACCGGCAGCCGACCCGCTGAACGACAGCGTCGCCGTCTGACCACGGCGCCGGGCATGCGAGGTGGGCCCGGGGCCGGGGGGAGCAAATCGCCCGGTCCCGGGCCCACCCGGCGGCGCGGGCTTCGACCGCCCGCCCCGTGCCCGCGCGTGCCCGGCCTGCTCCGTTCGGTGGTCCCGCGCGAGCTGTCCGGGCGTCGATCCGGACAGCGGCGGTACCCGGGCCGGTCAGCGGGTAGGCGTGCTGGTGTCGTTGCCCCCGACGGTGCGAAAGGCCCCGTCCCAGCCTCCGGCATCGACCGCCGCCACCACAGGAGGAGAACCATGACCCGACCCCCTGACCCGGTGCCCCCGACCCCGACCCCGGCTCCCGGCCCGCTCGGGCCGGAGCCCGGTCCGCTCCCGGGACCGGACGGCCCCGGGCCCGTCCCGCCGGAGCCGTTGCCGCACCCCGAGCCGCTGCCGGAGCCGGAGCCGGTCCCGGTCCCGGCCCCGGTCCCGGGGCCGCTGCCCGGCCCTGATCCGACGCCTTCCCCCATGCCGCAGCCGGCGACCTGAGGGCCTGGGCCACCGCCCGGACAGGCAGGGCCCGGGCACGAGTGCCCGGGCCCTGCCGTGCGGTACCCGGTCCGGGGATTCGGTACCGGAGCGGCGGTGCGACCGTCCGGTCCGGGGTCCCAGGGGCGCCGACCCATGGCGTCGACACGGTGACCTGAACGGTGCCCTGTCCGCGCTCGACGCCCGGGAAAACCGGGTGCCTGCCGAGGGGCGGGCCCGCCACGATGAGGTCATGAGTGATGAGACGGGCACGGGGACGGGGCGTCCGCTCGCCCTGGTGACGGGGGCGGGACGTTCGGCCGGGATCGCCGCGTCCGTGGTACTTGACCTGGCCCGGGACGGCTGGGACGTGGCCTTCAGCTACTGGGCCCCGTACGACGCGCGGATGCCGTGGGGTGTCGAGCCGGGGGCGTCCGCAGAGCTGCGGAAGCAGGCGGCGGAGCTCGGGGCGCGAACCATCGCGGTCGAGGCGGATCTGAGCGACCCGGCCGCGCCGGTTCGGCTCTTCGACACTGTCGAGCGCGAGCTGGGAAACGTCACCGCGCTGGTGCTCTGCCATTGCGAGTCGGTCGACTCAGGTCTGCCGGACACCACCGTGGAGAGCTTCGACCTGCATGTCGCGGTCAATGCGCGGGCGACGTGGCTGCTGATCCGCGAGTACGGGCTGCGGTTCCGGGGGCAGCACGGATCCGGGCGGATCGTCAGCCTGACCAGCGACCACACCGTCGGCAACCTGCCCTACGGGGCCAGCAAGGGGGCGATGGACCGGATCACCCTGGCCGCCGCCCGTGAACTGGCGCACCTGGGAGTGACCTGCAACGCGGTCAATCCCGGGCCGACCGACACCGGGTGGATGACCGAGGAGCTGAAGGCGCGGCTGACCGGCCGCACGCCGCTGGGCCGCCTCGGCATGCCGCAGGACTGCGCGAACCTGGTCACCTTCCTCTGCTCGGCGCGCGGCGGCTGGATCAACGCCCAACTCCTGCACAGCAACGGCGGGTTCGCCTGAGGAGTACCGCTCACGGGCTCAGCGAGAAACCCCGAGCCTTCCAGAATATCAAGCTGCGCAACCTCAACTCGCGGCCGATATCGCACTGTTATGTACAAGTCATGTGCTGGTTACCCAATGTGGGTGCCTTGAACACTGGATTGTGGCGCAATGGCAGGGCACTGCGTTCCCTGCACCCTCCCACCGGATCCTCCACGACGTCACATCCGAGGAGAGCAATGCCATCCAGACCCACCCTCAGGCGCGTGCTCACAGCCGCAGCCGCCTGCGGTACCGCTGCCGCCGTCGCCCTGGCCGCCACCCCCGCCCAGGCCGTGAACCACCCCCAGACCGCGGACCCCTACTCGGCGTTCGCGTTCAACCTCGGCACCAGCGAGCCTGTCATCTACAACTTCATCAACTCCGCCACCACGACGCTCGACATGACCATGTACGAGCTCAACGACACAACGGCAGTCAACGACCTGATCGCCCGTGAACAGGCCGGGGTCAAGGTCCGGGTCATTCTCGACGAGGCGAACAAGAGCACCAACCAGACCGCGTACAACGACCTTTCGGCCGCCGGGGTCGGTGTGGTCTGGTCCTCCACCTCGTTCACCTACACCCACCAGAAGACGATCACGGTCAACGGCGACGAGTCGCTGATCCTGACCGGCAACCTGACCTCCGAGTACTACCCGACCAGCCGCGACTACGGCGTCTTCGACAGCGACGCCAACGACGTCGCGGCGATCGAGGCCGTCTTCGCCGACGACTACACCCACACCTCGATAACCCCGAGCGACGGCGACAACCTGCTCTGGTCGCCCACCACCGCCCAGTCCCGGCTGCTGTCGGTCATCAACGGCGCGACCAAGACCCTCGACGTCCAGGAAGAGGAGTTCAGCGACACCGCGATCGTCAACGCGATCGTCGCGGACGCCAAGCGCGGCGTCGCCGTGCGCATGGTCGTCGAGAACGAGTCGTCCGAGTGGCAGTCGGAGATCAACGAGGTCACCGCGGCCGGTGGCAAGGTCACCACGTACACGTCCTCGACCGGCTTCTACATCCACGCCAAGGCGATCGTCGCGGACTACGGTCTGCCCACCGCCGTGGTGGAAGCCGGTTCGATGAACATCACCAGCAACTCGCTCACCGCCAACCGTGAGCTGGGCATCATCCTCACCGACACCGGCGTCGAGAACGTCGTCGAGTCGACCTTCAACGCCGACTTCAACGGCACGGCCGCCAACACGGTGACGGTGACCAGCCCGGGCAGTCAGACCGGTACCGTGGGTACGGCGGGGAGCGTGCAGATCAGCGCGAGTGACTCGGCGTCCGGCCAGACGCTGACGTACAGCGCCAGTGGGCTTCCCGCCGGTCTGTCGATCAACTCCTCGACCGGTCTGATCTCCGGCACCCCCACCACCGCGGGCACGTCCACGGTCTCGGTCACTGCCACCGACACCACCGGCGCGAGCGGCAGCACCTCCTTCAGCTGGACGGTGAACCCCGCCTCCGGCTCCTGCACCGCGGCACAGCTGATCGGCAACCCCAGCTTCTCGACCGGCACGGCGGCGCCGTGGACCGCGACCTCCGGCGTGATCGCCGACAACAGCAAGGAGCCGCCGTACGTCGGCAAGTACGACGCCTGGCTCAACGGCTACTCCTACGCCACCACAGACACCCTGTCCCAGGCGGTCACCATCCCGGCCGGCTGCACCAACTACGTGCTGGCCTTCTGGATGCACATCGACACCGCGCAGACGAGCACCACGACCGCCTACGACACCCTGTCCGTGCAGGTGACCAACAGCTCCGGCACGGTTCTGGGAACGGTGGCCACCTTCTCCAACCTCAACCACAACACCGGCTACGCCGAGCACACGTACAACCTGGCCGCCTACGCCGGCCAGACCGTGACCCTGCGCTTCACCGGCGTTCAGGTCTCCACGAAGGAGACCTCGTTCGTCATCGGCGAGGCGAACCTCAACGTCAGCTGAGCCTCCCCGCTCACCAGGACCCGGCCGCCGGAGACCCCGTCTCCGGCGGCCGGGCCGCTCCACCCCGACGGTGGGCGCTCGCGCTGACCGCCGCGCCGACGAAGGCGGCGACGAGAGGCCGGTGGTCCAGCCGCGACCAGGCGACGACCAGGCGACTGGTGACCGCATCGGTCACCGGGACGCACACCAGCCCCGGGTGGACCGGCCCGACCAGCGAGCGCGGGAGGACCGCGATCATCCGGCCGAGGGTGATCAGCTGGACCATCTGCGGCACGTCCGCGATCTCCGGCCCGGTCCCGTCATCAGGCACTCCGGTCCAGCGCACCCCCTTCCAGCGCGGCAGCGTCTCCTGCTCCAGATCGGCCAGTCGCAGCTCGGTGCGCGAGGCCAGCCGGTGGCCCCGGGGCAGGATCGCGACGCGCCCTTCGACGAACAGCGTCTCGGAGGCCAGCCCGGTCAGATCGTCGAACGGCGCGTACAGCAGCGCCACATCGGCCCTGCCGTCGCGCAGCTGGTCGACACGGTCGGTGGCCCCGCCGAACAGGACGTCCACCTGGCGCGCCTCGGGCTGAAGGCCGTACGCGGCCAGGATCCCGGACAGCAGACCGGCATCGCCACCAGGCTTGATCACCAGCCGCAGCCGCGCATACGCGTCACCGGCCCGGCGCGCCCCCTCGGCAGCGGCACCGACCGCGTCGAGCGCATGGCGGCCGAGGCGCAGCAAGGCCTCCCCGGCCGGAGTCAGCGAGACATGGCGGCTCGACCGGACGAACAGCTGAACGCCGAGCCGCGCCTCGACGCGCCGGATCGCCTTCGACAGCGCCGGCTGCGCGATCGACAGGCGCACCGCGGCACGGCCGAAGTGCAGCTCCTCGGCGACCGCGACGACGTACTCCAGCTCACGTGTCTCCAGGTCACCCATGCCCACAGGTTATCGCTGATGATCCAGCGGGTCTTGGACTTCACCGGCCCGCAGCGGTTCGATGGAGCCATGATCAGCCACACGATGATTGTCTCGTTCGATTCCGCCATCCCCGATACCGAACTCGATCAGTACCTCAAGGACATCGAAAACCTGATGATGGACTCCGGGCACGTCCGGACGTTCACTGCCCGGCACCACCTCCGGGTGCCCGGCGACGACCACGCTCCGGTGTTCGTCGCCGACGCGATCGTGCAACTCGGCCTCACCGACCTCGACGCCCTCAACGCGGCCTTCACCGTGCCCGGGGCCGAGGAACTCATCCGGCGCTGGCAGTCCCGGTTCCCGTACCGGGTCGTCTGGGCGAACCACGAACCGCTCGCATGACGCACTGCCTCGCGCGGTCAGCTCCGGTGCTCTGATCCGTCCGGGGGGCTGGGGGGCATCAGGCCGGCCAGCTTGTCGGGGTTGACCTGGACGCGCAGGTTCTGGATCAGGCCGTCCGTCAGGTCGAAGGCCAGGGCGCCGATGGGGTGGCCGCCGAGGGTGAACAGCACGCCCTGCTGGCCGTTGAGTTGTGCCGGTTCCATGGTGATGCCCTGGACTTCGGGCTTGGCCAGGACGCCGAGCATCCAGCGGGCGACGTTGCTGGTGCCGTGGAGCGGGCGGCGGGCGGCGGTGACCTTGCCGCCGCCGTCGGACCAGGCGGTCACGTCGGGGGCCAGGAGTTCCATCACGGCGTTCAGGTCGCCGCCGGTGCAGGCCGCCAGGAACTTCTCGGTGACCTGGCGGCGGGCGTCGTTGTCGGTGTCGTAGCGCGGACGCCGGGCCTGGACCTGCTCCCGTGCCCGGTGCGCGGTCTGACGGACCGTTGCCTCACTGCGGTCCAGGGTCTCGGCGATCTCGGCGTGGGTGTAGCCGAATACCTCGCGCAGGACGAAGACCGCCCGTTCGATCGGGCTGAGGGATTCCAGGACCACGAGCATGGCCATGGAGACGGAGTCGGCCATCTCCGCCTCCTCGGCGATGTCGGGGCTGGTGAGCAGCGGTTCCGGCAGCCACGGGCCGATGTAGGACTCGCGGGTTGCCCGGGCCGAGGTGAGCCGGTTCAGCGACAGGTTGGTGACGGTCCGCACCAGGTACGCCTTGGGGTGGGTCACGGTGGCCTGGTCCACGCCGGCCCACTTCAGCCAGGCGTCCTGGAGTACGTCCTCGGCGTCCGCCACGCTCCCCAGCATCCGGTAGGCCGTGGCGAACAGCAGCCGCCGGTGCTCGGTGAAGGGGTCGTCGTGGCCGGTGCCGCCGAGAGCGTTGATCATGTGGTTCAGGCTGCCAGGCGGCCACTGTCGCGAGCAAGGGCCCGCACCCCCTGGAGGCTGTCGGCGTGGGTCGGCGTCCAGCCCAGTTCGGCCCTGGCTCTGGCGTTGTCCAGGCGCAGTTGGGTGCTCATGATGGAGTGCGCCAGCGGGGTGGCGCACAGCATCCACAGCGGCACGGTCATCGGACGTGGAGTGCCGAAGGCCTCGGAGACCGCGCGCACGTGGGTGCCGAAGCCGAGCGGGGTGTCGTCGGTGATGTTGTAGGCCTGCCCGGCCCGGCCGGTGCGCACCGCGGCGGCGATGGCCCGGGCGGCGTCGCCGACCTCGACCCAGGACAGGGCGCGGCCGTGGTCGGCGACCACCGGCAGGGCCCGCTTGCGCAGCATCGGCACGACGGTGGTGTCGGTGACACCCGCGCCGTAGAAGATGCCGAACCGCAGCGCGATCCCCTCGACACCCCGCGCACCGAGCATCAGCTCCTCCTTGGCCCGCATCGCGCCGAGGTGCCGCTCCAGCGCCGCGTTCCTGCCCTTGGGGCCGAAGACGGCCGTGTCCTCGGCCAGCAGGGTGTCGCCGTGGTCCCCGTAGCCGTAGCCGAACATCATCGACTCGGCCACCACCCGGCGCGCCCCGACCTCCCGGGCGGCGTCCAGCAGGTTGGCGGTGCCGGTGGTGCGCAGGGCGTTGGTGGCGTCCATGTCCTGGTGCCGGGTCAACGACTTGCCGCTCAGGGCGGTTGCCGCATGGATGACAACGTCGAACCGGAGCCCGGCCACGGCCCGCAGCGTCGCGTCGCGGTCCAGCAGGTCCGCCCGCACCTCGTTGCCCGTCCCCCGGCCCAGCCGCGTGACCTGGTGGCCGTCGGCGACCAGCGCCCGGGTGGCCAGCCGGCCCAGGATGCCGCTGCCGCCGGCCAGTAGAACCTTCATGGTGCCCTCCGTCAGTGTCGATCACCCGGTGTCGGTGATGCCCATAGGACAAGCGATCCGGTCCGGGCGTGACGGCGACAGGTGTGACCTGCGTCACATGGTGTGCCCGGTCGGTGCTTCGACACGTGGGACGACCGGCTACGCTGCTGCCATGTCGGCGGACACGTGGTCGGAGCTTTTGATCCACTCCGAGCGGTTGACCGCGCTCTACACCGAACTGCCGCCGCTGGAGCAGCTGATCCTCGGCTCGGTCCACCTGAGCCCCTACGGCCCCGGCGTGCGGCTGCGGGTGGAGCTTCCGCGCTTTCCCGACCGCGCGCCGCTGGCCTGGGCCGACGCGGGCTGCGATCGATTCGAGGCGCAGATCGAGTTCCTGGCGGTCGGCGAGGACCTGCGGATGCGCGGTGTTCCCGAGCGAACCGTGGTCGACATCGAGCTCAGCCCGCTCGTCCGGATCCGCGAGCGCCGGATCGGGGTCGCGGTGCGTGGAGCGGGATTCTCCATGGACTTCACCGCCTTCGCCGGGCTCACGGCCGTCCATCTGAACGCGTATCGCTCCGGTGACGCCGATCCCCGCACCGCTCGGCGCTGGTTCGAGAGCCGGGTCGACCAGCATCTGTACCAGGTGCTGCCGCCCACGACCAGGAAGGTGTTCTATGACTGACCCCGACTGGTCTGCCGGGGTGTCCAACTCCGTGACGCTCCGCGAGGTCCTTGGCACACCCCCGCCACCGCTCACCGACTACGACCTGGTCTCCGTCCACGTCGACGAACGCGAAGCGTCGGTCACCCTGGGGTTCTTCGCCTTCGGCGTCCCGGTCGGAGCCGCTGCCCTGTGGCAGGCGAGGGGGCACAACGCGGTGGAGTTCTTCCTGGTCTGCACCCGGGTGACGGACTTCGCGGTCGACGGGTGGTCCGGCGAGCCCGTCACGGCGATCACTCTCGACGGGGGATCCGTCGGGCTCACCGGCCCGGGGAAACGGGTGCTGTTCGAGGCGGGCGAGATCCGCGCCGAAGCTCTCGTCGGACGGCTGGCCGACAGGGCGCTGTGACCGTACCGAGGCCCCGCCCTGCCGCGGATCCCGGACGCCGGTCTACGGTACCGGGATGAGCTTCCGGCTGGCGGCCTACGCCGTGTGCATCGAGGACGGACGGGTGCTGCTCGCCCTTTCCGTACCGCCGAAGGGCGAGCGGACCTGGACTCTTCCCGGCGGGAGGGTCGAGCACGGTGAGGATCCGTTCGACGCGGTGATCCGGGAGGTCGCCGAGGAGACCGGCTGCGAGGCGGTGGTCGAACGCCTGCTGGGTGTGGATTCGAGGGTGATCCCGGCGGCCGACCGCCTGACCGGCGGTCCCGAGCAGCAGAACGTCGGCATCTTCTACCAGGTCCGGATCACCGGCGGCCGGCTCCGGCCCGAGCCGAACGGCGATACCGCCGAGTCGGTCTGGACGCCCGTCCCCGACGTCGCCCGGCTGCGCCGGTCGTCGCTGGTCGACATCGGCCTCGCCCTGGCAGAGACCGTTCCGGCGACCGGCCACGTCGCCCCCGTCCCGGTGGGCGGCCTGATCCAGCACTGAGGCGGCCGAAGACCGCCTCCCCGTACGGGAGTTACCGGGCCCGGACGCCCCGGCCCGCCCGGAGACCTGTGCATCCCGGGCCGCGATCCGGGCAGGCGAGGCCTATGGACACCGTGAACCTGACCCCGCAAACCCAGCCGGACCAGGCTGCGTGGCTGCGCCGCGTCGAAACGGCCGCAGCCGAGCATGCCCGTACCCGCCGCGCCCTGGACCATGCCATCGCAGGAGCCACCGCCGCCGGGGTGCCCGCCGACACCCTCGGCGCCATGGGCCAGTGCGAGCCCGGGCACGGGCGGCACGCCGGAGAGCAGACCGACATCCCGCTCACCGCCCCGGCGGCCGCCGTCGCCGCTCGGAGCCCGGTCCCGGACGGTACGCCGCCGGTCGTCGTCGGCCCGCTCATCCCCGATGAGATCGGCCGCGAGGTGCTGGTGCAGCACGGCACCGGCCGACCGGTGTTCCGGCTGTGCACCGACCAGGACGATCTCGCCGCGTTCGTCACCGGCGAGCGGCCGGGGACCGACCTCGGCGATCCGCACCAGGTGCAGTGGGCCAACCGGCCCGGCGAGTGGGTGAGCTGAGGTGCGGGCCGCAGGCCGCGGGGCGACGCTGGTGGCATGACCGCGATCTCCTTCCCCAACGCCGACGTGCCGGTCTACGTCGGCGCCCACGACCCGAACAGCGGCATGCGCTTGGTCCAGGTCTGCCGGACCAACGGCACCGTCACCGGCCCGGAGCCGTGCGGCTCGCACCGGGAGTTCGAGCACCTCGTCCACACCGAGCGCGCCGACGTGGACGTCGCCGACCCGGCGCAGGTCTACTGGGCGGACCACCCGGGGGAGTGGGCGCACCGGCACTGACGTCGCCGCTGACACGTGGGGAAACCGCGGCTTCGCGATCCGCCCGGAGCTCATCGTTCCGCGCCCAGCCAGTCGCCGAGAGCGCTGAAATCCGTCCCGGTCAGACCACGACGCGGATCCACGACGTGCAGCAGGGACCGCCCGCGGTGGTGGCGGGAGACCCAGGCCCGGTCCGCCTCGGTGATCTCGTCGTCGACCCAGCAGAAGGCGCGTCCGGCAGCCCACCGCAGCAGCCCGCGCGTCTTCCAGTGAAGCCCCGCGTCCTGATCCCGCTCATCCTCCTGGGAGGGTTCCGGCCAGGTGACCACGGGCAGGTCCGGGAGCCCGAGTCGCGGCGCTATGCACTCGTTGGCATCCGTCATCCATGACGTCGCCCAGACCAACTCGCATGGGAGCGCCGCCAGCCTCGGCCCGAGCCCGGGGTCGAGCCGCGACAGGAGCGGATTCGCGCCGGGTGCCGATCCCCGGCTCGGCGAACGGTCCGGATATCCGTTCGGAGCGCCGAACGGGAGCAGCGGCCCGTCAACGTCGAGGAAGAGCAGTGGGCGCGGCATCACCGCAGGCTACCGGAGGAGGCAGGCCACTTCGCCGGGCCCGGCCGGAGGCAGGGCCTCAGCGGCGGCCGGTGCCTGGCCGGGTGTTCAGCGACCACATGTGGGTGCACTGCGGGCACTGAAGGTGGACAACCGGTCCCTTGTTGGAGATCAGGTAGCGCCAGTGCTCGCCGCAGGTACGGCGGTCGGCGCAGGTCGCGCAGTGGCGGGCGTCGTCGCAGACGGGGCAGGCCACCCAGGCGCGACGGGCCGGGTCCGCCTGCGGGTCAATGGGCAGCCGCACGGCCCGGCTCCTCCCCTGACAGGACACCGGCCGCCACCAGCAGGTCGTAGGTGCGCTGCTGCTCCTCGTCCAGGCCCGAGTAGAGGAGGGCATGGGCCTCGTCCTCGCCGCGGAGGGCGGCCACCGGGTCCCAGTCGGGCCCGAGCGCGGCCACGACCTCGGCCCGGCGCCGGGCTTCCTCGAAGGTCAGGTCGATCGTGAAGGGGATCAGGCCGGTCGCATTGTCCTGGTTCATGGCGAGACTTCCTAGGTGCTGGCGGATCCCCACCATCTCTACCAGGCGCCCCGGCCCCAGGGAAGGGTGACCTAAGTCGCCGGGGTGGGGCCCGGGGCGGCGGTGCACCCCGCCCATCGGCGGGGCATCCCCGGATCCGCCGACAGGGTCGGCCTGTTGTCGGCACCGGGCCCCCAACGGCGGCCCCGCTCCGCCCACGGCGCTATGACGCACGTCACGCCGCGTGCCCACGGGGTGGACCGAGGCCCCGCCACGGGGCGTCCCGGTCTCGCTTTGACGGGCCTGGCGCTCGCCGGCCTCGCGCTCAGCGGGTGCGCCGGGCATCCGGCCTCCTCCGCCGCCGGCACCGGCACCCGCCCGCCGACCGCGACGGAGGCTTCGTCCCCCGGGGCCTCGCTGCTGCCCGCCCCGGCCTCCGGTACCGGCCTCAGCGTTGTGGCCGGACACCCGGTCCGCTTCGGAGCGGACAGCACCCCCGGGGTCAGCGGAACGTTCACCCCGGCCCGCCGGGGGCAGGGGGTCGTCCACCTCCAGCCGTCGAAGGGCAGCGGCACCGACCTCACCTGCGGCGGTACCTCCGAGCTGCGGACTGCCGCAGGAGGCACACGGGTCACCACCACGACCACCGGCAGCACGCCGCTGTCGCTCGACCGGACCCTGCGGCTGGCCTCCGGCTGACCGTTCCAGCCCGGCCGCCCCGGCGGGTGGCGGTTCAGTCGCGCCGGACGAGGTCGCCCGGGTCGGTGTTGGCGCCGCACAGGACGACGGCGACCCGTTCACCCCGGCCGATGCCGTAGGCGCCGGAGGTGAGCCCCGCGAGGGCGGTCGCGGCGCCGTGTTCAACGGCGATCCTGCGCTGGTCCCACAGCAGGGCGCGGGCGGCGGTGATCGCCTCATCCGGAACCAGCACCGAGCGGACGTCACCGCGCAGCGCCAGGTCGAGGGCCGTCCGCGAGGTGCGCCGGGCACCGAGGGAGTCGGCGGCGACCGAGTCGACATCGACGTCGACCGGCTCACCCGCCCCGATCGCGGCGTTCAGGGCCCTGCTGTTCTCCGGCTCGACCGCGACGACCCGCAGGCTGTGCCCGGCGGCCGCGGCGGCGACCCCGGCGAACAGCCCACCGCCGCCGACCGCGACGACGACCGTGTCCAGGGCCGGGACCTGGGCGAGGATCTCGTCGACTACCGTCCCGGCACCGGCGGCGATCAGCGGATGATCGTAGGCGTGGGAGGCGAGCGCCCCGGACCGCTCGGCGAACGCGGCGCAGACGCGCGCGGCGTCGGCGTACTCGCCCTCGACCAGGCGCACGTCGGCACCGTAGCCGCGCAGCTTGTCGACCTTGACGGCGGGTGCTGAGGCGGGCAGGAAGACGGTGGCGGTGACCGCGTGCTGCTGCGCGGCCCAGGCGCAGGCGAGTCCGGCGTTGCCACCGGAGGCGATGGTCACTCCGGCGTCGGGCAGTGAGCCGGCCTCAAGGTGGCCGAGCAGGAAGTTGACGGCGCCCCGGGCTTTGAAGGATCCGGTGTGCTGCATGTACTCCTGGGCGAGCCAGACCGGCCCGGGGAAGGTACCGGCGTCGACGGGGGCGACGGTGACGGGGCGGATCCGGCCGTGGATGCGGTCGGCGGCTGCCTTGACGTCGGTGTGGCTGACGGTGCGCACATGGGCTCCGGGCGGTCGGGACCAGACACGGGGCTGGCCGGTGGCGGTGACCGGCGAGGACGGTGCGGCGGCCGTCCTGGTCGATGCCGGCCCACCGTGGTCTCGCCGCTCGGCCCAGTATGGTCCGCCCTCCGGGCCCGGTCGCCCCGCGCAGGCCGCTCGGAGCGGGGGCGTGGGTAGGGTTGCTGCCCATGAGACCGCCAGAGGAAGCGGACGGCATCGACTGGGCCGTCCTGGGGGACGCCCTCGGCTCGCCTGAGCTCGTGCCGCAGTTGCTCCGCACCATGTACTCGGCCGAGGGCGAGCAGGCCGCGGACGCGGCGGGTGAACTGTGCTCCTGTCTGGCGTTCGACCAGCGGGACCTCGCGCCCTACCCCATAGCCGTGGAGCTGGTCCCCTTCCTGGTGCACGCGGTCCGCAACCTCCCCGCGCAGCGGGCCGAACTGCTGCTGGCCCTGGTCACCGTGGCCCTCCAGGCCCGGTCGCCGCACCCGCTGTCGGAACCGGTCTCCGCGGTCCTGCGGGCGGCCGTCCCCGAACTGCTGCCGTGCCTGGCCGATCCCGACCCGCAGGCGCGGTTCACCACCGCGCAGTTCCTCGGCCTGGTGGCCGGCCCGGACCCGGAGCAGGCCCCGGCCGCCCTGCGGACCGCGTACGAGGGCGACCCGGACGACCAGGTCCGCGCGGCCGCGCTGACCGCGCTGACGCTCATCGATCCGGACCAGGAGGGAGCCCGGCACCGCGAGCGGGAAGCCCTCGGCGGCACGGTCACCGCCCTGCGGCTGACCGCGGCACTGTCCGGCCTGAAGCGTTCGGCTCCGCCCTACCCGCACCACCTGGTCGAGATCGTGGCCGCGGACGCGCTGGCGCCCCGGCCGCACCCCTACCAGCAGGCGTTTCTCGATGAGTGGCACCTGGAGACGGAGATCAAGGAGCTACTGGTCCAGGACGCGGACGCGGCGCTGGCGGTGGCGGCCGACTGGATCGCGTGGGGCAACCCGGAGTACCGGGGCTACGACCTCGCCCGCGAGGTCGACGACAGCTGGCGCGACCGGGAGCCCGAGATCCTCGCCCTGCTGGTGGCCGCGCTGCCCGACGAACGCGACAACCGTGGTCTGGCCAGGCTGCTCGGAGTGATCGCCGGGCTGCTGCCGTCCCTGTCGGACGTCGACGCGGAACTGCGCGACGCGCTGCTGCTGCATGCCACCCACCCGGACGCCAGGGTGGCCGGCCGGGCCCTGCTCGCGCTGGCCCGCTGCGGCGACCCCGTGGTGCTGCGCGAGGGCCGCGTTCCCCCGGCCAGGGCGCTCGTCCCGTTCGCGGGTCTCGACGACGCGCTGCCCCAAATGCGCGTCGTGCTGCGCGCAGCGGGCAGGACGGAGACGGCCAGGGGCGCCAAGGACGCCGCCGCTGCCCTGATCGCCGCGCTCACTCCCGCCGCGGCGGCGCAACTCGTGCCCGAACTCCAGGGGTTGCTGTCCGACCCGGTACTGGACGCACCCGCCGCCCGCGCGCTGGGGGACGTCGGGCGGTCCAGGAGCGTCAGCAGCGAGCTGATGCAGGCCCTCGCCAGGGCCACGCGCGCGGGCGACCCCCTCGACCGGCGGGTCGCGGCGGCAGTCGCCTACGCCCGGCTGTGCGACGCGGCCACCCCGTTCGTCCGGACGGAATCCCGACGCACACTCGTCGCGGGCAGCGAGAGCGCCTTGAAGCTGCTCCGGGAAGTCCTGAGCAGCAAGGAGCACTTCCGTTCGGCACTCACCGAAGTCGACCGCCTGGGAACGCTGGGCATCCCGCTGCTTCCGCTGATCGAGAGCCGGTTCATCTCGCGATCGCCGGAGCTCCGGCTGGAGGCGGCCAGGGCGCACTGGCGGATCAGCGGCGACGCGGAGCTGGTGGTCCCGGTTCTGGCCGCCCTGATCGACCCGGACGACCTCACCCGGGCCGGTCTGGCCGCGCTGGAACTCCTGGCGGAGATCGGCACCGCGCCCGAGGAACTCCTGCCCGGACTCAGATCCCTCGCCACCGCCCCGACCCGGGTGCGGATACGCCCCGTCGGCCGCGCCCGCTCCACCGACGAACGCCTGCGCACAGCCGCCCTGCTGCTGCTCAGCGGAACCTGGCTGGCGGCGGTCGACTGAACGCTCCGGCGCCCTACTGAGCCGCCGCTGCCGCCCGGTGCCCGGGCGTTGCCGCGGACCGGCGCAGACCCGGCGTGGTCGCCGCCACCAGCGCGACCGCACCGACGCACAGCAGGCCGCCGCTGACCAGGGCGGTCACCCCCGACGTGGCATGGGCGACCAGACCGCCGCGCAGATTGCCGAGGTCCGGTCCTGCCCCGCCGACGATCTGCTCGGCGCCGCCGACCCGGCCGAGCAGATCATTCGGGGTGTGCGTCTGGACGATGGTGCTCCGGGAGACCACGGACACCGTGTCGGCGGCACCGGCCAGAGCGAGGAAGGCCAGGCCGACCCAGGGGTCGGCCGACAGGCCGAACAGTGCCAGCGCAGCGCCCCAGGTGGCCGATCCGCAGACCATGACCAGACCGGGGCGCGGGAGCCGGGTGAACGTGCCGGAGAAGAGCGACGCGGCGACGCCGCCGACCGCGATGGCGGTCAGGAACAGCCCGAGGGTGCGCGGGTTGCCGCCGAACCGTTCCGCGTTGATCAGCGGGAACAGGCTGATCGGCATCGACAGCACGGTGGTGGCCAGGTCGGTCAGCAGCGCGCTCCGGATGACCGGGGTGGCCACCAGGAAGGCCAGGCCGTCCAGCGCGCCCCGCAGGCCGGGCCGGGCGGGCGTGTCGCCGGGGCTCATCCGCGGCAGGCCCAGTGCCCCGACGACGGCCGCGGTGAAGGTGAGCGCGTCGATCAGATAGCAGCCGCCGACACCCAGCCCGCCCAGCACCAGCCCGCCCAGCGCGGGGCCCAGCAGCATCGCGCCCTGGAAGCTGATCCGGTTCAGCGCCAGGCCCGCTGTGAGCTGCTCCCCGGGCAGCAGGCGGGGGATGAAGGTACGGGACGCCGGGCCGCTGCCGGCGCCGAAACAGGACTGCATCGCGACCAGCAGCAGCACCCCCGCGGTCGGCAGGTGCCCGAGAAAGCCCTGCAGGGCCAGCAGCAGCGAGCACCCGGCCTGGCCGACGGTCATGACCAGGTAGAACCTGCGCCGCTCCACGCGGTCGACCAGCGACCCGGCGAAGAGTCCGAGCAGGACCAGCGGAACGGCCTGGGCCAGACCGACCGCACCCGTCCAGACGGTGCTGTTCGTCATCCGCCAGACCTGGAACATCACCGCGACGAGCGTCATCTGCCCGCCCAGCCGGGAAAGGGTCTGGCCGGTCCACAGCCGCCGGAACGGTGCCGACGTCCGCAGCGGGGTCACATCGAGCAGTGCCTGCCTCACTCCCATGAGGCATCCTCTGCCAGCTTCTCGGCGATCCGGTCGTGGAAGCTCCTGCGTTCGAGGGCCCGCTCGATGTCGGTGACCACCCGGCTGAGCGGATAGGGGATCTCGGCCTCGATCCCGGCGACAGCGGCCTCGGTGGCCCGCCACTCGGCCGCCAGCCGGCCGACGATGCCGCGGGCGCTGTCGGTGAGCGTCACCTTCTTGCTGCGCGCGTCGTCGCCCGCCACGGTCCGCACCCAGCCGGCGGCCTGCATCGCGGCCACCTTCTGGCTGAGCGCCGAATGGGTCCGCTCGACCGACTCGGCCAGTTCGGTGATGGTCATCGGCCCCCGGGCGTGGAGCCGGAGCAGCTCCATCACGAAGCTCGGCTTGAGCCCGTCGATCTGACGCTCCGCGTAGACGCGGCCGATGTCGGCGTCCATGGACGCCTGCAGCAGCCGCAGCGGGCGCCACAGGCTCTGCTCGGTGGGGTCGGGCGCGTGGCCGGTGGCGTCAGGTACCTGGTCCTGGGTCATGCCCAGCATCGTAACAGTGCTTATATAAGTGCTGTTGTATTTTTTGGCCGCTCTGGCTGCCGGTTTCGCCCCGGTGGTTCCGGGTCTGACACGATGGCGCAATGAGTGATCCCGTGGAGCTCTTCGGTCCTCGCGCGCTGCGTCTGGTGGAGGCGGAGATCCCCTCGCTGCCGCCCGAGGTGCGGGCCGGGATGGACCGGACCTGGGACCGGGCGGTCCGGGCAAAGCCCGCGCTCTTCGACGGTCCGGCCGTCGCCTGCCTGGGACTTGAGCGGGAGGAGGACACCCTGCTGCTGCGCTGGGCCCGGGTCAGCTACCGCTACCGGGCTCTGCGCCGGGTGCCCGGTGCGCCGTGGCTGCCCACCTCGGTGTTCGTCACCGTGCTCCAGCCGACGGACGAGGGAACCCTGGTTGTGGGCAGGCCGTCGGGCTGGACCGCCGAGCCGGGCCGCTGGACCCTTCCCGGCGGGGGCGCGGAGCCGCCCGCCGACGGCGCGGAGCTCGGCGTACCGGGACTGCGAGGGCATGCGGCGCGTGAGCTGTTCGAGGAGACCGGCATCAAGGTGGTGCCCGACGACCTGAACCTGTTCGCCGTCAGCCGGGGCAGGCACGGCAGCATCGGCGTGCACTTCCTGGCGCCCCGGCTCCCGGAACAGCTGGTGCTCGACCACCATGCCAGGCTGTGCGAGGCCGAGATCGCGGGAGGGGGCGAACCCGAACTCGACCGGCTGGCAACCGTCGGCTCCGAAGCGGAGACAGTGGCTCTCGGCAGGGTCTTCGACTATCTGCCGCCACTTGTCGCCCGCTTCACCGCGCTGGAGGCAGACAGCGCCTGAGCCCAAGGGATCTGACGGTGAGTCAGGCGGTGCCGGAGGAGGTGCCCACCGGCCGGCGCTTGCCCAGCCCGGACCGGATCGCTAGGTTGCCTGACGGGCCCGGTCACGGGGCGGGGCGCCAGGCACACAAGGGAGTTCGGATGGCCACGATCCACCACACGACCCTGACACCGGGCAAGCTGGAACTGCTCACCGAGTGGATGCCGAAGCAGGACTGGTACCTCGGCGGGAACACGGCACCGGACCTGGCGAAGGCCGGGGGATTCCGGCTGGACGACCCGGACGGCGAGGTCGGCATCGAGTTCGTGGTCGTGGCCGACACGGCCGCGCCCGCCAGGACGGCCTACCTGGTGCCACTGGGCTACCGCGGGGCCGCTCTGCCGGACGCCCCCGACGGAGCACTGATCGGCACCTGCGAACATGGCGTGCTCGGCACCCGCTGGGTCTACGACGGCGCCCACGATCCGGTAGTCAGAGCACAGTTGGCGGCGCTGCTGCGCGGCGAAGCGGTGCCACAGCAGCAGTCCGAGAGCGACACCCCGGACCCGACCGTCACCGTCCACGGCACCGGCCCTGTCGCCGGACCCGAGGTCGACCTGGTACGCGTCCTTCGGGCCGCTCCAGCGACTGAGGCCACTGAGGCCGCTCAGGTCGAGGAAGGCGCACCGGCGCACCTCGTCGCCGGATGGACCTGGCCGGACGGCACCACCGCACGGGGGACCTTCGCGAGCGCCGTCCACGGGACGGCCCCGGTCAGGAGCGAGTAGTCGGCGCGCCGCTCCCGGGGCCGGCTCTGCGATCATGACCGTATGGCAGACGTGTGGACGCCGCGACCCGAGCGGCCAGGAAGTGCGGCCGACAGGCGTTCGGTGCGGCAGGTCGAACTGGCGGCCTTCGACACCCCGGCGGAGGCCGATCTCGTCGACGCCCTGCGCGGTGATCCCGGCCGGCTGGACGGCCTGTCCTATCTGGCGGAGGCGCCGTCGTCGCCCATGCCCTGCTGACCCGCTGCCTGGTCGGTGACACCCCGGCCGCGGCCCTGGCGTCCTGCGCCGTCCTCCCCGGCCGGCAGGGCCGCGGTGCGGGCACGGCGGTCATCCGGGCCCTCCTGGACGCCGCCCGCACCGCGGGCGAACAGACCGTCATCGTCCTTGGACACCCCGGCTACTACCCCAGGTTCGGCTTCGCTCCGGCGTCCCGCTTCGGCATCCTCCCGCCCCAGGACTGGCCCGACGAAGCCTTCCTCGCTCTCGGTCTGAACGATGCCACCGCCCTGCCGCAGGGGACCGTCCGCTATCCGGCGCCCTTCAACATCGACTGACCTCTGCCGCGGACGTGGAGGTCCGGCGCCGGTGATCGTGGAGCCGACCGCGGGCCTGACACCCTGCTCCTGCTGTCCACCGCCTGCCGTGGCACCGGCGCGGGGACCGGACATCCGGGGCAAGCGCGCAGGTATCGGGCCGGATCGCGGGGTGCGGCGGCGAGATGTGAGATCGCTGGGAATCCGCATGCAACCAAGCGCGGCCGGGGCGCATTAGAGGGCGTGAAAGGGGGTGGTTCTGTGGGAAGACGTGATCGCGACGCCGAGTTCGGCGAGTTCGCGAGCTCGCGGATGTCGTGGCTGCGCACCGTTGCGTACCTGCTCTCGGGCGACTGGCATCAGGCCGACGACCTGACGC
>Ga0302314_10004828_pt1 | contig 24727 bp, 25 predicted proteins | sample III_Palsa_N2_3_FD_200533 | JGI IMG/M metagenome (GOLD analysis project Ga0302314, IMG submission 200533) | Peat permafrost microbial communities from Stordalen Mire near Abisko, Sweden - III_Palsa_N2_3 | ecosystem: Environmental > Terrestrial > Soil > Palsa > Peat permafrost | place: Sweden... | reverse complement strand
TGGCGCCGACGAAGAAGGCGTGATCGCAGTGCGCGCGGCCGGCGGCGCGGGCGATCTTGTCAACGAGGGCCTCGGCGTCGGTCGTGGTCGGCTCGGTGTTCGGCATCTCGAACACCGCGGTGATCCCGCCCAGAACCGCGGCGCGCGAGCCGGTCTCGATGTCTTCCTTCCACTCCAGGCCCGGCTCGCGGAAGTGCACGTGGGTGTCGATGACGCCCGGCAGCACCGTCAGCCCGGCCGCGTCCACCACCTCGCCCGCCGAGGCCTGCCCCAGATCGCCGATGGCGGCGATGCGTCCGCCGCGAATGCCGACGTCCGCCAGGCCGCGCCCCGCATGGTTCACCACCTCGCCGCCGCGCACGATCAGGTCGAAACCCTCACTCACGGGCGGCGATCTCCTCCAGCAGGGTTTCGGCCGCCGCGACCACGCTGTCGGCGGAGAGATCGACCATATGGCGCACCTGGGCGCTGAGCGGCGGATCGATCCGCCGCAGTTCGTCCAGACTGCGCGCGCCACGCACCACGCGCACATCGTGGCCCCACGGCCGCCAGATACGATCGTCGGATGGCCCGAACAGCGCCAGCGTCGGCACGCCGGCGGCCGCCGCGAGCTGGCTGAAGACATTGTCGCTGCCGAGGAACAGCCGCGCCTGCCGGAGCGCGGCGGCGGCGGTGAGCAGGTCGGCCTTGCCCACGAGATCGATGGTGGCGTCGCGCGATGCGCCGCCACGGACCGGATCCACCTCGTGCAGTTCGGATTTCTCGCCCAGGATCATCAACCGGCCGCCGGCCAACGGTCCGCCCGGCGACAGCAGCCGGCGCGCCGCCTCCCCGAAACGCTCCGGCGGCCACGCCTTGCCGATCCAGTCGGCGGCGGGCGCGATCGCCAGGATCGGCGCCTCACCGGCGGTCAGCGCTTCGGCCTTGGCGACGGTGGCGGCGCTGGTGAAGACATAAGGCGATGGCGGTTCGTCCTCGAGGCGCATCAGACGCGCGGCTTCGATCAATCTGTGCGCCGGCTCCCTGTCGCCCCGGCGCAGCGCCTTGCCGCGTGGCCGCAGGCGCCCCGCGATCACCCCCGCCGGCAGATCGACCACGAGCGCCCAGCGGCGGGCGCGGAACGGCCCCAGCGGCCCGAACCAGCGCCGCCCTGACCGCGTGCGCTCGGTGACGATGAGTTCTTCGACCTTCGGCATGTCGGCGTAGAGCGCCGCGACCTTGCGGTTGGCGATGATGGTGAATCTGGGATTCGGCGCTTCGTCGTGCAGCTTTTTCAGCAAGCCCGAAGACAACACAGCCTCTCGGAGGTCGCCTGGGGCGATGAAGAGCACGGGAAACGTCTTGGCGGCCATCGACTCATCTATAGGAGCCCTTTGACTGGCGCTCCAGCGGCAGAGCCGCCACATAGGCCGCATGTCGGACCCCAGCCACAGTGCAAGCCTACCCAGCCGGGCCCTGATCGCGGTCGGCGGCGCGGAGTGGCGGGGATTTCTGCAGGGGCTGCTGACCCAGGACGTAGAGACGCTGGCGCCCGGCGAGGCGCGATTCGCCGCCCTGCTGACGCCGCAGGGCCGGCTGCTCTACGATCTCTTCCTGGTCGGACGCGAGGACGGCTGCTGGCTTGACTGCCAGGCGAAAGTCCGCGCGGCGCTGCTGCAACGGCTGACGATCTATCGACTTCGCGCCAAGGTGAGCCTCGAACTCGACGAAACGCCGGTCTTCGTCGCCTGGGGCGCGGCGCCGACCGGCGCGGGCTGGATCCGCGATCCGCGTCTGCCGGCGCTGGGATGGCGCGGCTACGGCGTTGACGTGACGCCCAAGGCCGGTGAGACGGATTACGAGCTTCACCGCCTGACAATCGGCGCGCCGGGGCCGGCGGACTGGGGCACGGACGCGACCTATCCGCTGGAAGCCGATTTCGACCTGCTGAATGGCGTCGACTTCCGCAAGGGCTGCTTCGTCGGCCAGGAGACGACTTCCCGTATGAAACGACGGGGTTCGATAAAGAGCCGCATGCTGCCGATCACCTTCGACGGCGCGCCGCCACCAGCCGGCGCGGAAATCCTGGCCGGAAGCCTGCGCGCCGGCGAGGTGTTGTCCGGCGCCGAGGGCCGCGCGATGGCCCTGGTGCGGCTGGATCGCATCGAGGGCGCGGCGCTGACGGTGGATGGGCGCGCCTGCCGCGTCGATACGCCGGACTGGATGGCCGCCTAGCGCGGTTGCTCTGGCCGCGATTCTTCGGCAGACCGGGGGGCTCTCGCACGGCGGAGCGCGCGCTTGGGCCTGGCCATTTTCGAAACCGACGGACGCTGCGCCTGGGCCAATCCCAAGGAGCCGATCTACCTCGCCTATCACGACGAGGAATGGGGCGTGCCCGAGTACGACCCACGCGCGCTGTGGGAAAAGCTGGTGCTGGACGGCTTCCAGGCCGGGCTTTCCTGGATCACCATCCTGAAGAAGCGCGCGGCCTTCCGCGCCGCCTTCGCGGATTTCGACCCCGAGATCGTCGCCCGTTTCGGCGCGGATGACCGGGCGCGGCTGATGGCCGACGCCGGTATCGTCCGTTCGAACGCCAAGATCGACGCCGCCATCGCCGGCGCGCGAATCTATCTCGACATGCGCGAGGCGGGCGAGGACTTCACCAAGTTCCTCTGGAACTTCGTCGGCGGCCAGCCGATCCAGAACCGCTGGGCCGCGATCGGCGAGGTGCCGGCCCAATCGCCGGAAGCGGTGGAGATGGCCAAGGCGCTGAAGGCCAAGGGCTTCAAGTTCTGCGGGTCGGTGATCGTCTACGCCTTCATGCAGGCCGTGGGCATGGTCAACGACCACGTGAGCACCTGCCCGCGCCACGCGGCGGTCGCCAAGCTGGCGAGGCCGGCCTGATGCCGGACATGCTGCTGGAAAAGGCCTGCCCCGGTCCGGTCTGCGGCGTCGACGAGGCGGGGCGTGGGCCCTGGGCGGGGCCGGTCTGCGCCGCGGCGGTGATCCTGCGGCCGCGCGCCGTGCCCGAGGGCGTCGACGATTCGAAGAAGGTGCCGCCAGCGCGGCGCGCGGTGCTGGAGATCGAGATCAAGGCGTGCGCCGTCGCCTGGGGCGTCGGCTTCGCCTCGGTGGAAGAGATCTGCGCACTCAACATCCTGCAGGCGACGGGTCTCGCCATGCGGCGCGCGATCGCGGCGATGGCGACCGCGCCGGTTTTTGCCCTGGTGGACGGCAACTACGCCTTCGACCTGCCCTGTCCGGTGAAGACGGTGGTGGGCGGCGACGGCGTCTCGGCGTCGATCGCCGCGGCCTCGATCCTGGCCAAGACCGCCCGCGACCGGCTGATGCTGGAAATGGACACGGTCTATCCGGGCTACGGCTTCGCCGGCCACAAGGGTTATGGCGCACCCGTCCACATCGAGGCGCTGCAACGGCTGGGACCCTGCCCGATCCATCGCGCGACCTGGGCGCCGGTGAAGCTGGCGATGATGGGCGTGGAGATCACGCCGGACAGTTGACCGGCGCAATCAAGCTTGACCCACCGCCGCCGACCGGGCGGATCAGTGGGCATGAGCGATGATCCACTCGTCCGGGTATTCGAGACCCAGGCCGCGATCTGCGAGTCATTCGGCTCGCCGTTTTATGCGGGCCTTTCGCGGCGGATCGCCGAGGACATCGAGCCGATCCGGGCGCTATTCGCGCCCTGGGCCGGGGCCTCGTTCGAGGACCTGATGGGCCCGGCGGTGTCACTGCGGTTCCTCGGCGCGGCCCACGACCTGGCGCTTTCCGGCGAGGACGCGGCGCTGGCGGCCGCCTTCCCGCCCGCCACCGACGCGGACGCCGCCTGGGCGGCGACCAAGGCCGCGGTTCTGCGCGATCCCGAGCGCTTCGCCGCCTTCATGGGCCACGAGCCGCAGACCAACGAGGTGCGCCGCTCGGCCTGCCTGCTGCCGGGCTTCCTGACGCTCGCCGCCGAGACCGGCCTGCCGCTCGCCTGCCTCGAACTGGGCGCCAGCGCGGGGCTCAACCAGCTCTGGTCCCGCTTCCGCTACGACTACGGCGCGGCCGGCGCCTGGGGCGATCCGGCCTCGCCGCTGATGCTGACGTCCGATTGGAGCGGACCGGCGGCGCCGTGGGACGCGCAGGTCCAGGTCGTCAGCACAGCCGCCTGCGACCGTCGTCCGATCGATATCGCCGATCCCGCCCAACGGCGACGGCTGAAGGCCTATCTCTGGCCCGACCAGACCGAACGTTTGCAGCGCTTCGACGCTGCGGTCGGCATGGCGCTGGCGGCGGCCGTCAAGGTCGAGACCGCCGACGCGGCCACATGGACGCGCGCGAACGCCGCGCCGGCGAAGGGCGTGGCCACGGTGGTCTATCATTCGATTTTCTGGCAGTACCTGAGCGCCGAAACACAGGCTGGCCTGCAGGGCGCGATCGAGGCCCACGGAGCGAATGCGACCGCGAACGCCCCGCTGGCTTGGCTCAGAATGGAGCCGGCGGCGGGTCAGATCGTACCGATCGAATTGCGTTTGACGCTGTGGCCGGGCGGGGTTGAACGCCGGCTCGCGATCGTCCAGGCGCACGGCGCGTCCGTGGCGTGGGAAGCCTGAACGCCTCGTCAGATCAGACCGGCAGAATCCCCGTTGCGGCGATGCCGACCAGCACCGCGACGATCATGCCGCCGGCGAAAATCGCCAGATCCTGCACGCTGATATGATGGGCGGGCACGTGCGGTCGTGCGGGCGTTTGCGCATGCCAGATGGACACTGGAACCTCCGTGGGGCGCGGGTCTCGAACTTCGATGAGAGAACGCCCTGCCGCGTGCTTCGATCCACCTTGGCCTTAAGCGGGATTTAACCGGGCTCCCCAATGGTTCGCCCTCAGACGAAGAGCGAGGCGATGGCGTCCAGGAAAGCCCCCGAGGCGGGCCGAATCATCCTCGGCGACTGCATCGCCGAGATGGCGAAGCTGCCCGAGCGCTCGGTCGACCTCGTGTTCGCCGACCCGCCCTACAATCTCCAGCTCGGCGGCGAGCTGTTGCGGCCCGACAACTCCAAGGTCGACGCGGTCGACGACGACTGGGACCGGTTCGCCTCGTTCGAGGCCTACGACAAGTTCACCCGCGCCTGGCTCATCGAGGCGCGGCGGGTGCTGAAGGACGACGGCGCGCTCTGGGTGATCGGCAGCTACCACAACATCTTCCGCGTCGGCACGGCGGTTCAGGACCTCGGCTTCTGGATCCTCAACGACGTGGTCTGGCGCAAATCGAACCCGATGCCGAATTTCAAGGGCACCCGCTTCGCCAACGCCCACGAGACGCTGATCTGGGCGACCAAGTCGCGCGGCGCGCGGCGCTACACCTTCAACTACGACGCCATGAAGCTGGCCAACGACGACATCCAGATGCGCTCGGACTGGACCCTGGCGCTGGCCACGGGCGAGGAGCGGATCAAGGACGCGGCGGGCGCCAAGGCCCATCCGACCCAGAAGCCCGAGGCGCTGCTGCACCGGGTGATCCTCGCCACCACGCGGCCGGGCGACGTGATCCTGGACCCGTTCTTCGGCGTCGGCACGACGGGCTCCGTCGCGAAAAGGCTCGGGCGCCGGTTCGTCGGCATCGAACAGAACCCCGGCTATGTGTCGCTGGCCCGCGCCCGCATCGACCAGGTGATCCCGACCGCGCCCGGCGACCTGGAGGTGACCGGCTCCAAGAAGGACGAGCCGCGCGTGCCCTTCGGCCAGATCGTCGAGGCCGGCTACCTGCATCCGGGCGATACGGTGTGGTGCCCGCGCGGTCAGCATCAGGCCAAGGTCCGCGCCGACGGCAGCCTCGTCATCGGTGAGCTTACCGGCTCGATCCACAAGCTGGGCGCCATGGTGCAATCGGCGCCGGCCTGCAACGGCTGGACCTATTGGCACATCCGCACCGACAAGGGCCTGACCCCGATCGACGTGCTCCGGGCGAAGATGCGGGCGGAGATGGCGGCCTAAGCGCTGTCCAGTCCGCGCCGCGCGGCTTTCAGGAACACGCTCGGCAGCGCCTCTATCCCGTTGCGCGGCGTCCAGATCGCTGCCGGCCAATCGGCCTCTGCCTGGAACACTCGCAGGCTCAGGGTGAAATGCGTAAATCCATGATCGATGTCGCCGACCTCGCGCCAAACGGTGGGAATAGGCGCGGCGGCGAGGGCTTCGGCGTCGGACCAGGTTGCGGCGCGCCAGTCGGAGGTTGGCAGAGCCAGCATGCCGCCGAGCAGGCCTTTGGCGGGGCGGCGGACGAGGGCGATGTCGCCGCCGCGCGTCAGCAGATAAGCGATCCCGAAACGATGTGGGCGATCGGGCTTGGCGTCGCGGAGCGGGAAACGCTCCGGCGTGCCGGTGGCGCGGCCCTGGCAGACTTCGAGGGCCGGACAGATGACGCAGGCCGGCGAGGTGGGCGTGCAGATGGTCGCGCCCAGGTCCATCAACGCCTGCGCCCAATCGCCGGGACGATCGGCGGTGACCAAGCCCTCGGCCAGGCGCCTCAGCTCGGGCTTGGCGCCCGGCAGTGGCGTCTCGACGGCGAAGAGGCGCGCCATCACCCGCTCGACATTGCCGTCGACGACGTTGGCCGGGCGGTCGAAGGCGATCGCGGCGATCGCGGCGGCCGTGTAGGGCCCGACGCCCGGCAGGGCGCGCAGGCCGTCCTCGGTGTCGGGGAAGGCCCCGCCCAGCGTGTCGGCGACATGGCGGGCGCAGGCGATCAGGTTGCGGGCGCGGGCGTAGTAACCGAGCCCCGCCCAGGCGGCCATCACCTCGCCCTCGTCAGCAGCGGCCAGCGCCGCCCCGGTCGGCCAGCGGCGGGTGAATTCGAGGAAATAGGGCGTGGCGTGCGGCACCGTGGTCTGCTGCAGCATGATCTCGGAGAGCCAGACCCGATAGGGATCGGCCTGTTTGCCCCTGGCTCGCTCAGCGGGGCGCACGCGCCAGGGCAGGTCGCGGGCGCTGGCGTCGTACCAGGCGAGGAGACGAGGTCGCAGGCGCGATGGCGTCGGGACGGGCGGCATGGGTTGCTCTATAAAGGCTGCATGCCGCGCAAGCTGCCCTCGGCCCAGGAAGCCGCCGCCATATTGGCCTCGCGCCGGCCTCGGCCGCCGCCACGTCCGCCGCGCCATGCCGCGCGGGGGCTCACCGTGGCGATGAAGGCGCTGGAGGAGAAGTTCGGACGCGGGCCCGAGGATCTGAAGTCGCGCTGGCGAGAGATCGTCGGCGAGACCCTGGCCGCGCGCTCCGAGCCGGTGAAGCTGATCAAGTCGCGCACCGGCGGCGCGACGCTGGAACTGCGCGTGGCGGGGCCGGTCGCCGCTCTGGTGCAGCACCAGGCGCCGCTGATCCTCGACCGGCTGAACATGTATCTCGGCCCCGGCGCGGTGGCTCGGTTGCGGATCGCCCAGGGTCCGCTCAGCCGCCCGCTTGCCGCCAAGGCCGCGCCCAAGCGTCGCAACCGGCCGCCGCTCGACGCCGCCGCCGAACAGGTGCTGGCCGAGAGCCTCGCCGAGGCGCGGGACGGGCCGTTGAAGGCCGCGCTGCTGCGGCTGGGCCGCGAGGTGATGCGCGATCCGGGTCGGTGACAGCTTCGCCTCACATCAGCCCTCTTCATACCGCCCACGGAATCGCGCTCTATTCGAATGTCTGACCCGGAGTCGCCCATGCGCGCCATCGCCGCCCTGTTCCTGTCGCTCGGCCTCATGGCGAGCCTCGCCGCCTGCAAGCCAAGTGGGAGTAGCTCAAGCACCAGCACGACCACCAGCACCTCAAGCTCGACCGGCGCTGTGACCCAGGAAGACATGAGCCTCGGCGATCCAAACGCCAAGGTCACCGTGATCGAGTACGCCTCGCTGGGCTGCCCGGTCTGCGCGCACTGGAACAACACCGTCTTCCAGGACTTCAAGGCCAAGTACATCGACACCGGCAAGGTGCGCTACACGCTGCGCGAGTTCCTCACCGGCGACGCGCCGGTGGCTTCCGCCGGCTTCCTGCTGGCGCGCTGCGCCGGGGCGGCGAAATACTTCCAGGTGGTCGACGCCGTGTGGCGCCAGGAAGAGCCGCTGCTGGAAAGCGACCGCAACGCCGAGAAGCGCGACGCCCTGGTGAAGATCGCCCAGTCGATGGGCCTGACCGAACCCCAGTTCAACACCTGCGTGACCGACGACAAGGGTATCCTGGCGCTCAACGCCCGATCCGAGAAGTGGGCCGGCGACGACCACATCGAGAACACGCCGACCTACGTGATCAACGGCAAGATCTATGACAGCGGCTTCATGTCTCTGGCCGACATGGACAAGGCCGTCGCCGACGCTCAGGCTGGCGCGAAGTGATCGTTGCGCGTGCCATGCGGAGGCTCTTCGCCGCGGTCGCGCTGGCGCTCGTCGCCGGCGCCGCGTTCGCGGACCCACCGCCGGCGCACGAGCCGGACGACATGGCGATCGGCAGCCCCCGGGCGCGCGTGACGGTGATCGAATACGCCTCGGTGGGCTGCCCGCATTGCGCCGCCTGGCACAACACGGTCTTCCCGGGCTTCAAAGCGCAGTACATCGACACCGGCCGCGTGCGCTTCGTGATGCGCGAAATGCTGACCGGCGTCCCGTCCATCGCGACCGCCGGCTTCATGCTGGCGCGCTGCGCCGGCCCGGCGAAATACTTCCCGGTGATCGACGCGATCTATCGCCGTCAGGCCGAGATGTTCCAACCCGGCGGCCACGCCGGCGAGATTCTGGAGGACATCGCCAAGTCGGCCGGTTTCGACGAAGCCGCGTTCCAGGCCTGCATCGGCGACCAGAAGGGGCTGGACGCGCTCAACGCCCGGACCCAGCGGCACGTCGACGAAGATAAGGTCGACTCGACGCCGATCTTCTTCGTGGATGGCCAGCGTTACGTCGGCGAGCAGACCCTGGCCCAACTCGCGACGGCGATCCACGCCGCGCGTCACCCCCGCTAGGCGGCGCCGGGAGAAGGCGTTGCACTTTCAGAGACTGCGTCTTTCGGGCTTCAAGTCCTTCGTCGAGCCCACCGACTTCCGTATCGAGCCGGGCCTGACCGGCGTCGTCGGTCCCAACGGTTGCGGCAAGTCGAACCTGCTCGAGGCGCTGCGCTGGGTGATGGGGGCCAATTCGGCCAAGGCCATGCGCGGCTCGGGCATGGACGACGTGATCTTCGCCGGCTCCGGCGGCCGTCCGGGCCGCAACCATGCCGAGGTGACGCTCACCATCGACAACGCCGACAACACCGCGCCCGCCGCCTTCGGCCGCCATCCGGTGCTGGAAGTGGTGCGCCGCATCGACCGCGGCGCTGGGTCCACCTACCGGGTCAATGGCAAGGAGGTGCGGGCGCGCGACGTGCAGCTGCTGTTCGCCGACGCCTCCACCGGCGCGAATTCGCCGGCCCTGGTCCGGCAGGGGCAGATCTCGGAGCTGATCGCCGCCAAGCCGCAGAACCGGCGGCTGATCCTTGAGGAGGCGGCGGGCGTCGCCGGCCTGCACACGCGCCGTCACGAGGCCGAGCTGAAGGTGCGCGCCGCCGAGACCAACCTGGAGCGCCTGGAGGACCTGGCCCGCGAGCTCGACTCGTCGCTGGCGCGGCTGAAACGCGAGGCGCGGCAGGCCGAGCGCTACAAGAAGCTGGCGGCGCAGATCCGCGTGCTGCAAGGCGCGGTGCTGCACGCCCGCTGGTCCGAGGCGCGCGAGGCGCTGGAGCGGATCGACGCCGAGGCGCAGATCATCGGCGCCGACGCCGAGCGGGCGACGCGCGCCGCCGCCGCCGCCAGCGCCGCCGCCGCCGAGGCGGAAGCCGCGCTCCGGCCCCTTCGAGACGAGGAGACCGCGTCCGCCGCTATCCTGCACCGGCTGGAGATCGAGAAAGACCGGCTGGACCGCGAACTGGAGGGCGCGTCCGCGGAACTCGCCCGGCTACAGGCGGAACTGGCTCGCATCGACACGGACGCCGCGCGCGAAGGCCAGATTGTCGAGGACGCCGGCCGGGCGTTGACGCGATTGGAGGGCGAGACCCGCCAGATCGAGGCCGAGATCGCCGCCGCGCCGGAGCGCGTGCCGGCGCTGGCCGCCGCGGCCGAGGCCGCCGGCGCGCTCCGCCGCGTGGCGGACGAAGAGGTCGAGCGCCTCGCCGTCGAGATCGCCGCCGCCCAGGCGAGCCGGCGCGGCGCCGAAACGCGGGTCGAGGAGGCGCGCTCGCGCCTCGCCCGCACCGTTCGCGCGCTCGAACAGACGAAAGCCGACCGCGCCGCCCTCGGCCCGGCCGACGATGGCCGCCGCGCTGAGGCGCAGGCGGGGCTCGCGGCCGCGGCCGCCGCGCTGGAATCCGCGCGGACGGCGCTGGAGACGGCGGAGACCGAACGCGCGGCGGCGCAGACGGCCGAGTCGGCGGCCAGGGCGGCGGCGCGCAAGGCGGCCGACCAGCTCGCGGTGCTGAAGTCCGAGGCCCAGGGCCTGACCGCGCTGACGGCGCGGGGCGACACCGGTCCGTTCAAGCCGGCGCTCGACGCGGTGACGCCGGAGGCGGGGCTGGAAGCCGCGCTGGCCGCCGCCCTGGGCGACGATCTCTCGGCCGCCTTGGATCCCAAGGCGCCGGCGCGCTGGACCGGCGCGAGTGTCCCGGCGCCAATCTGGCCGGCCGGCGCGACGCCATTGGCCGATCGGATCAAGGCGCCGCCGGAGCTGTCGGCGCGGCTCGCCTACGTCGCCCTGGTCGACGCCGGCGACGGCGCGCGGCTGATGGCCCAGCTTTCGCCCGGGCAGCGGCTGGTGTCGAAGGCGGGCGATCTCTGGCGCTGGGACGGGTTCGCCGCCAAGGCCGGCGCGCCCAAGCCCGCCGAGGCGCGGCTAAAGCAGCGCGCGCGGCTGGCCGAGGTAAACGCCGAGATCGCCCAGCTCGCCCCCGTCGCCGAGGCGGCCCGGGCCGAAGCCGAGGCGGCGGCCAAGCGCATCAATCGGTCGGACGAGGCGGTGCGGGCGGCGAGGGCTCTGCCGCGTCAGGCCGAGATGGCCTCCCAGGTCGCCCGCGAACGGTTGGAGACCCTGGTCCGCGACGGCGCGCGTCGCGATGCGCGCGCCCAGTCGCTCGACGAGACCGTCGCCCGTTTCGAGGCCGAACGCGCCGATCTGGCGAGCCAACTGGAGACGGCGGAGGCGGCGCTGGCGGCGTTCGCGCCGGACGAAGGCGGCGCCGAGGCGCTGTCGGCGGCGCGCGTGACCGCGACGACGGCGCGCGCCGAGGAAGCGAGCGCTCGGGCGGCGTTGGACGTCGAACGGCGGGAGCGCGACGGCCGCGCCCGCCGTCTGGAAGCCCTCGTCGCCGACCGCGATGGCTGGATGCGCCGCACCGAGGCCGCCAGCCGGCGCCAGGACCAGCTCGCGCGGGACCGAGAGAAGGCTGACGCCGCCATCGTGACCGCCCGCGAGGCGCCGCTTCGGGTCGAGGCGCGCCGGCAGACACTGCTGGACGAACTGGGCGTGGCCCAGGCGCGCAAGGCCCGCTCGGCCGACGCCCTCGATCTGGCCGAAGCGACGCGCGGCGACGCCGACCGCGCCTGGCGGCAGGCCGAGAGCGCCGCCGGCGAGGCGCGCGAACGCCGCGCCACCAGCGCCGCCCGCCTCGACTCCGCGCGCGAACGCTTCAGCGAAACCGCCGGCGCGATCCGGGAGCAGACCGGGCTAGAGCCCGACGCGCTGGGCAAACGGCTCGCCGAGGACGCCGTCGCCGTGCCGCGCGACGCCGCCGGCGTCGAGACGCACCTGGCGGCGCTGGAGCGCGAGCGCGAGGCGATGGGGCCGGTCAACCTGCGCGCCGAGGAGGACGCCCACGAGCTCTCCGATCGCCTGCAGACGCTGAAGTCGGAGCGGGCCGACCTCGCGTCGGCGCTCGTCAAGCTGCGTCAGGCGATCGCCGAACTGAACGCCGAGGGCCGCGAGCGGCTGACGGCGGCGTTCACGATCATCGACGGCCACTTCCGTTCGCTGTTCACCACCCTGTTCCAGGGTGGCGAGGCGGAGCTGCGGCTGGTGGAGTCCGACGATCCGCTGGAAGCGGGCCTGGAGATCTACGCCTGCCCGCCCGGCAAGCGGCTGGCGATGATGAGCCTGCTCAGCGGCGGCGAACAGGCGCTGACCGCCGCCTCGCTGATCTTCGCCGTCTTCCTCGCCAATCCGGCCCCGATCTGCGTGATGGATGAGGTGGATGCGCCGCTGGACGACGCCAATGTCGAGCGCTTCTGCAATCTCCTGGACGAGATGCGCCGCCGCGCGCCGACGCGCTTCATCACCATCACCCACAATCCCCTGACCATGTCGCGGATGGATCGCCTCTACGGAGTCACCATGCACGAGCGCGGCGTCTCCCAACTGGTCAGCGTGGACCTGCGGCAGGCCGAAGCGCTGGCGGCGCAGTAGGACGCCCGGACCCCGGGCATTTTGCCGCGTTTAGAAAAAATCGAGACCGGCAGCCTTGCCTTCTCTAGGTTATCGCTGTTATCTAAGCAGTGTTAGGTTGTGTTGCCGGGTCGGCGTGGGGATACGCCGACAACGATCCCCGGTGCGCGGGCTGACGCCGTAAAGAAGCGCTTACGATCCAAGCTTCTTCCATCGCAAACCTCTCTGGAGGGCTTTCTTCATGAAGCTCGCATTCGCGGCGGCCTGCCTGGTCGCCACCCTCTCGCTCGCCACCAACGCCCTGGCCGACGGCCAGACCACCGCAACCCTGCAGCAACCGGTCGCCAAGAAGACCCAGTTCATCGCGAACGGGGCCATCTGGGACTGCGCCGACACCACCTGCGTCGCCGACAACACCCCCGACCAGACGTTCGGCGTGGGCGAGTGCCACGCCGTCGCCAAGCATGCGGGCGTCGCCATCGCCGAGTTCAAGACCAGCGCCAAGTCGCTGCAATCCGCTTCGCTCGACCAGTGCAACGCCGGCGTCGCGCCCAAGGCCATGACCGCGTCGCGCTGACGTAACCATCAGGCTGTTTGTTCCTGCGCCTGCTACGGGCGGTTCCTCCGGGGACCGCCCGCTTTCTTTTGCGGGTTCGCCGCAGACCGCCGGGCTTGGTTGCGAGGGCGAAAATCGCATGCTATCAGGCGCGCGGCTTCGGGCGAGGGGGTCCTCGGACGGCCCCGTCGCCCATGTGCTTTTTCAAGCGCTTTCAAGCCCTTAGGTCGGATTCAGGCGACCCCTGGATCCGGTGCTGTCAGGTGACGGACGGACTTAAATCAGTGGCGGACGATTCCAAGCAGGCGGACGTGGGCGCCCGATACGCTCAGGCCCTCTTCGAGCTGGCCAAGGGCCAGGGCGACGTCGTGGCCGTCGAGGCCGACCTGAAGTCGTTGAAGGCCATGCGCGCCGATAGCGCCGACCTGCGCACCCTGATCGCCTCGCCGACCTTTGACTCCGAGCAGAAGGGCAAGGGCCTGGCCGCCATCGCGGACGCCGCGCAGTTCGCGCCCACCACCCGCAAATTCCTGGGCTTCATCGCGGCCAATCGCCGCGTCAGCGCCCTGCCGGCCATGATCGCCGCCTTCGAGCGCCTCGCCGCCGAAGACCGCGGCGCCGTGTCGGCCGAAGTGACCACCGCCATGCCCTTGAGCGACGCCCAGTCGAAGGCGCTCGCCGCCGCGCTGCGCACGGCGCTCGGCAAGGACCCCGAGATCGAGACCCGCGTGGACGCCGCCATCCTAGGCGGCATCAAGGTCCGTGTGGGCTCGCGCCTTTATGACGCCTCGCTGAAATCGAGGCTCGATTCGCTGAAATTCGCCCTGAAGAGAGCGTAAGACAAACTCCATGGACATTCGCGCCGCCGAGATCTCGGCCATCCTCAAATCGCAAATCGCCAACTTCGGCGAGGAGTCGGACGTATCCGACGTCGGCCAGGTGCTGTCGGTCGGCGACGGCATCGCCCGGGTCTTCGGCCTCGACAAGGTCCAGTCCGGCGAGATGGTCGAGTTCCCGTCGGCCGGGGTGAAGGGCATGGCGCTCAACCTCGAGCGCGACAACGTCGGCGTCGTGATCTTCGGCGAGGACCAGGCGATCGCCGAGGGCGACGAGGTCCGCCGTCTCAGCGAGATCGTGGACGTGCCGGTTGGCCGGGGCCTGCTGGGCCGCGTGGTCGACCCGCTCGGCAATCCGATCGACGGCAAGGGCGCGCTCACCGACATCGCCGAGCGCCGCCGCGTCGACGTGAAGGCCCCCGGCATCATCCCGCGCAAGTCGGTGCACGAGCCAGTGCAGACCGGCCTGAAGATCGTCGACAGCCTGGTGCCGATCGGCCGTGGCCAGCGCGAGCTGATCATCGGCGACCGGCAGACCGGCAAGACCGCGCTCGCGATCGACACCATACTGAACCAGCGCCCGGTGAACGCCTCGGGCGACGAGAAGGCCAAGCTCTACTGCATCTATGTCGCCATCGGGCAGAAGCGCTCGACCGTGGCGCGGGTGGTCAAGACGCTCGAGGAGCGCGGCGCGCTCGACTACACCATCGTGGTGGCGGCGACGGCCTCCGACCCGGCCCCGTTGCAGTTCCTGGCGCCCTTCTCGGGCTGCGCCATGGGCGAGTGGTTCCGCGACAACGGCATGCACGCCGTCATCATCTACGACGACCTTTCCAAGCAGGCGGTCGCCTATCGGCAGATGTCGCTGCTGCTGCGCCGCCCGCCGGGCCGCGAAGCCTATCCGGGCGACGTCTTCTACCTGCACTCGCGCCTGCTGGAGCGGGCGGCGAAGATGAACGACGAGTTCGGCTCCGGTTCGCTGACCGCCCTGCCGGTGATTGAAACCCAGGCCAACGACGTGGCGGCCTACATCCCCTCCAACGTGATCTCGATCACCGATGGCCAGATATTCCTGGAGACCGACCTCTTCTACCAGGGAATCCGGCCGGCCATGAATGTCGGCATCTCGGTGAGCCGGGTGGGATCGTCGGCGCAGATTCGCGCCATGCGCGCCGCCACCGGCTCGCTGAAGAGCGACTTGGCGCAATACCGGGAGATGGCGGCCTTCGCCAAGTTCGGCTCCGACCTCGATCAGGCGACCCAGCGGCTGCTGGCGCGCGGGGCGAGGCTGACCGAACTCCTGAAGCAACCGCAGTACGCCCCGCTGCAGGCCGAAGAGCAGGTCTGCGTGATCTATGCCGGCACGCGCGGCTATCTGGACGCGGTGCCGGTGGCGGACGTCGGCCGCTTCGAGGCCGAGCTGCTGAGCCGCCTGCACGGCCACCACGCCGATCTGCTGGAGGCGATCCGCACCCAGAAGACGCTGACCCCCGAGCTGGAAGCCGATCTCAAGGCCGCGCTCGACACCTTCGCCGCTTCCTTCGCTTAAGGACTCCGACGGCCGTGCCCAGCCTGAAGGAGATGCGAAGCCGGATCGGAAGCGTGAAAGCCACGCAGAAGATCACCAAGGCCATGCAGATGGTCGCCGCCGCCAAGCTGCGGCGCGCGCAGGACGCCGCGCAGAACGCCCGCCCCTACGCCGCGCGGATGGCCGCGGTGATCGCCAACCTCGCCGCCGGCGTCAGCGGACCGGGCGCGCCGAAGCTGCTGGTCGGCACCGGCTCGGACCACAAGGAGCTGGTGGTGGTGGCGACGGCCGATCGGGGTCTTTCCGGCGGCTTCAACTCCTCGATCGTGCGCGCCGCCCGCGAGCACATCGCCACCTCGATCGCCCAGGGCCGCGAGGTGACGATCTTGACCGTGGGCCGCAAGGCGCGCGACCAACTGCGCCGGCTCTATGGCCAGCGCTACGTGGCCAACCTCGAGGCTGGCAACAATCCCACGCTCGAACGGGCGCAGGAAGTGGCGACGCTGATCGCCGACCGCTTCGAGGCGGGGCAGGCCGACATCGTCACCCTCTACTTCAGCCAGTTCCGCTCGGTGGTGAGCCAATCCCCGACCTTGCGGCAGCTGATCCCGGCCCAGGTTTCGGGCGCCTCGACCATCGACCTGAAGGGCGCGTGCTATGAGTACGAGCCCGACGAGGAGACCATCCTCGCCGAGCTGCTGCCGCGCAACCTGACCATCCAGCTGTTCAGCGCGATGCTGGAGAACCAGGCCGGCTTTTTCGCCGCCCAGATGTCCGCCATGGACAACGCCACCCGCAATGCCGGCGAGATGATCGCCCGCCTCACCCTGCAGTACAGCCGAGCCCGCCAGGCGCAGATCACCAAGGAGCTGATCGAGATCATCTCCGGCGCCGAGGCGCTCTAAAGAAAGACGAGCAAGACAAATGGCCGACACAGCCGAAGCCCCCAGCATCCTCTCCGCCGCCGTCGCCAAGGGGCGCATCGTTCAGGTCATCGGCGCCGTCATCGACGTCGAATTCGATGGCCACCTGCCGCCGATCCTCTCGGCGCTGGAGACCGTGAACGTCGACCAGAAGACCGGCGAGCCGTTCCGTCTGGTGCTCGAAGTGGCCCAGCACCTGGGCGAGAACGCCGTGCGCACCATCGCCATGGACACCTCCGAGGGCCTGACCCGCGGCCAGGAGGTGATCGACACCGGCGGCCCGATCACCGTGCCGGTCGGCCCGGCGACGCTCGGCCGGATCATGAACGTCATCGGCGAACCGGTGGACGAAGCCGGTCCGATCCTGACCGAGCGCCGCGCCCCGATCCACCGCTCGGCCCCCACGTTCGAAGAGCAGACGACCTCGGCCGAGATCCTGGTCACCGGCATCAAGGTGATCGACCTGCTCTGCCCCTACACCAAGGGCGGCAAGATCGGCCTGTTCGGCGGCGCCGGCGTCGGCAAGACCGTGACCATGCAGGAGCTGATCAACAACATCGCCAAGGCCTACGGCGGCTACTCGGTTCTGGCCGGCGTCGGCGAGCGCACCCGCGAGGGCAACGACCTCTATCACGAGATGATCGAGACCAAGGTCAACGTCGATCCGAAGGAAAACAACGGCTCGGCCGAAGGCTCACGCTGCACCCTGGTCTACGGCCAGATGAACGAGCCGCCGGGGGCCCGCGCCCGCGTCGCCCTGACCGGCCTCGCCCAGGCCGAGTACTTCCGCGATGTCGAGGGCAAGGATGTGCTGCTCTTCATCGACAACATCTTCCGCTTCACCCAGGCCGGCTCCGAGATGTCGGCGCTGCTGGGCCGTATCCCCTCGGCGGTGGGCTATCAGCCGACCCTGGCCACCGACATGGGCCAGCTGCAGGAGCGGATCACCTCGACCAACAAGGGCTCGATCACCTCGGTGCAGGCGATCTTCGTGCCCGCCGACGATTTCACCGACCCGGCGCCCGCCACCGCCATGGCCCACTTGGACGCCACCACGGTGCTGAGCCGCGACATTGCCGCCCTCGGCATCTTCCCGGCCGTGGACCCGCTGGACTCGACCTCGCGGATCCTCGATCCGCTGGTGATCGGCGAGGAGCACTACACCACCGCCCGCCGGGTCCAGGAGATCCTGCAGCAGTACAAGGCGCTGAAGGATATCATCGCCATCCTCGGCATGGACGAGCTGTCGGAAGACGACAAGCTGGCGGTGGCCCGCGCCCGCAAGATCAGCCAGTTCCTCTCCCAGCCGCTGCACGTCGCCGTGGCGTTCAACAACATGCCCGGCGTGTTCGTCTCGCTGGAAGACACCATCCGGTCGTTCAAGGCCATCTGCAACGGCGAGTACGACCACCTGCCGGAGACGGCGTTCCGGCTGGTCGGCAGCATCGACGAGGCGGTGGCAAAGGCCGAGAAGATGGCGCAGGAAGCCTGAGGATGGCGGCCAAGCTGCATTTCTCCCTGGTCTCGCCCGAGCGCGAGCTGTTTTCCGGCGACGTCGACCAGGTCGATGCGCCGGGCTCCGAGGGTGACTTTGGCGTGCTGGCCGGCCACGCGCCGTTCATGACCACGCTGAAGGAAGGCCGGGTGAAGGCCTATGACGGCGATGTGACCCTGACGTTCGATGTGCGCGGCGGATTCGCCGATGTCACTGCCGAAGGTCTCACCATTCTCGCCGAGTACGCCCAACCGGTCATTTAGTCGCTTGGACCGAGCGCCAAAGGCTGGTTAGAGAGAATTCCGCAGGATCAACAGAGACAGCCAGGAAGACCGAGAGCCATGCGACTCGCGCTTGTCAGCCTGATGGCCTTGGCCGCCAGCGCCAACGCCTTCGCCCAGACGGCCTCCGCGCCGCCGCCGGCCACCGGCGCGCCGGCTCCAGCGGCAGCGCCCGCCGCGCCCCCGGCGCCAGACGGCGCGACAACCGCGCCGCCGGCCACAACGACCGCGCCGGCTGCGAGCGATACGCCGGCCGCCCCGCCGGCGCCGCCGCCGCCGCCCGCGCCACCGACCGATCCGGCCGCCATCGCGGTGCTCGATGTGCTGCAGAAGGTCTGCATCCCCGCCGCCAACGGCGGTGACCTCGCGCAGCTGGCGAAGACGGAAAGCATGCGCAAGACCAACGACGGCGGCTGGAGCCTGAAGCAGAAGGACTACACGCTGACGATCCAGAACCCTGGCTCGAATCCGAGCCAGTGCCACGTCGTCGTGACCCATCCGGCCGATCTGGAGTCGCCTGGCCGCCCGATCATCGTCGCGCTCAACGACTGGGCCGGCGTGACCCACGGCTGGAGCCTCTACCGCAACGACAAGAACGTGCAGGAGGGCGTGCAATTCACCACCCGCTCCTGGCAGCTCGATTGGAACGGCACCGAGCAGAGCCTGGTGTTCACCACCAAGCGCAAGCCCGACGGCAGCCCGCTGCACCAGAACACCGACGAGTCGGAACTGATCTACGGTGTGATGAAGACCGGCTGAGCCGGGCCTCCAGGCGATCGGGCTTTCGCCTACTCCGCCGCCGCCAGCGTCTCTTCGGCGCTGTCGATCCATTCCAGGCAGATCTCGGCCACGCGCTCCCAGCCGGGCTCGCCGGGGAGCCAGTGGCTCATCTCGGGCAGGATCTCCAACTGGGCGCCGACGCGCTTGGCGGTTTCGCGCACGGTGGCGGCCGGATGGATCACGTCGCGACCGCCGGCGAGGGCCAGGATCGGCGCAGCGATGCTCTCGGCGCGGACCAAGGTGGTCATGAAGGGATCGAGCCACCAGTTCAGCGTCTCGAACATCGCCAGACCGCTCTCGCGGCGCATGCGGGCGAAGGCGGCGTGGCGTTCGGCCTCCGGCAGCCGGTCGACGCCGTAGCCGGCGAAGCTGGCATAGTCGGGCTCGATGGCCTGGGCCCAGTAAGGACCGAGCGCATAGAGGCTAACCGCCGAGACAGCTTCCTCCATGGTCGAACCCCCGACGCCCCAGGGCGCCGAAGGCGCCAGCAGAACGACGCCTGCCGTGGGGACCTGGGCGGCGGCCATCAGGGCGACCAGGCCGCCCATCGAATGACCGACCAGCACCGGTGGTGCGCCCAGCGCCCGCGCCTCCGCGGCCACCGCCTTGGCGTAGACGCTCATCGAGAGCCCTGAGGCCGCGTCCCGGGGCTCGCCCGCGCCATGGCCGGGCAGGTCGGGCGCCGAGACAGGGTGACCGGCGGCCGCGAACGCCCCGGCGAGGCGCTCGAACACCCAGCCGCCGCAGAAGGCGCCGTGGACCATGAGGATAGGCGCTGGTTTCATCTCGTTCCTTGGCGGGCGTCAGTGACGCCACCTTTCGCCGCCAACCGCCGGCACGGCAAGGGCTTAGCGGCGCTCGTCTCGAACCTGTTCCACCAGCGGGGCGAAGACGTGGATCACCTGGCGATAGACGTCGCGCTTGAACTCGATCACCCCGGCCGCGGCATCGTCGAAGTCGGCCCAGCGCCAAGCGTCGAATTCGCTCTCGCCGTGGGCGTTCAGGTCGATCTCGGCGTCGTCGCCCTCGAAAGCGAAGGCGAACCAGATCTGCTTCTGCCCGCGCCAGCCCTTGCCGATCTTGGAGCCCTGGTGCTCGGGCGGGAATTCGTAACCGATCCAGTCGCGCGTGCGGCCCAGGAGGCGCACCGAGCTGACGCCGGTCTCCTCGCGCAGCTCGCGCAGCGCCGCGTCGAAATCGCCCTCGCCGGCGTCGATGCCGCCTTGCGGGAACTGCCAGTTCAGCGGCGGCGGGGACTTGGCGCGGCGCCCGAGCCAGACCTTTCCGGTCGGCGCGACGAGCACAATGCCGACATTGGGCCGCAACAGGGTCAGGTCCATCGGCTTCATCTGGGACCTTTTCGCCCCGAAGGCCAGACGGTCCATGGAGTCCCCTCCGTCAGCGCCGCGTGGTCAGCGCCGAGGCGGGGACGAGGTCGATGCCCCGCGAAGAAAGGCCCTGTGTCCAGCGCGCCGCCTCTTCGAGCGTGATCGGATAGGCGAAGCCGGAGCCGAGCGCATGGCCGGCGCGTGTCGCCTGGGTTTCCAGCGCGGTGAGCTGGGCCTCGATGGCTGGTCCGTCGAGCTGGTCGTCGACAATCCGGTCGGCCGAGGCGCGCGGCAGGCCGCCGCCGACCTGCGACGCCGATCCGTCGTCGATGAACGCCAGGCCGCGCTGGCGCAGATCGCCTTCGAAGATGTTCATGGCGGTGGGCGAGGCGACGAACTTTGAGCCGAGGTAGTTGGTGACGCCATAGTAGCCGGTGGCGCGCGACAGCAGCCATTCCAGGCGCCGCGTGGTCTCCTGCGGCTGGCCGTCGGCCATCAGGGTGTAGGGGCCGGGATCGTTGGCCGGGAAGTCCTTGGGCTCCATCGGCGCCTCAAGCAGCACTTCGTGGCCGGCGGCGCGCGCCTGATCGACCCAGCTCTGCAGATCGTCGGCGTAGGGGACGAACGACAGGGTGACGTCGGCCGGCAGGCCCTGGATGGCTTCGCGCGTGGTCTTGGCGTTGAGGCCGAGGCCGCCGATGATCAGGGCGACGCGCGGCTTGCCGCTGGCGGCGGTGGCGCGCGCATAGGCCTGGGCCGGCGTGCGGCCGTCCCCGCCGATAATCGGCAGGTAGCCGTTCGCGCCCTGGATGAAAAGGCCGGCGAACGGGGCGGGAAGCAGCCCCGGACCCGCGGCCTGCGGGCTATCCATGTGGGAATCGTCCGACATGGTGATGATCGCCGCGCCGCCCGGGGTCTCGGGTTCGGCGTCCGTCGGCGCCGTCGTGGAGAGGGCGACGGTGGTCGCGGCGAACGGGGCGTCGCCGGCTGATTCGGTGGGCAGCGCTTCGCGCCAGCCGGGCGGCGCGCTGGTGTCGGCGATGTGGGCCAGCGACAGGCGAACCACTGGGGCGCCGGCTTTCGGGTTACCGGTCAGCGACACCAGCACCACGGCGCAGGCGATGAAAAAGCCCGCGGCGGTCGTCGCCCCGATCACCGGATTGGCGAACGGACCCAGCGCCGAACTCGCGGCGGACTGGGCGTCCGTCGGCGGCGCGGGCGGGCGGGGCTTCGCGAATGTGGCTCGGGCGCTCATCACAACGCCCACAGCCTCGCTTCAGTTGGTTAATGAAGCAAAAAGGCGCGGCGCGACAGTTTGACGAACTGGCCGGTGCGCCCCGCCGGGGCGGCTACGGCTTCGCCGGCGCTGAAGGTGCGCCCGGCGTTCCGGCCCGACCGGCGATCTGGGCCAGGGTCGCGGCCGGCTTGGCGAGCTTGGGCGTCGCGTCCACCGAGCCGTACTTCAGCACGTCGACGGCGCGGGTGAGTTGGAAGTCGCCCTTCTTCTCGTCGAAGTCGGCCGGCGGCGCTTCGGCGGGGACGTGGGCGCCGCGGCGCACCTTGCCCTCGTCGGCGTCGAGCGCATTGCGGAAGCTGGCCTCGGTGAACTGGAACGCCTCGTCCGCGATCTGCTGCGCCTCTTCGCGGGTCGCGGCCACCTCGAGGTCAGGCTCGATGCCGGTCTTCTGGATCGAGCGGCCGGAGGGCGTGTAGTAGCGCGCCGTGGTGAGCTTCACAGCGCCGTCCATGCCGCCGCGCAGCGGGATCACCGTCTGCACCGAGCCCTTGCCGAAGCTGGTGACGCCGACGATCGCCGCGCGGTGACGGTCCTGCAGGGCGCCGGAGACGATCTCGGACGCGGACGCGGTGCCGGAATTGATCAGCACCACCATCGGCAGGCCGTTCAGCACGTCGTGGTTCTTGGCGTCGTAGCGTTCGATGTCCTGCGGGTCGCGGCCGCGCTGGGAGACGACTTCGCCGCCGTTGAGGAACAGGCTGGCGACGCCAACGGCCTGGTCGAGCAGACCGCCCGGATTGTTGCGCAGATCGAGGATCAGACCCTTCATGTTCGGGTCCTTGGCCTTCAGGGCGTTGATCGCCGCCAACGTCTCGTCGGTGGCCTTCTCATTGAAGCCCGAAAGCCGCAGGTAGCCGTAGTCGCCTTCCATGTGCGACTCGACCGACTTCGGCTGGATGATCTCGCGCACCAGCTTGACGTCAAACGGCTGCGACTTCTCGCGGCCGATGGTGAGCGTGACCGTTTCGCCCGGCTTGCCGCGCATCTGCTTGACCGCGTCGGAGACGCTGAGGCCGAGGATGTTCTGGCCGTTGACGGCAAGGATGTAGTCGCCGGGCTTGATGCCACCCTTGGCGGCCGGCGTGCCGTCGATGGGCGAGATCACCTTGACCGCGCCGTCCTCGCTCTGGATCTCGAGGCCGAGGCCGCCATACTCGCCGCGGGTCTGGTCCTGCAGGTCGGCGTAGGCGTCGGGCGGCAGATAGTCAGAGTGCGGATCGAGCGAGGTGAGCATCCCCTCCATCGCCGACTGGATCAGCTTCTTGTCGTCGACCGGCGTGACGTACTGCTGATTGACCTCGGTCAGGACGTCGCCGAAAACCTCCAGCATGTGGTAGTTTTCGGCCTTGGGGTCCGCCGTGGCGCGGGCGGTCTGGCCGATGTAGGCCATGGCGCCGGCGCCCAGCACGAAGGCGGACGCGGCGATCAGCAGGGACTTGCGCATTGGGCCTCAATCCACTCCTTGGCGACGGAGCCTAAGGCTCGCCGCGTTAACGTTCGCACCCCGCTCGCCGCCCATCAAACGGGCCGGATCGATCGGACCCCCCGGCATCCGAATCTCCAGATAGAGCTCCGGCGGGGATTGTCCATCGCTCGGCATCACGCCGACCGGAGCGCCGGCCGCGACCGATTGACCGACCACGACCGTCACCTTGCCCAATCCAGAGAGCACAATGTGGCATCCCCCGCCGGCGCGCAAGATGACCACTTCGCCCCAGCCGTTCAAAGGGCCGGCATAGGCGACCAAGGCGGCGGCCGGGCTGCGCACTGGCGCGCCGGCGCCCGGCCGATAGGCGACGCCCTGTGCGGCGAGGCCGTTGTCGAGTCGGCCGCCGTAGCGGATGGCGATGTGGCCGTCGGCGGGCGACAGAATCTCACGCGGCGCGGGCAGGGCATCCTCGCCCCCGGTGGCGGCGCGGGCCGCGGGCGGCGCCATCAGGGCCGCGTCCGAGGCGACGGCTTCGAGCCGGCCGCGGCTGTCCTCGATCTGACTCTCGGCGGTGAAGAGTTCGCCGCTCGCCTGGGCGACCCGGCGGCGGACCTGGCTCAACGCCTGGGCTTCGGCGGTAAGGACGCGGGCTCGCGCTTCCAGCTCCGGCGCGATCGCCTTGGCGAGGATCATGGCGCGGACCGCGTCCTTGGCGTCAGAGGGACTGACCAGCAGCGGCGGCGGCGGATCGCGGCTGAATAGCTCCAGCGCGCCCAGCAGGCGAGCCAGGGCGTTGCGATCGGCGCCCATGCGGGCTTCGAGCGCATCTTCCTGAGCGGCGAGGCGCTGCAGCGTACGGCGGCGGTCTTCCAGGCTCTGGCCGTGGGCCGGCAGGGCGACGAACAGGCAGGCGGCTAGGATCAGCGTGCGGCGCACCGCGCCTGGATACAGCCGCCCGGCCGCCCCGCTCAATCTTTCCCGCTCAATCGCGATGATAGGGCGCGCCGCCGAGGATGGTCGCGGCGCGGTAGACCTGCTCGGCCAGCATCACCCGCGCCAGGGCGTGCGGCCAGGTCTGGGCGCCGAATGAGATCGTCTCGGCGGCGGCGGCGCGCACCGCGGCGTCCAGCCCATCGGCGCCGCCGATGACCAGGGCGAGGTGGCGGGCGCCGTCGTCGCGGAGGGCCGCTATGCGGGCGGCGAACTCACGCGAGGGCAGGCTGCGGCCGCGCTCGTCGCAGGCGATCAGCCGCGCTTCGCCGGCGCGGGCGAGGATCGCCTCCGCTTCCGCGACCATGCCGGACTTGCGCGGCTCGACCTCCACGATCTCGACGGGTGTGATGCCGAGGGCGCGGCCGGCGGCTCCGGCGCGGTCGGCGTAGGCGCGGGCCAGGGCGGCTTCCGGCGTGGCGCCGAGGCGCCCGACGCAGATCAGGGAAATGCGCAAGCGCAGCCTTGGGAGGCTAGTTCACCGTGCGGTGCGGCGCGTCGACCGCCCAGATCTTCTCGATGTTGTAGAAGGCGCGAACTTCCGGGCGGAACAGGTGGACGATCACGTCGCCGGCGTCGATCAGCACCCAGTCGCAGTGCGGCAGTCCCTCGACGCGAGCGCGGCCGTAGCCGTTCTCTTTCAGCATGCGCAGCAGGTGATCGGCCATGGCGCCGACGTGACGGTGCGAGCGCCCGGAGGCGACGACCATGCCGTCGGCGACCGAACTCTTGTCCTTCAGGTCGATGAAGACGACGTCCTGGGCCTTCTCATCGTCAAGGCGGCTGAGGATGAGGTGTTCGAGGCTCTTAACGCCCTGGTGGTCGTCGGAAGCTTCGCCCGGAGGCGCGGCCTCTGGGCTGGATTCTGGCGCGCTGAGCGCGG
>Ga0302314_10004827_pt1 | contig 24728 bp, 19 predicted proteins | sample III_Palsa_N2_3_FD_200533 | JGI IMG/M metagenome (GOLD analysis project Ga0302314, IMG submission 200533) | Peat permafrost microbial communities from Stordalen Mire near Abisko, Sweden - III_Palsa_N2_3 | ecosystem: Environmental > Terrestrial > Soil > Palsa > Peat permafrost | place: Sweden... | reverse complement strand
AAGAAGCTGGTGCGCTTCGAGTGCAGCTCGGACGTCGACAGGTTGGCCAGCGTGGCCTGCAGCCGGCGATTGGCCAGGCGATTGGCGTGCGCCTGGATGCTGAGCACCTGCGCGAGGCTCAACGGTCGCGGGTCGGATTCATCAAGGATGTCGGACATGGCGGACTCTCCAGATTCGTTGTTGTCGGCGTCGCCCCGATCGGAGGCAAACGGCGCGCGCACCGCGCGCCTCGATTGCGGGGGTCAATCGACCGGTAGCGCAGTCTCGTACTTCACCTCGCGCAGCACGACGCTGCTACGCACGTTGGCGACGCCGGCTGTCTTGAACACCTTGTCCTGCAAGAAGCGATCGTAGGCCTTCATGTCGGGCGCGACGACCTTGATCAGATAGTCCCCTTCGCCGGTCGTGCTGTGGCACTCCATGATTTCGGGGCTGGACCTGGCCATCGCCTCGAACTGCTCGACCGCGCCCTCGCTGTGGCGCACCAGCGTCACGTGCGCGAGCACGCAGATCGACAGGCCCAGCTTCTCGCGGTCCAGCAGCGCCACGTAGCCGCGGATCACGCCGCTGGCCTCGAGCTCCTTCACGCGGCGCCAGACGGGCGTGGCCGACAGCCCGACGTTGTCGGCGAGCTGCTGCGCGCTCTGGCGGCCGTCGCGCTGCAAGGCGGCGGCAATGCGGCGGGCGACGCGATCGATGGCGGGGGGAAGCGTCATGGCGGACACACGGGGAAGGTGACCCTCCCATTCTGATCCCGTTCGGTTCGTTTTCACTCCAAATCAACCCCCAGAGAGACATTCATTCCAATAATCGTCATTTCAAGAAATGCCCATCTCGATATTCAGGCAATCAGCGCCGAATGCGCAAGATCGCTGCGCCGGCCCGGGAATAGCATCGTCGTTTCCAGCCTCCCGCGCCCCGCGGAACGCCACTCAGCGCAAGCCAGAGCCATGACCCTGCCCTCCTCCGACATCACCACCACGCCTGATCCAGATGATTCGGACGCCGCCTCGCTGCGCCAGTACGCGCTGACCGACAACCTGGCCGCGGAGTCGGGCGCCGTGTTCCTCACCGGCACGCAGGCGCTCGTGCGCCTGCTGTTGATGCAACGCCGCCGCGACCAGGCCGCCGGCCTGAACACCGCGGCCTTCGTCTCCGGCTACCGCGGCAGCCCGCTGGGCATGGTCGACCAGCAGTTGTGGAAGGCTGCGAAGTTCCTCAAGGAAGCGCAGGTCGAGTTCCTGCCGGCCATCAACGAAGACCTGGCCGCGACGGCCTGCCTGGGCACGCAGCGCGTCGCGCTGGACCCGAAGCGCACCGTCGAAGGCGTGACGGCCATGTGGTACGGCAAGGGCCCCGGCGTCGATCGCTCGGGCGATGCGTTGAAGCACGGCAACGTCTACGGCTCCAGCCCGCAGGGCGGCGTGCTGGTGGTGGCGGGCGACGACCACGGTTGCGTGTCGTCGTCGATGCCGCACCAGAGCGACCTGGCGATGCAGGCGTGGAGCATGCCGGTGCTGCATCCGGCCAACGTCGCGGAGTACCTCGAGTTCGGCCTGTATGGCTGGGCGCTGTCGCGCTTCTCGGGTGCGTGGATAGGCTTCAAGGCGATCTCCGAAGTGGTGGAGTCCGGCATGACGGTCGATCTCGACGCGGTGCCGCTGGACTTCACGCAGCCCGTGGACTTCACGCCCACGCAGGATCTGCACGTGCGCTCGGTGGACCTGCCGTCGCTGGTGCTGGAATCGCGACTGGCCGAGAAGCTCGCCGCGGTGCGCGCGTTCTCCAAGGTGAACTCGGTCGACAAGCACATCGTCGCCAGCCCCAGCGCGACGCTCGGGATCGTCACCGTCGGCAAGGCACATTTCGATTTCCTGGAAGTGCTGCGCCGACTCGAACTCGACCCGAACGCGCTGGCCGCGGCCGGCGTGCGCATCTACAAGGTGGGCCTCGTGTTCCCGCTCGAGCCCACGCGCATGGCGGAATTCGCGCAAGGACTCGAAGAGATCCTGGTGATCGAGGAAAAGGCGCCGGTCGTCGAGCGCCAGCTGAAGGACCAGCTGTACGGCCTGCCCGATTCGCAGCGCCCGCGCGTCGCCGGCAAGACCACGCCGCAAGGCGAGCCGCTGCTGTCGTCGCTGGGCGAGCTGCGCCCATCGCGCATCATGGAAGTGGTGGCCGAGTGGCTCGCGCACCTGAACCCCGCGCTCGACCGCCGCCACCTGGTCACCGACTTCACGATGCCCTGCCTGCTGCACAACGAGGCTGACGCAACAAAGCGCCAGCCGTACTTCTGCTCGGGCTGCCCGCACAACACGTCCACGAAGGTGCCCGAAGGCTCGCGCGCGCTGGCCGGCATCGGCTGCCATTTCATGGCCAGCTGGATGGAGCGCGAGACCAGCGGCCTGATCCAGATGGGCGCCGAAGGCGTCGACTGGGCGGCGCACTCGCGCTTCACCAAGGAGAAGCACGTCTTCCAGAACCTGGGCGACGGCACGTACTACCACTCGGGGTATCTGGCGATCCGCCAGGCGATCGCGGCCAAGGCGACGATCACCTACAAGATCCTCTACAACGACGCAGTCGCGATGACCGGCGGCCAGCCGGTGGACGGCCCGCTGTCTGTGCCCGAGATCGCGCGCCAGGTCGAGGCCGAAGGCGCGAAGCGCGTGGTGATCGTCAGCGACAACATCGCGCCGCATCGCGAGCACGCCAACCTGTTTCCGAACGGCACCACCTTCCATCCGCGCGAGGAGCTCGACGCCGTGCAGCGCGAGCTGCGCGAGATCGACGGCGTCACCATCCTGATCTACGACCAGACCTGCGCGGCGGAAAAGCGCCGGCGTCGCAAGAAGAAGGAATATCCGGATCCGCCGCAGCGCATCTTCATCAACGAGGCCGTGTGCGAAGGCTGCGGCGATTGCGGCCAGGCGTCGAACTGCCTCAGCGTGATTCCGGTGGAGACGGAGTGGGGCCGCAAGCGCCACATCGAGCAGAGCTCCTGCAACAAGGACTACTCCTGCATCAACGGCTTCTGTCCCAGCTTCGTCACGGTGACGGGCGCGACGCTGAAGAAGCGCGTCGGCTCCGGCTTCGACGCGAAGCGCCTGGCCGCCGAGATCGCGCGCATCGGCCGCCCCGCACCGTGGCACTGGACGGGCCCGTTCGACATGCTGGTGACCGGCGTCGGCGGCACCGGCGTCGTCACCGTCGGCGCGCTGATCACGATGGCCGCCCACCTCGAGGGCAAGCAGGCCTCGGTGCTGGACTTCATGGGCTTCGCGCAAAAGGGCGGCGCGGTGCTGTCGTTCGTGCGCGTCGCACCGACGGCCGACCAGCTCAACCAGGTGCGCATCGACACGCAACAGGCCGACGTGCTGCTCGCCTGCGACATGGTGGTCGGCGCCTCGGACGACGCGCTGGCCACGGTCAAGCCGGGCCGCACCGCGATCTTGGCCAACACCCACGAGATCGCCACCGCCGCCTTCGTGCGCAACCCCGACGCGACGATGCACGCGCCCGAGCTGATCGCCAAGCTGCGCCACGCGGCCGGCGACGACCGCGTGCAACTGGTCGACGCCCAGGCGCTGGCACAGGAGCTGATGGGCGACACGATGCCGTCCAACATCATCATGCTGGGCGCGTGCTGGCAGCGCGGCCTGGTGCCGGTGTCGTTCGGTGCGCTGATGCGCGCCATCGAGCTGAACAACGTGGCCGTCGAGAACAACAAGACCGCGTTCGCGATCGGCCGCCTGGCCGTGACCGATCCGTCGGCGTTCAAGCGCATCATGGGCGCCGACCAGCCGCCGGAGGATCCGTCCGCCCGGCTGTCGCTGTTCGGGCCCACCGGCCTGATCGAACGCCGCGTGGAATTCCTGACCGCGTACCAGGACGCCGCACTCGCCGCGCGCTTCCGCACGCTGGTCGAAGAGGTGCACGCCCGCGAACAGGCGCTCGGAAACGCGGCCGCGCCGCTGACCACCATCGTGGCGCAGCAGTTCTCGCGTCTGCTCGCGATCAAGGACGAGTATGAGGTGGCCCGCCTGTACACCGACGGCAGCTTCGCGCGCTCGCTCGCCGAGCAGTTCGACTCCGTCGGCAAGATGGAATTCCACATGGCGCCGCCGCTGCTGGCGCGCATGGGCCCGAACGGCCGCCCGAAGAAGATGCGCATCGGCCCGTGGCTGATGCCCACGCTGCGCGTGCTGACGAAGTTCAAGGGCCTGCGCGGCACCTGGTTCGATCCGTTCGGCCACACCGAGGAGCGCAAGCTGGAACGCCAGCTCGCCGACGACTATGAAGCGATGCTGCGCACCGAGATCCTGCCGCTGCTGAGCGCCGACAAGCACCTGCTGGCGCAACAGATCGCCCGCGTGCCGGAACGCATCCGCGGCTACGGCCACGTGAAGCTGGGCAACCTCGCCACGGGGCGCGCGCAGTGGCGCGTGCTGCTCGACCAGTGGCATGGCCGCGGTGGCGATTCGGCGACCAAGGCGGGGCCGGCGGAACGCGGGCGGGTGATTCCGATCAGCGTGGCGTGAGAGTCGGCTGACCCGCCAGGAGACGGAGTACCGAATCGAGGACGTGAACGACGGCGCGTCGTCTTGCGGGCGCACGGTTGCGTCTGCAGACTTCGGAGTTCATCTACTTCGCGTGAGCCTCGAATGAGATTGCATCCGATTGCGCCATCCCTGCGTCACGGCTTGCTGGCTGCGGCCCTGTTCATCACCTCGACCTTCGCCTGGGGCCTGCCTGCCAACCCTGTACGCATCCAGCTGTTCGGCGACTCCACGCAGTTCGGCTACGACGGCAAGACCGACAAGCAGACGCCCCACCCGCCCGCGGTCGTGCTGCAGTCGCTGATGGACGCCCGCTTCGGCGCAGGCGCCGTGATCGTCACCGAGCGCGCCGTGCCCGGGAGCGCCAGCACGCAGCTGCTGGCCGGCACCGATGGCCGCAACCGGCCGTGGCCGCAGGAGGTCGATGCCGACATCGTCGTCGTCAACCACGCGTTGAACGACGCCTACACGAACGTGCCGCTGCCGAAGTACGCGCAACAGCTGCGGCGCTTGCATCCCACCGTCTACGAGACACCCAACCCGAACACCGTTGGCTGGCCTTCGTCGAAATACGCGAAGGTCATGCGCGAAGTGGCAGCCGAGCAGCATGCCCCGGTGGCCGATGTCGAGGTGTGGATGCGAGCGCAGCCGCATTGGCAGCGCCATCTCACCGATGGGCTGCATCCGGACGACGCGACATACGGCGAGATCGTGCGGCAGGTGTTGATGCCGACGTTGGAACCGCTGGTGGTCGCGGCCCGGGCCAAACGCTGATCAGTCGTCGCTCCACTGGAACACGAACGACGCCCGCGCCCGCGACGCCTCGATCAGCCGCGCATTCGGCTCGTCGGTGCCCGCGACCCAGGCCGCGGCCTCGTCGGCGCTGCGGCCGAACTGCTCGTGGCGGCGCGTGAGTCGATGCAGGCGCACTTCGTCATCGACGTCGACGTACCAGACCTCGTCCAGCAGCCCCGCCACGTGCGCCCACGGGCCATCGTCCAGCAGCAGGTAGTTGCCTTCGGTGATGACCAACTGCGTGCGCGCGTGGATGGGAATCGCGTTGGCGATCGGCTCCTCGATCTCGCGTCGGAACTCGGGCGCGTAGACGACCTCGTCGTCGGCCTGCACCAGCAGGCGCCGCAGCAACGCGACGTAGCCGGCGCTGTCGAACGTGTCCGGCGCGCCCTTGCGATCACGTCGCCCCAGGCGCTCGAGTTCGACGTTCGCCAGGTGGAAGCCGTCCATCGGCACCACCTGCGCGACGTCGGCGAACTCGGCCAGCAACGCCGCCGCGAGCGTCGACTTGCCCGCGCCAGGCGCGCCGACCAGGCCCAGCAGCGTGCGGCCGTTGCGCTTGATCAGGTCGCGCACGCGGATGCGGGCGCTCGCGGGAAGGTCGGGCAGCAGGGATTCGTTCATCCCCGCATCATCCTCGATCTGGGGCTCACCACAAACGGATGCGATCCTCCGGCGCCTTCCACATCTTGTCGCCCGGCTTGGTGCCGAACGCGTCGTGGAAGGCATCGGCGTTGATCGTGGCGCCGTTGGCCCGGAACTCGCCGGGCGAATGCGGATCGATCGTCAGCAGTTGCAGCGCGCGCTCGTCACGCGTCTTCGAGCGCCACACCTGCGCGAAGCCGTAGATGAAGCGCTGCTCGCCGGTGAGGCCATCGATCACCGGCGACGGCTGGCCGCCCAGCGACAGCTTCCAGGCCTTGTAGGAGATCTGCAGTCCCGACAAGTCGGCGATGTTCTCGCCCAGCGTCAGCTTGCCGTTGAGATGCTGGCCCGGGATCGGTTCGTAGGCCGAGTACTGCGCCACCAGGCGGCTGGTGACGGCGTCGAAGGCCTTGCGGTCACCCTCTGTCCACCAGTTGCGCAGACGCCCGTCGCCATCCAGCTGGCTGCCCTGGTCGTCGAAGCCGTGGCTGATCTCGTGGCCGATCACCGCGCCGATCGCGCCGTAGTTGACGGCGTCGTCGGCGGCCACGTTGAAGAACGGCGGCTGCAGGATCGCGGCCGGGAACACGATCTCGTTCTTGTTGCCGTTGTAGTACGCGTTGACGGTCTGCGGCGTCATGCCCCACTCCGTGCGGTCCACCTTGCCGCCGACGCGCACGATCTGGCGCCGGTAGTCGAAGGCGGCGGCGCGATCGGCGTTGACTAGCGCCTCGCCCGGACGCACGACGAGCGCCGTGTAGTCGCGCCAGGTGTCGGGGTAGCCGATCTTCACGCCGTACTTGGACAGCTTCTCGTGCGCCTCCTTCTTGGTGGCCGGCGACATCCACGTGAGGCCGTCGATCGACGTCGAATACGCCTTCATCAGGTTGGCGACGAGCGCCTGCATGCGCGCGCGATACGCAGGCGGGAAGTACTGCGCCACGTACAGCTGGCCGGTGGCCTCGCCGAGCGCGCCGTTGACCTGCGCGACGCCCTGCTGCCAACGCGGCAACGGCTGCTTGACGCCGGCGATGGCGACGTCATGGTACTGGTAGCTGGCATCGCGGAAGGCCGCGGGCAGGACGTTGGCGACACTGTCGAGACGCCGGGCCTTGAGGTAAAGCTTCCACGATTCCAGCGGTTCCGACTTCACCAGACCGGCGAGCGCCGTCACGTACGTCGGCTGGCGCACGTTGACGATGCGGCCGGGCTGCAGCTGCGCCTGCGCTTCGAACACCGGCCAATCGAAGCCCGGCGCCAGCGCATCGAGCTCGGCCGGCGTCTTCGGGTTGTGTGCGCGCTTCGGATCGCGCATCTGGTCGCGTGGCCACTGTGCGGTGGCGATCTTCGTCTCCAGCGCGATCACTTGTGCGGCATGGGGTGCGGCGTTCGCGTCGCCCGTCAGCGTGAACAGCTTGGCCAGGTAGTCCGAATACGCGGTGCGCGCCTTCGCGAAGCGGTCGTCGGCCTTGAGGTAATAGTCGCGGTCGGGCAACCCGAGCCCGGACTGCTGGAAGTGCGCGACGTAGACCGTCGGATCGTCGGCGTCCGGATAGCCTCCGACGCCCAGCGGCGTCGACACGACGCCTTCCCAGTGGCCCATCAGGCCCACCAGCATGCCGGTGTCCTTGATGCTGTCGACGTCCGCCAACGATGCCTGGATGGTCGCCAGGCCCGCCTTGTCGATCGCGGCCTCGTCGATGAAGGCGCGGTAGGTGTCATCGACCTTCTGCGCGTTGCTGCCGGGCGCGGGATGCGTGGCCGGCAGGGCCTCGATCAGGCCGCGCACCTCATGGTCGGTGCGATCGCGCAGCTCGAGGAACGAGCCCCAGGCCGACTTGTCGGCCGGGATCTGCGTCGTCTTGACCCAGGTGCCGTTGGTGGCGCTGAACAGGTCGTCCTGCGGGCGCACGGACGCGTCCATGCCGACGCGATCGACGCCCGCACCCAGCGTGGTGATGCTGGCGGTGACCACGCCGTCGGGGCCGGTGGTGGTGGCGGTCTTGAGCGTCGTCGTGGTCGTGGTGGTCTGCGCGTGCACAGGCGCGAAGGTCGCGCAGGCCAGCGCGGCTGCGGTTGCCAGGGCGGCGCGACGGAAGTTCGGATGGGGCATCGGGAAACCTCGTTCAGTCAAACGGCGGGGGAAGGAAAACGGAGCAGATGGCGTACAGGGAACGCGCGAACGAAAAGGGCTGCGCGGTTGGCGCAGCCCCGGGGTCAGGCAACGTGCGAGCGCACGGTGACGCGGCTCAACGGGTTCACCACAGGCGGATGCGATCGGCCGGGGCCTTCCACATCTTGTCGCCCGGCTTGGTGGCGAAGGCGTCGTGGAAGCCGTCGCTGTTGATCGAGGCCCCGTCGGCGCGGTACTGCGGCGGCGAGTGCGGGTTGGTGGTGACCAGGTGCAGCATCGCCTCGTCGCGCATCTTCTCGCGCCAGGCCTGCGAGAAGCCGTAGTAGAAGCGTTGCTCGCCCGTGAGGCCGTCGATGACCGGCGCTGGCTTGCCGCCCAGAGAGATCTTCCAGGCCTTGTAGGCGATCTGCAGGCCGGACAGGTCGGCGATGTTCTCGCCCATCGTCAGCTTGCCCTTCACGTGGACGCCGGGCAGCGGCTCGTAGGCCGAGTACTGCGCGTCGAGCCTCGCCGTGATGGCCTCGAACGCCTTGCGGTCGTCGGCCGTCATCCAGTTGCGCAGCTTGCCGTCGCCGTCGTACTGGCTGCCCTGGTCGTCGAAGCCATGGCTGATCTCGTGGCCGATCACGGCGCCGATCGCGCCGTAGTTGGACGCGTCGTCGGCCTTCATGTCGAAGAACGGCGGCTGCAGGATGGCGGCCGGGAACACGATCTCGTTCTTGGTCGGGTCGTAGTACGCATTGACCGTCTGCGGCGTCATGCCCCATTCGGTGCGATCCACCGGCTTGCCGTTGCGCACCGTGTTGCGGTGGTATTCGAACTGCGCCGCGCGAACCGCGTTGCCCACCGGATCGCCCGCCTTGACGTCGAGCGCGCCGTAGTCGCGCCAGTGGTCGGGGTAGCCGATCTTGATGCCGTACTTGGCCAGCTTGGCGTGCGCCTCCACCTTGGTGGCCGGGCTCATCCACGTGAGGTTGTCGATCGACACCGAGTAGGCCTTGAGCAGGTTGTCGACCAGTTCCACCATGCGCGCCTTGTAGGCCGGCGGGAAGTATTCGGACACGTAGACCTGGCCGATGGCTTCGCCCATCGAATCATCGAGCGTGCCCACCGCACGTTCCCAGCGCGGGCGGTCGGCGGTCGTGCCGTTGAGGGCCACGTCACGGAGCTGGAAGCGGGCGTCGCGCACGTCGGCCGGCAGTTCCAGCGCGAGCGCGTCGATCAGGCGCACGCGCAGGTAGGCCTTCCACACATCCAACGGCTCGGACTTGACCAGCTTGGCCATCGCCCACGTATAGCTGGGCTGCGAGATCGAGACGAACGGCGGATCGGCCAGGTCGCCTGCGGCGAAGAACGCCTTCCAGTCCACGCTCGGCGCCTTGGCATCGAGCTGCTTGATCGTCATCGGGTTGTAGGTCTTGACCGGATCGCGCATGGCTTCCTGCGACCACTGCACCTGCGCGAGACGGGTTTCCAGGCCCATGATCGCGGCGGCTTCGACCTTGGCGTTCTTGCTGCCTTCGATGGCCAGCACCTTGCGCAGGTAGGCGACATAGGCCGTGCGCGCCTTGGCGAACCGTTCGTCCTTCTTCAGGTAGTAGTCGCGGTCGCCCAGACCCAGGCCGCCCTGGCCGGTGCCGGCCGAGTAGACGGTCGGATCCTTGGCATCGGGGCTGACGCCCAGGCCCAGCGGCGTGTCGACGAAGCTGTCCCACTGCGCCATCAGCAGCAGCAGGTCCTTCTTGTTCCTGACGGCGTCGATCTGCGCCAGGTACGGCGCAAGCGGCCTGATGCCGGCGGCGTCGATGGCCGCGGTGTCCATGTAGCTGCTGTAGAAGTCGCCGATCTTGGCGTTGATCGTGCCGGCGGCCTGCGGCTTGGCGGCGAGGCCTTCGATGATCGTCTTGACGCGCTCGTTGGACAGGTCGTCGAGCTGCGTGAACGTGCCGTAGTCGGCCTTGTCGGCGGGAATCGGCGTGTTCTTGAGCCAGGTGCCGTTCATGGCGAAGAACAGGCTGTCCTGCGGACGCACGCTGGCATCCATGCCGGCCTTGTCCAGGCCGGAGCCGAGCGCGGCCGGCGCCGTGGCGACGGGCGCCACGGTGGAGGCCGCCGCATCGGCGGCGAAAGACAGGTCGGCGGCGAAGGCGAGCGACAGGGCGACGACCAGCGTCGCGGGGCGGAAGGGGTTCAAGGCGCGGTTCCTGTTTGAATATTCTTGTGGGCGGCCCGTCCCGGGGCGCCGTTGTCGGGGCGGACGCATTCGCGCGCCCGCCCGCGCTTCGACTTACCAGAGGCGGATGCGGTCGGCCGGGGCCTTCCACATCTTGTCGCCCGGCTTCGTGGCGAACGCGTCGTGGAAGCCGTCGCTGTTGATCGCGGCGCCATCGGCGCGGAATTGCGGCGGCGAGTGCGGGTCGATGACCACCAGTTGCAGCGTGCGCGCGTCACGCACCTTGCCGCGCCACACCTGCGAGAAGCCCAGGTAGAAGCGCTGTTCGCCGGTGAGGCCGTCGATGACCGGCGACGGCTTGCCGCCCAGGGACATCTTCCAGGCCTTGTAGGCGATCTGCAGGCCCGACAGGTCGGCGATGTTCTCGCCCATCGTCAGCTTGCCGTTGAGGTGCACGCCCGGCAGCGGCTCGTAGGCCGAGTACTGCGCGTCGAGCCTGGAAGTGATGGCCTCGAAGGCCTTGCGGTCTTCCGGCGTCCACCAGTTGCGCAGCTTGCCGTCGCCGTCGAACTGGCTGCCCTGGTCGTCGAAGCCGTGGCTGATCTCGTGGCCGATCACGGCACCGATCGCGCCGTAGTTGACCGCGTCGTCGGCCTTCATGTCGAAGAACGGCGGCTGCAGGATGGCGGCCGGGAACACGACCTCGTTCTTGCTCGGGTCGTAGTAGGCGTTGACCGTCTGCGGCGTCATGCCCCATTCGGTGCGATCCACCGGCTTGCCGTTGCGGATGGCCTGGCGGTGGTATTCGAACTGCGCGGCGCGCACGCCGTTGCCGATGGGGTCGCCCGCCTTGACTTCGAGCGTGCTGTAGTCGCGCCAGACGTCCGGGTAGCCGATCTTGATGCCGTACTTGGCCAGCTTGGCGTGCGCTTCCACCTTGGTGGTGGCGCTCATCCAGGTGAGACCGTCGATCGAGGTCGAATACGTCTTGAGCAGGTTGTCGACCAGCTCCACCATGCGGGCCTTGTAGGCCGGCGGGAAGTACTGCGACACGTAGACCTGGCCCAGCGCCTCGCCCATCGAGCCGTTGAGCGTGGCCACGGCGCGCTGCCAGCGCGGCTTGTCGCTCTTGATGCCTTGCAGCGCCACGCTCTTGAACTGGAAGTTGGCTTCGCGGAACGCGGCCGGCAGCGTCTGCGCCGCGCCATCGAGCGCGCGCACGCGCATGTAGGCCTTCCACACATCCAGCGGCTCGGACTTGATCAGCTTGGCCAGTGCCCACGTGTAGTCGGGCTGGGCGATCGAGACGAACGGCGGGTTGGCGATGTCGCCGGCTTCGAGGTACGCTTTCCAGTCGATGTTGGGCGCCTTGGCGCCGAGCTCCTTGAGCGTCATCGGGTTGTACGTCTTGACCGGATCGCGGTTGGCTTCCTGGGACCACTGGATCTTGGCGATGCGCATCTCGAGCGCCATCACGGCCTTCGTGTCCATCACGGCGTTCTTGTCGCCGTCCAGCGTCAGCAGCGTGCGCACGTACGTCACGTAGGCATCGCGCGCCTTCGCGAAACGCGCATCGCTCTTGAGGTAGTAGTCGCGATCGCCCAGGCCCAGGCCGGCCTGGCCGGTACCTGCCGAGTAGATCGACGGATCCTTGGCGTCCGGGCCGACGCCCAGGCCCAGCGGCACGTCGACGAAGCTGACCCACTGGCCCATCAGCAGCACCAGGTCCTTCTTGTTCTTGACGGCAGCGAGCTGCGCCATGTACGGCGCAAGCGGCTTGGTGCCGGCGGCGTCGATGGCCGCGGTGTCCATGTAGCTGCTGTAGAAGTCGCCGATCTTGGCGTTGATCGTGCCGGCCGGCTGCGGCTTGGAAGCCAGGCCGTCGATGATGTCCTTGACACGCTGGTCGGACAGCTCGCGCAGCTCGTAGAACGTGCCCCAGGACGACTTGTCGGCCGGGATCTCGGTCTTCTTCACCCAGGTGCCGTTCATGGCCAGGAACAGGTCGTCCTGCGGACGCACCGCCGGATCCATGCCCGACTTGTCGAGGCCGGCTTCGCCCCCGGCAGGCGCGCTGGCGACCGGCGCGGCGGCCGCGGCGGCGTCAGCGCCGATGGAGACTTGCGTGGCGAAAGCCAGCGACAGGGCGACCACGAGCGTGGCGGGGCGGAAGGGGTTCAAGGCGCGTCCTCGGATAGTCTGGTCGGTGAAACGCCCGTTCGCGGGAACACCCTTGTGGGGCATCGCGCGCAACGGACTCTGGCCACCCGGAAGTGGCATGGTTCCACGGGCCCGGGCAGTTCGAACTGCAGCGGATCAGTGTAGCGACGTGGATATCGTCGCGATGCCAATGGTTCCCCTGACGCGCGCGTGGCGCCCGGGCTTTGCGACGAACTGCAGCGGCGCGGCATCGAAATACGATGCCCCTCGCGCAGCCCTCAGGGCTAACCCGCGGATTCGCGCCGCGCCGGCGACCGCCAAGGCACGGCACGCGCGCGTTGCGGCGCGTCGAAGCCCGCGATCGCGGGCGCAAAGCACTCGGTGACCAGCAGCGGCGCGCCACGTCGCGTGAAGACGGAACAGCGCGCCCACACCTCGCGTCGCCCCCATTCGGTGCCGGTCGCCTCGCGCCAGCGCCGATGCACGGTCGCCGAGATGCCCGACCCCGGCGCGAAGCGCGCGAACTCGAAGCCCGAGCGCTGCGCCGCCGGCTGCCCGAACAGCAGGTCGGCCAGCGCGCGGTTGCCGAGTCCGCGAATGGCTTTCCAGGTACCGCGGGCGTGCACCGCCAGCAGCACCGAGCGCGCATAGACCACCGGCACGCCGTCGGCCAGCAGGATCACCTCACGCCCGTGCGCGCCGGCGCCCGCCGGGCAACTCAGACGTTGCGCCTCGGCCGGCTGCAGGCGCACCGGGCCCTGGCGCAGCACGCGCACGGTGAGCTTGCCGCTGACCGACGCGATGCGCGCGCTCAGCGAGCCGTCGATCTGCAGCCACGCACCCATGCGGCGCGCAGAGGGCATCGGGTGGATGCCCTCCTTCGATGTCATCACCGGCTTCATCGGATCAGCGGCTCTTCAGAGTGCCAGTGCGCGGCCGATGAGGATCTTCTGCACTTCGGACGTGCCTTCGTAGATCTGGCACACGCGCACGTCGCGGTAGATGCGCTCCACCGGGAAATCGTTGGTGTAGCCGTAGCCGCCGAACACCTGGATGGCGGACGAACACACGCGCTCGGCCATCTCGCTGGCGAACAGCTTGGCCATCGCGGCCTCCTTCAGGCACGGCTGGCCGGCGTCCTTCAGGCTCGCGGCGTGGTGGATCAACTGGCGCGCGGCCTCGATCTGCGTGGCCATGTCGGCCAGCTTGAACTGGATCGCCTGGTGCTCGAAGATCGGCTTCTGGAACGCGACGCGATCCTTCGAATAGGCCAGCGCCGCTTCGAACGCCGCGCGCGCCATGCCCACCGATTGCGACGCGATGCCGATGCGCCCGCCTTCGAGTCCGGACAGCGCGATCTTCAGGCCCTGGCCTTCCGCCCCGATCAGGTTGGCGGCCGGGACGCGGCAGTTCTCGAACAGGATCTGCGCGGTATCGCTCGCATGCTGGCCCATCTTGTCCTCGAGGCGCGCCACCGTGTAGCCGGGCGTGGCCGTCGGCACGATGAAGGCGCTGATGCCGCGCTTGCCGGCCGCCTTGTCGGTGACCGCCATCACGATCGCGACATCGCCGTTCTTGCCGCTGGTGACGAACTGCTTGACGCCGTTGAGGACGTAGTCGTCGCCGTCCTTCACCGCCGTCGTGCGCAGGCCGCCGGCTTCGGAGCCGACGTGCGGCTCGGTGAGGCAGAACGCGCCCAGCATGTCGCCGCGCGCCAGCGGCTTGAGGAAGCGCTCCTTCTGGTCGTCGTTGGCGAACGCCATCAGGATCGTGTTGACCGGACAGTTGGTGACGCTGACGATGGTGGAGGTGGCGCCGTCGCCGGCAGCGATTTCCTCGAGGATCAGCGACACCGACAGGTAGTCCAGCCCCGCGCCATCCCACTCGACGGGCACGGCGATGCCGTAGCAGCCCAGGTCGGCCAGCCCGCGCAGCTCTTCCTTGGGGAAGTGTGCGTTGCGATCCCAGGCGGCGGCCTGCGGCGCGATGCGGTCGCGCACGTAGGCGCGGACGGCGTCCTGCACGGCACGGTGGTCTTCGGAGAGGTACATGGCGGTCTCTTGAGTCGTTGTTGTGATTGTCGCGCTGCGGGCGATGCCGCCTACCAGGCGAGGGTCGTGCCGTCGTAGTTCAGGAAGCTGCCATTGCGCGCGGCATCCAACTCGGCGAGCGCGCGCCGCATGCCGGCGATGGATTCGCTCGCGTCGATGTCCGCGCCGGCGCCGCCCATCTCGGTGCGCACCCAGCCTGGATGGAACGCCGCGCACAGCGCGCGGCCGGCCAGCGCGAGGGACGCGTCCTTCATCACCGAGTTGACGGCGGCCTTGGACGCGCGGTACGTCCAGCCCGCGGTGCCGTTGCGCAGTCCGATGGAGCCCATGCGCGAGGAGATCACGCCGATGCGCGCCCCGGGCGCGCCGCCCACCGGCGGCGCCAGCGCGTCGGCCACGGACGGCAGCACGCGCATCGCGCCCAGCACGTTGGTGTGCATCACGGCGTCGAAGTCGTCCTGCGACGGCGGCTCCATGCCGGCCGTGCGCGGGCCGTAGACGCCCGACACGTAGAACACCGTGTCGAACGCCGCGCCGTCGATCTGCCACGCCAGGGCGGAAGCGCTCGCGGCGTCGGTCACGTCGAGCTTCAGCGGCTTGGCGCCCAGGGCCGCGATCGCGCCCAGGCCGTCGTCGGCGCGCGCGGTGGCGGTCACCCTGGCGCCGTCGGCGCAGTACTGGCGCACGAATTCGAGTCCGAGGCCGCGCGAAGCGCCGACGATCAGGACGTTGCGGGCAATCGAGGAGGACATGATCGAGTCTTTCGAGGAAGGACGGTCAGCGCAACGCGCGATGCTGGCGCCACAGCGTGCGTGCCCCGACCGCGAGCAGCATCACCAGCATCAGCGCGTACAACACGAACTTGATCCGGGTGGTGGCGCTGGCCCATTGAACGAGCTGGGGCGAGAGATCGTCGCGCGTGACCAGGATGGCATATTGCAATGCATTCTCGGCCGTGTCGGCGACTGCGGCCAGCCAGGGCCACATCGTGGCGCGCGCCGCGTCCAGGCGCAGCATCACCGCGGCGACCAGCGCGCACAGCAGCCACGGGAACAGCAGATCGAGCGCGCGGTAGGCTTCGTAGTCGAACAGCCCTTGCGGGCCGAGCTGGCGGAATGCCGCCAGGACACCCGACAGGGTATAGCCGGCCGGGCGCTCGTCGAACGGCGGCGCACCGGTGAAGGCCACGAAGTGGGCGCTGGCGGCCGGACTCCAGGGCAACTGGAACAGCGCGATGCACAGGAAGACCGCGATCGCGATCCCGGCCATCACGCGCGGACGCAGCAGCCAGCGGTTCATTTCGCGGTCATGAGGCGCGACGTACCAGCACCGTGCCGCGCGCGATCACCGCCAGTGCATTGGCGATGCTGGCCTTGCCTTCGAGCTGCGCGATGACGCCGTCCAGGCTGGCGCTCCATTCGGTGCTGGAGACGACCCAGCGCATCGTCACGTCGGATTCGGCGAAGATCGGCTCGCGATACGCGAAATTGAAGTGCAGGCACAGCATGTTGCGCGCGACGCCGTCGTCGTCGCGCGAAAAGTACGTGGCCGCGAGGCCGCTCATCAGGGCCGAGGTGTGCTGGCCGCTCGCGATCACGTCGGGCAGGCCCGCGCGCAGCGCCGCATCGCGTTCGTGGTGCAGTGGGTTGGTGTCGAGCGTGAGCGTGGCGAAGCGCGAGATATCCTCGCGCGAGTAACGCGCCACATGCTCGATGCGCTCGCCCACGCGCACGAGATCGGCGGCGGCGGCTTCGTCGGTGACGGGCGGGGAAGGATCGGTCATGAGCATCTGGACAAGCTTTCATGGAATGCGAGGGCTGCCGACATCGTCTCCGTGGAGGGTGTCCGGGTAAGGACAGGAGGTCGATGTCGGTTTCAAAGGCATGCGGTGTGCCGGCTTCGCATTCTCGGGGTGCATTCGCACAAAGCGTTACGCCCCGTTTCCTGATCCCCGCGGTTACAGCAGTTCGAGCGCCAGCGCGGTCGCTTCGCCGCCACCGATGCACAGCGCCGCCATGCCGCGCTTCTTGCCTTGGCGACGCAGCGCACCGAGCAGCGTCACCACGATGCGGGCGCCGGAGGCGCCGATCGGGTGGCCCAGCGCGCAGGCACCACCATGGATGTTGACGATGTCGTGCGACAGGTCGAATTCCTTCATCGCGGCCATCGTCACGGCGGCGAAGGCCTCGTTGACTTCCCACAGATCCACCGATTGCGCCGTCCAGCCGGCCTTCTTCAAGGCCTTCTCGATCGCGCCGGCCGGCGCCGTGGCGAACCACTCGGGCGCCTGCGCATGCACGGCGTGGCTGACGATGCGGGCGATGGGCCTGGCGCCCAGCTTCACGGCCTCCGACTCGCGCATCAGCACCAGTGCCGCGGCGCCATCCGAGATGCTCGACGCGTTGGCGGCGGTGATCGTGCCGTCCTTCTTGAACGCCGGCTTCAGCGTGGGGATCTTGTCGAGCTTGGCCTTGAAGGGCTGCTCGTCGAACTTGACCACCGTCTCGCCGGCCTTGCCCTGCAGCGTGACCGGGGCCATTTCCCAATCGAACGCGCCGTTCTCGTTGGCGGCCTTGGCCCGCGTGGTGGAGGCGATCGCGAACGCGTCCTGCGCCTCGCGCGTGAAGCCGTACTTGGCCACGCACTGCTCGGCGAACACGCCCATCGCGCGGCCGCGATCGTAGGCGTCTTCCAGGCCATCGAGCGCCATGTGGTCGAACATCTGCGCGGCGCCGTAGCGCACGCCCTTGCGCGCGAACATCAGGTGCGGCGCATTGGTCATGCTCTCCATGCCGCCGGCCACCACCACGTTGGCGCTGCCGGCCAGCAGCATGTCGTGCGCGAACATCATCGCGCGCATGCCGGAGCCGCACATCTTGCTGAGCGTGACGGCACCCGCCGAATCGGGCAGGCCGGCGCGGCGCACGGCCTGGCGCGCCGGGGCCTGGCCCTGGCCGGCCATCAGGCAGTTGCCGATCAATGCCTCGTCGACGGCGTCGCCGGGCACGCCGGCGCGTTCGACGGCGGCCTTGATGGCGACGGCGCCGAGTTCCCACGCGGACAGCGCGGCGAAGTCGCCCAGCATGCCGCCGATGGGCGTGCGGGCGGCGGAAACGATGACGATGGAATCGGACATGGAAGGCTCCTTGGTCTGGCGGAAAAGGTTGATCAAAGCGGCGACGGCTGCGTGGCCGTCGCTTCGGAATTCAGGGTAACGCCGCGCTGCGCGCTGAAGCGCCTGGACGGGTCGTACGGGAACACGTCGTGCACGTAACCGGCGAGGATGCGTTCCTTGTGATGCTGCCAGTAGGCGGCATCCAGCAGGTCGGCGTGCTCGGCCATGAACACCTCGCGCACCGCCGGGTTGCCGAGCAGGAAGGGCTCGAAGGTTTCGGGAAACACGTCGCGCGGATTGACGGTGTACCAGATCTCGCCCGACATCTCTTCTTCTTCGTTGCGCGGCTGCGGCACGCGGCGGAAGTTGCAGTCGGTCAGAGTCTCGATCTCGTCGTAGTCGTAGAACACGACCTTGCCGTTGCGCGTGACGCCGAAGTTCTTCCACAGCATGTCGCCGGGGAAGATGTTGGCCGAGACGAGATCCTTGATCGCGTTGCCGTACTCGACGACGGCCTGCGCGAGCTGCGCCGGATTGGCGTCGCGCAGGTAGATGTTGAGCGGGATCATGCGGCGCTCGATGTAGCAGTGGCGGATCACCAGCGTCTCGCCGTCGTCCTCCAGCAGGCTGCCGCAGAAGTGCTTCAGCTCGGCGATCAGCTCGTCCTCGAAGCGCCCGCGCGGCAGCGCGACGTTGGAGAACTCCAGCGTGTCGGCCATGCGCCCCACCCGGTCGTGCTGCTTGACGAGCAGGTACTTGCTCATGATCAGCTCGCGCGAGGTGTCCTTGGGCGCCGGGTAGAAGTCCTTGATCAGCTTGAAGACGAACGGGAACGACGGCAGGTCGAACACGAGCATCACCATGCCCTTGATGCCGGGCGCGATGCGGAACTTGTCGCTCGAATGGCGCAGGTGGAACAGCAGGTCGCGATAGAACAGGTTCTTGCCGTGCTTCTGCAGCCCGACCTGGCTGTACAACTCGGCGCGGCTCTTGCGCGGCATCAGCGAGCGCAGGAACTGCACGTAGGCGCTCGGGATCTCCATGTCGACCATGAAGTAGGCGCGGGCGAAACTGAACAGCGTCTCGAGTTCATCGGCGCCGATCAGCGCGGCGTCGATCGTCAGCAGCCCGCCGTCGGCGTGCAGGATCGGCAGCGCGAACGGCAGCTCGCTGAAGCCGTTGACGATCTTGCCGACGATGTAGGCGCCCTTGTTGCGGAAGAACAGCGACGACAGCACCTGCACCTGGAAGTTGGCGCGAAAGCGCGTGTCCTTCAGGCCGTTCAGCAACGCGGCCAGCACCTGGTCGACGTCGCGCCGCAGATCCTCGAACTCGATATCGAGCTGGAAGTTGGTCACCACCCGCATGCAGGCCTCGTGCAGCGTGGCCCGCGTCGGGTAGTAGACGCGGTAGGTCGGCCTGGCCCCCGGCGCCTCGTTCTCGAGGTACTCGGTGGCGATCGCCGGGCGCACGAAGATGAAGTCGTTGCGGAAGTAGCGGCGATGCAGGATCTTCGTCGTGACCGAGTTGAAGAACGTCTCGGCGCACTCGGGCTGCAGGTGATCCGTCAGCAGGCCGATGTAGTGCAGCTTGACGTGCTGCCACGTGTCGGCGCGCAGGTTGGCCGCGTCGAACTCGTGCTGCAGCCGCTCCGCGGCCTCCTCCACGCGCGTGTCGTAGAACGCGATGCGATCGCCCTGCGCCTTCTGCTGGCCATGCCAGTCCGCCCGCTCGAAGCGCAGCTTCGCGTCGCGGCAGGTGGCCGTGAACAGCTGGTAGTGACGCTCGAAGCCTTCGACGATCGCCTGGGCGATCGCGAATGCGTTCGGGTCATCCAGCTGGCGCGGAAACATCACGCACGCTCTTCGTTCGACGCCACGGGCAGGTAGCGCAACCGGAGTGCGAACAGCGCGCGCTGGTAGGCCGGCGCGACGTCGTCCATGCTGTAGACGGTGAAGCTCAGGTCCTCGAGCAGGCCGTTGTGCAGGCCGTAGACCCAGCCGTGCACGACCACACTCTGGCCGCGCCCCCAGGCGTCCTCGACCACCGTCGACAGGCACACGTTGCGCGCCTGCTCCAGCACGTTCAACTCCACCAGCGCGTCGACGCGGTCGGCCTCGGGCACGGCCTGCAGGAACTCCAGGTGCGCGTTGCGTACGTCCTGCACATGGCGCAGCCAGTTGTCGACGACGCCCACGCGCGTGTTGTTGAGCGCGGCCGTGACGCCGCCGCACCTGGAATGGCCGACGACCATGATGTGGCGCACCTTCAGCGCATCCACCGCGTACTGGATCACCGACAACGCGTTGAGGTCGGAGTGGGCGACGACGTTGGCCACGTTGCGATGCACGAACACGTCGCCCGGCAGCAGCCCGACGAGCTCGTTGGCAGGCACGCGGCTGTCGGCGCAGCCTATCCACAGGTACTGCGGCGTCTGCTGCGTCAGCAGGCGCGAGAAGAATCCCGGATCGCGCTGTTCCATGCTCGCGGCCCAACGCGTGTTCTTCTCGAAAAGGCTGGCAAGGTCGAGGTCGCTGGGTGTATCGCTCACGGTGTCATCTCGCTGGGTTCTTTCAAGGGGCGGGGCGGTCTGCCAGTGTACGGAGTGGCGGGTTTCAGGCCAATGACGACTCGCGTGCCGTCATGAGCGTTCCATCGCGTTGGCCGCGGTGATCGCCAGCGCAGCGTCGATGTCGGCGGCGCGGCGCGCGATCTGCGTACGGTAGCTGGCCCAGACGACACGGTCGATCACCACGCCGTCCTTGATGGCGCTCTGCCGAAGCACGCCCTCGCGCACGTACCCGCAATGGCGCGCGACCGCCTGCGAGCCTTGATTGCCGGCGAAGATGCCCGCATGCAGCCGCGTCAGGTCGGGAACGGCGGCGAACGCCCAGTCGGTGACCTGGCGCAGCGCATCGCTGACGATGCCTTGCCGCCAATGCGACTCGCCGATCCAGTAGCCGATCTCGGCGTTGCAGCGCAGCCAGCCGCTGTCCTGCTTGATGCCGATGCAGCCGATCAGGCCGCCGTCGACGACGATGGCCCAGACGCGGCCGAACTCGCCCGAGTTGGCCTCGTGCGTGGCCCACGCGGTGGCCGCGGCCAGGTCGTAGGGCTGCGGAAAGCCGTCGAACATGTTGCGGGCGACCGCCGGATTGTTGGCGTGCTGCACGAGCGCAGGCGCATCCTCCGGCACCAGCGCGCGCAACAGGCAGCGCTCGCCTTGCAGGATGGGCAACGGTGGACGCACGTCGCTCATCGCCGCCTCACATCGTCTCGGAGAACAACTCGCGTCCGATCAGCATGCGGCGGATCTCGCTGGTGCCCGCGCCGATCTCGTAGAGCTTGGCGTCGCGCCACAGCCGGCCCAGCGGGTACTCGTTGATGTAGCCGTTGCCGCCGAAGATCTGCACGCCCTCGCCGGCCATCCAGGTGGCCTTCTCGGCGCACCACAGGATCACCGACGCGCAATCCTTGCGCACCTGGCGCACATGCTCGGAGCCGAGCGCGTCCAGGTTCTTGCCCACCGTGTAGCAGAACGCGCGGCCGGCCTGCAGCACCGTGTACATGTCGGCCACCTTGCCCTGGATCAGCTGGAACTCGCCGATCGACTGGCCGAACTGCTTGCGGTCATGGATGTAGGGCACGACGTTGTCCATCACCGACTGCATGATGCCGATCGGGCCGGCGGCGAGCACGGCGCGCTCGTAGTCGAGGCCGCTCATCAACACCTTGGCGCCGCCATTGAGGTGGCCCAGGATGTTGCCGGCCGGCACCTCGACGTTGTTGAAGACGAGCTCGCCGGTGTGGCTGCCGCGCATGCCCAGCTTGTCGAGTTTCTGGGCGACGGAGAAGCCCTTCATGCCCTTCTCGACGATGAAGGCCGTGACGCCGCGCGCGCCCAGCTCCGGCTCGCTCTTCGCGTACACGACCAGCGTGTCGGCGTCGGGGCCGTTGGTGATCCACATCTTGCTGCCGTTGAGCAGGTAGTAGCCGCCCTTGTCCTCGGCCTTCAACTTCATGCTGATGACGTCGGAGCCGGCGTTGGGCTCGCTCATCGCCAGCGCGCCCACGTGCGAGCCGTCGATCAGCTTGGGCAGGTACTTGCGCTTCTGCGCCTCGGTGCCGTTGCGCTTCAACTGGTTCACGCACAGGTTGGAGTGCGCGCCGTAGCTCAGGCCCACCGAGGCGCTGGCGCGGCTGATCTCCTCCATCGCGATCATGTGCGCGAGGTAGCCCATCTGCGCGCCGCCGTATTCCTCGGGCACCGTGATGCCGAGGACGCCCAGCTCGCCCATCTTCTCCCACAGGTCCATCGGGAACTGGTCGCTGCGATCGATCTCGGCCGCGCGCGGCGCGATCTCGGCCTGGGCGAACGCGTGGACGGCATCGCGCAGCGCGTCGATGTCTTCACCGAGCATGAAATTCAGGCCGGGCAGGTTGCTCATCTCTCGTCTCCTGGGCTGGCGCGCTGCTTGGGCGGCGCCATGGAACAGTGGGAAGGAAATCATCGCCGACATCGCCGAGGCTCGCGCAGGGCGAACCTCACCGACGGATTCTGGGCCTTGCAGGCCCGGGTCGGGTGAACGGAAAAACCGATTTTAGTTGACGTTTACGTAAACGTAAACCAATCGGGTCTCTGCGACGCAGTTTTCAGGCGCGTGCGGCGCGCCTGGACGCCGGCGCGGGCGCAACGGCGTGCCCCGTGGCCGCCTCGAGCAGGCGCTCGCAGCGCGCCTCGTGCTGGGCGATCTCTTCCAGCGTCACGCGGATGTCTTCCAGCTGCAGCTCGATCTGCGTGCGGTGGTTGCGCAGAACCACGAGGAAGGCCTGCAACTGCGGCGCCGTATCCGACGGGGAGTCGTACATGTCGACCAGCTGCTTGATCTCCTGCAGGCTCAAGCCCAGGCGTTTGCCGCGCAGCGTCAGCTTCAGGCGCGTGCGTTCGCGTTGCGAATAGACGCGGTTGCGGCCCGAGCGTTCGGGCTCGAGCAGGCCCACGTCCTCGTAGAAGCGGATGGCGCGCGGCGTGACGTCGAACTCGGCCGCGAGCTCGGTGATCGTGAAGCTCTTGGCCGCAGCTTTCATCGCCTGCGCCTTCGCCGCCTTGTTCCTGCTTGCCGTACTGGGAGAAGAACTCATGGGTAGACTTGACGTTGACGTAAACGGAAGTCTAGTCCACCGGAGCCCCCATGGCCAACGCCGACGAACTGAAACTCGACTACCCGCTCGGCGACACCCTGCCCGCCACCGGCGACGTGATCGAGCTGGCACCGGGCGTGCGCTGGCTGCGCATGCCGCTACCGTTCGCGCTCGACCACATCAACCTGTGGCTGCTGCGCGATCGCGGCGAGGACGGGCGCGAAGGCTGGGCCATCGTCGACTGCGGCGTCGCCAACGACGCCACCCGCGCCGCCTGGGAACAGGTGTTCGCCCATCACCTCGACGGCCTGCCCGTGCTGCGCGTGATCGTCACGCACATGCACCCCGACCACATCGGCAACGCCCACTGGCTCACCGAGCGCTGGGGCTGCCGCCTGTGGATCAGCGCCACCGACTGGAATGCGGCGCGCATCGCCAGCCAGTCCACCACCGGCTTCGGCGGCGACGATGCGGCGGCCTTCTTCGGCGAACACGGGCTGGTGGACCCGGACGCCATCGCCAAGGTGCGCGGACGCAGCGGCTATTACGCGTCCATGGTGCCTGCGGTGCCGCGCCAATACCGCCGCCTGCTCGATGGGCAGACGCTGCGCATCGGCGCGAACGACTGGCGCTGCTACGTGGGCTACGGCCATGCGCCGGAACACATCTCGCTGTACTGCGCCGCGCTGGGCATGCTGATCTCGGGCGACATGGTGCTGCCGCGCATCTCCACCAACATCAGCGTGGTCGATCTCGAACCCGAGGCCGATCCGCTGCCGCTGTTCCTGGCGTCGATCGCGCGCCTGCGCGAGCTGCCCGAAGACACGCTGGTGCTGCCGTCGCACGGCAAGCCGTTCCGCGGCTTGCACGAGCGCGTGCGCCAGCTGCAACAGCACCACGACCGGCATTTCGTCGAAGTGATCGCCGCGTGCCGCGAGGCCCCGTGCAGCGCCACCGACCTGCTGCCGGTGCTGTTCCATCGCAAGCTGGACCTCCACCAGACGACGTTCGCGATGGGCGAGGCCGTCGCCCATCTGCATGCGTTGGCTGGCGCCGGCAAGCTGCGCGGCCATCTCGGCGCGGATGGCATCCGGCGGTTCTCGGTCACCGAGATCGCGTAGGGCGCGCACACCATCAGCACATCAAGAAGTCGTTCGGAAAAAAACAAAGCCGATCGCTGTGACACGACCGGCTCTGCTGCCGGTAATCTCCGGCTTTCGCTCCCTGAATGCTCCCTGGCCCTGACGGGTGATGACAGCATGCAGGTGCTACTTTGCCTGTGGACTTGCGGATCGGCATCCCTCTTTTGGGGGTGTGCGATTGTCAACAATGTCGCACGCAGCGTAGTAAGCGGCTAATACTTTTCGAGTGTTCAGCCCAATACGGGGACGGGTACGTCCTTCAGCGTGCTGCGCAGCTTCTCGTAGTCGGGCACGACCGAGCGCACGACGTCCCAGAATGCCGCGCTGTGATTCATTTCACGCAGATGCGCCAGTTCGTGCGCCACGACGTAGTCGATCACCTGCAGCCCGAAGTGCACGAGGCGCCAGTTCAGGCGAATCGAGCCATCGGCGGACGCCGACCCCCACCGCGTCTGCGCCGCGCTGAGCGACAGCCGGCGCATCGTCACGCCCAGCGTCGCGGCGAAGTGACTGCAGCGGTCGGTGAAGATGCGCAACGCCTGGCGCTGCAGCCAGCTCTGCACGATGTCGCGGATCTGTTCGGGCTCGGCCGTCTGTGGCAGGCCGACGTGCAGCACCAGGCGCGGCACGCCGGGCAGCGCCTGCGCGTCGGTGTTCAGGACGGCGCCGGCCACGCGTGGATCGAGCACCAGGATCACCGTCTCGCCGAGAAACGGCAGGCTGGTGCCGTCACGCCATTCGATGCGCGAGGATTCGACGCGGCGCGCGCGCTCCTGCTGTTCCTGCAGCTTGCGCAGGATCCAGCCCGACTT
>Ga0302314_10004825_pt1 | contig 24734 bp, 17 predicted proteins | sample III_Palsa_N2_3_FD_200533 | JGI IMG/M metagenome (GOLD analysis project Ga0302314, IMG submission 200533) | Peat permafrost microbial communities from Stordalen Mire near Abisko, Sweden - III_Palsa_N2_3 | ecosystem: Environmental > Terrestrial > Soil > Palsa > Peat permafrost | place: Sweden... | reverse complement strand
TTTTGCATGAATCACTGTCTCCTGAAGATTTCGTGCTGTTGCGAGTTTGGGGTGTCTTCCCCTTGGATGGAATGGAGTAAAAAGGATGGATTGCCAGCGAATTGGCGAAGGTTTCAGCGGGAAAGACAGAATCGTGGAGAAGCGAGATCGGGAGCCGGAAGTGCCAGCCGCTGAGCGCGACCGTCCAATTGCTTGTAAGGACTCAATTGGTCGAGGGAATGGGGTGACTCCGGCCATTGATCAGACTCCTTATCAGGCTCATTCTTTGAGCTTTTCTATTGACTAAGGTTATCGAGATCATGTTAAAGGCGACCCTGCGATTTGTTACAGGGAATTGAAAATCCGCACCGTCGCTTCCGGGGACCAGCTGGCCACTGGAGCAAACGCCCAGGCGGAATGCACACCATTATGAGCGCTTTTCCGGAAGTGTCCACACATTTCTTTGATTACACCACGCCGGAGGAACTCAATCGTCGTCTTTGGGCTTCCGCAGCTTGGCGCCCGATTTCTCCACCTCTTTTTGAATTTCTTCCGCATCGTCCACATCGTGCAGCGCCGCCGCTTCCTCCTTCGTCTTTGGCCGGGCGAAGCGTGCTTTGGCGGGAACGAACACCCGCGCATCTGCAGGAAGGACGGCATACGGCTCCAGGTGCGGCACACTGTCGAATATGCCGGTAATCTCACCGGCCAATGCGTCCTCCAGGTTCATCGGCCCCAGGCCCAACAGTTCGTCGATGGTGCGGGTGATGGAGCCCATGCTGGTGTGCTCGTGGCTTACCGACCCCGGCTTGACCCAGGGGCTCGCTACCAGCAAGATGCTGCGGTGCGCGTCAACGTGATCCACACCGCTCTGAGCGTCGTCTTCAGTCACAAATAATGCGGTGTCTTTCCAGATCGAGGTCTTGGAAAGAAAGGCAACAATCTTGCCCAGCGCCAGGTCATTATCCGCCACAAACGACGCGCGATAGGGATACCCATCCGCCGGACGGGGGTCTGCTGTATGGTCGTTCGGCAAGCGAATCACAATCAGCGCCGGAACCTTGCCGGCAACCAGCTTCAGACGGAAGTCGCGCCCGAACTCGTTGACCCTGAACTGGTCCGGAATCCCCAGATTGAAGGTGGGATAGCGCCGGTCGCTGGCCTCGAACACCGGCTTGGGCAGCGGCGCGTTGAGAAACAGCCGCTGCCCCTCCGGCTGCGCACCCGGAATCTCCGCATTGCCCTCAATCTCCAGACCCTCGCCATAATTCAGAATTCCCTCGCCGCCGGCCACAACGTGCTCCCACAACGAGCCAAACTGCGGCTCGTCTTCCGGCATGGGCGCATCGGCTCCGCCAAAAAGCGCTCGGCGGCCTGGTTGCCCGGCGCCGGCAAACTCCTTACGGCGGCCGCCATATCCTGAAGTCCAAGCGGTGTTGAAGAACGGTGTCGGATTGATGCCCATCACCCAGCGATGCCCGTCCGCCGACACATCACTATCCACATAGAAGTTGTCGCTCATGGCGAATTGCCCCACCAGCGCATGCAGGTTCGGCGTCACCTTCAGGTGCGTGGCGCTTTGCTTCTCTTCCGCCCATCCGTCCAGGCCATAACGAGCCAGCGTGGAATCGCCGTTCGCGCCCGCCACATCGCCCAGCACTTCGTCGTAGGTTCGGTTCTCTCGCACCACCAGGAAGCAGTGCTTCAGCCGCGGCAGCGATGGCTGATTGGCAATGGCCGCGGTATTGGCAGCAATCACCGTCTGCGTCAGTTCAGCAGCGGCAGGAAGGCTGCTGACAGGAATCGCGCTCAGGCTGCCCATCTCCAGCGAACCAACATAGGTAGGCATTTTGGGGTCATGCAGGCTCCCCGCGTTCGCACCTGTTCCTTTGCCCTTGGTATTCACCACATAGAGCGTCTGCCCATCCGGGGAAAGCGCCACCGCTGAAGGATTCCAACCCACGGGAATGTGCTCGATCACCCGCATCGACGACTCGTCCACCACACCCACCGCATCGATGCCCGACTCCGCCACATAAACAAGCCCGTCGCGCAGCGCCAACCCGCTGGGCATGACTCCGCGCAGAGGCCGGCCCTGGCGGTCCTGGAAACGCGGGCCGCTAAATGGCGAAAGCTCCGTCTGCCCAATCAACCTGGTTCCATCGGCGCTGATCTTCGCCAGCGCGTCCTCATGCGCCAGGGAAACAAACACCGCATCGTCAGCAGCCGCGACGCCCGTTGGCGCGGCTCCGCCCAGCGTCTCGCCTGCGACTTCGGTGATCTTCACACCCAGCCGCAGCCGGGCGGTTATCGCCGGATGCTCGCGATCATGCACATCGTAAGTCCACAGCGAACTGCCCCGGTCGGAATTCTCGTCCCCCAGCCCGGGAATCTTCTTGCCTTCGACGACCGCACCTTCGCGCGCCTCCTTCGACGGGTAGCCGAAGGGCGGAAAGTGCAGTCCCGTTTTTAACTGGTCGTCGGCATTGGCGCCGGGAATCGTGGTGTATTCAAACAGCCCCGTGTTGGTCACATAGAGACGCGATCCATCAGGAGAAAGCGTCAGCCCAAACGGATAGTTTCCCGTCGTGACTTCTGCAATCCGCTTCAGTGTTGCCGCATCCAGAATCACGATGCGCCAATTGCCCTGGTCCAGCACATAGAGGGTCTTGCCGTCTGGAGAAACCGTCAGCGTTGCGGCAAAGCTTCCACTGCGCACCACGTTCTTGCCATCAGACTCACCCACAGCCCCATCCAGAGAAACCTCACCCGCCGTCGTCCAATCGCTGGTTTTGTAGGCACGAATCTTGCCCGAATCGCCCGTAGCCACGTAGAGCAGCGTTCCGTCCGCCGAGTAGGCCAGCCCCGCGTGTACTTCGATTGCCGGATCGTTTTCTGCGCCGGCAGGCATTCGCTTGACCTCTGGGCGTTCCTTGTCAGGATCAGCAATCACATTCAATGCGAAGGGAAAACCGATCGAAGGCACGGCGATCTGCGCGCCGTCCGGCCGCACCGCCAGCGCAAATGGATACGGCGCCACGGCAATCCAGTTACCCACCGGATGAATCTCGCGCCCATTGGGAAGGACTGCCGTTACGCCCGTCTGCGGGATGGATGTGGGGCTCAGAGCAATCGCTGCCAAAGACGACAGAAGAAGCTTCGCGGGCTTCGCAAGTTTCATTGGTTCAGTATGCACGATGCAGATGAACGGGAGATTTCATTCGAAGCGTCTCGGATCGCATCGCGGGCTCGCCATCGGTCTGGGATGGAGCGCAGTTCTCACCGCGAAGCAGGCGCCGTGAAGCTTTTGGCAATTGCCGGATTCTGGCTCGAAGCCGGCAACTCGCCGCACATGGACAAGGCAAGCAGCGGGTAAACCGTGCCGCTGTAGCTGATGAACTGCCAGCCATCGCGGTTCAGTGACCGCGTCCACCATCGCCCGGAAGATCGCTGGTGGGTCAAGAGCCAGGAGACGCCGCGCCGAATGCGCGGGTCGCCAGGAGGAACGCCTGCCTTGCGCAATGCGATGATCGCGAGGCCGGTCATGTGCCCGTCGCTGGGAGGATCAACGAACTCCGGTTCCGCTCTGAGCTTCTGTGCGCGATTTCCCTTGCCCCACTCCTCCGGCTGAGCAAATGTCCTGATCGACCACCCGCCATCGGGCCTCTGGTGCGCGGAAATCATCGTCACCAGTTGCAGCATTCGCTTCGCATCCAGCAAGCCCGGGAGCTCCGCAGCCGCCCACAGCAGATCCGTCCGGTCGTAATCGCCCTGCACCTTGCCCTCGGCACGCAGATAGTTTTCCAGCAAATTGATCTTCGCTTCAACCGGCTTGCCGCGCTGCTCGGCCAACCATCCCGGCGCGTTGCCCACCGCCCGCGCTGCGACCGTCGCCAACTGATAGCGATTCGATTCCAGCGGCGGGTTGTTGTCGTCGCTGATGGTCCAGTCTCCATCGGCCCGCTGCAGCTTGAACATCATGTCCAGGGCTTCGGCCGTCTCCGGTGACAACCGGTGCGTCACATGCGCATCCCAGATCGCCAGTCCCGCCGCCACGTAAACCGCCTGCGTCGAATCGTATTCCGGCCGCAGGTCTTTGGGATCTGCGGCCAACTCACCCTGCAATGTTGTTACAAAAAAATCGCGCAGTTCCTTCTGCGGCGGACCCAGTTGCTGCGTCATCAGCGGCCGCGCCACCATATACGAACCGTTGGTGTGGCAGGCCACGCATTGCCAATCGCTGGTCCACGCCGCCGCGCCCTGCTCCATATAATCGACAGCCAGTTTGGGTGAGAACGGAATCGTTTTCTCGGCCGGCGAAGGTCGAGGATACGTTACATCTTTCATGTGGTACTGGTAGTCGAATGGCGTCGACCACGCCGTCTCGCTGGTCGCGCGGCGCAATTCCAGCGGCGCAGTCTGCTGGTTCCACGTCCACACACCGGAAATCGAATTCCCATCCGCGCCGATCTTCCCGTCGAATGCGCCTTTGCCGCCATTCACCTTGAATTGCAGACTCGATCCATGCACATCGAGCGAATCCACCTTCGCGGGATCATGAAGGAAGTCAATAAAGCACGCCGTGGCCGCCCACGCGCCACCATCGCCCTTCGCGATCTGCAAGACAATTCGCCGATTCTCGCCGCCGGCATTGAAGGTTCCCTGCCAGTTTGCGGCAAGATTCTGCGCATGCAAAACGCCCGCCAACAGCATTGCCATCGCACCAAGTTGGAGCACGCATCTTCTCATTTGCAATCTCTCCCTGCGGAGCAATGGTGCCCCGTCTCCAAAGTTCATATAAATAACTAAACTGTCATCCTGAGCGAAGCGTACTTCAGCGGAGTCGAAAGCCTGCCCTGAGCGAAGTCGAACGGGGACCTGCATTTGCACTTTGGAACTTATGCGATGAACTTTCGACTCGGGTCATAAGGTTGAAAGGCACGGAATTACGCGGTCACAAACCTGAACCTACAGCCGGATTACCCAAATTCCTGATTTTCTGCATCTTCGCACAATCGATTGCGCAAAGGCAAATCTTAGGTATTTCGGCGAGACCAACTCACCCGCTGCATCCACAATCATGCTCCATGATTTCCGCAAAGTGCATCGCTCTTCGATCGGAGAGTTGGCTGATCTGCTCGCGGCAACTGAAGCCGTCGGCCACGATCAGCGTCATCGGGCCCGCTGCATTCACCGCCGGCATCAGCCCAAGATTCGCAATCGCCTTCGACACTTCAATCTTGTCCGCTTCGAACCCGAACGGCCCGGCCATGCCGCAGCAGGTTGTGTCGATCATCTCCACCTGCGCGCCGGCCTTGCGCAGCAGCGCGATCTCGCTCTTCGGCCCGCCAAACACAGCCTTATGGTGGCAGTGGCCATGCAGAATGATCTGTGCGCCCGTCAATCGACCCTCGACCCAACCAGGCGCTTTGGCTGCCAGCCAATCGGCCAGCAGCCACACCTGCGTGCTCAGCTTCTGCGCGCGTACGTCATCGGGGAAAAACTCGAGCAATTCGTCTTTGAAGACACTGGCGCAGCTCGGCTCAAGAAAAATGAATGGAAGGCCAGCCTCGATTTCTGCTCGCACGCGATCGAGCACATTACGAAGATAACTGCGCGCCGTATCCAGCAACCCGAAGTCGTAGAGCGGGCGTCCGCAGCAGATGTGGCCTTTGGTTGTCCGCACCCGGAAGCCTGCCTGTGTCAGTACTGACTCGGCAGCCACCAACGAATGCGGATGGTAGTAGTTATTCCACGTGTCCGCCCACAACACCACCGCCTGCCCGTCCGGCCTCGTCTCCCGAGATTCATTGGTCGTTTCGGCTACGACCCGCGATGCCTTATAACTCTTCCGCGCCAGTTGCGGCATCTGCCGCTCTTTCGCCACACCCACGATGCGTTTGATGAGCGGGCTCGTCAACGAACTCGAAAGCACAAAATTCGTCAGCGCCGGTGTCAGCGAACCCAGCCGCGCCATCTTGTCGGCAAAGCCAAACACGTAATGCTGCAGCGGATGCAACTTGCCCTTGTACTTCTGCGCCAGAAACTCCGACTTGTACTGCGCCATGTCAACCTGCACCGGACACTCCGTCTTGCAGGCCTTGCAACTCAGGCAAAGGTCCAGCGCCTCGTGCACCGCCTCGCTCTCGAATCCCTCTTTGCGCAGCGCACCGGCAAGCATCTCCCATAGCAACCGCGCACGTCCGCGCGTCGAGTGCTGTTCCAGGCCGGTGGCGCGATAACTGGGACACATCACGCCGCCATCTTTTTTCAGGCACGCTCCCACGCCCACACAGCGCGCCGTCGCATCTTCCATCGACCCGTGATCGGCGGCGAACACAAAATGCGTCTCCAGCTTGCCGTGCAAATGTCCATCTGCCTCGCGCTCCGGTGGAAGTCCGTAGCGCAGATTCTCGATCGGATCGTAGACGCGAACCGCATCCGTCAGCTTGCCGGGATTCATGCGGTTGTCCGGATCCCATATCGCCTTGAACTCCTTAAATGCCTGCGTCAGCTCCGGACCGAACATCTTCGGAAGCAGCGCCGCGCGCGCCTGCCCGTCGCCATGTTCGCCACTGAGCGAGCCACCCAGCGATACAACTATATCCGCCGCGCGGTCGATGAATTCGCGAAACTTTCGCAGACCCTCAACCGTACGGAAATCGAAGTTGATGCGCAGGTGAACGCAGCCCTGCCCGAAATGCCCATAGAGCGGGCTGCGATAGCCATACTCGCCCATGAGCGCGTTCAGCTTCCGCAAATATGTGCCCAGGTGCGGGGGAGGAATGCCCGCGTCGTCCCAGCCCTCCCAGCGATCGGGCTCGCCCGGCACACAAACCGTTGCGCCCAGCGCCGACTCGCGCACCTTCCACACGCTCTCCGCGTCTTCGTGATTGTAGATGCGCGCACGCGGCGCACCCGGCCAACTCTGCGCCGCCGCTGCCAGCGCTTCGGCTTTGCTCTGCGCTTCCGCGGCGTTCCACGCGCCCATCTCCACCAGCAGAAATCCACCGCCCGGCGGCAACAGCTTCACATCGTCTACAGCCAGGTTCTTGCGCAGCATGAAGTCCACCAGCAGTCCGTCAAAGCCCTCCAGACCGATAGGCCCAAATTCGAGCACGCGCGGCACCACATCCGCGGCGAGGTAAGGATCATCGAAGGCCAACGCGGTAAGCACACGATGCGGAGGGCTCGAAGTCAGGTTCAGCGTCGCTGACAGCACGCTTGCGCACGTGCCTTCAGAGCCCACCAGCGCCCGCGCCAGGTTGAAGCCGTTCTCGGGCAGAAGCTCATCGAGGTTGTATCCGGAAACCCGGCGCGGAATGCGTGGAAATTTCTCGCGGATCAGGCCTGCGTAGCGATCGCGCAGTTGCACCAGGCGCGCGTAAATCTCGCCTACGCGTCCTCCGCTGCTAATCAGCGCTCGAATCTCTTCCTCACTGGTGCGCCCCACGGTCATGCGCGTGCCGTCGTAGAGCATAATGTCCATGCGCTCCACGTTGTCTACCGTTTTGCCGCCCAGCAAGCCATGAACGCCGCAACTGTTGTTCCCGATCATGCCGCCCAAAGTGCACCGGCTGTGCGTAGCCGGGTCAGGCGCATACGTGAGGTGATAGACCTCGGCGGCTTCGCGCACACGATCCAGCACAATGCCCGGCTGCACTATGGCGAGCTTGGCTTCAGGGTCAATCGACATAAGCTCACGCATGTAACGCGAATAATCGAACACCACCGCGACGTTGGCGCACTGGCCCGCAAGGCTGGTGCCCGCGCCGCGCGGCAATACCGCGGCTCCCGTCGCGCGACACGCGGCCAAGGCAGCCTCCACATCCGCGGCGTCGCGCGGAGTAATCACTCCCACAGGCATCTGCCTGTAATTCGATGCGTCGGCCGCATAGAGCGCGCGCGACCCGAGATCGAACAGCACATCGCCGCGCAGCGTGGACTTGAGACGCGCCTCAAGCTCGCGGTGTGCGGCGAACCCCTCATGGTCGAGCGGCGGCTGATTCAGGAGGATTGAAACCGGAAGAATGCTCACTATGGAATGCTAGCCGAATTGCCGTGCTTCTTACGTGCGACGAGTCGCAAAATCTGCGAGCCGGGTTTTGGCGGCAAAAGAATCCCGCATAGTGAATCGCAATACGCAGGTCGATTCCACCCGGCGAAAAACTCCGTTGCAGTTAGTCAGTTCTTGCATTCATTTCAAACGGGTGAGTCTTTCTTTCCTTCGGAGTCTGGAACACCGGAAATTTCTATCTCCGAGTTACTCGCTGCAATGAACTCGGATGCGCTTCCTTAACACACAACCTATGCTGCGCGGCCGGCATCCAAGAATCCAATCTATTTCCGGCGTGGTCGTGGGTGAGAGAGTTAGCGCGAAGGCCACTCTTCTACAACCACTCCTAAGTCGTTCAACTGCTGAATGACTGCTTCCACATTGCGGCGCGCCTTGGGCCGGTCATTGCGGCTGGCGTGCGGCGACTCAGCCACGGCCACTACGCGCCCATACCGCCACGCGCCCGGGGGCAATGCGATCAATGCATCGGCAAGGTCGCCGGGCCGCAACTGCACCTCTTGGCGCCGCGCTGCCTCCGGCCGCAGCATGGTTCCCTGTCCTACGCTGCTGGGGTTGGCATCCGCCATGGTGACGCGCAAAGTCAGCATATCCGCATCGACGGAGAGAAATGGATTGGCCCATGCACCTGGCTCATGCACGTCCACATAGAGACTCTTGGTTGGTAATGCTACGTGCGCCAGCGCGGCGCGTTGTTCATCGCGTTTTGCGCCTGCAGCCTGCGCTGCCGCTTGTGCCTTATGCTCGGCATTCACGGCATTCTGAGCCGCTCCGACAACGGCCTGTTCTTCCTTGTGGCAAGCAACCATGCACACTGCGAGCAGCAGCGCAAAGCTTGCATATTTCGTTGCCGATAAGTTGAGTTGAATGCGCTCACTCACCACGACAGGATAACAGGACCTGGCGCGCTAATTACCATTCCGGATTCCATTGGCGAGATATCGAAAAATCTTGTAGCTACTCGAAAACCCCTATCGTTGGCGGGTTCCTGAGTCGTCGAAAGGTAACCATTTATTTGTGACTTAGGGGTTACAGACGTCATACCCCGAATGAGTTATTCTTCGATTCTGCATTCCGCAAAAGGTATGCTCGAAAGGCGCGGCGAGGCGGAATGAGGCTACTGTGCGGGTTCAGTCTGGAGTGGAGGTAACGCGTGTACTCTCGAGCAATCCATAAGATGTCCCGGGTTCTTGCCTTGATGTTTGTGGCTTCGCTGCCATCTATGCTGGTCGCTCAGGTCACAAGCAGCCAGGCAAAGGGCAATCCGAATGCCCCCGCTTCCAGGTGGGACATCTTTGCGGGCTACAGCATCCTCGATCCCAGAGGCACGTTTAATCCCATTCAACCGGACGGCACGGCGCCCCCGGTTTCGTTCAAGTTGGAGAAGACCGGCATTGTTGAGAGCGCAGCATATTACTTCAATAGAAACGTCGGCATCGTGGTGGAGGGCGGCGAACACGATCTGTTTACCAACACCGGATTCGCCAGCACGGGGTCAAGCAATAGCGGCATCCTCACCTTGCAGAGCGGCTTGATCTATCGTTGGCCAGGCGTTCACCTGACGCCATTTGTGCATGGACTCGGAGGCGGCGCCGATATAGACGGCCCGGACCACGAGCCCTATACCTGGGGCCCGGTCATCACCGGCGGCGGCGGCCTTGACTGGTACTTCGGCTGCCACGGCTTCGGCGTTCGTATCTTCGAAGCCGACTACGAGTTTTTGCACGCAAACTCCGGCGTCTCTCACGGAACGCTGGCCGGCGACAACTTCGTCTGGGGCGACGACGAGAACGTCAATGCATTTCGCTTTGCCACGGGCATCGTATTTCGCGGAGCCTCCTACTACAATCCCGTTTCCGGCTGCGGTCCCCTGCCCCCCCCCGCGCTCACATGCGTGGCCACCCCCGGCACCATCTATCCCGGAGACCCGATCACCGTCACAACCAATGCTTCCGGCCTCAATCCCAAGGAGACCCCAACCTACACCTGGTCGGGTGTTGGCGCGGTCGGCAACGGAGAAACGGCAACTGTGGCCACCGGCAGTCTGACTCCTGGCACCTATACAGTGAAGGCCCATGTTTCAGAAGGCGGCAAGCACCCGCAATCGACGGACGCGCAATGCGGTTTCACGGTCCTTCCCTGGCTGCCGCCAGCTTGCACCGTTCAGATGCAGGAAAGCGTGCGGGCAGACCAGACCGCCGCGATCACCCTGACAGGCACAAGCCCGCAGAATCGTCCCTTGCAATATAGCTGCACCTCGCCTCAGGGAAAAGTTGACATGACAGGCACCACGGGAGTGTTCAACCCGGCCGGCGCTCCTGAAGGTCCGGTAACCATAAGCTGCACGGTGAACGACGACAAAGGACAGACGGCCAGTTGCAATTCAACCGTCACCATTACGCCCGTCCCGACACCGCCGGTTCACCATGTCATTCCTCTCTGCTCCATCGACTTCAGCAATGACAAGCAGCGTCCCACGCGCGTTGACAACGAAGCCAAGGCCTGCCTTGACGCTGTAGCTCTCGCGTTGCAGCAGCATCCGGATGAGAACCTGGTCATCGTGGGTGAAGCCGCCGGCGGCGCGGGCGAAAGCGCAGCCACCGTAGGAGCGCAGCGCGCCGTCAACACCAAGAACTATCTCGCCACGGAAAAGGGCATCGATCCCGCACGCATCACCGTCGTGACCGGCACCGAAAGCACCAACGGTGTGCAAGACTACCTGGTGCCGTCGGACGCGACCTTCTCTTCCGATGTGCCGAACACCACTCCGGTGGATGAGAATGTAGTGAAGCCGCAGGAGCGCAAACCGCTGCCCATGCGCTCGCACCCAACGCACAGGAAAGCGGCAACCGCCAAAAAACCTGCAACCACCGCACCGGCAACCGCTCCTGCAACCAAGCCGGTGCCCTCCCCGGCGCCCGCTAAAAAGAGGCCGGTGCATCACAAGAAGAAACCGGCTGGTACAACCAAGCCAGCGGCCTCGAAGGCTCCCGCCAAGGGAACCGAAGGACCATAGTCCGGGCAGTCGCATGAACGATTCACGTCGCCGGGAATGGTTCCTCTCGCAGCCCGCTTCGGCTAAACGCTGCTTTTCCTCTCGCAGGGACGGTCGAGATACAGCTGCTAAACGCTGCTCTTCCTCCCGGAGGGAGGATCGAAAATAGCCCAGGGTGAAGCGCAGCGGAACCCTGGGACTGCGTCCGGACCAGGATCGTCGCGCCCCGGAGGGTCGCGACGAAGACGCTCGCAGCCGCTTAATCGGATTCATGCGATTGCCATGGGACCGTAGTCCGGACCTGCCGGAACAAAGTGTTCTTTTATCGGCGTTCAATTCTCCCGCATGAAATGAAGCCGGCCGGAATTCCGGTCGGCTTCATTTTTATTCGTGCTCACATTGCGGGCTCACAATTGAGTTTCGGCAATTTCTCTTCGAGCAGTCTTACTTGCCGATCAGCCCCCGCGCAATCGCATCCAGCATCCCGTTCAGAAAATTGATCGACTCGGGCGCGGAGTAGCGCCTGCCAATCTCCAGCGCCTCATTGATCACAATGGGAAACGGCGTGCCCTTGAAGCCCAGCATCTCGCCCACAGCCATGCGCAGCAGGTTGCGATCGACCGCCGGCATCCGTTCCAGGCGCCAGTGTTTTGAATTGGCCACGATCAGCTCGTCGATCTGCTCCTGATGAGCAACGGCCACGCGGAACAGGTCTTCGGCAAAACCGCGCACCTCCGGCTCAACTTCGTCACCAGCCTTCCAGAAAGTTGCCTGCACCTGTTCCGGAGTCTGCTTGCCGATGTCTGCCTGAAACAGCATCTGCATGGCCAGCTCGCGCGACTTGCGCCGCGTTCCGGCCGTCAAGCCGGGCCGCCTGACGCCTGATCGGTCTGAAGCAGCTTGCGTCGCAAACTCACCATCTCGATGGCCGCCAGTGCAGCCTCGAAGCCTTTGTTCCCGGCCTTGATTCCGGCCCGGTTGAGAGCCTGCTCCAGCGTCTCGCAAGTCAACACGCCAAAGCTGTGCGGAATCCCGGTCTCCTGTTGCGATTGACCGATGCCCCGCGCCACCTCGTTGTAGATGGCCTCGTAATGAGCCGTCTCTCCGCGCAGCAAACAGCCGAGCGCCACAATGGCATCGACCTTTGCAAGGTTGGCCACCGACCGCGCCGCCGCCGGTATCTCCCACGCGCCGGGTACGCGAATCACTTCAATCTCCGGCCGAACTGCACCGCTGCGCAGCAACGCATCCAGCGCGCCTTCCAGAAGCCGCTCGGTAATGACTGCATTCCAGCGCGCAACTACGATGGCGAACTTCATTCCAGCGGCCGAGAGATCGCCCTCCAGTGCAACTGGCCTTCCCCTTGCCGGATCGCTCCACGCCCAGAAGCTGAGCGCAAATCCCGGCTCCGGCTCTACCGTGAAAATCCTCGACTTCCAATGCGTCTCCGTAATTGGCGAGAGACGGGCGGGCGACAAGCGCGCTTCCGCCTCTTCGCCTAGCTCATCGCGCAACCATCCCTGCGCCGCCTGGTGAACGGCATCGAGGGCGGTCACCTCTACCAGCACATCCGCGGTCGAGGGAAATTCGCCGTCGACAATCTCAAAGTTTCCTGAGGGGGCAAGAAACGCCGCACCGCGACTCGAGGCCTCGTTCCATCCCGCGCCGGAAGCAAATCCGAGTGCAGAGAAAAAGCTTCGCAAGCGATCATAGACCGCTGCACTTCCGGCCGGACGAAGAAAGGAAATCCCCTTGATCATGAACGTAATCCCATCGTCTGATTCTATCGTGAGCAGGCAGCTCACCGGCTTTCGAGCGTGCAGCAGAAAGGCCGGCGATTGCCGGCCTTTCTGCTTGCGGCTGCGTCAAATGTGACTTACGTCGTCGAACGCGGCTTCACTACGATGGCCGTCGCGGGAACGACGGTTCCGCTGCCCGTGTAGGTGCAGCCGGCATCGTTGCCGCCTGCGGAAACCGGAATGCAGGAAGGCAGGTTGGGTGCGATCTGCTGCGTATCGGTGGGCGGCGTCGCCGGGGTCACCGTTTGCGGAATGGTGATGTAGTGAATCAGGTTGTCACCTGCAGTGCTGACAAAGAACAGCGCGTCATCCGGCGTGAATGCGCCGGCCAGCGGCGCAGTGATGTCCGCATTTCCATTCAGCGTCACATAACCCACCGTTCCCGCTGCGCCGCCAGTGCCCGGGATGTAGTACGGCAGCTTGGCGCCGGTTGTGTCGCCGTCGTAGGTGATAAACGCCACCTTGGACTGGGGCGAAGGCACCACTTGGTTGACGGCGGTAGCGCTCACGTCGCCCACCGGCACCTTAGCCAGTGTATGAGTAATGATCAGCGGAGACATCACACCGGCCACGGAATCCGGGCAGGGGGCCGGAGTCACGGCTCCGGCTGGCGAGGTCGTGGTCGGCAGCGTAATCCCGATGTCGGAGAGCGTTACCGCGCCACCAGACAGGGCCGCGCCCAGAATATGCTGCCCGTCGGTAGTGGCGGCCAGCACGTCCGTCAGCGTAGGCACCGAATCTCCCTGCGGGTAGAACAGCGTCGCGGCGGTATCGCCAACGGTTCCGGCGGGACACCATGTATGCGCCACCGTCGGGTTGCCGCTCAAGTACGCACCCACGCTCGGAATGGTGATGGCCAGGTTCTGCGCGCCGGGATTGGCTCCGCCGGAGGCGGAGAGCGGATAGCTTGTGAAGCCGGTATTAATGCTGTAGACGTACAGCGTGTCGCTGTGGCCTGCGCCAGCTGCGGCGCTGTCTGTGATGTAGAGCGTTTTGCCGTCCGGCGTCCATTGTGCGGCTGTGCCCATTCCTCCAAAAGTGGTGGGGAAGACCCCGCTCACATTGTAGAGATAGAAAACCTGCCGCACCTGGTCGTTGATCAACAGTTGCGTGTTGTTCGGCGACACCGCCAGAACCACGCCCGGTGCAGTTGGATCCTGCTTGGTAAGCGTGTTCGACGCCAGGCTGTAATACATCAATTCATGCGAAGAGCCGAAATAGAGATTGACGCCGGTGCGGTCCATCATCATGGAATTCGGCACATACGGCAGGCGCACCGTGGAGCCCACCGTGCCGCTGAGCAACTCCACGGGCACAAAGTATTGCGACTTGCCGGGTGAGGAGAACCAGACATAGTCGCTAGCCGTACCAGGCGTGGTGATGGTAACCGGGTTCGATGAGATCGACAGACCGGTGTTATTGAAACCCGTCTCATTGATCGGTGCCGGATTGCAGGTGGTCGGTTGGCAGACGGCATTCACCGACGCCACGCCGGGGAAGTTGGTGGTCACCGTGCCCGCGCCACTCACGGCAATATCGATCGGGTCCGTGGACTGGTAGTCGAGCGAAAGACCCGTAATTTCGTTCCCCATGGTGTCATAGACCGTGGTCACGAGACCCTGTGCAACCCCCTGCGTGATGGTTCCGGAGGTCGAGCCGTTTGCCAGGGTTACATTGATCGACTTCGGCGGGCATGTGGAGAAATATCCCGCTGACGATGCGCCTCCTGCGACTGAAGCGGTGATCACAGTAGTGCCCGGCGCTTGCGCGGTAATCTGGTTGGTCTCGCCGTTGATTGTGGCGACGGACCCATTTCCCACCGTGTAGGTCAGCGTCCCAAGGGAGGCCGTGCAATCGGGCACCGATGCCAGGCTTACGCCGGCGGGGAGCGGGCAGGCAAGCGCCGGGGCCGGGGCGCCGGTGACCGAAGGCGGCGCGCAGAGCAACTGTTGTGCGCCGCCGCTGCCCACAAAGCAGGCCTGAACGTCGAGGGGATTCGGCGAGAGCGTGCTCTGGGAGAGGCACGACTGAGGGCCAACAAGGGTAATGTGCGTCACCAGCGGATGAACGTAGACCTCAACCGGATTCGAGGTCACGGAGTTTGCCGACGCTGTGATATACGCCGTTGCATAGGGCAACCCATTCGTAGACGGCAATGGGTTGGGCGGCGTGCAAATCGTGTAGTTGGGAATGCCTCCGCCGCTGTTCCGATTCCACGTTCCCGCGCAAATAGAACCGGTCGGCGAAATATCCACCAACTGGTTGTTGGTAGTCCCATAGGTATAAGAGCTCACGCTTGCCGCGGTGCCCTTGCACGTCTTGGCCGAGGGAGCTGAAGCCTGCGTGGTCTGCCCGAACGCTATTGATATGCCCGCGGTCTGCGGCGACATCGAGATGGACGCCACATTCGAATCCGTCAACCCATAGCCCAGGCCGTTGCAATAATTCCCTGCTGGATTGCGCACGCAGCCGGAGATCGATATCCCCGCCGGAATGGCAACGCACAACAAACAAACAAGCGTCAAAAACCGCCGCATGAATCCTCCCCGCCCCGCCGCTTCGAACCGCGGAACGGTCACTAGCAAATGACGTCAGAAAAATTGGGTTTATGCATCTCCAGAAACTTGACGGTCCGATGAGGCTGCCCCAAGGCCCACGCCAACCCCAATTCCACTGCCGGGAGCGACGCCTCGCAACTCCGATCCATGAACCATCCAGTCTCTAGAAAATGCTCGATTGCGATCCGCCTACAAACCAAACTTCGCCCACTGCCGATGAAATCCGCTTCGAATGCGGCCCCCGGCGGTGCGCTTTCCCGTGCAGCCAGACGGCAAATTCCGCTGGCAAATCTCCAATGAAAAGTGTATCAGGGCGGGCCGTCCGGTGCAGATGCCGCGTGCGCCAGCTCCCTCAAACCCCGTCGTCCGTCTCCGGGTGCTGCTGAAATAGACGCCTCAGGACCGTTGGGGCGAGCAAAGCGGCGGAGCAAACTTACTCTCCCGCTCCTAGGTACCTCTCAAACCACTCCACCGCGCGGTACATCACGTCGCGCCCGTGCGCAGGATCAACAAACCCATGACCTTCATTCGGATAAACCACCAGTTGCGTCGGCACATGCTGATTCCTGAGCGCATGCCAGAACTCAAAAGACTGCGGCGCCGGACACTCTCCATCGCGGTCGCCCACCACCACCAGCGTGGGCGTCTTCACCTGCTTGATAAACGTGATTGCCGAGCTCTTGGCGTAGACCGCCGGATCGTCATACACCGACGCGCCAAAGTACGGAATCATCCACTGGTCGATCGAGTTTTCTCCATAGTAGCTCTCCCAGTCGGAGATGCCCGCGCCCGCCACCGCTGCCTTGAACCGCTGCGTCTGGGTAACGGCAAACATACTCATGAACCCGCCGTAGCTCCAGCCCGTCAGTCCCACACGGTTGGGGTCGACCGAGTATTTCGCCAACACCGTATCCACGCCGGCAAGAACGTCGCGCAGGTCGCCGTAGCCGAAGTCCTTGCGGTTGGCCTGCGTAAATGCCTCACCCTGTCCGTAGCTGCCGCGCGGATTGGGCTGCAACACAAAGTAGCCCAGCGCCGAGAATGCCGTCGCGCTCAGCCCGCCGCCTCCGCCCCAGCGCGCCAAGACTGCCGACGCCGGACCGCCATGCACCACCACAATTAGCGGGTATTTCTTCGCCGGATCGTAATCCTTGGGCAGCATCAGCCAGCCTTGCACCTTGAACCCGTCGCTCTTCCAGTCGAGCGAAACGCTCTTGCCCCACCCAGGCTCCACGCCGTCGTTGATGTGTGTCAGTTGCGTCAGCCCGGCGAAGCCTGTGGTCGACGTCCCAGATCTGGCCTCGTAAATCTCTCCAGGACGGTCGAAGGCGCTGGCATGGAACACGAAGAGCGAATGGTCGGCCGTTGAGGACAGGCTAAGCTCCATTCGGCCGTCGCCCACCGTTCCGGGAACTCTGAACACCGGCATACCGGAAGAAGCCTTCACGCCGGGACCGCTCTTGTCCCCTGACAGTTGCAGGCGAATCAACTCGCAGTTGCCTCCGGTGACCTGGCTGACAAAAAGCTGTTCGTTGCCGTCCCACTCAAGCCACGCCGGCGAAGTAGGCATCCCGGCCGTCAGGTCCACTGGCAGCCCCCCGGCAGAGGAGACAATCCACACATCCCCGCCGGTCGCGCCCTGGTCGCTCATCAGTCCGCCGATGAATGCAATCGACTTCCCGTCCGGCGACCATCTCGGAACCGCGATCTGCAAACCATGCAGCGGGCCAGCGACCTCGGCCGGCGCCAGGACCGCAACCGGCGTCCCGCCCAGTTCCTGCGTATACAGCTTCGCCACCCACCAGTTGTTTTCTCCCGGCGGATCTGCCGCCACATAGGCCAGAGACTTCGAGTCCGGCGACCAATCGAATTCATAAACGTGCAGGTTGGCCGGAGTCGCCATCGCGGGGGCAGCCGGCTTCGGCGCAGCTACCAACGCCACGGCTACCCTCTGAATCTCGACCCCATCCTCGCCAATCACGCCCGACCACGGCTTCATGGCAGCCAGCGCTCCGGCCGGCCGGGTTGCGCCTTCTACATAGAGAAAGGCCACCTTGTTTCCATCGGGCGAAAACGCCGGCGACTCAACGTAGCCGTTAAGCTCGGTAAGCCGCCGCGCCGGGCTTCCATCCATCGTCGCGACATACAGATCGGTCTGCTTACCCGGTTTGGCGCAATCTGAAAAGAAAGCCAGCTCTCTGGCATCCGGAGCCCAGGCGATCTCCCCCTCCTGGCAATGCTGCTCAGGCTTGGCCGCCGCCGTGACCCGCTGGCTCTTTGCCAGATCGTTAATCGGGGCCACGCGGATCTCCACCCCGTCTTTCCCATACTGAATCCAGGCCAGCCCTTTGCCATCCGGCGACACCGCAACCTGGCCCATCGAACGGCCGCGATGCAACCCCTTCAGCACCTCATCGATATGTGCACGGCCCGGCGACGAGGCAGGCGTCTTGGCCGCAGTCGCTTCCTGCGCAACCGCGGAGGAAAGGTTGAGATTCGAGCTCAAAACGAGGACCACGCCGGCCATCAATCCGGCGCGAAGACATGAGGGGAGCCGTTTCAAAAACATAGGAAAATCCTATCAGCCGCCAGCCGCCCCACCCCGATGTCCCTTCGCCCAGTCACATCTGAAATACACGACAAATACGCCAGGCGAATCCAAACCCTCGCTGACTTGCTATCCCCGCGCAGCGGGGGCTAACTTGCTGCCCTTATCTAAAGCATTCTTGCTTTGGCCACAGTACCCCATGCCCCATCCTCTCCGTTTTTTCGCGGAAAGGGCGGGAGACCAATAAAACTCGGGGCCTGGAATTAGCCCTCTATGTCGCCCGCGCCGTAGGCGCCGTGGTCGTTTGCCCCGCGCTTCAGTGTGGGGTCGGCGAAACCAGCAGATCATACGAAGTCCTGTAGGGACGGCGCTCATCCTCCGCGCCCTTCCAAAGGTTTTGCGAGACCAAGGTAGAATCACAATCCGGGAGCGACTCCCGTAAATGACAAACTCCTACCGACACCCCGGCAAAGCCGGGGGCTCCCAACTAGATGGCTATCTCGGTCCCGTCGGCAAAACGAAAGAGTTTCCAGCCTTGCGCACCATCTTGTAAAGAATCAGGGGATTCCTTTCGTCGTCGTCAAATGCCGGGTAGCTTGCCATCTTCTCCAGGCGATAGGGTGACAGAAACGACTCGTCCTCGGGAGATATGCTATTCCATGTTAAGTACCAACCTGGCTGATAACTCTCGAGCTTGGGCGCCGTATCTTCCGTGCTGAAACCATCGTTGATGGATGGAATTCCGGTCATCAGCGATATCTGTGCTCCGCTAACTCCGAATAGAAGCGGCCTTTGCTCCGGATGGCTCCGGATGATACTCCGTATCCCATTCGCTGCGTCTTGTAAATCGTAGTCGCGATGAGTTAAGAACTGGCCGATCATTATTACGTTTGCAACTGCCGAGGCGGCCATCGCAGCCATTAAGGCAATCGCAGTTTTCTTAGCATGAACCATAAGTTCGGCAAAGGTGAGAGTAACAACCCACACCATCGGCGCGAGCATGACCAGGAAGTAGCGCGGCGCGAAGTCGTCCTGCCTTCTAAAGATAAACGCTGCCTGCGCCGCCAATGCGATCCACGATGCAGCAAACAGCGGATTGCTCCACAGCTTTCGTTTCCAAGCCAGCGTCAACACCAGGATCACCAACGCCATCGGGTAGAGCGCGCGGTCAATCCAGAAGCAATTCTGAAAAAGGTCTGAGAGCGTCGGCAGCGTTTGATGCCAATCGATCTCCGACATTGCATTCACCTTGAAAAAGTAGTTGTAATCGGCCCCATAGCCCAGTGCCGACACGAGCGCAGTGTACCCTTTGAGCAACGCGGCAGGCACAACAGCCACAGCCAACGCTGCGCGCAGCAAGCCGCCCAGCTTGTACCCCGTCGCCGCCCACGCTAGCCAAAACACCGCCGGCGCGAGCAGAGCCGCTGTTGTCTTGGTGAGGATCATGATCGGAATCAGAACCGCCAGCGCCACGAGCGGCCAAAGTCGCTTGGCCGAAGCAAATGAAGCCGCCAGCATCAGCAGGCAAAACTCAAAAACCACCAGCGTATCCAGAATCGCCAGCCGATTAAACGCAAACGCAAATGGACTCGCAGCCAGCAGAAGCACAGCAACCTGCGCCGGCAGCTCGGATTTCGAGTAGCGACATACCAGCGCATAAACGATTGCAAGAGTAGCAATCGAGACAGTGACATTCAGTGCGCGCGCCGCCAGCAAACTGACCCCGGTAAAATGAAACACCACGCTCAGCAATGCAGGCCAAACAGGGAGCGCTACAGCGGGATTGTAGTCGCCTGCCACATACCAGTTCCCGGTAAGTGCATGCATCACAGCGGCGTTTGCCCACCAGCCCTCATCGGTAAACTTCGCTTGATCGATCATCCATGGTGAGTAGTTAGGAAAGTCGGCTGCTAGATAGAAGAACTTCAACAAGCTCAGCACAGCGACAACCGGCCACATTGCCGCACGAAACCAACGCCGCGCCGGCGCACCGCCCAAGTCGAGTTTGTCACCGAAGTGCTTCCAGGCCGATAACACGGGAGTCATTCCTTTCAGACTAACTTGCATGCGGTGCTCCCGGACGATAAAACGCGATTGCAAAGCCAAGAAGCAACATGCTACGTTTGGAGTTTCTCAGGAGATCCAATCTTGAAAAGCATCGTTCGAGTTGCCGCCTTTGCGGCCCTTATCCCAATCCTTGCTTGCAAAGCCCAGACCCCCGTAACCGGCAACGCAACCACCGGCACAACCACGGAAAAGGCGCCCGCTGCGCCGCTGCAAGCGTTCAATGCCCAGGACGGGAGCGCCTCCGCGCAGCTTCCCGCCGGATGGAAGATCGTGAGTCAGGGTCAAACGGTGATCGACGCTACCGGCCCCAACGGCGAAGACCTCTCTCTCGGCAACACCTACATCGCCCGCAACGCGCCTTATACGGCCGGCAAAGTCCAGGGAGCGGATCTGAATATGCCCTACCAGGACAACCTGGAACAGAAGTTCACCTTGATCTTCCAGCACAGCGCCGGCTTGTCTGGCCGCGCTCTGCCGACGATCACCTTTATTTCGGCGACCCCCGTTCAGGCTCCCGCGCCATTTGGCCAATGCGTCTTGTTTCTCGGTACCATGACCGCCACAGGCGACACATCCGGCCCCTTCAATTTCGAAAGCGCATTCTGTTCCCTGCCCATGGACGTAGCCGGGACCTACAAAAACATCTTCAAATACGGTCAAGTTCCTGCGCGACTGGCCGCACAGGAGCGCGCCACCATTGAAGCAGCCCTGGCCAGCTACTCCATTCCCATGACGTGGCTGCAGCGGAAGCTCGCGCTGAATGTGACGGCGCCGACGCAGTCGTCAGCCGGACTCGTCAGCGGAGCCGCCACCATCGCGGAGGCCAACGCCATCAACGCTGAAACCATGAAAATGATGCAGGGCGCGGACACCTCCGCCAACTGCGCAGACCAGGCCATACGCGAAACGCCCCTCTGGAGGCTCCCGCCCGCCTGCCGCTGATTCGCGCCGTGCTAAACATCAGCCGCCCCATGAATCGCCAACAGGCCGGGTGCCCCATCTGGGTGCCCTCTGGGCGCGACGTTCTTGTTCTTGTCGCATGAGTGGGAAACCGCAAATCTCAGTTCAACCTATCCAGGCCGCCGGGTGCCCCATCCATGCGCGTTCTTGGCGCATGGGTGGGAGACCGCAGACGTCAGTTCAACTCGGTCCAGCCGCCGCGTGAATCGCCAGCAACCGTTCCAGAAGCGGTCGCAGCAGCTTCAGGTCCAGCGCATTGGCGCCGTCCGACTTAGCATTAGCCGGGTCATCGTGCACCTCAAGAAAAAGCCCATCGACCCCCGCCGCCACTGCCGCCCGCGCCAAAAGCGGGATGAACTCCGGCTGCCCGCCGCTCACCCCATCCGCCGCGGAAGGCTGCTGCACAGAGTGTGTGGCGTCGAAGACTACTGGCGCCATCCGCCGCATCACCGGCAGCGAGCGGTAATCAACCACCAGCGTGTTGTATCCAAAACTGGCCCCGCGCTCGGTGAGGAATACCCGCTCGTTGCCCGTCGACCGCACCTTTTCCACCGGGTGCGTCATATCCCACGGCGCTACGAATTGGCCCTTCTTGATGTTGACTGCGCACCCCGTCTTGCCCGCGGCCACCAGCAGGTCGGTCTGCCGGCATAGAAACGCAGGAATCTGCAGCACGTCCACCGCCTCGGCAGCAATCTCGCAGTGACCCGGCTCATGCACATCGGTCAGCACCGGCAGCCCTGTGTCCTTGGCCAACCGGCCAAGAATCCGCGTACCCTCCTTGAGGCCTGGCCCGCGAAAACTCTTCACGCTGGTGCGGTTTGCCTTGTCATAGCTGGCCTTGAAAATGTACGGCACACCCAGATCGCTTGTGATGCGCTGAATCGCTTCAGCCATGCGCCGGACATGCGACTCCGACTCGATCACGCAGGGCCCTGCAATCAGGAATAGCCGACCCCCACCCACCTGCACCGGCCCGATTTCAAACGAGTTGCTCACCAGAGAATTCTATCGCGCTTGCTGAAGCCAGCTTAGGAACGCCTAAGACCTATTCCTAACCGGACCGCATTCTGATGCATAAATATGCTAATATGCTTTTATGCGAACTACCATTGATATTCCCGATGCGACCTATCGTGAGTTGAAGGTTCGCGCGGCGCGCACCGGCAAGACGGTGCGCGAGATGGTGCTGAGCGGAATCGAGCGGGTGTTGGATTCTGGCGATGCTCCAGTGGTGCGCAAGCTCGAGTTGCCCCTGATTCGCTCCTCGCGGCCCGGCACTTTGGACCTGACGAACGAGCAGATCGATGACATACTATTTCCTTCCTGACATCAATGTCTGGATCGCCCTCAATTACGACCAGCATATCCACCATGCAATCGCCAACCGTTGGTATCAGGCGTTGCCGTTGGAGACTCGACTCGTCTTTTGCCGCCAGACGCAGTGGGGGCTTTTCCGCATCCTGACGACTCCAGCGGTTATGGGCGCGGCCAGCCTGCCACAGTTGGCCTGCTGGCAGCTCTATGACCGTTGGCGGGCGACAGGGCAGCTGCTTTGGTGTGAAGAACCGGCATTGATAGAGGGTCCACTGCGCGAGCAAACCTCGAGCAAATTCGCTTCGCCCAAGGCATGGATGGACGCTTACCTGGCGACATTTGCAGAGGCGGCCGGACTGACGTTCGTGACGTTCGATCGGGCGTTGGCGGGGAAGACGAAGGGGGCGGTGCTGCTCCGTTGACGCGCTGTGGCTTACGCGGCAATAACCAACTAAACGGCGGGATGAGGCACCGGCCTGCGCACCACAAACAATTCTCTTAGCCTTGATCCTCAGATTCACCAAATCGGCCCTTAATCTTGCCTGCCATCCATGACGCTTCCTTTACCGCTGCCAAATATACCAAAACCAAGCCGCAAATATCCCATAAAGATAGCCTGCGGCCCCTATTTACCGCCCACGGGGGTAGGATTGACCCCAAGTAGTGCCATAGATAAGCTCCGAGACTGATCAGCATCAAAACGAAAACTTGACGTATCAACAACGCTCCCATATATCGAGAAACCTGAAGGTTTCCAAATAAATCGTCTGAATCCCGGAAAGCCATTCCACAGGTACAACAAAGCATAAAGACAATGTAGGACACAGTAATCGCGACTTGCCAGCTCCAGACCCAGCCCTGAAATGGAAAGTACAGCAGGCAAAAGACAAGCATTGCAATGACGTGTGCCCATCGACCTATCCACCATGAGGACTCTTTTGCATCTTCTCGGTCTTCCGATGGCTTCTGTTCCTCTTCGGTTTGGCTATTCAAGTCGATGTAGTCGTCGGGCATTGTCCTTCCGATCCCGCACAGAACCTACTGCATTGCTGCGATTGAGGTCATTTGCTCCGCGCCCTTTTTCATTCGGATTTGGTAACTCGCAGTTATAAACTCCCGAAACAGTGGATGCGGTTCTAATGGCTTTGACTTGAACTCGGGATGAAACTGGCAGCCCAAAAAGAACGGATGGCCGGGAATTTCAACAATCTCCACATAAGTCGAGTCCGGCGTAGTTCCGCTCAGGCGCAATCCTCCGCCCGTCAGCAGCGCCTCGTATTCGCGATTGAATTCATACCGGTGCCTGTGCCGCTCGCTGATCTCGGTCACACCACCGTACGCTTTGGCAGCAAGCGATTCCTTTTGCAGAATGCACGTCCACGCGCCCAGACGCATGGTTCCGCCCATCTCTTCCACGCCCAGCAGTTCGCGCAGTTTATAGATAATGCGGTGCTGGCTCGCGGGATCGAACTCGCTTGAATTCGCATCCTTCAATCCGCAAACATTGCGCGCAAATTCGATGCACGCAGTCTGCATCCCCAGGCAAATGCCGAAGTAAGGCACCTGTTTTTCGCGCGCAAAGCGGATCGCATTCAGCATACCCTCAATTCCGCGTTTGCCGAATCCGCCGGGAACCAGAATTCCGTCGAATCCTTCTAACTGCGCCTCATAACTCTTATCTTCAGGAGTTACAGACTCCAGCCCCTCGGCTTCAATCCAGGTAACATTGAGTTTCAAATTCTGCGAAACCGCACCATGCGTCAAAGCTTCCTTTAATGATTTGTAACTGTCTTCGTACTCCACATACTTGCCGACGATGGCAATATTCACATCGTCCTTCGGATGGTAGCAGCGGTCGACCAGATCTCTCCATGCCGCCAGGTTGGCCTCCGGTGCCTCTTTGTGCAGATATTTCAGGATCAGCGCGTCCAGACCCTCGTCGGCAAAACGAAGCGGAACTTCGTAGATGGAAGGCACGGTCGTCGCACCCACCACGGCCCGCTCCTCCACGTTGCAGAAGGCGGCAATCTTCTGCTTCATCTCGTGGCTCAGGTTGCGGTCAGAGCGGCAGAGCAGAATGTCGGCCTGGATTCCAATGCTCAGCAGCTCTTTTACGGAATGCTGAGTCGGCTTGGTTTTCAGCTCCTGCGCCGCGGCAATCCACGGAACCAATGTCAGGTGCACAAACACCGTGTTCTCGCGACCCAGCTCCTGCCGCATCTGGCGAATGGCTTCAAGGAACGGCAGCGACTCAATGTCGCCCACCGTGCCGCCAATCTCCACAATTGTCACGTCCGCGCCATTCGATGAAACCTTGCGCATGGCGTTCTTGATCTCGTTGGTCACATGCGGAATCACCTGCACGGTCTTGCCCAGGTAGTCGCCGCGCCGCTCCTTCAAGATGATCTGCTCGTAGATGCGGCCAGTGGTCAGGTTG
>Ga0302314_10004824_pt1 | contig 24734 bp, 19 predicted proteins | sample III_Palsa_N2_3_FD_200533 | JGI IMG/M metagenome (GOLD analysis project Ga0302314, IMG submission 200533) | Peat permafrost microbial communities from Stordalen Mire near Abisko, Sweden - III_Palsa_N2_3 | ecosystem: Environmental > Terrestrial > Soil > Palsa > Peat permafrost | place: Sweden... | reverse complement strand
AGACAAGCGCTCGTCGGCGGTGCGGTCGGCGACCCAGCGCGAGCCCAGCACCAGCGCCTCGATCTCATCCTCGGAGAACATCAGGGGCGGCAGCATGAAGCCGGGCTTCAGCACATAGCCGAGACCAGGCTCGCCCTGGATATCGGCCCCCTGCTCCTGCAGCAGCGCGATGTCGCGATAGAGAGTCCGCAAGGACACTCTCAATTCTTCGGCCAACGCCGCGCCGGTCACCGGATAGCGGTGCCGGCGCAGGATTTCGATCAGATTGAGAAGTCGTTTGGCGCGCGGCATCGGGAGACGGGGGGTTAGTGCTTTTTGTCGCCGGTCAGCATATGGACCAGGTTGGACCAGATGCTGTCATCGTCTTCCTTGTCGCCCTCCGGCTTGGCCGCGTCGCCATCGGCGACCGGAGCCTCGCTCTGCGGCTCGACCTGACCCGGCAGCGGACGGACCGGCAGGCCCTGTTCCGCCGCGGCCATGAGATTGTGCCAGAGCTCGGCCGGCAGGGTCCCGCCGGTAATCTTGTTGAGCGACGTGCCGTCGTCATTGCCGAGCCAGACGCCGCAGACATAATCCGCCGTGAACCCGATGAACCAGGCGTCGCGATAATCCTGGGTAGTGCCCGACTTGCCGGCCACCGGGCGGTCGCCGAGCTGGGCTTTCTTGCCGCTGCCCTCCTGCACCACCGCCACCATCAGATCGGTCATCTGCTTCAGCGGACCGGGCATGATCACCTGACCCGTGCCGCCGCCCTGACGCTGATAGAGCGCCTCGCCGCGAGCGCCATCGACCTCCGGATAGCCATAGGCGAACACGCCCTGGCCGCCATTGGCGAAACTGGCATAGGCCGCCGTCATCTCGATCAGCGGCACCTCCGAGGTGCCGAGCGCCAGCGAGGCGTCCGCATGAAGGGTGGTGGAAATACCCAGGCGCTTGGCCGTGGCCACAACGCGCTTCGGTCCGATCTGCTCGATCAGGCGCACCGCGGCGACGTTGCTTGAAATGGCGAAGGCGTGCCTCAGGCTGATCGGGCCCTGATATTTGTGCGTGTAGTTCTCAGGGCGGTATTTGCCGGTGGTGATCGGGCTGTCCTCGATCGTATCGTCCGCGGTCGCGCCCTGCTCCATGGCCGTGAGATAGAGGAACGCCTTGAAGGAGGAGCCCGGCTGGCGCATTCCCTGGGTCGCGCGATTGAACTGGCTGGTGGCGTAATTGCGCCCGCCGACCATGGCGCGCACGGCGCCGTCCGGGGTCATCAGCACGATGGCGCCCTGGCTGACACCGGCCTTGACGCCGGGGCCGGCCAGCATCGCCTCCAGCTCCGCTTCAGCGCGGCGCTGGAGAGTCATGTCCAGCGTGGTGTGAACGACGATGTCGCGGCTGGTGCCGGCGATCGGGGCCGCCTGATCGTGAATCCAATCGGAGAAATAGCGGCCGGTATGCGAGATCTGCTTGACCGTCGCCTGGCCGGAATTGCGCGCCTGGTCGGCCTCATCCTGGGTGATGTAGCCGGCCGCCACCATGTTGGCCAACACCTGGGCGGTGCGCTGGGCCGATTTGGTCCGGTCGTTCTGCGGATTGTAGCGCGAGGGCGCCTTCATCAGACCGCCCAGCAGGGCTGATTGATAGAGGTTGAGCTGCGTCGCCGGCGTGTCGAAATAACGCCGCGCCGCCGCATCGACGCCCCAGGTGCCGTTGCCGAGGTAAATGCGGTTGAGGTAAAGGGTGAGGATCTGCTCCTTGCTGAATTTATGCTCAAGCCAGACCGCCAGCTCCAGTTCCTGGATCTTGCGCTTGAGATTCTTCTCGGGCGACAGGAACAGATTCTTCGCCAGCTGCTGGGTGATGGTCGAACCACCCTGCACATAATGGCCGGCGCGGAGATTGACGACCATGGCGCGGGTCAGCCCGATCGGGTCGAGGCCGAAATGGCTGTAGAAATGGCGATCCTCGGTGGCCAGCACCGCCTCGGGCAGATATTTCGGCATCTGGTCGAGGGTTAGGCTTTCCCCATAGACGTCGCCGAACGCGGCGATCGGCTCGTCGTCGGAGGCCAGGATCGAAATTGACGGCTTGCGCAGCGTCGCGGTCAGGCTGGAGAGATCGGGCAGGTCGAGAGCATAGAAGCCGAGCACCGCGGCAAGGGCGATTCCACCCCAGATCCCCACCACCAGCATCGCCGAACCGGCGCGGCGCAGCCACAAGAGCGCGAATCCGCCCAGGGTGTGCGGGCGCGGCTGTTTCGGCGCGGAGGGCTGCCTGGCCTCCTTGACCGGCTTTTCCCGACGGAGCTTGGCTTTCGGCGCGGCTTTGGCCGGCTTGGGCGCGGATTTGCGCACCTTCTCCGGTGCGGGCGGCCGCGACACGGTGATCCGGTCGTCAGGCGACACCACGAAGTCGGCGCGGCGTTTCTCGTCGTCGTACAGGTCGGCCATCTGGCGCTCGAAACTCTAGTCTGTGATCCCCGGGCGGCTTGACGGGAGCAAGCCAGTCATAGCCATAGCGCGGGTTTACGGCTAGAATGGGGCAAGATCGTTAGCGTTGTGATAACGAGTGACTCTTTCACAGCGCGATTTTTGGGGTGGGTCAATGAGCAAACTTTCTCTGACGGTTCCGGCCGAATTGCTGGAGCGCCTGCGGGCCATCGCCGCGCAGAAGGAGATCACCCTGGAAGAAAGCGCGCTCGAGGCTTTCGCCGAATACGCCGGAACCTGGGAAGACTTCAACCGCGACCTCGAGCATCTCGAGGCCGGCGAGGAAGAGCGGACCGTGCTCCGCGCTGTGAACGAGAAATAAGGTTTACTTTCAACCAGACTCCGCACCCCGATGGATGCCTGCCTCCGCAGGCATGACGAGATTGAGTTGGTGCAGATCTTAAGCGCGACGCTAAGGCTCACGCCTCACTCAATGTACTCCCCCGAATACACACCCCAGAACTCGTCCCGCTTGAGCCAGCCTTGGATATTTTCGATATCCACGCGGCAATAGGTCTTGTCCTTGGGGCAAGACATCAAGCGCCCCATCACATTGGCGTCGAGTATGGCCAGCACCGGTGATTTTTCATCCGGATCGGCGCGCAATTTGCGCTGTTGCGGCCCCAGCACCACCGCCATGCGGCGCGCCGACAGCATGCTCTGATGAACCCAGCCCTCGGTGCCCTGCCAGTCGCGGATCTTGCGCCAGGCCTCGAACTCGGCGATCACCTCGACCGGCATTTCGCGGCGGGTATAGATCCAATCGACCGGATAGCGCACGCCGGGGCCGGTGCGCAGATTGACTTCGTCGGAGCGCAGCGAGACGAAGCGGGGCAAAGGCAGGCCGCTGGTCTCCGCCGCAAATGCGCGAAGATCCCCCATGCCCGCCAGAATGACGATAAACAATAAGCCCCGTAAAACCGGCAGCATAACGTGGAAACGGCCCCTTCGTTTCGATGGTAGAATAATTGCCGATAGGCGTACGGCGGTCAAGCGAACCCCAGAAAGAGCGCAAGAGCCCGATTGACGGCGACCATGGTCGCGCCGTCGAGCCGACCAATCCTTTGACCGACCTTGTCTCGCAACACCGTGTGAGCTTTATCGACCATGATCTGCGACGGAGATCTCAAACCATTTTCAGGGCTCGGCTGAACGGTCAACCTTAACAAGGGCGCTTCTCTCAAATCGCTTGTGATCGGCAGTACCGTCACAGTGGGGTGCTCGGCAAAAAGATCTGACTGAATGATCAAAGCAGGGCGCGGCTTACCAAAGTCTCCCTGCAGAGCGACAACGGCCAGGTCCCCTCGAATCACGTCCACCCCTCGATATCGGAGGCGTTTTCGATCCAGTCGGCGATTTCCCGCTCTGCAGGATCGTCTCGCAAGCTCAGAGACTGGCGGCGGCATTCTTCCGCAAAACCTGGCCGGCGCGTATCGGGCACCCAGATCTGCAAAGGCCGAAGACCGGCGGCCTGCAGCTTGTCGCGATAATTCTTCACGCGCCGGACAACACTCGATGGCATAATGACCTCCGTTACATGTAACGTAGTTCATTCGCGTGCGGGATGCAATCATGGGGCTGTCCTCTGGACAAGCGCTCCCCATCTTGCTACTCCCGTCACAGTGCCGTCGTAAGGGGATGTCCGATGCCTGCCAAGAAGCCTCTGGTCGTGGTGACCCGCAAGCTGCCGGAAGTCATCGAAACCCGCATGATGGAGCTGTTCGACACAAGGCTGAATCATGACGACCGGCCGATGTCGAAATCCGCTTTGATCGACGCCATTGCCCAGGCCGACGTGCTGGTGCCGACGGTCACCGACCGCATCGACGCCGCCATCCTGTCGCAGGCCGGCCCCAATCTGCGCCTGATCGCCAATTTCGGCGCCGGCGTCGACCATATCGATCTGGCCACCGCGCGCGAGCGCGGCATCACCGTCACCAACACCCCCGACGTGCTGACCGAGGACACCGCCGACATGGCGATGGCCCTGATCCTGGCCGTGCCGCGGCGCCTGGCCGAGGGCGAGCGCCTGGTACGCTCGGGCAAATGGGCCGGCTGGGGCCCGACCTTCATGATGGGCCGCCGCATCTCGGGCAAGCGCCTCGGCATCATCGGCATGGGCCGCATCGGCCAGGCGGTGGCGCGCCGCGCCCGCGGCTTCGGCCTGTCGGTGCATTACCATAATCGCCGCCGCCTGCATCCCGAGATCGAGCAGGAGCTGGAGGCCACCTATTGGGAGAGCCTCGATCAGATGCTCGCCCGCATGGACGTGATCTCGATCCATTGCCCGCACACGCCGGCCACCTATCATTTGCTCTCCGCCCGCCGCCTGCAGCTCTTGCAGCCGCACGCCTATGTGGTCAACACGGCGCGCGGCGAGGTGATCGACGAGAACGCGCTGACCCGCATGCTGCAAAAGGGCGAGCTCGCCGGCGCCGGGCTCGACGTGTTCGAGCATGAGCCGGCCATCAACCAGAAGCTGCTCGACCTCGACAATGTGGTGCTGCTGCCGCATATGGGCTCGGCCACGCTGGAGGCCCGCATCGACATGGGCGAGAAGGTGCTGATCAATATCAAGACCTTCGCCGACGGCCACAGCCCGCGCGACCGGGTTTTGGCTAGTATGCTGTAGAGAAAAGCCGGGCTACGAGATGGTCAATGTGTGCCCTGAGACGGTAAACGCCGTAACGGTGCCGGTGATTTCGATGATCGTCGTATCGCTGGGGCCCAGGGTCCCGGACGCCGAGGCGACGATATAGGTGTTGCCTCCGTAGGTGCCCATCTCAACGCTGTTGGCCGTGGTCACCAGGCTTTCCAGGGATGAGATCGAGCCCGTCGTGGGAACAAAACCGGAAATAGTCGTCAGGCTGGAGAAGACGATCGCGGTGGAAACACCCAGGTTGCTGATCGTCAGATTAGGTGTGTCCGGCGCACTGGTATAATTGGCGTCGGTGCCTACAGTGATGGTGTCGTTGCCGACCCCGTGCAAATTGACCGTGTTGTTGCCGGTCCCGAGCGTGATCGAGTTCCCGCCCACCCCGTTGTCCGTGATGGTGTTGCCGCCATTGCCCAAGCTTATGGTGACGCCGCCCGCGCCGCCATTAAGGGTGACGGAGTTCCCGCCATTGCCGGCCGTGATGCTGTCGCCGATTCCCGTATTGTAGGTAGCGGCTATGACGACGGTGTTCGCGCCGCTGCCGAGAGTGACGGTGTCGCCGCCTCCGTCATTGAGGCGGACATAGTTGGCGCCATTGCCGAGAGTGATCGATTCGCCCCTGCCGGCGCCGCCGGTAAGAAGGGTGTTGTCGTTGTCGCCCGCCGTGACGATGTTGCCGCCGGCATCCAGCAGATAGCCGCTGATGCTGCCGAAGGCGATGGTGGCCCCGCTGCCTTGATAGCTGAGATAGGCCGAGTCGCCGGTATCGCCAGTGGCGTCGAAATGGGTGAGACTGGCCGGCAGCTGCAGCGGAGTCACCGGATTGCCGAGATTGACGTCGCCGGTCACGGTGAGGGTGGTGAGCGCGCTGTCGGCGATGGTGGTGCCGGCGACGGTGGCGCCGATATTCGAGGCCGTTCCGAATCCCGCAATGGTGATGGCGGTGATGTGATTGCTGGCGTCGGTGATGGTGCCGGACTGATTCAGATCGACTGCGACGTCGATGGCCAGTGAGGTCGGTCCGGACGGATCGGTGATGGTGATCGCGCCGGTCGTACCGGTAAGATCCAGCGAGGTCAGATGGTTGTCGGTAATCGCCAGGCTGGCGAAGCCGGTGGTGATGTCCACGTTGGCACTGGCGGTCTGGATCGTTACCGCGACGCCGGTTCCAACGGCGATAAAATCGCCCTGGTTGCCGGATGCGTCGAGAATGAAGTTGGTCAGCCCCGTCACGCCCGACAGGTTAAGGGTGTAACTACCGCCGGCATTGCCCGAGGTGGTCAAAGTGATGGTGGCAACGCCTGTCAGGCTCGCGCCGGCAGGAAGGTAGTCCTGGCTGGTGGGACCGGAAGTGTCGGTAATGTTCAGCGTATTGCCGGCGCCATGCAGGCTGTCATTGGGGGTCAGGGTGGGGGTGGGTCCACCCAGCGTGGCCACATAAATAAGGGAGCTGTCCGTCGTGGTGAACGTGTCGGTTCCGGTCGTGAAATAGACATAGGGTGACGACGGTGTCGGTGCAGGCGGGGGTACCGGCGGCGGAGGCGGACCGAGGGTCACCGAGGCGCCGATAGTGGCTGGATCCTGGCCCGAGGCGACCGTGGCGCCATAGGCGGCCAGAGCCGTTTGAATCTGGTTGCCGGTATCGGTGGCGAATTCCGACGAGGCGGTGAATTCGCGGAACAGGGTGTTCAGTCCAGCGCCGGAAGCGATCTGATTGTCATAGTAGGAAAGCTCGGCGCCGCTGGGCGTGCGGCCGAGGACACTCTCATAGAGCCAGGGAACCGCCTCGAACAGGGCCGAGGTTTGGCCCAGGCTGTAATCGAGGCCGGCACGGCTGGTAAATTCCGGCGAATGGGTGAAATAATTGGCGATTGTGTCCCAGGTAGACGGCGCCACCTGTCCGGCGTCGATCTGGGACTGGGTCAGTCCTTGCTCGGCGACGGCGACGTAATAGCGGATCTCGGCGGCGGTTGGGGCGCGCCCCAATGCGCTGAGATAATAGCCGACCACATGAGCGGCAATGGATTCTTCCGGGCTGCTCGCCATGGCGGTGGCGAGGCTGGCGACGCTCGTCGCGGCGGAATTGCTTTCCCAGGAAGCGGCATTGGCCGCTGCCTGGGTGCTCGATTCGAACAGAACATTCTCCAGCAAGCTCTCGGCCTGCTGCTCGGTGGCGCTCATCTCCGGCCCCGTCAGTCGTTGTCGTAGAGCGAAGCGGATTGGGACGCTGGTGCCTCGCGCCGATCCACCAGGGTCCAGAGAGCGAAATGCAGGCAAAGCACGACCAGCGCGCCGGCGAACAGGATTTTTTCAACGATCGGGTGAACCACGTCACTGCCCCTCTTTCCTCGAAAGCGGGCAGACGGTAGCAATTTTTCCGACTCCGGTTTTGATCGGGATTGCTGTCCCTGTCGGATCAGGAGATGGGCACCAACAGCGTCATGTCGAACCAATCAACCCTGGCCCAGGGCGGCGAACGATAGATCTCGTAGGCCGGCGTCTCGGAGAGGAATTTGCGGGCGCCGGCCAACCAGGCGATGCAAATACTGAAGATCGTTGCCGCGACGTCGTCATAGCCGCCTTGCAATTGGGTCCGCGCATAAAGGGATTCCTGCATCGGAGTGCGCCAGAACGGCGCCCGCACCAGATGCTCGGGCACTCCCCAATCGAGAATGCAGCAGTCATAGCGGATGCGACCGGGATCGGTGAAGCCGGGGTCGTCATGCAAGACGCCGATCGCCTGGGCGCGATCGAGGGCAAAACCATGCGCCTGCAGCTTCTTCGCGAAAATCTGCCAGAACAGAGGGACGTTTCGGTAGTCGCCGTAAAAGCGCATGCCGATCAGGCTCTGGCGCTCGCTCCATTCCGGCCGCACCAGTGCGGCGCGGTCGCGATCGATCGGCCGCGACGGCGGTGCCAGGCCGAAGGTAGCGCGCCGCAGCGCCCCGGGGGTCATGTCATAGTGCCGCGCGAAGGCCCGGGTGAAAGCCTCCTGGCTGGCATAACCGGAGCGTTGCGCCGTGTCGAGCAGCGAGGCGGTGGTGCGCGTCACCATCGCCGCCGCGCGCTGCAAACGGATTCGCCGACTGTAGTCGCCGACCGTTTCGCCCATGGTTTCAAGAAAACGGCGATGAAAATGGAACGGCGTAAGTCCCGCCGCGCTGGCGGCGTCGGCGAGCGTGGGCAAAGTGGAGAACTCGTCCTCCAGGACCGGCAGCGCGAGAAGAATACGCCAGTCATCCATCTGCATCGGCGGCAACGCGAGCTTCGGACGCTCTGCCTGTTCTTCGTCGGTCATCGTTTTCCCGCGTTTTTTTGCCGCGACAGCAATCTTGATCAAACTCGGCGCGCGGAGCCATGAGAAAATTGCCGCATTGCACACAAAAAGGAAACGACTGCCTTGACCATGTTCGCCCCCGATCCGGCACGGCGCAAATTCCTGGGATTTCTCGCCAGCAGCCCGCTTCTGTCCCTGCTGCCGGGCGGCGCCCTGGCGCAAAGCTACGACGCGCTGCGCGCTCCGGTCAGGATGGTGGGCGAGGTGATCGGCTCGCCGGACGAGGCTCTCGATCTGTTCGATTTCGAACCGGCCGCGCGCAAGGCGCTGCCGCCGGCGCATTTCGGCTATCTCGCCACCGGTGTCGACGACGATGCCACGGTGCGCGCAAATCACGAGGACTTCGCCAAGATTCGCATCCGGGTTCGCCGACTGATCGACGCGCGCAAGATCGACACCGGCGTCACTTTGTTCGGCGAGCGCTGGGGCAGCCCGATCTTCCTGTCGCCGGTCAGCAGTCAGGGCGCCTTCCACGCCGACGCCGAACTGGCGGTGGCGCGGGCGGCGCGGACCAAAGGGCATCAGCTGATCCTGTCGACGGTCGGCAATTCCTCGGTCGAAGCCGTTTCCGAGGCGCACGGCGCGCCGGTCTGGTACATGCTCTATCCGACCGACGACTGGACCGTCACCGAGGCGCTGATCCGCCGCGCGGAAAAGGCCGGCTCTCCGGCGCTGGTGCTGACCGTAGACCGACAGGGCGGTCGCAACACCGAGACGCTGTTCCGCGCCCGGCGCGCCGATCCGCGCAATTGCGCCGACTGCCATCAGGGCGGCTTCGCCAACGAAGTGGCGCGTAAGCCGATGTTCGACGGGCTCGACGTGTCCCGCGTCACCAATCTCTACGGAACCGGCATGAGCTGGGATTTCCTGGCGCGCATCCGCAAGGTCACCGGCATGCGGCTGGTGCTCAAGGGCATCATGACCGGCAACGACGCCAAGAGGGCGGTCGAGCACGGGGTCGACGCGATCATCGTCTCCAATCATGGCGGCCGCGCCGAGGAAAGCCTGCAATCGACCATCGGCGTCCTGCCGGAGGTGGTGTCCGCCGTCGGCGGACAAATCCCGGTGCTGGTCGATGGCGGCGTGCGGCGCGGCACCGACGTGCTCAAGGCGCTGGCGCTGGGCGCCGCGGCGGTGGGCATTGGCCGCCCCTATTGCTGGGGATTGGCCGCCTTCGGCCAGCCGGGGGTCGAGGCGGTGCTGGCGATCCTGCAGCGCGAATTCGAAACCGTCATGCGTCAGGCCGGCGCCACACGGATCGCGGAGATCACCACCGACATGGTGGCGACCTAATCCTGACGGGGCGGACATGGCGGACGGTATCATTGGCGGTCTTCTGGGGGACGAAGACGACAGCGGGAAGAACGAGCGCGGCGACGGGTGGGTAATTCAGATCGAACAGGCTGCTCCGAGAAGAAGTCCGACTGAACGATCGATGCTTCGTTAGCTGTGACGAAGGTCATTCGCCTGCTGGATGCAATCATGGGCCTGTCACGCTGGACAAGCGCTCCCCATCTTGCTACAGCCGTCCCAGTGCCTTCGATAGGGGATGTTCGATGCCTGCCAAGAAACCTCTGGTCGTGATGACCCGCAAGGCCAGCACGCTCTGATGCTCGAAGCCCTGGTCCCGCTGCTCGCCGCGGCGGTTTTGTTCGTTTCGCTTTCCCGCCGCCTCGGATTCGGCAGCGTGCTCGGCTATCTGCTGGCCGGCGCCGCCATCGGTCCCTATGGCCTGAAGCTGATCGAGGACACCGAGGAGATCTCCACCGTCTCGGAACTCGGCGTGGTGATGCTGCTGTTCCTGATCGGCCTCGAATTGCGTCCGGCCCGCCTGTGGGTGATGCGCAAGGCGGTGTTCGGCCTCGGTATCGGCCAATTGCTCGTCACCGGCGCGCTGTTCGCGGCGCTTGCCCACTTCGCCGGCGCCCATTGGACCGGCTCGGCCGTGCTCGGGCTGGGGCTGGCCCTGTCGTCGACCGCCATCGTCCTGCCCATGCTCGGCGAACGCAATCTGCTGGCCACCAATGCCGGCCGCGATACCTTCGCCGTGCTGCTGTTCCAGGATCTCGCTTTCATTCCACTGGTGGCGCTGGTGCCGCTGCTGGCCGGCGACGCGGTGCTGCCGATGGTGCAATGGCGCAGCGTCGGCGTCGCCATCGGCGCGGTGACGGCCATCCTGCTGATCGGTCGCTTCCTGATCCCGCAGGTGTTCAAGCTGATCGGCGGCGCCCGCACGCCGGAAGTCTTCACCGCCACCGGCCTCCTGATCGTGGTCGGCACCGCGGCGCTGGCGCGTGAAGCAGGATTGTCGATGTCGCTGGGCGCCTTCCTGGCCGGCGTGCTGCTGTCCAGTTCGGAATATCGCCACGAGCTGCAGGCCGACATCGAACCGTTCGAGGGCCTGCTGCTCGGCTTCTTCTTCACCTCGGTCGGCATGTCGGCGGAATTGAGCCTGGTGGCCGAGGAGCCGCGCATCATCCTGTTCGGCGTCCTGCTGTTGCTGACCGGCAAGACGGCGATCGCCTATATCCTCGCTCGCCTCGGCGGCCGCAAAGGCGTCGAGGCCATGCGTTTCGCCCTCGCCCTGCCGCAGGGCAGCGAATTCAGCTTCGTGCTGTTCGGCTCGGCGGTGGCGGTCGGTGTGCTGACCGAGCGGATGGCCGGGCTGGCCACGCTGGTGATCGCTCTGTCGATGGCGGCGACGCCGATCCTGTTCGCCCTGGCGGAACGCTTCCTGGTGCCACGCTTCGCAACGCGCCACGAGCAGCCGGTCTATGACGAGATCCCCGCGACCGACGCGCCGGTGATCATTTGCGGCTTCGGCCGCGTCGGCCAGATCGTCGGCCGCATCCTGCGCATGCAGAACATTCCCTTCACCGCGCTCGACAAGGATGCCAGCCAGGTCGAAGGAGTGCGCCGGTTCGGCTTCAAGGCCTATTACGGCGATCCGGCGCGGGCCGAGCTGCTGCGCGCCGCCGGTGCCGAAACGGCCAAGGCGGTGGTGGTGGCGCTCGACGATATGGAGGAGACGCTGATCGTGGTGGACATGATCCGGCGCAACTTCCCCGATCTCAAGATCTTCGCCCGCGCCCGCAACCGCCGGCACGCCTATCTGCTGATGGACCGCGAGATCGACGGGCTGGTGCGCGAGACCTTCCATTCCAGCCTGCGCCTGTCCGAGAAGGTGCTGACCTCGATTGGCATCAGCCCGGTGGATGCGTTGCGCGCCGTCGAAGTGTTCCGCGTCCGCGACGAACAAGCCCTGTACGACACCCATGCCTATTACGAGGATGAGCGGCGCCTGATCCAGAACGCCCAGGATGTCGCCGACGAACTGGCGGCCCTGTTCGAGGGCGATCGGCGGCCGCGGAGCTGACCATGGCCAAGCGCGCGAAATCCGCCAAACCCAGACGCCGCATCACGCGCAAGCCGCGCCAGGGCGCGTTCGGCGCCACCGTGCATCTCGACAATGTCGAAGGCATCGGCCGGCTCAGCGACCTCTATTACTGGTTGCTCACCACCAGCCGGGTCAATTTCGTCGCCTCGATCCTGGCCGCCTATCTCGGCACTAACGCGTTATTCGCCCTGGCCTATATGGCCGCCGGCGGCGTCGAGAACATGCGGCGCTTCGTTTTCTCCGACGCCTTTTTCTTTTCGGTGCAGACCATGGCCACCATCGGTTATGGCCGCATGGTGCCGGTCAGCGGCCCAGCCAATCTCCTGGTCACGCTCGAGGCCGGTATGGGGCTGTTCGGCATGGCGGTGGCGGCCAGCCTGATGTTCGCCCGCTTCACCCGCGCCACCGCCGGCGTACGCTTCACCCAGCATGCCGTCATCACGATGTTCGACGGCAAACCGACCCTGATATTCCGCATCGCCAACCAGCGAGATGCCCGCATCCACGAAGCGCAGATCCATCTGACCGTGGCCCGCCAGCAGGATACCGCCGAGGGGCACAGCTACCGCCGCCTCGCCGATCTGACGCCCGTGCGCTCGTTCAATCCAATCTTCGAGCTGTCCTGGACGGTGATGCATGTGATCGACGAGGAGAGCCCGCTCTATGGCGTCACGCCGCTCGACATGGAGGAGAGCGTGGTGGCCGTGAGCGTCGTCTTCTCCGGCCACCATGAAGGCTTCCAGCAGCGGGTGCATGCCCGCCACACCTATACCCAGGCCCTGATCGAGTGGGATCGCCGGTTCGCCGACATCATCACCCGCGACAAAGAGGGCAATGTCATCATCGACTATGCTTACTTCGACGAGCTTTTGCCGGTCGATCCCAAGGATCTGGTGCTGGGTTAGCGCCCCTTCCCCCCGTCATCCTCGTCCCCGGGTCACTGCCCAGGGACGCGCATGACGGAATGGGGAAGCCTAGAACTTCACGCTCATATCGATGCCCCCGGTCATCGGCTGGTTGGTGACGATGCGGTTGAAGGAGGCGGCGGGCAGGGTCTCCTGCCACAGATTCTCCAGTTGGGCATGCTTGTTGAACAGATTGTTGACGAACAGCGAGGCGGTCCAGCCGTCGTCGCTCATCACGCCGGCGCGGATATTCGTCAGATCGTAGGCCGGCAGCGGCACATAGGCCGAGTTGGTGGTGTAGCCGATCGGGAAGGAGATCGAATAGCGCTGGCCGACGTAAGAGTTCTCGAGCAAGGCGGTGAAGCTGTATTTGTCGTTGATCGGCTTGGCGTAGCTGAGCGACAGATCGAAGGTCAACGGCGCCACGTCGGGCAGCTTGCCCTTGGGCACGATCTGCCAATGCGGGCCGGCATCGAGATCGACATGGGTGAAGCCGCCGCCGGCCGAAGCGGTAAAGCCGCTGCCTAAGCTAGCCTTGGTCTCGATCTCGCCGCCATAGATGCCGGCATGATTGCCGTTGATATTCTCCGGCCAGTCGCCCGGCGTCGCTTCCAGTTGGATATTCCGCCAATCCTCGTAATAGACCGAACTGTCGATGGTCAGGCGCTTGTCGAAGAAGCGGGCCTTCTCGCCCAGCTCGTAGGACCAGACCGAATCCGGCTGATAGGAGGTCGGCCATTTGCCGTTCGCGAAATTGTAGGGCGAGAACACCGCGCTCCAGTATGGGCCCGTGGTCGGATAAAGGGCGTTGCCGCCGCCCGGCCGCGCGCCGCGAGAGGCCGTGAAATAGCCCATCACATCGGTATCGAAATCGTAGGAGAGGTTGAATTTGGGATTCACGCCCGCGGCATATTGGCTGATCAGCCCGGTCGCCGCCGGGGTAGCGGCGCCGAAGGCCGTGCCCCAACCCGAGATGGTCGAGGAATAGCGGTAGTCATAGGCGTACCAGCGCAAGCCGAGCGTGGCCTTGAGGGCGCTGGTGATGGCATAGGTGCCCTCGCTGAACACCGCATATTGGATCAGCTGGGTCGGCGAATAGGCGTCGAACCAGTCGGCCGTGGTGGCCGGCGCGAAGGTGCCGATATCCATGTAGGAACTGGCGTTCGGGGTCCGCCCCTGGAAATTCCACACCGAGCGGAAATTGCTGAAGAACGCGCCCCCCACCCATTGCAGCGGCCCGTCGCCGATCGACGAGAAGCGCAGTTCCTCGCTGAACTGGCTCGAGGGGTCGGTCTCATGACCGTACACCTCGCCAGACCCGTTGGGCCCGTAATAGCCGGGATTGGGCAGTCCGTTATTGGCCGCGACGGTGACGTCGGTGGTCGGGCTGTTGAAATTTTCGCTGCCATCCTCGGTCTGGGTCGAGAGACGCGTCCAATAGGAGGTGACCGAGGTGATGTCGAAAGTCGGGAAGACGTAAGTGGCGTTGAGGCCGTAGATCGCGATGCGGTCGGTCAGCGGCTCGGCGATATCGAAGGGCTGGTAATGCGCCATCGTGCCGGGCGTGCTGTCATAGGCGCTGATGCCGTCCTGGTGCGAGGATTGATAGACAAAGCTCGGCGTGACGGTCAGATCGTCGGTCGGCTTCCATTGCAGGGTGGCGCGGGCGCCGTAGGTCTGCTGGGCGTTGGACCCGGGATAATCCTTGATGACCGGGGCGTTCTGCACGTTACCGCGGGTCGCACCGTCGGCGCTGACCAGCGGGAAATTGCCGGCGACGATGCGGTCGATCCAGCCGCTGGTGAAATCCTCCGAGCCGACGATGCGTAGGGCGAGCTTATCCTCGACCAGCGGCACATTGACCATCAGATTGTCGGCATGGTTGAAGCCGCCGCCGTCGGTGCCGGACAGGATGCTCTGGGCGCTGGCGTGATAGGCCGAATTGTCCGGCTGGTTGGTGATCAGCCGCACCGTGCCGCCCATCGAGCCCGAGCCGTAGAGCGTGCCCTGCGGGCCGCGCAGCACCTCGATACGGTTGAGGTCGTAGAGATCGGGATTGATCACCACCTTGCCGTTCTGCGCGCTGGCCGGGGCGGTCAGCGGCGTGTCGTCGAGATAGAAGCCGACGGTCGGGGAATTGCCGCCGCTGGACGCCATGCCGCGCATCTCGATCTCGGTCTGGCCGGGCCCCTCGCTCTTCAGCGAAACATTGGGGGTCGCCGCCGCCAGCACGGAGAAATCGACCATGCCGCGCGCTTCCAGCTCGTCGGCGCCGATGGCGCTGATGCTGATCGGTGTCTGCTGCACCGTGGAGCTGCGTTTCTGCGCGGTGATGATCAGTTCTGACAGGGGCGCCGCCTCCGAGACGTCGGCGGCGGTCTCATCGGCGCGGGCAAAGGACAAAGAAAGAGCGGTGCTGCCCAGGCAGGCAGCCATAGTGATTTTTTTTGAGAAACCCATGATTTATCCCCTGCGAATTGCTCCGCTCCTCCTTTCGGTATGCTTATTATTTGAGCGCAGGGTACTGGCATGAGTAATAACTGGGCTATTTGGTTTACGGTAAAATCGGCGTTAGTGAAAATTGCCGATCTATACGCTGTCTTTATGCGAAGATTGCCTAAGCGTGGGAATCCCTGGAATTTCCAGTCTTCGACGTAAAGACGGCGTAAAGCGTTTTCGGGGGAGGACTAGCGCTTTTGCGAATTCAACCGCTTAAGGTTCAACACAGAGCCGCCCGTCGGGCGTAATGCCCTCACCCGCAGCAGGGGCAGGCCGGATCCCGGGGCAGGCGTACTTTGCGGAACGCGGTGGACAACCCATCCACGAGCAACAAACTGCCCGACAGGCTGTCCCCTATCCCAAGGATTTCCTTCAGCACTTCCATTGCCTGCAGGCTGCCCATCAGCCCGGCCATGGCGCCGAACACGCCGGCCTGGCCGCAATTGGGCGCGTCGGCGTCGGAGATATCGTCGCCATGCAGGCAGCGATAGCAGGGGCCGCCCGGCTTGAAGGTCGAGATCTGCCCTTCGAAGCGCAGCACCGCCGCCGAGACGAGGATCTTGCCCTCGGCCTGGGCCGCGTCGTTGACGAGGAAGCGCGTGGTGAAATTGTCGCTGCCGTCCGCGACCAGGTCATACCGCCCGACCAAATCCCGAGCATTCTCCGCGGTCAGACGCAGAGGATGCGGCACCAGGGTCACGTCGGGATTGAGCGCGGCGACGGTTTGGGCCGCGCTCTCGACCTTGGCCATGCCGACGCGGTCGGTCCGGTGCAGCACCTGGCGCTGCAGGTTCGACAGCTCGACCTCGTCGTCATCGACCACGCCGATGGTGCCCACGCCGGCGGCGGCCAGATAGAGAATCAGGGGCGAGCCAAGTCCGCCCGCCCCAATCACCAGCACCTTCGCGGCCAGGAGCTTCGCCTGGCCCTCCCCGCCCACTTCCGGCAGCAGGATATGCCGGGCGTAGCGGTGGATCTGCTCTTCGGTAAAGTCCACTTTTCTCAGCCGATCCCCTCGAACAGGGCGGTCGACAGATAGCGTTCGGCGAAGGACGGGATGATGGCGATGATCATCTTGCCCTCATTCTCCGGACGCGCGCCCAGCTCCAGCGCGGCGGCGATGGCGGCACCCGACGAGATGCCGACCGGCACGCCCTCGATGCGGGCGGCCTTGCGGGCGACCTGGAACGCCGTCTCGTTGCCGATCTGCAGGATCTCATCAATGACCGATCGGTCGAGGATGGCCGGGATGAAGCCGGCGCCGATGCCCTGGATCTTGTGCGGACCGGGCGCGCCGCCCGACATCACCGGACTGTCCTCGGGCTCGACCGCGATCATCTGCACGGAGGGCTTGCGCGACTTCAGCACCTTGCCCACGCCCGAGATGGTGCCGCCGGTGCCGACGCCGGAGACGACGAAATCGACGCGGCCCTCGCTGTCCTGCCAGATCTCCTCGGCGGTGGTGGCGACATGGATTTCGGGATTGGCCGGATTCTCGAATTGCTGGAGGATGATGGCGCCCGGGATCTCCTTGCTCAGTTCCTCGGCGCGGCGCACCGCCCCGGTCATGCCCTTGGCGGCGGGGGTGAGGTCGATTTCGGCCCCCAGCAGCAGCAGCATCTTGCGCCGTTCCAGGGACATCGATTCCGGCATGGTCAGGATCAGGCGATAGCCTTTCGCGGCGGCGACGAAGGCCAGGGCGATGCCGGTATTGCCCGAGGTCGGCTCGACGATAGTGCCGCCAGGCTTCAGGCGGCCGGCGATCTCGGCGGCCTCGATCATGGCCAGGCCGATGCGGTCCTTGACCGAGGAAAGCGGGTTGAAGAATTCCAGCTTGCCGAGGATGTCGGCCTTGACCCCGGCCTCCGCGGCGAGGCGCTTGAAGCGCACCAGCGGCGTCGCGCCGATCGTGTCGATGATGCTGTCGTAAATGCGTCCGCGCGGGGGGTTGGCGGTCTTGGACATGTCGCTCTCCAAACTGAAATCGTTAAATCTTAAATGGTGAAGTCCATCTTTTGCGCCACCTCGGACAGGATTCCGGCGCGATGGGCGCTCATGCACAGTTCGTCGATGGTGATTCCGTCGAGCCGCTTCATGATCTCTTCCTGCAGGTCGCTCCACATCGGATGGATCACCTGCAGGCCGAGCGCCGAACTCGGCATCTCCTCCGGCGCGTCCTCGCCGGCTTCGAGGGCGCGCACGACGCGGACGATCTCGCCCACCGAGATGCGCCGCCGTTCGCGCGCCAGACGATAGCCGCCGCGCGGGCCGCGCACGCCGGTCAGCAGGCCGGCGCGGACCAGTTGTTGCAGCGTCTGCTCGAGATACCGCTTGGGAATGCCCTGGCGGCGGGTGATCTCGCGGCTCTGCACCGGTTCGCCACCGGCGTGATAGGCGATGTCGAGCACCGCCTCGATGGCGTAGAGCATTTTCTTGGAGGGCCGCAGCATGGTCAGTGCCCCGTCGAGCCGAAGCCGCCGGCGCCGCGGGCGCTGGCTTCGAGATCATTGGTCTCGACCCAGGCGATCCGCTCGACCTTGGCGATCACCAGCTGAGCGATACGCATGCCGCGCTCGATCTTGAAGGGAAGCTTGCCGTGATTGATCAGGATCGCCTTCACCTCGCCCCGATAGTCGCTATCGATGGTGCCGGGGGCGTTGAGCACGGTGACTCCATGCTTGGCGGCCAGCCCGGATCGGGGCCGCACCTGGGCTTCGAGATGGACCGGCAGGGCAAAAGAGAGACCGGTCGGCACCAGGGCCACGGCACCTGGCTCGATCACCAGCTCTCCCTCGATGGCGGCCAGCAGATCCATGCCCGCCGCGCCCGCCGTCTCATATTTCGGCAAGGGCAGATCGCTCGCATGATCGAGACGGGTGACGGGGACGGGAAACTCACTCATGACAAACGCTCCGACAAGGCTTGAGCCAAACGCACCGCCACATCCTTTTTCGACAAAGGCGGCCATTCGGTTACGTCATTCTTCTCCACCAGCCAGACCCGGTTGGCGTCGCCGCCGAAGGTGCCGGTGCCGGTGGATACATCGTTCGCGACGATCAGGTCGCACTTCTTCGCCGCCAGCTTGGCTTGGGCATGCGCGACGAGATTTTCCGTCTCGGCGGCGAAACCGACCAGCAGGCGCGGACGGTTTTCGCCCAGCGCTCCGAGGCCGGCGAGAATATCCGGGTTCTGCGCGAAATTCAGGGCGGGCGGCGCTTCGCCCGCTTTCTTCTTCAGCTTCTGCGGCGCCACCTCGGCCGCGCGCCAATCGGCCACCGCCGCGGCACAGACGGCGATGTCGGCCGGCAGAGCGGCGCGGCAGGCCTCTTCCATCTCTCGCGCCGTCTCGACCTTGACCACCTTCATACCGGGCGGATCGAGCAACGCCACCGGTCCGCTCACCAGAGTAACCTCGGCGCCCAGGGCAGCCAAAGCTTCGGCGATCGCGTGCCCCTGCTTGCCCGAGGAGCGGTTGCCGATAAAGCGCACCGGATCGATCGGCTCGTAGGTCGGACCCGACGTCACCAAAGCCTTCTTGCCCGCAAGCGGACCCGGCTTGCCGAAGAAGCCCTCGATGGCAGCCACGATGTCCAGCACTTCGGCCAACCGCCCATCGCCCACTTCGCCACAGGCGAGATCTCCCGCCCCCGGCCCGACCTGCAGCACGCCGCGGTGGCGGAGCGTAGCGATATTGGCCTGGGTGGCGGGGTGGGCCCACATCTGCAAATTCATCGAAGGGGCGACCAGGATCGGCTTGTCGGCGGCGAGCAGCGTCGTCGAAGCAAGATCGTCGGCCAGACCATGCGCCATCTTGGCCAGCAGGTCGGCGGTGGCCGGAGCGACCACGACCAGATCGGTCTGGCGCGAGAGATTGATATGCGCCATGCCGTTATCGTCATGGGGCGAGAACAGATCGTCGGACAGAGGCTGGCCCGACAAGGCGGCGAAAGAGAGGGGGGTGACGAAACGCTCGGCCGCCGGGGTCAGCAGGCAGCGCACCGAAGCTCCGCGGTCGCGGAGCCGGCGGATCAGATCGAGACTCTTATAGGCGGCGATGCCGCCGGCGACGATCAAGAGAACCCGCTTGCCGGACAGCGTCACCGGGCGACCCCCAAAGTACGAAAAATTTCTGTGTTAAAATAGAAAGCCACAAGCGCTTCCGCAAGAGCCGTTCTGATTTAACGGCGCAATAGCAGGAATAGCAGCACGGCCACCAGCCCCCAGGGCACCCAGCCCGGGAAAATCCCGCGCCGGCTCATCACCTTGACCGAGTCGCCATGCAGCTTGAGTCCGCCATTGCGGAGTGCCGTCACCGTCTGCTCGGCATGGGAGATCAGACGCGGCAGGCTTTCGAGCGTGGCGAACAGACTGCCGATATTGTCCTTCACCCGCGCCACCGGGCCGATATGACCCACCATCCAGCTTTCGATCAGGGGCCGCGCCAACTCCCACATATTGACCTCGGGCGCCAGCCGCCGGCCGATACCCTCGGCCACCAGCATGGATTTCTGCAGCAGCAGCAATTGCGGCTGCGCCTCCATGGCGAAGGTCTCGGTGATCTCGAACAATTGGCCCAGCAGCCGGGCGATCGAGATCTCGTTGGCGGGACGGCCCAGGATCGGCTCGGCGATCGAGCGGCAGGCCTGGGTGAACATGTCGACCGATTTGTCGGCGGGCACCCAGCCGGCCTCGAAATGCACTTCGGCGACCCGGCGGAAATTGCCGTTGAGGAAACCCAGCAGCATCTCGGCCAGAAGCTTGCGGGTCGGCTCGTCGACCCGCCCCGTGATGCCGAAATCCACCGCGATGAGTTCGCCCCCGGCGCCGACGAACAGATTGCCGGGATGCAGATCGGCGTGAAAGAAGCCGTCGCGGAACACCATATTGAAGAAGGTCGCGGCCGATTTGCGCACCACTTCCAACGGGACATGGCCGGCGGCCTGCAGCGCCGCAATCTCATCGATCGAGATGCCGCTGACCCGCTCGAGGGTCATCACCCGGCGCGCCGTGCGCTGCCAGTCGATGGCGGGAATGCGGAAATCGTCGTCGCCGGTGAAATTGTCGGCCATCTCGGCGGCGGCGGCCGCTTCGAAGCGCAGATCCATCTCCTGGACCACCGTGTCGGCGAAGGTGGCGACCGCCTCGGGCAGACGCAGGCGCTTAGCCTGCGGCATCACCCGCTCGATCACGCGCGACATCCAGTCGAACAGCTCGATGTCGCGGGCGAAGGTCGCCTCGACGCCCGGACGCAGCACCTTGACCGCGACCGGTTCGCCCTCGGCGGTGACGGCGAAATGGACCTGGGCGATCGAGGCGGCGGCGACCGGCGTCTCGTCGAAGGAGGCATAGAGCTCCTCCAGCGGGCGGTCGAGTTCGCTCTCGATGATGGCGTGCACCTCGGCGAAGGCGAAGGGCGGCAGCCGGTCATGCAACTCGGACAGATCGGCGGCGACCTCCTCGCCGACCAGGTCGGGACGGGTGGAGAGAGCCTGGCCGAACTTGATGTAGGTCGGTCCCAGCGCCTGCAGCGCCGCCACCAGACGCTGGCCGGGCCGCAGCGCGGCATAAGCCGGGTCGGTGCGGCGCTTCAGCCAGATCCGCCAGGCCGGGCCGCGGCTTTCCAGCGGGAACAGCGCGCCATGGCGCAGGAAGACGAGCAGAATCCGAAACAGGCGGAACAGATTGAGCGGAGCGGAAAACAGAAACATCGGTCAGAGCCGCCAGCCGCTGTGCAGGGCGGCGATTCCCCCGGTGAGATTGCGGAAGCTGGCGCGCTCGAAACCGGCCGCGGTCATGCGCGAGACCAGCTCGGCCTGAGGCGGGAAGCGGCGGATGCTCTCGACCAGATATTGATAGGCCTCGCGGTTGCCGGCCACCATCTTGCCCATCCAGGGCAGGATCTTGAAGGAATATTGGTCGTAGATCTGGGCCAGGCCGGGGATCACCACATGGGAGAACTCCAGGCACAGGAAGCGTCCGCCCGGCCGCAAGACCCGGCGCGCCTCGCGCAGGGCTTCGTCGATATGGGTGACGTTCCTGAGACAGAAGGCGATGGTCACCGCATCCACCGAGCGGTCGGGGAAGGGCAGCGTCTCGGCGTCGCCGCACACCCAATCGATGCCGTCGAGGATGGCGCGGTCCACCGCGCGGTCGCGCCCGACCGACAGCATTTCCTTGTTGATGTCGCACACCGTCACCGGGCCGCCGCCGGCGGCGCGGAAGCGGAAGGCGATGTCGCCGGTGCCGCCGCCGAGATCGAGCAGCTTCATGTCGGGCCGGGGCCGCAGGGTCTCGATCAGCTTCGCCTTCCACAACCGGTGAACGCCGCCGCTCATCAGATCGTTCATCAGATCGTAGGAGGAAGCGACGCCGTCGAAGACGGAGCGCACCATCGACGCCTTCTCCTCCTCGCGCACTTCGCGGAAGCCGAAATGGGTCGTCTTGTTGGCGCTCTGGGCGGAACTTTGGGCCGTGTCATCTGTCGTCATGATCGGGAGACCATAGCTCATGCGTTTGACGTGTGCCACCGAGACTACTTTTCCCCCATAAAGTGTGTTACATATTGGAATGAAGGTTGAGCGCTCTCTACGCTGCCTTACATTAACAATCTTGACCATCCTGCCCGACCCGCCCAAACTGAGGCGAGGCACAGAGATAATCTGGCCGATGAGTCCAGACGGGCATATAGCCGACCTAACCTATAATACAATTGTCATTGAAATTTTGATCAATTTTGACGTTGTTTTAAGTCAGGGAATCGGAGTCTGCTTTTGCAACAAAATGTTGCCGGAAATGCGGCTAATTCCGCCACAGATAGTCTTCGAGTACTTTATATCGAGGATTCTCTCGCCGATTTCAGCCTTGCCGAGCGCCGTCTGCGCAAGGAGGGCTGGGACATCCGCTGCCTTAGGGTCGACACGCTGGAGACCCTGACCGACGCGCTGGATTTCGGCGATTGGGATCTGGTCCTGATCGATTACAACGTCCCCGGCCTGCCCTTCGAGACCTCCCACGGCGCCATCCACGCGCGCATTCCCGACATTCCAATCATCCTGGTCACCGGCAGCGTCGGCGAGGAAAGCGTCATCGAGATGATGCGCATGGGCGCCTGGGACGTGGTGCTGAAGGTCAATCTGGCCCGCCTGTCCGCCTCGATCCGCCGCTGCCTGCGCGAGGCCGGCGAACGCCGGGCGCGCCGCGCCGCCGAGGCCGACCTCAAGACCAACGAGGAACGCCTGACCCTGGCGCTGGCCGCCGCCGAGCTGGGCGTGTGGGAATGGAACGTCATCACCGACGAAACCTGGTGGTCGCCGCAATGCGACGCCGTGCTGGGCGGCGATATCGGCGCACGCAGCTTCAGCGATTTCCTCGGCTTGGCCAATCCCGCCGATTCGCTGGTTCTGCAGCAGCGCGTCACCCAGGCCCTGGTCGAGCGCCTCACTTTCGAGGCCGAACTGCGCGTGATCGGCCAGGACAATCGGGAACGCTGCATCTCCTGCCATGGCCGCCCCCATTACGACGAGGACGGCCAGCCGGTGCGCGTCGTCGGGGTGCTGGGCGACCTGACCGCCAAGAAACGCCTGGAGCGCGAGCGGCGCCAGGCCGAGACGGTGTTCGCCAGCGCCCAGGAAGGCGTGCTGATCACCGACCGCGAGGGCACCATCCTCACTGCCAACCCCGCCTTCTGCATGCTGATGGGCTACGAGGCGGAAGACGTGATCGGGCGCAATCCGCGCCTGTTCAAATCGGACCGCCATGACGAGGATTTCTACCGCGACATGTTCGACCAGGCCCGCCGCACCGGCCGCTGGCAGGGCGAGATCTGGAACCGCCGCGAGGACGGCGCCGTTGTGCCGGTCTGGTTCAGCCTGACCTCGGTGCGCGACGTCACCGGAAATGTCAGCGGCTATGTGGCCACCTATAACGACATCAGCCATATCAAGCGCTCGGAATCGCAGCTCGAATTCCTGTCCCACCACGATCCGCTGACCCGCCTGCCCAACCGCACGCTGCTGCTGTCGCGCCTCCAAAGCGCGATCGGCCGCGCCCAGCGCGACAATGCGCATGGCGCCGTGCTGTTCCTCGGGCTGGACCGCTTCAAATCGATCAACGACGCCTATGGACATCGCGCCGGTGACGCCGTGCTGCAGGTGGTGGCCCAGCGCTGCCGCGAACGCCTGCGCGACAACGACATGCTGGCCCGCATCGGCGGCGATGAATTCGTCGTGCTGATCGAGAACATCCCCCATGCCGACCACGCCACCCTGGTGGCCAAGGGGCTGATCCATTCCCTGTCGCAGCCGATCGAAGTCGACAGCGTCGGCGAGGTCTTCCTCGGCTGCAGTTTCGGCATCAGCCTGTTCCCCGATGATGGCGGCAATGCCGAACGCATCCTGCGCAACGCCGATTCCGCCCTGATCCGGGTCAAGAAGAGCGACCGCGGCGGCATCCGCTTCTATACCGAGCAGCTGATCGCCGCCGCCACCGAACGCATGACCCTGGACGCCGGGCTGCGCCGCGCCCTCGAACGCGAGGAATTCGTGCTGCATTACCAGCCTCTGGTCGAGACCGTCAGCCGCCGCCTGATCGGCGTCGAGGCGCTGGTGCGCTGGTCGCGCCCCGAGGGTCTGGTGCCGCCCGGCCAATTCATCCCTCTGGCCGAGGAGACCGGCCTGATCGTCGCCCTTGGCGCCTGGGTGCTGGAACAGGCCTGCCGGCAATTCAAAAGCTGGATGGACGACCGCCTGGATATCGAGATCCTGGCCGTCAATCTGTCGCCGGTGCAGTTCCGCCATCCCGACCTGGTCCGCATGGTGGCCGACACGCTGACCCGCACCGGCATGCCGCCGCGACGCCTCGAGCTCGAAATCACCGAGGGCGCGATGATGGATGTGGTCGAAACCGAGGCCAAGCTGAAGGCGCTGAAAGAGATCGGGGTGCGGTTGTCGATCGACGATTTCGGCACCGGCTTCTCCTCGCTGGCCTATCTCAAGCGCTTCCCGATCGACAAGCTGAAGGTGGATCAGAGCTTCGTGCGCGACATCCCGGCCCAGCGCGCCGACATGGAGATCGTCGCCGCTGTGATCAGCCTCGCCAAGACGCTGCATCTCGACGTGCTGGCCGAGGGGGTCGAGACCGAGACCCAGTGGGAGACCCTGCGCAAGATGGAATGCGATTTCGCGCAAGGCTATCTGTTCAGCCGGCCGGTCCCGCCCGAGGAGCTTTATTCGTTGTTGCGGGGTCAGCGGAGCGTTTAGCGGGAAGGATCGCCTGACGGCGAGCGAGATCTCATCTCGCGCTCTTCGTTGCGCCTCGTCGAAACGATTTTTTGCCCAAGAGCAAAAAATCATTCCCCCGACGCGCCCGGGACAGGCACCGTGCCAGGACAAGCGGTGGAGTCCTCCTCACAAGCGGGAAACAGGCACCGCGTCGATCAGCGCCGAAGCGGCATTCCCGGCGACCTGGG
>Ga0302314_10004823_pt1 | contig 24736 bp, 22 predicted proteins | sample III_Palsa_N2_3_FD_200533 | JGI IMG/M metagenome (GOLD analysis project Ga0302314, IMG submission 200533) | Peat permafrost microbial communities from Stordalen Mire near Abisko, Sweden - III_Palsa_N2_3 | ecosystem: Environmental > Terrestrial > Soil > Palsa > Peat permafrost | place: Sweden... | reverse complement strand
CAGCGGGTCGTCGGCCGGGTTGGCGTAGGTTTGGCTCAGCGCACCGCGCGGGTAGATCAGGGGGGAGCCGAATGGGCTGGTCTCCAACGTGCGGTAGTCTTCCAGAAGAAACCTCATCAGCGAGCCGTTGGCGGTGCCGTTCTTGTCGGGGTGGATGACCGCGTCAGGCCGGTCGCCTGGCTTGATCACATCCTTGGTCCAACCCATCCGCAGCAGATAGGCCGGGTCGGGGCCCACCAGCGTCCAATCCGCGCCGTCGTAACCATCGTTGGAATGGAAGATCACCTTCAACTGGCTGCCCGACCAATCGACGCTTTTTACCTGACCGTCGAGGATGACGAATTGACTCGTGTCGTAGTTTGGCGCGGCGGCTCGCGCGCCGGTAATGGCGAGTGCGAATGCGATGGCAAGGATGGGAATTTCGATCGATTTCATGGCTTTCCTCGATATTTTTGATTGCGGTTCTAGTGCGCAGCGATCAGGGCGGCGGGGTCAGATCCACCACGCCGTTGCTGTCGCGATTGTCCTGTTCACACACATACTCGGTCATGCCGAAAGGGTTCTTTGCATAAGTGCGCTTGTACGACCAGGGTTTGGTAAAAATCGCCGGATCGGAAACGGTGAGATCGTCTTCCATCGTTGTCGCGTTGATCTGATGGATGCGTTCCTTCACATGGGTCTGCTCGGTATCCCACAAGCCGACAAAAAGATTCGCCTGCGTCACCATGCCGACGGTATCGACAACGAGCGTGTTGCCTTCCCAATGGCCGATCGAGTCGCCCTCGAACGTCGGGTCGGCGTCTTTGGCGTGCGATCTGCCGTCGGTGTAGATACGCCTGACCTCGCGCCCATCATTGATGATGGTAACCCGCCCGGGCGTATATAGAAATTCAAACGAAAACGGTTGGCTCATCATCCCCGGCATGCCCGAGACCAGACAATGCACCGCGTTGGTCTTGACCCCACCAGGCGGTCCCTGCCCGCCGTTGGCGGCGCCGTTGGCATCGCGCATCGCGGCATATTTTGCGGTAAGCGGCGGCATATACGGATTGTTGTCCGGACCGCCGCTGACCTGAACCACTTGGCGGAAGGATGGGGGATCCAGGGCCCAGGCTCCGCTCCAATCAGGCAGCCGCATGATTTCTTGCCAACTGCGTCCCTGCGGGCCGAAGGCCTCCGCCGCGCGGACCGAGTTGGAGGTCAAGAACACCGAGGGCAGTATCAATACCAAAACTCTGAGGCCAGCTCTCATTCATTTCGTCTCCCTGCGGAAGCCGTCACGTCCGCTTAGGACGATTATCGGCGGTACGCGAGCCACGGTCAAATCGGAAAGTATCCCCTCCTCATAGATGGTAACTATAACTCCTTCGGAACAACGGGCGCCCCTCCCACGCAGACAGCTTGGATGCGAATATGTGAAATCAATAGGTTGAGGGGTAGGAGAAGTCTTCTTTTTGTGAACAAAAAGAAGCAACAAAACTTTGTCAATTAGGATCTGAGTGTACCGGTCTGCCGATAGTGGATTCCGATCCAATTGAACAAAAGTTTCTTGCTTCTTTTTTTCAAAAACAATGCTTCCTCCCTTCCTACAACCTATTGATTTTGGCTATTATTATTTTGCATGAAACCTAACGACGACGCCGAGACGAGGGTGCGCCAGTACACTGCTGATTGGCGTGGAATTTCCCGGTTTCCGGCGCACCCCGTCATTGACTGACACGTGACTATTCTGTAATCTGTTTCACACACTGCAACCTGGTGCAAGCCACTCATTCGCTCGGCATAGGAGAACATTCCATGGCGCAGCTTGATGAAAACAAATTACACGAGTTCGTGGGTAAAATGCTCGGGGACCTCGGAGGCGCATTCAGCGTGCCGACGGTTCGGATCGGAGTGCGGCTGGGTTTGTTTGAAGCACTCGATAAGGCTGGCCCTTCGACTGCCGGCGAGTTGGCGAAGCAGGCGGGGGGGTTGACCGAACGCTACGTTCGCGAGTGGGCACTTGCACAGGCGGCGAACGGATATGTCGATTACGACGCGGCCGCCGATAGGTTCAGCCTGTCACCCCACCAGGCCATGGTTTTTTCCGTTAAAGACAGCCCGGTCTATTTGGGCGGAGCGTTTGACCTGGCGGCGGCCATGATCGAGGGCGAGCCGAAGGTCGAGCACGCGTTTCGAACCGGCGCCGGCGTTCGCTGGGGAGATACCGGAGGTTGCCTGTTCTGCGCGGTCGGTTCGTTTTTCCGGCCAGGCTACGTGAACAATATCGTGCAGAGCTGGTTGCCGGCGCTCGACGGCGTCGTCGATAAACTGAACTCGGGCGCCAAGGTTGCCGATGTCGGCTGCGGAGTCGGATTCTCGACCCTGCTTATGGCGCAAGCATTTCCGAAGAGCCGTTTTGTGGGCTTCGATTTCCATGAACCCTCGGTGGAGGAAGCGCGCCGGCACGCGCGCGAACACGGCCTGGACTCCCGTGTGCGATTCGAGGTCTCTACCGCCAAGGAAATCGCGGAACGCGACTTCGATCTCGTCACTTTCTTCGATTGCCTGCATGATATGGGCGATCCCAGAGGGTGCTCGGCGCATATGCGACGGATCCTGAAGGATGACGGAACCTGGATGATCGTCGAACCCATCGCGGGCAACCGGCCGGCCGATAATATGAATCCGGTCGGACGGCTGTACTACAACGCCTCAACTATGATCTGCGTCCCGACATCGCTCGATCAAGAGGTGGGCGAAGGACTTGGCGCTCAGGCTGGTGAAGCCAAACTCGTGGAAGTCATCCGCGGTGGCGGCTTCACGCGAGTGCGCCGGGCGACGGAAGGACCGTTTAATATGATCCTGGAGGCGCGGGCCTAGATGTTTGGTGCGAGTAATAGGAAGTGAAACCTTTAGGTTGAAGGGAAGGAAGAAGCATCTTTTTTGATAAAAAGAAGCAAAAAACTTTTGTTAATTTAGGATTTGCGCGCACCGGTCTGATGAATGTGCGCTCCGATCCATTTCAACAAAAGTTTTTTGCTTCTTTTTTTCAAAAAAGATGCTTCTTCCTTCCCTTTACCCTGCAGACTTCACTTATTATCATTCGGTCTCTTAGATTAGTAACTAAGATGAGCCGTTACACCGTACGTGCGGCCCTCCGTTGGAGTGCCGAAATAGCCCCCTGGGAGCCCGGGACCATTGTTGGTTTGGGGCTGAAACGCTGCGCCTGACGTGTAGATCGTGTTGCCGACGTTCCGGACGAAGCCGCCGACCGAGTACTTGCTGTTGGCCGAGAACCAGGTCAGCGCGAGATTGCCGAGAACTTCGGTCGGAACATGGGAAAAGGCCAGTCCCTGCGCGGTATTGGAGTTGGTGCCGGCGAAAGAGAGCGGGTTGACCGCGGAAGCATCGTATCCTGCGTTCAATTGCGCGTCGGCGTGCGCGTTGATGCTGGAACCATCCGGGAGATCGAACGTGTGCTCGTAAGACGGCGACAGGGTAAACGGCGAGATATCGGTAATATTCCTTTGTGCAACCAACGTGCTGAAATAGACTGCGGAAAATCCGGGGCTGGCGGCGGTAACCAAGGGGTTGGTGGTGAAGCGAGCGCTGATCCCGCCCAAGGCGAGGTGAAAGGTATCAGCCGGGGTCAAGCGATAGGTAATTTCGAGGTCGCCACCATACATCCTGGCTGCGGCGGTGATGATTTCGTGGAGCGAACCCGGAATGCTTGGCTGCGGCTGAGCGTCTTGCTGATACCCACTGTAGAGATAGTAATAAACCGAAGCGTTGAGCTGGAGAGTATTATCGAGGAACCGGTTCTTGCTGCCCACCTCGAAGGCGTTCAGGGTTTCTTCGCTATAGACTGAGGGATAGGGTTGGCCGTTCGCAAGGCTGGATACCTGGACGTCGGCCGGGAGGAAGCCCGAGGATGCGGTGGCATAGACCGAATTCACCGGTGTCAGGTCTTTTTCGAGCCGGACCTTGTAGGTGACATTGTTGAACGTTCTTGTTCCCTCCGCCGGAGTTAAAAGGAGGAGCTGGAGGTCTTCCGGCAGGCCGAAATTCGGGTTGCCCGGGTTAGGCGGACCGCTCACGCAGTTCTGGCACCGGGTGAGGTTATTTTCGTAGAGCTCGGTGTGGTCGATATAGGTCCAGTCGTAGCGCAGGCCGGCGGTGACGCGCAGCGTACTGTCGATCGGATAGGTGGACTCGCCGAATACGCCGACGTCTTGGGTGAGCTTGTCTTGGCTGCTGTTAAAGGCAATCGCCCCGTCGTTCCACTGGAGAAACGTGTCGTTCTTATATTTCTGGTTGTAATAGAACACGCCGGTAATCCAGGTGAGCGGGCTGCCGGGATCCGAGGTCAGGCGCGCTTCCTGGGTGATATACTGATCCATCGACGTGTCCGTGGGGTTGATGCCGAACGGCATTCCCGGGGGGCCTGGAGGCGCCAGGAGCTCGGGCATGTAATAGGCGCGCCGAAAACTTGGGATGTAGGTGGCCGTGGCCCAACCCATATCCCAGTTGGCGTTCGCCCAGAACTGGTGCTCGTGATCTTCGTTAGGGGTGATGGGCGCCACTGTTCCGCTCGGGATCAAGGGGCCGCCGGGGGTGTATTCCTGATATCCCGCGGTACCGCCGATGTGGTTATGATCTTCTTCGGTGGCAACTCCGAGCAGCACCGACAGACCGGCCCAGGGCTGATACAGCAGCTTGATGCGCCCGTCGGTCTGCTCGGTCGAACCGCCGCGCGCCGAAAGATAGCCGTGCTGATCGGTCTCCTGGCCGGAGACCCGCGCGGCGATCTCGCTGGTGATCGGGATATTCACCCCAAGTTGAAGGTTGCGCTGATCGTAGTTGCCGTAGGTACCGGTGATGGTGGCCGCGAATTTGCCCAGGACCGGATCGCGCGAGTAGCTCGCCACCACACCGCCGGTGGCGCTGCGGCCATATAGCGTTCCTTGCGGGCCGCGCAGGACTTCCACCCGATCGATATCGTAGTTGCCGCCCAAGCCGGAATAAACCCCGTCGGCGTATACGGCGGTGGTGGGGATCTGGGTGCCGTCGCCAGTGTTGTCGGGGATCACGCCGCGGATCACCAGAGCGGCATTGGGATTGAAGCCGCCGGCAGCGACCGTGCCGCTGACGCCGGGAACGTCCTGCAGGTAATCCTGCAAGGTAAGGCGGCCCTGCCTGATCATATCGTCGCCGTTCCGCACCGAAATCGAGGCCGCGGTTTTTTGCACGGTCGATCTGCGACGCTCGGCGGTGATGACGACTTCCCTAAGCTGGCCGCTGTTCGCCGTGGGGGTGGTCGAGGTGTTCAGGACCTGCGCGCTGGCGGTAAGTGTTCCCGCACCAAGGGCGATTAAGGATACAGAAGCGAGCGCCATGGCTCGGCCGCACGCGCCCAACCGGTATTGGTTTGGATCCTTCCGCATTGATTCCTCCCAGGAAATGCTAGTTTTTTTGTTTTGTCGGTCGAACGGCAAGTTGGGTCGGCTGACCGACTAATGTATACAGATATAAAGGTTACGGTTTGTCAATAGGGCGCGCGCCGCGAATCTCCGAGACCGCGAATTTGGTGGCATCTATGGTTTTACCGTCACAGTGAGGGTGCGAGACCCTCTAACGGGCCCGCGGAGCAGTCTCTGGGTAATACAACGCCGCCCCCAACCCGAGCACCAGCGCCGCGGTCAAGTACCACCCCGGCGCCAGCGGGTTGTGGGTCCCGTTGATCAACGCCTGCACCACGAACTGGGTGGTTCCGCCAAATCCCGAGATGACCAGCGCATAGGTGAGCCCGAACGCCCGGGCCCGGATGTGCTGCGGCAGTGCCTCGACCACCACCACCGCGACCGGGCTTGCCGCACTTAGAATGTTCAGCACCGCAACTCCGCCCAGTAACGCAACGGCGTTGTGATAATGCACCATCAGCCAGAAGATCGGCAGCGTGGTCAGCACGCGCGCGATCGCCGGATAAACCAATAGCGGCCGTCGCCGATGCCACCGGTCGGAAAGCGCCGCCGCGGCGGGCCCCACCATCAAGCCGCAAATGCCCCCCACCACCTGCCCGATGAACGCCAACCTTTCTTCCAGGTGCAGCGAAGTGATTGCGTAGGTTGTCATGTAAGTCTGCACGTAGGTCTGAACCGTCGCACTGAGCAGCAGTACGCTGCCCAGCGCGATCAGCAGCCGCACCGGGGGAGCGCCGCGCGTTGGTTTCTCCGGCGTGTGCAGCGTCTCGGGCAACCCGCTCCGGATCCACAGCCCCAGCGGGACCACCAGCGCACCCACCAGAAACGCTATGCGCCAGCCGTAAAGATCCAGATCCGTGGCGCCCAGCACCCAGGTGAGTCCCAGACCCACCCCGCTCGCAACCAGGATCGCCAAATTCTGCGTCGCGGATTGTAACGAAACTACGAAGCCCTGCCACTTCAGCGGCGCCGCCTCGACCAGAAATGCCGTCGCCGGACCGACCTCGCCGCCTAGCGCAAACCCTTGGAGCAATCGGAATGACACTGCCAAAATCGGCGCGGCCAGGCCGATCCGCGACACCGGTGGGGTGAACGCCAGCCCCACGATCGAAACCCCCATTAACCCGAACGAAATCATCATCGCGGGCTTCCGCCCCAGACGATCGCCCAGCCTGCCGATTACGAATCCTCCGAGCGGACGGGTTAGAAATCCCACGCCGAACGTCGCCAGGGATTTCAACAGGCCGATGCCGGGCGTCGAAGACGGGAAAAACGCGTGGCCAATGTGAACGGCGAAGAAGGCGTAGGTGATGAAATCATAGAATTCCAACGCATTTCCCACCGCTACCGCCGGCAAATGATGGAACTTCAGGCGGGGCTGGTCGGAAACGGCTGACACTTCAGGAAGCCTCACAAAGTAAGGGAAAAAGGGAAAGGTCAGGAAGGCAAGCAAGAGTCTTCTTTTTTGAAAAAAAGAAGCAAAAAACTTTTGTCAATTAGGAATCGGAATGCACGGGTCCGAAGACGGAGTACTCCGGCCCCATTCGACCAAAAGTTTTTTGCTTCTTTTTTTCAACAAAGATGCTGCCTTTCCTACAACCCGTTGATTTCGCTTAGTCGGTTTATCCGTGCACCAACCTCACCTCCTCCAGTAACCAATCCCTCAACACACGCAAATTCCGGTCCATCAGCGCCTCCTCCCTCGCCGCGAACACATAGCCGCCGGGCCGCTCGACGCGCTTGGAGCCGACCTGTACCAGATGACCCGCGGCAAGCGAGCCCTGTACCAAATGCCGGTCGATGATCGCCACCCCCAGCCCCGCGATTGCCGCCTCGATCATCTGGCCGCGAGTCTCGAATACCGTCACCCCCGCCGCGGGCGCGTCCTCGCCGAAACTCTCGCTGTCCTCGGGCCGGGAGCGGGCGATCAGCCTCGGCGCCGGCTCGGCGGTCAAACGCGGGCTCGCAACCTTGATCAACTCCTCGCGAAATAACATCGTGTGCGACAGAGATCGCCAACTGCGCCGCTCCGGAACCCAGCGGATCACACAATCGAACGGCTCCGTCGCCAGATCCACCGCCCTGGTGTCGGTCGAAATCAGAATGTCCACCTTTGGCAACTTCTCCCGCAGACGAGGCAACCGCGGGATCAGCCATAGCATCGCAAAGCTCGATAGCGTCGATATGCGAATGCTCGCATGCGCGCGGCCGATCTCCGCCACCGCCTGATCGATCGCTCGGAACCCGGCCTCGCAACCCAGCACCAGGCGCTCGCCGGCGGCGTTCAATCGGCCCCGCCGCCGATCGGCAAATAACGGCGCACCTACCTGCCGCTCCAACTCTGCCATCAGATGCGAAACCGCCGAGGCGGTTACCCCTAACCGCTCCGCCGCAGCCACGGCACTGCCGGTGTGAGACAATACGACCAAGGCTCGAAGCGCGCGCAACGACGGCGAGAACATGAGAAAACCTCAACACCGGGCCAGCGATCTCATTAGGAAAGTGAGCTGTGACGGCCCATAATGATCGGAGTGAGGCTGAAGACACAAGTTTATCTCAGAGTACGATGCGGCGCGAATATGAGTGGAAGCAATAGGTTGAAGGGAGAAGCATCTTTTTTGAAAAAAAGAAGCAAAAAACTTTTATCCCTTGCAGCACACCGGCCACCGATCGGTGCATCGGTCATTGATAAAAAGTTTATTGCTTCTTTTTTTCAAAAAAGATGCTTCCTCCCTTCACTTCAACCTACTGATTTCACAAATTTTCTTTCCGGCTGCACTTAAGACCGAGGGCTCGCATGAAAAAGATTGACGCTACCGGACTGCCACCCGTGATCGGCACGCTGTATCCGCCGCCCTATGACCGCCCCTGCCTGGCGCGCGAGCGGCGCAGGTTGGGGGATGCCGCGGGACTTACCCAGTTTGGCGTCAATCTATTGCGGCTACCGCCGGGAACCTGGTCGAGCCAGCGGCACTGGCACGAGGGGGAGGACGAGTTGATCTTCGTCGTTGCGGGCGAGGTTATGCTGGTTACTGACGCCGGCGAGGAATTGCTGCGGGCGGGCGATGCCGCCGGATTTCGCGCCGGCGATGCGGATGGGCATTGCTTGCAAAACCGCTCGGACGCCGATGCGCAGGTGCTGGAGATCGGCAGCCGCGTTTCCGATAACGTGACTTATTATTCCGAGATCGATATGATATCGCCGGCCGGCGGCAAGCCTGCAATTTACACCAAGCGCGATGGAACTCCCTATACAGACATCCGTCGCCGCGGTCCTGAAAGCAAGTAGGATGGCATTGTCGCACGACGAGGCGGTCTCCGCCCAATTTTCGCCCCGCGCCGGCGCTTATGTTACCAGCCCGGTGCACGCCGCCGGCGAGGACCTTGATCTGCTGGAACAGGTGCTGGAAATTCGCCGACCGGCGCGCGTGCTCGACCTCGGCACCGGCGGTGGTCACGTCGCCTTCCGCGCCGCGCCGTTCGCGACGCAAGTGGTCGCTTATGATCTTTCGGACGCCATGCTCGAACAGGTCGCCGCGGAAGCCACGCGGCGCGGCCATGCCAACATAGCTACGCGTCAGGGTTTCGCCGAGTCACTGCCGTTTGAGGACGCGAGCTTCGACGCAGTCCTGACCCGTTTCAGCGCCCACCACTGGCACGACGTCCCCCGCGCGCTGGCCGAAGCCCGTCGCGTGCTGGGGCCTGGCGGCATTGCCGTCTTCATCGACGTCGTCGCGCCCGAATCGCCCCTGGCCGATACCTGGTTGCAAAGCCTTGAGCTGATGCGCGATCCGTCGCACGTGCGCGATTACCGGCGCTCGGAATGGCTTGCTACACTCGCGGAGGCGGGTTTCGCCGCAACCATCTCAAGGGATTTCCGCCTGCGCATGGAATTCTCCAGCTGGGTCGCGCGCATCGGCACCCCCGAACCGCTGGTCGCGGGTCTCCGCTGCCTGCAAGCGCAAGCTCCTGCTGAAGTGGCGTCTCACTTCGGGTTGGAACAGGACGGGAGTTTTACGGTCGAAAGCGCGCTGATCGAGGCCGAGTAGGGCTTACTGCAGCGCCCGATCCGGTGCGTCCTCACCCAATGTGGCGCCGGTATCGATGCCGCTGGTTGCGGGCACTTCGGCCACTTCGTCATAAGAAGCGCCGTGCCGCAAATCCGCCGGCGCCGCGTTTAGAGTGTCGGCCGGAGCCGCCGCGGTGGTGTTGGAGGCGACCTCGGTGCCGTTGTCGGGGCGGGCGTAGATGAACCCGTAGGTCGGGTAGATCGAACCGTAATCGCCGGCATGATCCAGCCCGACGCGTACCGCGGTCCAATCGTTGTTCGGCGATACGTCGACCACCATGGTCGAACGCGTCACCATGCCGCCGTGCATGCCCGATCCCCAGCCCCAATTGGCCTGGTCGATTTCCACCGTGCGGGCATCAATGACATTTGAAACCACGGCCACATGGCCAAGCCGCATCCGCGGGTTGGCCCGGAAATTCAGCACCGCACCCACTTCGGGCTGATCGCCGCGCTGGTATACGCCGGCGGCATTGTACCACCAGTCGGCGGCGTTGCCGCTGAGTCTGATGCCCGAATCCGCCTTGGCAAACGCCACGCACTGGATCCCGTGATAATACGCCACCCGATAGCCCCGGCCATAGTAGTGACGGGTGCCGTAACGATACGCGCTGTAGTGATAGGGACTGTAGTGATAGAGGCTGCCGGGATTTTGGCTGAAACGATACGGGCTGTAATAGGAAACCCGATACCCATGGTAATGATGGGTCAATGCCGAATGATACGCCACGTGATGGACCGTAGCGTGGGAATAGGTATGTGTGGCAGCTTGGGCGACTAGAGGTGTGGCAAGAAAAGAGACCGTGGCGAGAGCCATCAGTATTCCGTTTCCGCTTTCCAGTCTCATGCACGCCCCCATTTTTACTACGAATGATTTGAAGCTATCTAAGCAGTGCATACCGGTTACCAAGCAAATGGGGGATCTGGCAACCCGGAATAGGTAGATTCACTTAGGTAAAGATGAATTTTAGTGTGAAATCTGTGGATAACTACTCCACGGGCGAAAAATTCACATAAAAGCCCATTTAATACTCCGGAATATACCTACTCCGACCGTGGCATTCGCGCAACAGTGTGAGCTTTGCGCAACAAGCGTAGCAGTCCCGAGTCGCCCGCATCACCACTGTGGCATTCTTGCCGCAGTTGCGAGGAATGGCAACAGGCCGAGTCGAAAATAAGTAAGTAAAAGCAAGGCGAGGGCTCTGCCCTTCGAACCCGCCAAGGGCCGAGAGGCCCCTGGACCCCGGGACTTCAGGTTCGGGGGAGGGCTGCGCACTTGGGAGACCGGACGCGGCGCTCGCGACGTGTCACGGCCTCCCAAATGCGCAGCCCTCCCCCAAACCTAAAGTCATGGGGGTCCAGGGGCCCTCGCTCCTGGCGGGGTCGAGGGGCAGAGCCCTCGTCTCGCCTTTACTTACCTATTCCTACTCCGCCGGCTGCCGTTACTTGCAAGCTGTGACCATGACTTCCACCAGGACGGCGGGATCGGCCAATACGGACTCGACGCAGGCGCGTACCGGGGCGCCGCCTTCAGGTAGCCAGGCGCCCCAGATCTCGTTCAGCGCCGGCCGGTCGCTCATGGTTTTCAGCCATACCATGGCCTGAAGTAGCCTGGTCTTGTCGGTGCCGTGCACTTCCAACAGCTCGTCGATCTGGTCCAGCACGTCTTTGGTCTGGGTTTTGATGTCGGCGTCGGTGTCGCGCGCTACGATCCCGGCGGTGTATACAAACCCGTGATACTCCACCGCGGTCGAATATATCGCGCTGGCGTTGGTGCGGATTATGCGGCTCATTTGCTTAGGGTCCTCTACTGGGTGGGCAACGCGCCGGTGCCGTTCTCGCAATCCAGCAACATTTGGTCGTAGGAGTCACGCTCGATCACCGGATGAGTGTTGATCCCCGGCGTTCCACCGGCCGAAAGCGGCGTTGCGCTGGTGTTGGGCTGCGCCAGGTCCAGCCGGTTCTGGCGGTCCGCGACGACATCTGTCTGCGCCCGGCACGCCGCCTCCAACCGCTCCTGCTGGGAAGATTGGGGCTCGCAGCCGGCGAGGCAGCTCAACGTCAGCGGGGCGATTAGAAATAACCAGCGCGCGCGCATTTAATACTCCTCGAAATGTCAGCGTTCATCGATCTGTCAGGCGCAGCTCGATGCGCCGGTTCTTGGCATAGGCCGCCTGACTATTGGCGGGGTCAAGCGGTTGGTTATCGCCAAATCCGGTCGCGGCCAAGTGCTTCGCGGAGATACCTTGTGTGATCAAAAACTTTACCACGTTAACCGCGCGCTGAGTGGAAAGTTCCCAGTTCGAGGCGAACGACCCGGTGATGGGCTGGCGGTCGGCGTGTCCGTCCACGCGCAGAATCCAGGGGATGTCGGTCGGGATCGTCGGCACGATGTCGCGCAGCGTCTTGGCGAGAGTCGTCAGCCGGTCGCGGCCCTGATCGGTGAGGTCGGCGCTTCCCACCGGGAATAATACTTCGCTCTGAAACACGAAGCGATCGCCGACGATTTCGATGCCTTGCTTGCCGGCGAGCACCTGACGCAGCCGGCCGAAGAATTCCGAGCGGTACTGCTGCAAATCTTCCACCTTCGCCGCCAGCGCGACATTCAGCTTGGCGCCCAGATCCTTGATCTCGGCAGCTTTCTGGGCGTCGGTCTGCTTCGCGATATCGAGCGCCTCCTCGAGCGCGGAAAGCTGATTGCGCAGTTGTCCGATCTGGAAATTGAGCAGCGCCACTTGCTGTGTCGCATCCTCTTGCGCCTGGGTCTGCTGGGCGGTGGTGGCTTCGGCATCGCTCAGGCGCTGTTGCGCGGATTGCAACTGGAGTTGGTTATCCTGCGCCGTCGCCGCGAGCTTGGTTTGCGCCGCCTGGGCGTCGGCCAGACTCTGCTGCACCGTCGCGAGTTTCGCAGTCAGGGCGTCGCGCTCGCCGGTCGCGGTGGCGAGGTCCTTGGTTAGTTGCGAGATCGATAGTTGCAAGTCGCTGCTGTGGCTTTTTTCCAGCGATAGCATGTCGCTGAGTTGGGCGACTTGCTGGGTCAGCACATCGAGCGCCTTCTCGCGACCCGATAGCGCCGAGGAGAGGAACGCCTGCGCCAGCACGAATACCAGCAGGACGAAGATGATGACCATGACCAGGGTGGACAGCGCGTCCACGTAGCCGGGCCAGGCCTCGAGGCCGTTGCCCCCGCGGCGGCGGACCCGGGCTACCATAGGAAGAAGCATCTTTTTTGAATAAAAGAAGCAAAAAACTTTTGTTCACTTTGGCATGCACCGACTGCGGCCGGCGTGCTCCAATTGACAAAGTTTTTTTGCTTCTTCTTGTTCACAAAAAGAAGACTTTCCTTATGCTTCATGACGCGCCGGCGCTTCCAGGGGACCACCACCGAGCGCCGCCAAAGTACGGGTGAGAATTCGCAAATCATTGCGCATTTCGGCTGCGGTTTGCTGCCGGCCTTGTTCGTTTTCCTGGATCATGCGCGCGAGCAGGTGTTCGATGGAACGTAGGCTGCCGCGCGCTTGTTCATCGGCCTCGGGGCGGAAATCGACGAACCGTTGCAAGGCTGGGCCTAACTGCGAATGGCTTTCGGCGATCCGGAGCATCAATTGCTGGTTGGTGCGCATGGTGTCCGACAGGGTGGCCACGCGCTCACCCAGTTGGGCGACCGACTGGTTGGCGACGATGCGGCCTTCCTCGCCGCGCGAGAGAGTGCGTTGGAGGGCTTCCATGTTTTCGGCGGTTTGTTCGAGGAGTGCTTGAACGTAGGCCGGGATTGGGGCGTCCGAGCTTACTTCCAGGCCGCCGCCGACCCGGGTTACGCCGGCTAGCCATTCCTCCAGTTCGTTGAAGAAACGATTTTGCGCCTGGCCGGCGGTGAGGTCCAGGAAGCCCAGGACCAGGGCACTCGCGAGGCCGAACATCGAGGCCGAGAAGGCGGTGCCCATGCCGGCCAGAGGCTTCGCCAGGCCCAGTTTCAGCTGATCGAACATGGCGTTGATGTCGCCTCCGCCGACCGACATCGAGCCGATGACGTCGGACACTGAGCTCACGGTTTTGAGCAGGCCCCAGAAGGTGCCTAGGAGGCCGAGGAAAATCAGGAGTCCGGTCATGTAGCGCGAGAGTTCGCGGCTTTCGTCGAGGCGGCTTGCCAGGCTGTCGAGCATGGATCGGGTCGCCGCCGGCGAGAGGTTCAGCTTGCTCTCGCCATCGGGGCGGCGCGCGATGTGGCTGGTCAGCATTCCCGCCATTGGTGCGAGCAGCCTGGGCGGCGGCAGATTGCCTATGCGGGTGCGCGAGTCGCGCAGGTTGTCGAGCCATTCGACCTCGTATTTCAGCAGCATTACCTGGCGGATGTTCCACCAGATACCGAGCGCCAGGATCGCCAGGATGAACGCATTCAGCCACGGATTATTGTTGAACGCGATGATCAGCCGGGGCGAAAGGAGCAACACGACCGCCGCCACCAGGGCCAGGAATACCAGCATGCGGATCAGATATTGGTTCGGACGCGTCATGGTAACTCCAGGCAGGTATGGGCTTAGGAATGGTCGGGAGGCAACGTTACGATTTCAAGCCGGTCGGGCGGGGCGAGGCCCTTGCTATCGGGGCCATGCGCGCGCGGGTAGATCTTCGCGGAAGCAATGCCAGCATCGATCAGGATCGCGCGCGCCGCAAGTACGCGAGCGAGCGAAAGCCGGCGCGGAGTCGAGGGATCACTGTCGTTGCCGCTGGAATAGGCGTCGAGCGAGATCGGCCCCGGCGCCGCCCGTTTGGCGAAATCGCGCAGGGCACGTTCCATCGCCACGTTCAAGTCGCTGCTGTCCGGGGCGAAATCGAGCCGGATGCCGTTCTTGATCGCCACCGCATCGCCGACCGCCCCCGGCACCGGCGCAGGGGGGATTACCTTGCCCGGCTGCCTGGTCGGCACCACCACGGGCGGCGGAAGTAGCGCAATTTCGGGGGGCACCACTGCTATAGTGGGTGGCTTCAACGCCGGGACGGGCGCCGGGGCTGACCTGGTCGTATTCGACGAGGACCTGCGCGGGGCGGCTTGCGGAACGGGGGTTGCTGGCGCCGGCGTTGCGTTCTGTAGCTGCTTCAACGCGTCGGGATTGAGCGTCACCTGAGCCCGGGCCCCGCCACCGCCCACGAGGGCGGCAGCAAAGCTCAACCATAGGAAAGAATAGGATCGCATGACTGGAGTCTATAACAGGGTCGGGGAGAAGGCCAGGGCGGCGGCCGGCGGGTTCAGCTATCCTTGCCGCTCAGCGAGGCCAGGCTGATCGCCGACGCGCCCAACGCGCGCGCCATTTCCGTCGGGACCAGCACCGTGGTGCCGCGATCCTTGTTCATTTCATACAGTAAATTCATCTGGCGAAGCTGCAACGCTACCGGGTTGGCGGCGTAGATCTCGGCCGCCAGCACGACTTGGCGGGCGATCTCCGCTTCGGCCGAGGCGAGGGTTACGCGGGCCATCTTTTCACGCTCCGCCTGGGCCTGGCGGCTCATCGCGTCCTGTAGCTCGGGCGGGATCGACACGTCCTTGATTTCGACCGAGATCACGGCCACGCCCCAGTTCTCGGTTTTGCTGCCGATGGTTTGGCGCAATTGTTCGTCGGCGGTGCGGCGGTCCGATAGCAGGCGGGAGAGCTCAGTCGCGCCGATCATCTCGCGCAGGCTGGTTTGGGCGACGCGCTCGATCGCCTGGGCGTAATTCTGGATGCGGATCGCGGCCAGTTTCGGGTCGGCGACTTGCCAGAACACGATCGCGTCCACGCCCACGGCCACGGTGTCTTTGGTCAGCGCCTGCTCGGCGGTGATCGAGGTGGTCTGGATGCGCAGGTCGATCACCATCGGAACGGTGTCGATGACCGGGATGATGATGTAGATCCCCGGGCCCTTGATGGCGTGGAAGCGCCCCAGCCGGAGAACCACGGCGCGGGTCCATTCACTGGCGATGCGCACGGTGCGAAGTGCAACCAGCACAAGAAAAACTGCAATAACGATTTCGATTGTAAAAACGGGCATGGAGCCCTCCCGGGTTGTAATTGGCGCGGATTATATCCCGGCCGCGCGGTCGCTTGGGAACAATTCGACGGCGAGAAAAGCAATCCTCCCCCGTTCTGCGCTCTTGACGCCGGCTTTTGGCGGCTTTATATAACCATTCGGCTATATAACTATCAGGCTATACAGATGTCCACCGATCGTCTCAGTTCCACGCTTTCGGCCCTCGCCGATCCTACGCGACGTGCCATTCTGGCGCGCCTGGCCGCGGGCGAAGCGTCGGTCACGCAATTGATCGAGCCGTTCCGTTTGAGCCAGCCTGCGATTTCGAAGCATCTGAAGGTGCTGGAGCGGGCGGGTCTGATCAGTCGCAGTCATCAGGCGCAGTGGCGTCCGTGCCGGCTCGAGGGGGCGTCGCTTAAGGAAGTTGCTGATTGGCTCACGCCTTATCGCCGTTTCTGGGAGGAGAGCCTGGACCGGCTCGACGAGCATTTGCGCAAAATTCAGTCCGAAACAACAAAGGCTAGACCCACACAGGAGAATTCAGATGAGTAGCGTTAGCACCGCCGATCGTGAACTTGTCATCACGCGCACTTTCGAGGCACCGTGCGAGCTGGTCTGGCTGGCGATGACCGACCCGCGGCACGTCGTGGAGTGGTGGGGGCCGCGCGGCTTCACTACCACGATCCAGGAGATGAATTTAGTTCCTGGAGGCGTATGGGATCACGTAATGCATGGACCGGACGGGACGGATTATCCCAATCACAGTATATTCAGGGAGATCGCGCCGCCGCACCGCCTGGTATTCGATAACGCCGGCGGCGCGGAGGGCGGTCCCCATGTGGATTTCGAGTCGACCTGGACCTTCGAACCGCTTGGTGCCGGCCGCAAGACTAAGGTCATCATCCGGATGCTGTTCCCCACCAAGGCTAAACGCGACACGGTAGTTGAGTTTTATGGGGCTTTGGAGGGCGGCGAGCAGACATTGGAGCGCTTGAGCGAGCATTTGCCGAAGATGGCGGAGAGTTATCGCGAGGTCACGATTGTTCGCACCATTGATGCGCCTCGCGCGCTGGTGTTTCAGGCGTGACTCGATCCAGAGCAATTGGCCCGTTGGTGGGGGCCGCGGGGTTTCACCAATCCGGTATGCGAGACGGAGGCACGGGAGGGTGGTGCATGGCGCATTGTCATGCGTGCGCCGGACGGTGCGGAATATCCTTGCCACGGGGTCTATCGCGAAATCGTAGCGCCCGAGCTTCTGGTCTTCACCAACATCGCGACGGACAAGGAGGGAAATTCGATTCTCGATGGTCTCACCAGTGTCACTTTCGCTGACGTCGATGGTCAGACCAGGCTTACTTTGGAAACTCGTGCTACCGCTATTGTTCCTGGCGCGGTCGTTTATCTTAGTGGGATGGATGCCGGCTGGGGTCAAAGTCTCGATCGTCTCGAACAGCTTGTGTTGTCTTGAGTGTCTGTAAGTGAAGGGAAGCAGGGAGCATCTTTTTTGGGGAAAAAGAAGCAAAAAACTTTTATTCGATAAGGCCGGAGCGCACAAACTGTAGACATGCGCATCCCAATTCCTAATTGACCAAAGTTTTTTGCTTCTTTTTTTTCAAAAAAGAACACTTCCTTCCGGCGGATTGGTGGAGAGCCACCAATCCTCGCCGGCGAACCAGCAAGTGCTATCCGCGGGATTGTCGGTTCGGAAGGATTTCACTTCATCCCACGCGCGGCGGGCGAAGGCCGCGTCCAGGCGACGCGCGGCGTCCGGATCTTGGGGGCCGGAGCAGGCGACGAACCCTGCTCGCGAGACGAACCTCGCCGGCCACGCTGTTCCGCGCTTGGGCCGGGTAATTAGTAGCATGCCCCCGAACGAGGCCTCACCCTGGAGCGGAAACAGCAACCTTCCATGCGGACGTAGCGCATTCAGCCAGGGCCGACATGGTTGGGTAATGCCGGCGTTGACGTAGACGGCGTCGACCATCGGCAGATCGTCGGCGATGCCCGAGCGCGTGTGCAGATGTACCTGAGGCAGATCGCGCAAATTCTCCCGCGCGCGCTGTGCCAGCGTGGGATCGATCTCAAAGGCGTGGACACAGCCGGTGGGGCCTACAAGATAGGCCATTATCGCGGTGTAGTAACCCGATCCGGCGCCTACCTGTAACACGGTCTCGCCTTCTTGCAGCGCGAGCGCGTCGAGCCAACAGGCGTGCGCACTCGGTTCACCGATGTTGAGGCCGCGTTCAGGGTTTAACGCGATCAGAGTGTCCTCGTACAGATGATGCGGATCGGAATCCGGGGTGCGGCGATAGCCCCCGCCCCCGGTGCTGAGCGACCACGGGCCCGGACCGGCGAATTTCTCCCGCTCCACGGTTGCGAAGGCCTGCTCGATGCGCGGATTACGCGCGCCACCCCGCGCGGCGACCAGGCGCGCATATCGGCTCCGAAGCTTTGTGGTGTCAGTCATAAGGTGAAGGTAGAAGCATCTTTTTTTGAAAAAAAGAAGCAAAAAACTTTTATTCTGTGGAGCGCGCCGGCGAAGGGCGAGGCTCCCCTGATTGACAAAGTTTTTTTGCTTCTTTTTGTTCACAAAAAGAAGACTTCACTTACTGATTTCCCTTACTGTATGGCTCGAGCCAGGGGATCAGCACCTTGCTAAGTAATCCTGCGCCATCGTCGGTGAGGTGAATGCCGTCCTGCTCGCGCAGTAGGGCGATCCTGGTATGACCGTGGTAGCCGTCGACCTGTCCCAAGTCTCTGAATTGGCCGTCTTTATTGCCGATATACGGAGCCGGGTTCCACCATGCCGCGGTGGGATAGCCTCCGACGACCGTGTAGGTGATGCGGTTTATCTCGGCCATGTGAGCATCATATAGCGACGCTCGCATCGGTGGCAGGCCGACCCAGATGACTTGGCGAGCGGAGCGTTCCAGCATGTCCATGAATGCTGAAACGCGCGCGCGGTAGGCGGCAATCCAAGGGTCGGTGCCGAACGTCACCACTTTGCCCTTGGCGTCGATGTACCCCTGCGCGTCGTTGGCTCCGATCGCGACAATGACCAGATCGGGATGGGCGCCGCCGATCATGGCCGGGTACTCGGTGGTCCAGTCGAATACGTCGGGTCGCGACAGGCCGGTCCCGGAGCGAAACGCCTTGATCACCTGGAGTTGGCGATCGCCGGAGGTTTCTCGCAGGAGCACGTCGCTTAGGCCCACGGCCATCATGGAATCGCCGACCAGGGCCACTACACGCGGGCGGCTGGGCGGGACGGTCAGTAAGGGTGGCAGAGTGGTTAGGTTGGGGACTGCGGCGACGATCTGGGGCGGCGGGAGTGGTGGCGGTTTCGGTAGCGGCGCCGGCGCTGATTTCGCGATTGTGGGGGGTTTGGCGGGCTTGGGCGGAACGATTATGGCCGGGCGCGGCGGCTGCACCACGGCTACCGCGGCAGGGTTGTCCGACCAGCCGAGGTGGCCCAGTTCGGCGAGCAGCTTCAGGCGCATCCGGTCGATCCCGAGCGGACGCAGCCGACGGTCGATGGTCTCGGTCACCGGAACCGCAACCGAGCGCAGCGGGCCGAGCTCCAGCCGATCCGCCCACTGCGCTAGGCCGCCGGAATCGACTACTGTAATGGCGATGACAAAACCGGCGATCCCGATGGCGAGATCCCTGGTTGACGCAAGAAAGCCGGTGATGCGTGCGCGTGCCGCCATGGCTCAGAACTGGAAGTAGATGAAGGGCGCGACGCCGGTGGGCCCCAGTATCTGGATTACGAATATCGCGCACGCCAGTGCTGCCCCACGCAATAGCGCAGGCGCGCGCCCCAATACGATCTCGAGCCCAAATCCCCAGCGGCGGGGCAGATATTGAGCGCCCAGACCTGCGATCAGAACCAGCACAACCGGCACGGTCGCAAGCGTAAGCGGGCCCCGGTGAGCGAGATTGCTCAGGACCTGGAATGCGACATCGAACGATGGCGCGCGGAAGAAAACCCAACCCAGACAGACCGCATGGAATAACAACAGGCGAGACAACCAGCGCCAGGCAACGGTTCCACGCAGCGTCCGCAATGGGCGCCAATCGATGCCCGACCACAGGCGATGAGCCACCAGTAGCGTGCCGTGCAGCGCACCCCAGACCACGAAGGTCCAGTTGGCGCCGTGCCATAGGCCGCCGAGAACCATGGTGATCATGATGTTGGCGAGCGTCCGCAGGTTGCCGGCGCGCGAACCGCCAAGCGGAATATACAGGTAGTCGCGGAGCCAGGTGGATAACGAGATGTGCCAGCGGTGCCAGAAATCCTGCGGGTCGGTCGCCGTGTATGGCGCATTGAAATTTCGCGGAAAGCGGTAGCCCAGCAACATCGCGCAGCCGGTGGCGATATCGGTGTACCCCGAAAAATCGCAATAGATCTGAGCCGCGTAGCCGTAGATCGAGAGCAGCGTGTCGCCGCCGGCATAGGACGCCGGGTCGGCGAATACGGGCTCGACCAGGCGGGTGGCGAGGATATTCGCGATGATGACCTTCTTGAACAAACCAGCGACGATCAGCAGGCAGGCGGTGTTGGCGCGAATCATGCGCGGATTTCGCGGCCGCGCAAGCTGCGGGAGGAAGCTTGACGCGCGTAATATCGGCCCGGCGATGAGCTGTGGAAAAAACGCGATGTAGAGCAACGCATCCCGCAGGTTGATCCGTTGGCGCAGCTTGTTGCGATACGCATCGGCCATCAGCGAAATCGCATGGAATACGAAGAACGAAATCCCGAGCGGCAGAAGCGGGGACTGAATGTCGATGTCCGGCGGGTTCCCGAAATAGGTCCAGAGGTTCAACACCGCCAGCAACGCAAAACCGGTGTATTTGTAATACGCCAGCGTGGCGAGGCAGATCACGACACCTGAAGCGAGCCAGCGCTTGCGGCTGCCGGGAGTGGCGGCGGCCTGAACGCGCTGCGCGATCAACGCACTTGTCAGCGAAATGCCGATCAGTAGCGGCAGATAAAGCCAGTTCCAGAAACCGTAGAAACAATAGCTCGCCAGGAGCAGGAAATTCTTGTGCAACCCCACCCGGCCGGCGAGCCCCCAAGCCAGCACCAGCACGACAAGAAAAAACAGCCCGTATTCGGCGGTGGGGAATAACATCGCGTCGCTTGTAATGTCTTGGAAACTAGAACCCCTGACTAGCCGAGACTCGACCCCGAAGGAAGAGGGGGACGCACAATCGAACAATTAAATTTGGCTGCTAAGAACCGCACACAGGCGCTTGGTTTTCTTGGGGTTTAACCCGGACACGGTACCGTGGAACGGACTGGTGGAGACAAGCGAAGTTAAGGATAGGCAAGTCTTCTTTTTTTGGGAAAAAAAGAAGCAAAAAAACTTGGACGTTTCGTGTCATGGACTAAAAACGGCCGACTGCTCCGCTACTGAGTGGTGCAAAGCAGGGTGATCGTTCCGGTGGGCGCGTCACTCTGCTTTAGGTTGGTGAAACCCCAAACACAGGAACCGGTTGTGCGATTCGTGCCTACGGCGTTGCTGATCAACCTTGGGTCACCGTTTAGATCATCCAATGCACACGATACCGCAGCCACCTTCTTGGGCGCGGGACAAGAACCCTTGACCTCCCACCAAACCCCGGGAGCACAAGCACCGGCGGAAAGGTTCTCCGTCGCACAATAATCCGTGATCTGCGCCTGAGCCTGCGTCACGGTTATGGAAGCGCTCCCCTGAGCATGCGCCGGTGCCGCAAACGCTCCGGCCGCCGCCAACCCCGCGACGATGACGGACCAATTCAATGTCTTCCTGTACCCTGGCTTCTGCACGCGTTCCCCCGGTCCGATCGTCAAGCGCCGGAGCCTACAAGCACGCCAATCGCGTAACAAGCCTGCGGGCGCCCTCGCCGGTCATTGCCGGATGCATTCGTTGTTGCCTTTCATCTTAGGTTCGGTATATTCTGACTAGTCAAACCGACCAATCAGACTGATGGTATTCCCTCATGCGTGAAATTCAGGCTTCCGATGCGAAGGCGCATCTTCCTCAGTTGCTTGACGATGTCGAGCGCGGCGAAACGCTCGTGATTACACGCCACGGCCGAGCGATTGCGCGCATTGTGCCGGAGGCGCATCGCCGCCTGGAGGAAATCGACCGGGCAATCGAGAGCATCAAGGCGGTGCGCAAGCGGACCGGGAAGATCACCGTCGACGAGTTGCTGTCGGCTCGGCACGAGGGACATAAGTACTGATGCCGTTTGTGCTCGATGCTTCCATCGCCGCGTGCTGGGCTTTCGAGGACGAAGACCATCCTGTCGCCGGCCTGGCGCTGGAGCGTATCCGTGGCGACGAAGCGCGGGTGCCGAGCCTGTGGTGGTTCGAGGTGAGGAATACGCTGATCGTAAACGAGCAGCGCGGGCGAGTGACCGAGACCGATACCGCTGCCTTCCTGCGCGGGCTTTCCCGGCTCGGGGTGACGGTAGACCGGTCGCCGGAGGAAGGTGCGATTCTGATTTTGGCGAGAAAACACCGGCTAAGTGTTTATGACGCGTGTTATCTGGAGCTGGCGCAGCGGGAGGCGTTACCGCTTGCGAGCTTGGATGGTCAATTGCTACGGGCAGCACGGGAGGAGGGTGTCGCGCTGGTTGGAGGTGGGTGAGATGATCGCCCCCGGCAGCGCGTTGTCTTTCCGGCCGCGGCGCATAATAGGTGAAATCAACAGGAAGAAGAGTCTTCTTTTTGTGAACAAAAAGAAGCAAGAAAACTTTGTCAATTTAGAAATTGCGTGCAACGGCCTGGCGACCGTGGGGTCCGAACCATTCGAACAAAAGTTTTTTGCTTCTTTTTTTCAAAAAAGATGCTTCTCTCCTTGGCTCGCTATCCGGCGTCTGTCGCTGCGGGCTGCCAGAACCGGTAGCCTTTTCCGCCGTCCTTCTTCGCGGCGTACATGGCGGCGTCCGCTCTCTGGATCAAATTATCTTCGTCGCTGCCACAGCCAGGATATGTGACAATACCGATGCTGGCCGAGATCTGCACCGCATTTCCGTGCAGATCGACGGGGACCTCCAATGACCGGATGATTTTCTCCGCGATATCCGCTAAATAGTCGGGCTCGCAGTTTTCCATCACTATGGTGAACTCGTCACCGCCCAGGCGGCTTACCAGATCGCCGGCGCGCATGCACGACAACAACCTCTGCGCTACAGTCCGCAACAGATCGTCACCGGCCCGATGACCGAGCGAGTCGTTAACTGCCTTGAAGCCATCAAGGTCGAGAAACAACAATGCCAGCTGGTGCTTGCCGCGCGCTGCCCTAGCCAATGCCTTGGCGAAGTAATCATGGAACATCAGCCGATTGGCCAACCCGGTTAGCTTATCATACTGGGCGGTATACGCCAATTCCTGCTCGGATAACTTGCGATCGGAGATATCCTTAAAAAGGATCCCCACTCGGTTGCTGCCGTCGCCTCCTATGCGGAAAGCGAACACATCGTAATACTTCTTCATTGCAACGGCGGGATTTTCGAACCTGATATCCTCGCCCGTCTGCGCCACGCGTCCGTAGATCTCGAACCAGTGTGCATCATGGTCCGGAACCATTTCGCATATCGTCTTGCCTAACGCCTGGTGCAGTCCGGTCTGCTCCTCGAACGCCGGATTGACTTCCAGAAAGCGGTAATCAACCGGTTTGCCATTCGGATCGTACAGCATCTCGACCACGCAGAAGCCCTCATCCATCGATTTGACCAGAACGCGAAACACCTCCACCCGCGCCAGCGCGCGACGCATGACTTGAGATACCGTGGAGATCATGCCGCAGGTCAGGACGAAGACGAACATCCCTCCCCAATCGCCAACATTCGTCATGAAAGGCCGGCCAACCAGCATCGGCCCGAGGAAGGTGACCGACAGGCACGCGAGACCCGTCGCGAGCAAACCGGCCGGAAGCCCACCACAGATCGCAGCCAAGGTTACCGCAGGGTAAAACGTGAGCCAGGGGAGTTTCGCCAGAAGCGGCTGGAATGGCCACAGCCGCAGGGCCGAAGCGAGTGCCACCAGGGCGGCTGCGAACGCATAGCGGATCCAGGTAGACTGAATTATCTGTTTCGCCTTCACATCCCGCCCTTTGGGTCGATAACATCAAGTCCCTATTGATAGCACGCCATTGTTGGCAAGGAAGATTACGTTACTTTTCAGAAAGTCCGCGGCGGGATTCCGGTTCCACTTCGCCGCGATCGCCACGGGATCAATCCCCGCCCTCCCCTTGCATCCAGGCCGGTATATCGCGCTTGGCGTGAAGCACACGCCAAACGTCGCTGTGGTCAGGACGGATCATATAAAAAACCAAGTGTGGATGGCGCGTAAGCGGCCAGTATGTGAGGCCGGGGATATTCAATTCGCGGGAATAGCGAGGAGATCCGGTCCTGATCCTTGCGGATCAATTCCCGGACATACTCGCTACTGGCGCCCTAGCCGCGCCGCGAGACCTGTTCATCCACGAAGGTCTTTAGTGTGCCAGGGAGGGAGATGTTCATCGTGCTCATGCGAAAAGAATAGGAGGTTTGGCAAATTTTGGCGAACTGCAACCGCCTCGGCTCGACGCTTGCAAAATCACCGCGGCGGCCAAGGTTATTCCAATCTCAATGGAGCAGCAGGACCATGCCCCCGAAGCCCTACCGTCTAGTGCCGATCTTCCTCGCCGCCCTGTTGCTGATGGCGGCCGACCAGCCGGGCGACACCCACTTCATCAGTTCCAATCCGCTGCCTCCCGCCGGTCCCACTACAGCGAACACCACCACAATCGTGCAACGCCCTGGTCAGCTTCCTCGCGTTCCCGGCGGCATGCACGTGCAAATCTGGGCCAAGGGTTTCAGCACTCCGCGCGTGATCCGAGTCGCACCCGATGGCACCATTTTCCTCGCCGAAAGCGGCGCCGGCCGCATCCACGCCTTTCGCATGGCGGCGGACGGCTCCGCCGCTGCGGACCAGATCTTCGCGTCCGGGCTCGGTTCGCCCTACGGCATCGCGTTCTGGCCGGTTGGCAATCCAACATACGTGTACGTCGCCGAGGAAGACCGGGTGATGCGTTATCCCTGGCATCCCGGCAGCCTTGGTCCGGCCGGCCCCGCGGAGGTGATCACGCGTCTTCCCAGCGGCGGCGAGCACTGGACGCGTGATCTGGTTTTCAGCGCCGACGGTTCGGTAGTGGGTCCGTTTGAC
>Ga0302314_10004822_pt1 | contig 24739 bp, 24 predicted proteins | sample III_Palsa_N2_3_FD_200533 | JGI IMG/M metagenome (GOLD analysis project Ga0302314, IMG submission 200533) | Peat permafrost microbial communities from Stordalen Mire near Abisko, Sweden - III_Palsa_N2_3 | ecosystem: Environmental > Terrestrial > Soil > Palsa > Peat permafrost | place: Sweden... | reverse complement strand
ATTTGCTGAGATGACAGGCGCCTGTCTTGGCCTCGCGTACGCCGTGACGGGCGTTGATGAGGTTTCCCGGGATGATGAAGTCGCTCTCGCGTGCAGGGCGTCCGGATTGTGTAAGAATCTCCCGCCATTGTTCGAGGTCTTCTCGCAGGATGCTGGGTAGGGCGGTGCGGCGTTGGGTGCTGTGCTCGGTCTTGCCCCATTGTTGGAGCTGCCCGTTGGTGAGGACTTCTGTCACCCATGCGAACTCTCCGTCGAGGGATGACCAGCGAAGTCCCCAGAGCTCCTGGTTGCGGCTCGCCATGCCGTATTGCAGGCTCACGATCGTCGCGTCGCGGTGCGCGAGGATCGCCTTGCGTGGGGCGGGGCAAAGGAGCATCTGGGCGCGGATCGCCTCGACGGCCTGCGGCGAGAGCGCCCAGCTGGGCAGCGGACGCGCACGCACGACTGGGGTGTAGCCGGTGCCGCCTGTGCGCGCGGACCGTCGGCGGCTGACCACGGGTTCTCTGGCGAGCTTGCATCCGTTGGTGTGGATCTCCGGCACGGACGGTGATCGCGCGGCCCAGCTCAGCGCGGACGAGAGGACACGCCACGCGTGCACGCGAGTCTGTGCGGGCACACCGGCTTCGCGCATCTGCTCACGCCAGGCGCGCGGTGCCTGCGGCTCATTGAAGGAGGCGGCCGGCGTTGTGGCGACCGCGACGGCGTAGTCCGCCGGCGGCAACTTGCGTCTGTTGCCGGGTTGGTGGCGGGGCTTGCCTAGGAGGTGGCAGTTCAGCACCGACCTGTAGAGGGTGTACGTCGAGGGCGCGACGCCTTCCTCGTTGCGCGGGTGCGCGTCCACCTCTAGGAAGAGCTCGAGGATCTGCGCGATCGTGCGGCCTTCGGCTTCGTTGGCCTCCTTCGCGTCGAGATCCAGCAGGAACCGCCGCAGGCTGTCGCGACCTCTGCGCTCGGCGCCTATGTAGTCGTTCATCCAGGCGCGCGCGTGGCGCACCGACGGGAAGGTCCGGCTGTGCTCGCGTTTGTCGTGATCGTAGAAGCCGACGGTGTAGGACTTGCGCCCGCTTTTGGCGACATACGGCCAGGCGGACTTCTTCGGCCATGGTCTAGCCATCTGCCGCTCCTCTCGCAGGGGGTATGGGACCCCAAGCGTCGACTTCGCGCATGGATGCGATCTCGACCGCAGGTCTGATCGGCCGCCCCGTGGACTCCGATCAAGACGGTGGAAGTGCGGTGTCGCTGCGGAGATCACCGCATACGAGGAACGTCGACGTGCCGATTTGCAGGGAAAAACGCCCCCTGGGACCCCCTCCTTACCATGGAGGTGCTCTACCAGCTGAGCTACGTCGGCGCGGCCGCCGGATCGTAGCGTTAGAGCATCCGCCTCGCCCGCCCCGCTACCTAGACTGAAAGCGCCAGGCGCCAGGCGCCAGTGCTAGTCCTTGTAGGGATCGAAGACCTCGCGCCCGGCCATCGCCACGCCCAGCGGGCGCAGCGTGTGCTTGACGGCGATCGAGCCGGCGTGCGCGTCGAGCACCTCCGGGAGCCGCTTGTAGGCCTCCGGGGCCTCATCCGCGCCGCCGCCGATCAGGACGATCCCCTGCTCACGCAGGCGCGCCTGCACCGCGGGCCAGTCAACGAGACCGGCCTTGATGCGCTCCTGCACCCAGACCTTCATCAGTCCGGCATCGGGGTGATCCGGGCACGCGGCCGGCTTGGACTCACCCGCCTCGAATACACGCTCGCAGTCGCGGTTGCGACACGCCCAGCGCTTGCGGCGCCGCACCCGCCCGGCGGCCTGCGTGCGGCTCATCACACGGCCCGCGCCGTGCACGGTCGAGAACAGCGCCTGCGTGCTCTGCTCGGAATCGACGCCCTCGAGGATCACCGACGCCTCGCCCATCGAGGCGCCAACGAACCCCTCCTGCCCCGCCCGCGCGGGCGTGCAGCCCTTGCGGATAACCCAGTAGGTGCCGCCGAGGTGCTCCTCCCGCCACGCGAAGTTGTGGTGGTTGTGTACCTCGCGCGAGGCGCTCGCGCCGAGGATCTCGAGCACCTTGGCCACGACGACATCGCGCCCGGCGTATGCGTATTCGCCCGCGAGCGTCATCGCCGCGATGTAGGCATCCGCGAGCTCGCAGCCAACCTCGAACAGCACCGGCGGCGAGTCCATCTCGCCCTCGCTTGCGTGCTGACCGAACTCGAGGCCCTGCGCGAGCGCGAGGAACCCAGAGGCCGTCTTGTGCCCGAAGCCGCGAGATCCAAAATGGACCCCCACCCAGATCGAGCCGCCCTCGTCCTCCATCAGGTTGACGTAGTGATTGCCCGATCCGACGGTTCCGAGCTGGTTGGACGCGAGCTGGGCGAGCTTGCGCTGTGGCTCAAAGGAGGCCGCGGCGATCTTCTCGAGCACCGGGTGCTCGACCTTCTCCTGGGCCGGCACACCCATCCCGAAGGAGATCCGGCGCGCGATCTCCCGCATGATCTTCTCGACGCCTCCGAGCGCGTCGAGGTCGCTCGCGGTCAACTCCGTGCAGGCGGCCTTGTTGCCACAGCCGATGTCATAGCCAACGCCGGACGGAGAGATGTAACCCTCGTAGGCGATCGCCCCGCCGATCGGCTGGCTGTAACCCGGGTGGTGGTCGGCGCACAGCACTCCATACGCCGCTTCGCCCGCGTCCATGCACGTCTTCAGCTGTTTCAGGCTGCGGTCATCGACCGGCCCGAATGTCGTGATGTTGCCCATCTCACAGCTCCTTTCTTATTCACTTTTCAAAGCCACTCTCACGTAGTTGCGTGTTGGATTTATTGATTTAGGCAATAAAAAAGGCGACCCACTGGGTCGCCCTCGTCTGGCGTGAACATGCGGTCTGTATTGCTACCGCATGATCCTCCGGACGAGGGAAAGGCGATCGGGCCGGCGCCGGCTGTCCGTAAACGAGCAGGGGTTACCGGCAGGCGCCTCAAGCGCCTTATGGGAGATGGTTTGGTGAGAGTTGTTCATACGCGGTCGCGGAGGATAGCCGAAGTGCGTGGTTGTGTCAATTCGACGCACCGCCTATTTTGAACAACTTCTAAGCAGCATAATCCTCGTATCTCTAAGCCAGATCCTCCTCCCCAACCACCATCCCCAGACACCGGCCCGCGCGGTTGGGCCGACCGTGCCGTCGACTGGCTGCTACCGGAGCGAAACCCGGCGCGGCTGATCTATGGGGTGCTCGCGATCGGAGCGGTACTGGCCGCGGAGAGCGGGAGTCACGAGGACTACGTGGACACTGCCGGATCGGCGGTGATCGCGATCCTTCTGTACTGGCTCGCGCACGCCTATGCGGACGTGCTCGCAGGACGCCTGCAGTCACACGCGCGTCTGCGCCTCGCGGTCCTGGGCCGGGCGCTCGGAGACGAAGCGGCGATCCTGCTGGGCGCCGTGCCGGCGCTGCTCGCGCTGCTGCTCTGCTGGGCGTTTGGCGTCGCGTTGGCGAACGGCGTCGAAGCGGCGCTGTGGACCACCGTCGCGAGCCTGATCGCCTTCGAGTTGCTGGCCGGGTTCCGCGCCAGGGCGACGCCGCGCGAGCTGGTGCTCGAAACCGGTGTCGGAGTCACGATGGGTCTGGCGATCATCGCGCTGAAAGTCGTGCTGCACTGACTCCGGCCGACTAGGACTCGGACCCCAACTCAGCTTGGATCCAGGGGCAGTCGACTGACAGTTCCTCCACCCCCAGCGCCGCCGCCACGTTGAGGGCCATGCCGTGCCTGACGAAGTCGTCCAGGAGCTCCGCATCGGCGCCTGATAGTTCCCGCGCCAGCTCAATCAGCTCGGCATAGCGTCGCCGCACGCACGCGCACACGACCTCGTCGTCACAGGCGGCGTAGGACTGGTGTTGGAGCATCAGGTAGTCGCGATCGGACGCGAGCAGCTCCTTGTAGGCAAGCCCCATCGCCTGCAACGCGTCCTCGCACTCCTCCGGGGCGCGTCCCTCGCGGTAGTCGGCGGCGGCGCGGCGGAAGGCCTCGGCAACCCGCTCGAAGCCCCGCTCCAGGGCCGCGAGGAACAGCTCGCGCTTGGTGGGAAACAGGCTGAACACGTACGGCTGCGCGACGCCCACGCGCCGCGCGATGCGCTCGACCGGGGTCCCGTACAGGCCGCCGCGCGCGAACTCGTGCACGGCGGCCGCGATCAGCTCCTCGCGACGCTCGGCGGCGGGGACCCGCCGGCGCACGGGCTCAGGCTGGGAATCCGCGACGGGCGTCGTCGCCTCGACAACGGTTCCCGCGGCTGAGCCCTCCTCGATCGCGGGCGCCTCGCTCACGCCACCTCCCCCGCCAGCACCCTGCGCCGGCCCACGGATGCGATCGAGCCCTCGCCCACCGCGGCGGTCCCTCCCTCGGCCGCATCCGCGGAGGCCTGCGTGCGGAACGGGAGCACCAGCACGATCAGCGCTCCCGCGGCGAGCACCGCGACGCCCACCCACAGCGCCGGGATCAGGCCGTTGACGAACGCCTGCGGCGAGGTGTAGCCGCCCGCCCCCGTAAAGATCGAGGCGAGCACGGCGACCCCGAACACTCCGCCGACCTCGCGGATCGCGTTGTTCGCGCCGGAGGCCTGGCCGGCCTGCTCGGTGCGTACCGAGGCGAGCACGGCGTTGGCGGAGGGCGCGAACACGAGCGCCATGCCGGCGCCGGCCATCACGAACGGGACGATCATGTGCGAGTAGGGCAACGTCGTGGAGGCCATCGAGGCAAACCACGCCAGTGCGCCCGCCTGCAGCGTGAGGCCCGCGAACATGAAGGGGCGGCTGCCGAAGCGCTCGGAGAAGACTCCCGCCAAGGGCGCGACGACCATCGTGGCGCCGGTCCACACGAGCAGCTTCAACCCGGCTTGCAGGGGAGAGTTGTGGAGCACATTCTGCATGTATTGAGAGAGAAAGAAGATCGACCCGAACATCCCAAAGTACATGCTAAAGGAGGCCACGTTTGTAACCGCGAACGACCGTTTCCCAAAGAACGACATCGGCAGCATCGGCTCGTTCGTGCGCAGCTCCCACGCGACGAAGCCGGCCAGCAGCACCGCGCCGCCGATCATCGAGACGAGGACCGTCGCGCTCGTCCAACCGAGCGACTGTGCGCGCACGAGCCCGAACACGACTCCGAACGCACCCGGCAAAGCGAGTCCCAGGCCGGTCAGATCGAGCGTCCCGTAGGGCCCGCGACTCTCCGTCAGCCTGCGCGCGGCGAGTGGGATCAGGACGATTCCGAGCGGGACATTGATCCAGAAGATCCAGTGCCAGGAGATGCCCTGCACCACCGCGCCGCCCACGAGCGGCCCGATCGCGACGGCGATCCCGCTGATGCCCGACCACACGCCGATGGCCATTCCCCGCCGCTCGGCCGGAAAGGCCGCCGCGAGCAGCGTCAGCGTCAGCGGCGTGACGATCGCGGCGCCGGCTCCCTGCACAGCACGCGCGGCGACGAGCAGGTCGGTGTTGGGCGCAAGCGCGGCGCCGGCCGAAGCCGCGGTGAAGATCGCCAGACCGATCACGAACATCCGCTTGCGTCCGAAGCGATCGCCGAGCGCTGCGCCCGTCAACAGCAGCACCGCGTAGGCGAGCACGTAAGCGTTGACCGTCCACTCGAGCGACTGGATCGAGGCGCCGAGTTCGCGGTGGATCGTGGGCAGCGCGACGCTCACGACGAGGTTGTCCAGGACAGACATGAACAGCGCCACCGAGACGATGCCCAAGGTCCAGCGATTGTTCTTACGCTTGCCGGTCATTTCGGGTCTCCATTCTTAGCGAGTGCTAACTATCTTGGCGAAGATTAGCAGTGGCTAATAAGAAGATCAAGGGCCTTGCAGATCGAAGAGCGACGCAACGCGCGGCGAGGAACCCAACCGAGGAGGAGCGCAGCGCGCGGCGAATACCATGGAGGCAATGAGACGCAGCCTTCTGAAGACCCCAATCCCCCTCCTGGGACTGGCGCTCGCGGCGCTGCTGGCCGGCTGTGGCGGGGGTACGAAGACGGTGACCGTCGCCAGCACCCCGCTGCCCGAACAGACCACTTCGACCGCCGCGCCGCGGACGAGCACGACGAGGACCACGGCAACAACGCCGACGAGCACCACGACGACACCGAGCGAAAGCGGCGGCACCTCGAGCCCCAGCACGACGCGCACCGCGCCCGCGCCCGCGTTCACCCACCAGGGGACCGGCAGCACGAGCGCCTCCGTGGAAGGGCTGAGTGCCGCCGAAGCGGTCGTCCGCGCGCGGGGCTTCACCGTGAGCGCCGCCTCCGACTACCACCCCGACCAGACCCTGCGCGTGCTCGTCGGCTCGCGCAGTGGCGCTGCTGAAGGCAACGGCCAGCAGGCGTTCTTCTTCGTCGACGGACGCTACATCGGCACCGACGCAAAGCAGCCCAGCGCATCCGTCCACGTGGTCAGCCAGGGGGACACCGAAGTCGCGCTGGCCTATGCCCTGTCAGGCGGCGGCCAGGCGACCGTGCGCTTCCAGCTCAACAACGGCAAACTGGCCCCGCTCGGGGAAATCCCCTCTGCGAGCGCCCGCCAGTAGAAGTACCTCCGCGGGCGGCTCCTCCCTGAGGAAAGGCCCTATCGTGGTGTGGGCAAACCACCACACGTCACGAGGAAGGGGTCGTCTCATGAGCGCAACGATCGAGGGTCGTGCCGAGGAGCTGTTGAAGGGGAAGAACTTTTGCCATGTGGCCACTCTGCGACCCGACGGGTCCGTCCACGGTGTCCCGGTTTGGGTCGATGTCGAGGACGGTCGTGTCGTGCTCAACACCGCCAAGGGGCGCGCCTGGCCGCGCAACCTCGAACGCGATCCGCGCGTGACGCTGACCGTGCAGAACATGGAGAACCCTTACGAGTACCTCGCGATCCGCGGCCGCGCCGAGGCACCGAGCACCGAGGGCGCCGACGCGAACATCGACGCGCTGGCGAAGAAGTACATGGGCGTCGAGGAGTACCCGATGCGCCAGCCCGGCGAACAGCGCATAATCATCCGCGTTTCGCCCGATCACGTCAAAGTGTGGGGCGGCTGAGCGACAAAGGCATCGCCCTATGCACGTCGCGTCAACCGCCGCCACAGCGAGGGTCCGCGTGGTTGGGTGCGCTGCCAGTCCTCGTGCAGCGGCAGCTCCCCGCGCGCGCGGGCGGCGAGCACGCACTCGCTGTGGGCGTGCCGGCGGCGACGCGTGTCGCCTTCTGGGGCGATCAGCATGTGCTCGCTGAGCGCGGGTAGATGATGGCTGCAAATTGGACAGCGGTACGTCGCCGGCTTGCGATTCGCCGCGCGGCGCACCGTCCACCATTTGGCGGGTGGCAGCTTGGACACTCCTCCATTGTTGCGCCGCTCGCGGCCACGATCGCAGCGAGTGTGGCCGTCGGAGTCGGCATCGCCTTTGCGCAGGCCGAGCGCACCCGCCGCTCGGCCAAGCGACAGCGTAAGCGCGAGCGCCGCTTCACGCAGCTGCCCGGCGAGCCTTTGCCGCAAGCGCTACGGCGGATCGCGCTCGGTCAGCTCGACCTCGCGATCGAGTCGCTCGGTGGCGATCAGAGGGCTGAGGGGAGCGGCGGTGCAGGCGTCCCCGACGCAAAGGCGATCCACGAGACGCGCAAGGCACTCAAGCGCCTGCGCGCGCTGGTGGGACTGCTGCGCGAGGATCTCGGCGAGCGGCAATACAGGCGCGAGCACAAGATCCTCCGCGACGCGGCCCGGCGGCTGGCGGGCGCGCGGGACGCGGAGGTGATGGTCGGCACGCTCGACGCGCTGCTCGAGCGCCACCCGCGCAAGCTCGGCCGTAGCCGCTCGCTGATCGAGCTGCGCAAGCTGCTCGTTACCGAACGCGGTGCGGCCGCGCGAGGAGCTCTCGGCGACCAGGACACGCGCGGGGAGGTGATGTGCGAGCTCAGTGGCCTGCGCGAGCGGGCTCAGCGATGGGATCTTCCCGAACGGCCCGGCATCGCGGTCGTAGAGAGCGATCTGGAGCGCCTCTACCGCCAGGGCCGTGAGCGCATGCGCCGCGTCGCGCGCGGCAAGGGCGGCGCACGTGCCGCGCACGAATGGCGCAAACGCGTCAAGGACCTGCGCTACGCCGCCGAGATCCTGGGCCTGCACCCGATCGCGCGCCGCGCAGACAGACTGGGTGAAATTCTCGGCAAGGAGCACGACCTGGTGGTGCTCGCCGGCCTGCTCCCCCCAGCTGGGCGAGCCCCGTTCAAAGGCAAGCGCGGCAAGCGGGCGCGCAAGGCCCTGCTCAAGCGGATCGCACGCCGCCGCCGGCACTTGCGCAGGCGCGCGCTGCGCGAGGGAGAGCGCCTGTACGGGCACCGGCCGAAGAAGTTCCTCCGACGCGTGCGCAGCGCCCACAGGAGAACCTCCAGGATCTGAGGCAAATGCCGATGTAAGCGTGGGGCCATTTTCGGCCATGCGCACACGTACAACATCATCCAATCTCCTGCTCGCCTTCCTGCTGGGAGGGTTGGGGGTACTCGTGCTGCACATGACCGTCGGCCTCGGCGGCCACGGCGCCAACGATGTGGTCGACGACGGCGTCTACGACGTGCTGATGTTCGGCGCGGCGTTCGCCGTGATTGCACGCGGGATCGCGTTCAAAGAGCATCGCGCTGCGTGGCTGAGCATGGGGGCGGGGCTGCTCTGCTGGAGTCTGGGCGAACTCTATTTCACCCTGTTCGTCGAAGGCTCCGGCGTGGCCGCCGGCAGCGTCTCTCCGGCGGACGGCCTGTATCTGGCGATGTACCCGTGCCTGTACGTCGCGATCATGCTGCTACTGGGAGCGCACCTGCGCGAGCTGCGCGTGAGCCTTTGGCTCGATGGCCTGATCGCCGGGCTCGCCGCCGCCACGCTCGCGGCGGCGGTCGCGCTGCCACCGATCATCGATCACACCCACGGCAACGCCACGTCGGTGGCTGTCTCGCTGGCCTACCCGATCGGCGACCTGCTGCTGTTGATCTGCACGATCGGCGCACTCGGCATCACCGGCTGGCGCCCGGGGCGCGTGTGGCTGCTGATCGCGGCGAGCATGCTTCTGAACACGATCGCCGACTCGACCTATCTCTACCAGGCCGCCACGAGCACCTATCGGGCGGACAGCTGGGTCGAAGCCATGTGGCCCGCCGCGGCCGTGCTCTTGGCGATCGCCGCCTGGACGCCGTGGCCACCGCCGAAGCGCCGACGCGTGGAGGACTGGCGGCTGGTGACGGTGCCCGGGATCTCGCTGCTCACCGCGCTGGGAGTCTTCATCTACGGCAACCTCCACCACCAGCTCACGCTGGGAGCGTTGATCCTCGCCACGGCCACGGTGCTCGCCGTCTGCGCGCGGCTGATGCTCACTGTGCGCGAGAACCTCGCGATGCTCGTCGGCTCGCGACGGCTGGCGCTGACCGATCCGCTGACCGGCCTGAGCAATCGCCGGCAGCTGATGGAAGACCTCGAGCTCGCCTGCGATCAGAGCCGGGGGCACGAGCGCTGGCAGCTGGTGCTGTATGACCTGAACGGCTTCAAGCACTACAACGACACCTTCGGCCATCCCGCGGGCGATGCCCTGCTGCAACGACTGAGCAGCAGGCTGCGCGCGATCGTCTCCGCGCACGGGACCGCCTATCGGATGGGGGGCGATGAGTTCTGCGTCCTGATCCGCTCGGCGAGCACCGACGACGCGCTGGTGGATGGGAGCGTGGCGGCGCTGGCCGAGCACGGGCCGGGCTTCTCAATCGGTGCGGCGCATGGCGAGGTGAGCATTCCCGCCGAGGGCTCAGACACGGCCGCGGTGCTGCAGCTGGCCGACCAGCGCCTGTACGCGCGCAAGGAGCAGCGACACCCACCGGAATGGCCAGCGGTGCCCGCGGTCGTCGCGGATCAGCGCTTCAGTCGACGCTGAGCACGGTGAACTTGCGCTTGCCCCGCGGCAGCGCCACCGAGACGGTGTCGCCGGCGCCGCGTCCGAGCAAGGCAACCGCGACCGGAGAATCGGCCGATAGGCGGCCTTCGGCGGGGGCCGCATCGTGGGAGCTGACGATCCGCCAGGTCTGCTCGGCGCCATCTTCAGTCTGGACGCGCACCGTCGAGCCAAAGCCCACCACACCGCCCGCGGACGGCTTGTCCTGCACGACCACGGCGGCGGCGATCTTCTCGCGCACCCGCGCGATCTTCGTCTCCAAGTGCGCCTGCTCGTTCTTGGCGTCGTGGTACTCGCTGTTCTCCTTCAGGTCCCCCCACTCGCGCGCGGTTTTGATCCGCTCCGCAATGTCTCTGCGACCCTCTCCCTCGAGCTCCGCCAGCTCGGCGTTCAGGCTCTGAAGGCCCTCGGCGGTGATCAGGTTCGTTGCGTCGGTCATCCGCGTGGAGCCTACTCGACCGGACGAGCTCGCCCCGGCGCGCGAGACTTAGAAGTACGTGGTCGGCGACGTCGACAGCAGCGCATAGTCCTGCACGATCGCCGCCTGCACGAGCAGCTGGGCGGTCGCGGGCGAGCCGAAGACGAACACGTCGTCGCTCAGGCGCAGGTGTTCCCAGGCGTAGTTGACGTAGCCCTGCACGAGCTTCGTCCCCGGCGGGTCTCGGGTGACGGAGTCGAGGTAGAGCATGTTGCGGAAGTAGACCGACACGAAGAACGGGTTTTCCTGCCCGAGTCGTTCGGAGGTGTAGTAGGCAAGCGCCGCCTTGGCGGTCTGGCGCGCCTGATAGAGGTAGGCGCTGTTGCCGGTCGCTTGGTAGAGCAGCACGCCGGCGCCGATCATCGTGCCCTGGTTGTAGCTCCACTCCGTCGGTTCGATTTTCCCGTGCAGGCCGATGTGGTCGGCGTACAGGCCATTCGGCTCGGTCAGGCAGGTTCGTACCCATTCGTAGGCCATCTCGGCGAACTGCAGATCCTGGGCGTTGCCGGTCAGTTTGTACAGCTGCAAGGCGAGCTCGGCGGTGGGCGCGTTGGTGACGGTGTTGCGTTCGACGTCTTCCGGCGAGTTGGAGAACGGAATACCGCCCGGGCAGGCGATCTGAGGCTGGGTGTCCCAGCCTGCCATCTCAAACGCCATGACCCCCTCGGCGCCGCCGAGCACGCCCGCGACGTGGGTCAGCTCGTACATCCGCGCGAGCTCGATCCCTACCCATGCGTTGTCGTCGTAGTACTTCGCCCCGCCCGGTCCTGCCGGGGGTGCCACGGTGCCGTCGTAGGCGGCAAGCGTGCTCGAGTAGGTCCCTTCGGGGGCGCCCGAGTTGTTGAGGTCCAGATACGATTTCAGGCCGACGAGCCGCGCATAGACTTCATGCGCGAAGACGCTCTTCAGGCTCGGGATGTTCGCGATGCTCATCGTCGCCGCCAGCGCCTGAGAGAACGGCCACAGAAACGAGAACGGTTCTCCCTGATAGAGCCCCGAGCCTTCGATGTAGTAGGTCTTCTGCATCGCCTCGAACGCGAGCTGCGCGCGTTCGGCGTTGACGGGCAGCTTCGGCTTCTTGGGGGCGTGCTTTGTGGGCTTCTTTGTGGTGGACCTCGTGCCGGCGGGGGTCGTGACGCCCGGGGCGCTCGTGCCACCCGCGCTCGCGGAGTGGGCGAATTCGGAGGCCCGCGCGATTCTGGCGGGGCGCTGGGCGCCGGCCGGATATGGGGAGGGCGCCGGCTTGGACGAGGCCGCCGCGGCGGGCGCGGACGGCAGGCAAGCCGCGGCCACGAGGCCCAGCAGCATGCCGCGACACGCCTTTTGCGTGTACCGGCTATCGGAGTGTGATCTCATCGTCGCTCAGCAAGCAGAACAGTCGGGCGGGCCATTTGATTTGGTGTACGCATCCTTAGGCCCAACTCCTTCAATTTCGATTACGTAACCGTCGGCCACGTGACGGTCGACGTGATCGCCACCGACTCCTCGCGCCGCCCCGGCGGCGGCGCGTTCTACAGCGCACTCCAGGCCGCCCGGCTCGGGCTGCGCACGCTGATCCTCACGCAGGGCTCGCCCCCCGAGATCGAAGCGCTGCTCGAGCCCTACCGCGCAGAGCTCGCGGTGCGCATCCTGCCGGCGCCGGCGACGACCACGCTCGAGACATCGTGGCCGGGCGGGCGACGCGCCCAACGGCTGCTCGCCTGGGCCGGGCCGATCGCCGGTCCAGTCGAGGTGAACACGCAGATCCTGCAATTCGCGCCCGTCTTGCGCGAGACCCCGGCGGCGTGGCGCGGGCACGCCGCCTTCGTCGGGCTCACACCTCAGGGGCTCGTGCGCGCTTGGGATCGGCGCGATCAGAGCGGCGCGGAGATCTTCCCTGCACCGGTGCCGGCCGACCCTCGCTCACTCGAGGCCCTGCTCCCGCGCGGCTGCTCCGCCGTCGTGATCAGCGAGCAGGAGCACGCCGCCTGCGCGCCGCTGCTCGACGCGGCGATCACCCTGGGCGCGACGGTCGCGATCACCGCCGGCCCGGGCGCCACGAGCGTTCAGTCGCCCGGCGGCGAGAGCACACGGGTGCAGGCTCCTGCGGTCGCCGAGCCCCGCGACGACCTCGGCGCGGGCGACGTGTTCGCGGCGGCGTTCTTCGTCGCGCTTGATGAAGGCCTACCCCCTGAGCGCGCCGCCGCCTTTGGCAACGCGGCAGCGGCGATCCGGATCGAAGGCTCCGGGTCGGACGCGATCGGCGATCGGAGCGCGATCGAGGCTCGGCTGGCCTGAGATCAGGCGGCTGCGCTCGACTCCGAGGCGAGGGCCTCGTCGAGGAGTCGCTCCAGCTCCGTGACCGACAGCGCGCCTTCGCAGCCACACGCGCGCATCGCCAGCAGCAGGCTGCCGCCGACCGGGGCCATCTCGACGACCGATACCCGCGCCTGCGGAGCGAGCTCGTGCACGGCCCGAGTGAGCGGCTCGACAAACACGGCGCCGGCCTTGAAGGCGCTGCCGATCAGGCCCATGGGGAAAGCGCCCTGCAAACCGGTGCGGTTGATCACCGCAGCGATCTGCTCTCCCAGCAGTCCGGCCCCGCGCCGGTAGAGCTCGCACGCGACCGCGTCGCCGTCCTCGGCGAGCTTCGCGGTCTCGATCGCGAACGCCGCGATCTCGCCCTTGCTCAGCGGCTTGGAGTAGACATGCGTCGCGAGCGCCTCGACGCTCGGCACGCCGAAGAACTCGACCGCCGCCTCGCTCAGCGCGGTCTCCGGGCCGGAGGCCTCGCGGTCACACAGCGCCGCCTTGATCGACTCGATCCCGAACCAGTAGCCGCTGCCCTCGTCCCCCAGCAGGTGACCCCAGCCGCCCGCGCGCCAGGCCCGCCCATCTGAGCCGACGCCGAACACGTTGCTGCCGGTGCCGGAGATCACGCCGATCCCGGGCTGAGCGCCCGTGGCCGTCGCCCAGGCCGCGACGACGTCGTTGACGACGAGCCAATCCTCCGAGCGCGCGGCACACACGTGCCGGGTCACGGCGTCGGTGTCGGTGCCGGCCAGCGCGATCACCTCCGCGTCGAGTCGTTCCCCGTCGATGCCGGCCTGCGCGAGCGCCCCGTCCGCGGCCTCCAGCAACGCCTGGACCGCGGCGCGCGTGCCGACGGCGTCTTCGTTGCTCGGTCCTCCCTGCCCCAGGTGCAACATCCCCAGCTCCAGATCGAGCAGCGCGGCGAGTGTCTTCGTCGCGCCGCCGTCGATGCCCAGCACGTAGCGCGCGGTCCCACCGCCCTCCGCGTTTACTCCGGGCGAGGCCAGCTCAGGCGGCAGCTGGACGAGCGGAGCGCGATTCACGCGCGGATCTTCGCACGCCGACCACGGCGCCTGCCCCCGGCCCGGGCTCGGCGCGTACGTCGCTCGCCTGCAGCGACTCGCCGCAGCGCATGCAGACACGACGCTCGCCGAGCTCGCCGCCGCAGCCCTTGTGGCGCAGCACGATCGGCGGTCCCGCGTCGGGCGCGGTATAGCGGTCGCCCCAGCGCAGCAGCTCGACGGTCACCGGCCACAGGTCGACCCCCTTGGCGGTCAGCCGGTATTCGTGGCGCACCGGTCGCTCCTGGTAGGGGACCTTTTCGAGGATCCCCTCGCCGACCAACCGGTCCAGCCGCGCGGCGAGCACGTTGCGGGCCACGCCGAGGCTCTGCTGAATCTGATCGAAACGCCGCCGGCCGAGGAACACGTCCCGCAGCACGAGGATCGTCCAGCGCTCCCCGACCAGCTCGAGTGTCCGGGCGACCGAGCAGTTCTGACCCTTGTAGTCACTCCCCAACATCTCCCTCATCCTATCACTTAGTTGCGTAATAAAACTCCCTGTGCTAGGTTCGGTTCTGTCATGCAACCCAGTCGTGCGAAGCGCGCGGGAGAGTGAGAGCAATGGAACGCAGGTGGAGAGTCCTGATCGTCGTGGTGGCCGGCGTGTTCATGGCCGGACTCGACGTGTTCATCGTCAATATCGCGTTCCCCCAGCTGCACACCGACTTCCCACACACGAGCCTGCGCTCGCTGTCGTGGGTCTTGAACTCGTACACAATCGTGTTCGCCGCGTTCCTGATCGCTGCCGGGCGGTGGTCGGACACGTTCGGTCGCAAGCGCTCCTACCTGCTCGGCACCGGTCTATTCGTGGCGGCCTCGGCCGCCTGCGCACTGGCCCCCTCGATCCTCTTCTTGGTGCTGGCGCGCGCGGTGCAGGGACTCGGCGCTGCACTGTTGATGCCCGCCTCGCTCGGGCTGTTGCTGCCGGAGTTCCCGCCCGAGCAGCGCCACATCCCGATCGGCATCTGGGCCGCGGTCGGCGGGATCGCCGCCGCCGCGGGGCCACCGCTCGGCGGCCTGCTCGTGCAGGTCAGCTGGCGCTGGGTGTTCATCGTCAACGTGCCGGTCGGCCTCGCGAGCCTGATCGCCGGCTGGCGCATTCTGCGTGAGGTCCGCCACCCGGAGGCCTCGAGGCCCGACTTCCTCGGCGCGGGCCTTTTGACCGCGGGGATGGCGACGCTTGTCGTGGCGATCATCCAGGGCTCGAGTTGGGGCTGGGCGAGCCCACGGATCCTTGTCCTGTTCGCGCTCACGGCGCTGCTAATCGGGATGGTCGGCCAGCGCATCGCCTACCACCCCTCCCCGATCGTCGAGCCGGCACTGCTCAAAGTCAGGACATTCAGCCTCGCGACGCTGGCGAGCCTGCTGTTCTTCATGGCGTTCGCCGCGATGCTGCTCGCGAGCGTGCTGTTCCTGACCGGGATCTGGCACGAGCCGATCATCACCGCGGGCCTCGAGATCTTCCCCGGCCCCGCGATGGCCGCCGCGATGGCGGTCCCCGGCGCACGGCTGGGCAGCCGCTTCGGCCCCGGACGAGTCGGCGCCATCGGCGCGCTGCTGTTCGCGTTGGGCGGCGTGTGGTGGGTCACGCACCTAACCGGCCAGCCCCACTACGCGGCCGACTTCTTACCGGGCATGATGATCGGCGGGGTCGGCGTCGGCCTGATGATCCCCTCGCTGACGGGCGCGGTCGCCTCGACGCTCGCCCCCGCGCGGCTGGCGACCGGGATCGCGGTGCAGACCACGGGACGGCAGATCGGCTCCGCGCTGGGCTTTGCGATCCTCGTCGCGGTGCTCGGCACGCCGCATACCGCGGGCGACTTCAAGGCGGCCTGGGAGTTCATGATCGCCGCGAGCCTGCTGGCCGGGGCGACGCTGATCATGATCGGCGGACCCTCGCGCGTGCCCGCGCCGGCGCCCTCGCCAGCGAGCTCAGATGGCGTGGCACCGCCGAGGGAGGTCTTAATCTAAGCTTTATCTAGCTAATTCTTACCTTGATCATCTCCCGATCGCCTTAAATGAGGTCATGACCATCAACCGACCGCAGCGAGAAACCACCGGATGAGCGCGAACGTGATCTGGCAGGAGGTCACGCTCGATCGCGCGCGGCGCTGGGAGGCGCTGGGCCAGCAGGGCGCGACCGTATGGTTCACCGGTCTGCCCGGAGCGGGCAAGACGACGGTCGCGACGGCAGTCGAGGCGCGGCTGATCGACGCTGGGCGTAGCGCCTACCGACTCGACGGGGACAACCTACGCCACGGGCTGTGCAGCGATCTCGGCTTCAGTAAGGGTGACCGCGAGATCAACGTCGGCCGGGTGGGAGAGATGGCGCTCCTGTTCGCCGATGCGGGCACGGTTGCGCTCGTGGCGCTCGTATCGCCGTACACCGACTGCCGTCAGAAGGTGCGGGCACTACACGAACGCGACGGACTGCCGTTCCTGGAGGTGTTCGTCAACACCCCCGCCGAGGAGTGCGCGCGCCGCGACCCGAAGGGTCTCTACGCGCGCGCCAACAACGGCAGCCTGAGCGGGATGACCGGCGTGGACGCGCCGTACGAGGAGCCTCGCGCGCCCGAGGTCGAACTGACGCCCGAGATGGACGTCGACGCGGCTGTCGCCCTCGTGCTGGCCGCGCTCGACGAGCGGCCTACTTGACAAACCTCTTACTTCTGTCTAGCCTGCATACAGCATGGCATCGATTGTAAGTGAGCAACCGGCGGTACAAACCCGGCGCTGGCGCGATCACAAGCGCTACGCGTGGCTGCTCGGCCTGATCGTCCCCACGCTCCCGTTCCTCGCCTGGGGCCTGGTCGAACTGACCGGGTTGGGGATCTTCTGGCTCTACGGGCCGTTCCTCGTGTTCGTGATCTTTCCGCTGCTCGACCTAGCGATCGGAATGGATGCGACAAACCCGCCCGACAGCGTGATCAAGTGGCTCGAGCAGGACCGCTACTACCGCTGGTGCACCTATCTGTACATCCCGATCCAATACGCCGGGCTGATCCTCGCCTGCTGGCTGTGGTCGAGCGGCAAACTCTCAACGCTCGACGACATCGGGCTGGCGCTGACGATGGGGATGGTCTCAGGGATTGCGATCAACACCGCCCACGAGCTCGGGCACAAGCGCGCAAGCAACGAGCGCTGGCTTAGCAAGGTTGCGCTCGCGCAGAGCGCGTACGGGCATTTTTTCATCGAGCACAATCGCGGCCACCACGTGCGCGTCGCGACCCCGGACGACCCGGCCAGCTCACGCCTTGGCGAGAGCTTCTACGCGTTCTGGCCGCGCACAGTGTCCGGCAGTCTGCGCTCGGCCTGGGAGCTCGAGGGCGTGCGCTTGGACCGCATGGGCTCATCCCACTGGAGCTTTCGCAACGACATCTTGAATGCTTGGACGATGACCATCGTGCTGTTTGGGGCGCTGACCGCCGTCTTCGGCCTCGTGGTGCTGCCATACCTACTGATCCAAGCCGTCCTCGGATTCTCGCTGCTGGAGGTCGTCAACTACCTCGAGCACTACGGCCTGTTACGCGGCAAGCGCGAGGACGGGCGCTACGAGCGCACCGCACCCGAGCACAGCTGGAACAGCAACAGCATCGCCTCAAACGTTTTGCTCTACCACCTGCAGCGCCACTCCGACCACCACGCCAACCCGATGCGCCGCTACCAGGCGTTGCGCCACTTCGAAGAAGCTCCGCAACTGCCCACCGGCTACGCGGGCATGATCGTCACCGCCGCCTTCCCCCCGCTCTGGCGCCGCATGATGGACCATCGCGTGCTCGCTCATTACGGCGGCGATCTGGAGCGCGTGAACATCCACCCGCGGGCGCGCAAGCGGGTGCTGGCGCGCTACGGCTCGGCCGTCGCGACGGGCGCGAGTGACGGTGTGGCGGGCGGCGGTGTGGAGTCGACGCGATGAGCGTCTATCGCTGTCCCGGCTGCGGCTACACCTATGACGAGGAGCGCGGACACCCGCGCGAGGGCTTTCCGGCGGGGACGCTTTGGAGCGAGGTGCCAGAGGACTGGGTCTGCCCGGACTGTGGCGTGCGCGAGCAGATCGACTTCGAGCTCCTCGAGGGCTGAGGACCGATGGCGACCGCCGAGCGCGCTACCGCCGAGCGCACTCCCTACGCCGAGGCCGCGCGCGAACTGCTGCGCGAAACCCTGCTGGACGCCGCGCGCGACGAGCTGGAACGCAGAGGATGGGCGCAGATCACGATGGGCGACATCGCCGCCGCCGCGGGCGTGAGTCGTCAGACCCTGTACAAGGAGTTCGGCTCGCGCGATGAGTTCGCCCAGGCGTTCGTGATGCGCGAGGTCGATCGCTTCCTGCAGGCCGTCGATGGCGCGGTGGGCGAACACCTCGACGACCCCGCCACGGCTCTGTCGGCCGCGTTCGACGTGTTCCTGACCGCCGCGGCCGAGGACCCGCTCGTGCGCACACTCCTCACCGGCGATGAGACATACAGCCTGCTGCCGCTGCTCACGAGCCGAGGCGAGCCCGTCGTCGCCGGCGCGACCGAGCGTCTGGCCGCGATCATCCTCGCCGGCTGGCCGGCTGTTTACCCGGCCGACGCAAGGCTTCTGGCCGAGTGCCTGGTGCGCCTGGCGATCAGCTACGCGGCGCTGCCCGCCGGCCCGACCGGCATGACCGCCGCGTCGGTGACGACTCTGCTCGGGCCCTACATCGAGCGCATTCTCGCGCAGGCGGCTCAAACGCCCGGCTGAGCGACCACCTCGCCAGCGGCGACCGCGTCGGCCAGCCGTTGGTGGTCGAGCTCGTTCTGATCGGCATACAGCGAGGAGAAGCGGGCAATCGCCCGGTCGAACGTTGCACCTGACCCGAGGTACGCGGCGATCGCGAGTCGATCGCCGGAGCGTGCGTGCGCGCGCGCCAGCGACCACCCGCAGGCGCGCGTATAGGCGTGCAGACCCGACTCGGTCAACGCGGAAAGGTCGGCGGATGCCTTCCAGTCCCAGAGCTGGCGGACATAGAAGTCGTGCTCCTCGCCGTCGAGCCCGACGCTGCGCTGGAAGCCGAGAAAGATGTCGCTCGCGGCCTGCGAGATCTGCTGGCCACGGACAACCCGCTCGCCATGATTAGCGAACTCGCTCGCGCCCAGGTACGGCTCGAGCACCGAGGCCTGTGCCTCCTTTGCCTGCAGCACGAGCGGATCCTTCCCATCACGGCCGACGAGCAGGAACACCCACGCGCGGGTGCCGACGCTCCCGACGCCCACCACCTTGCGGGCCATATCGACGAAACGGTGCGTTCGAAACAGATACTCCCGGTCGGCGTCGAGGCTCTCGGCATATCGATCGAGCACTGTCTGCACGAAAGCGGACTGCTCGCGAGCGTCAAGCGGCCCGACAAGCTCGCGGATCGGGACGAGCAGTGGCGGGACGTGGCTGAAGCGCAGCTCGCCGTCGACGCGCTCGGTCAACTTCTTGACCGCCCGCAAGCTCGTCTTGCGCCGCGCCTTCGCGAAAGGTCTTGCGAACTCCAGGCGACCCTTCGCGCCCAGCTGCCCGCCGAAGCGCTCGACGAGCTCACTCGCGTTCAGGCGCTCGTACCAGACGTCGAGGTGGCTGCGCTTGGCAAAGCCGCGCATCCCCTCGCGGTACTCGCGCACGCAGGCGATCACGATCCGCTCCCGGCGATCTGCCGGCAACCCGACATCGCGCCCGGCGATCTCCGCGCTGGCCGCCATCCGCTTGACGTCCCACTCCCACGGTCCGGGCAGCGTCTCGTCGAAGTCGTTCGGACTGAAGACCACCCTACGGTCTGGCGCCGCGAACCCGCCAAAGTTCGAGATGTGCGCGTCACCGCACGCCTGCACCACGATGCCCGCATCCGGCGTCATCGCAAGATCGGCCGCCATTACGGCCGCGGCGCCGCGGTAGAACGTAAACGGCGAGGCGAGCATGCGCCCGTAGCGGATCGGGACGAGCTCCTGCACGCGCGAGGCGGCCTGGGTCCTGAGCACTGCCATCGGATCGGGCCGGTCCGGCGCCGGCGCCCATTCACCGTGAGCCGACCTGGGACTCTTCGCACGGGCCGCTCGGCCCCGCTCCGCGCGCTCCCCAGGGCGCAGCGTTGCGCGAGCCACGGTGCTCACAGGGACTCCAAGGAGGTAGCGACAGAGGCGGATCGTTGATGGAATCGATCGGGCGGCACAGAGCACACTCTAAAACTCACGGGGCACCTGACGTCCGGTTCGCTCGCGGCCAACACTGTGGAGAGCCCCACGATAGCTATCAAGGAAATCCTACCCGTCCTAACGGTAGGTGAGTAGTGTTTCCTCTGCAATGCCCCAGGCTGACCCGCGAAAGCTCCTTGGCGATACGTTCAGATATGGCGAGGCCAGAGCGACCGGCCTGAACGATCATCGTCTCTACCAGCTCCGCGAAGCCGGAGCGATCCTTGCCGTCGGTGGCGGGGTCTACCGCTGGGCTGACGCGCCTGCAGCCGACCTCGACCTGGTCGAGATCTCCGAGCGCGTTCCCCGTGCCACGCTCTGCCTGCAGACGGCGCTCGCCCGCCACGGGCTGATCGACTCGATCCCGGCCGCGATTGACATCGCGATTCCTCGCGGCAGCACACGACCCGTTCTACATGCGCCATGCCGCCTGCATCAGTTTGCCCCGCGCACGTTCACGCTCGGACGCGAAACGCTCGATGCGGGCACCCGCGCCCCGATCGGTATCTACTCGCCCGAGCGCTCCCTGATCGACATCGTCCGGACCCGTCATCTCCAAGGCAGCGACATCGCGTGGGAAGGGCTGCGGCGATGGCTGCGCCAACCGGGCGCCAGCCCCGCGCAGCTGATCGAGCTGGCCAAGCACTTCGCCGGCGCCGAGCCGGCACTCCGCAACGCGCTCGAGGTTCTGTTGTGAGCGCACCGCCGGTCGAGACCGCCTCATAACGGAGCACGATCCCGACGAGGGCCTGCCGACAGGGCCCCGTCTAAAGCGTTTTCGAAAATGCGCCCGAGAGGATTCGAACCTCTGACCTTCGGTTCCGTAGACCGACGCTCTATCCAGCTGAGCTACGGGCGCAAGGCCGGGGAGTCTATCGCGGCTATCCTGGCCCCCGATGAGCCTCGAGACGCCGCGGCAGAAGAACCTCGCGCTGATGCTCTTGGCGATGACGCAGTTCGTAATCGTGATCGACGCCTCGATCGTGAACGTCGCGCTACCTTCGATCGGGGCGGCGCTGCACTTCTCGCGCGACAACCTGTCGTGGGTCGTCAACGCCTACACGCTCACCTTCGGCGGGTTCCTTTTGCTCGGTGGACGGCTCGCCGACCTGCTCGGGCGCAGGCGCATGTTCATGCTCGGCCTGGTTCTGTTCTCGCTTGCCTCGCTGGCCGGCGGCCTGGCCCAGTCGGAGGCGTGGCTGATCGTCGCGCGCGCGGTCCAGGGCCTCGGTGCGGCGATCGTCTCGCCGGCGGCGCTCTCGATCATCACGACGACGTTCGCCGAAGGCGCAGAGCGCAACCGTGCGCTCGGCGTCTGGGGCGCGGTTGCGGGCGCCGGCGGGGCGGCCGGCGTGCTGCTCGGCGGCATCCTCACAAGTGGCCTGAGCTGGCGCTGGGTGCTGTTCGTCAACGTACCGATCGGCCTGATCGCGGCGACGCTCGCGCCGCGACTGCTGCTCGAGAGTCGCGCCGAGGACGGCACCAAAGGCTTTGACTTGCCCGGCGCGGTCACGGTCACGGCCGGCCTCGCGCTGCTCGTCTACGCGGTCGTCGACGCCGTCAACGTCGGCTGGGGCTCGACCGCCACGCTGTCGCGGCTCGCCGCGGCGGCCGCCCTGCTCGCGGCGTTCGTCGCGATCGAGCTGCGCACCCGCCACCCGCTCTTGCCGTTCTCGATCTTCCGTCTGCGCACGCTGCGCGGTGCGGACATCGTCGGCCTGTTGATCGGCATGTCGCTGTTCTCGATGTTCTTCTTCATCTCGCTCTACCTCCAGTACGTCCTGCACTATTCGCCGATCAAGGCCGGTCTCTCCTATCTGCCACTCTCGATCGGGATCATTCTCTCCGCCGGCGCGGCCTCGCAACTCGTCACGCGCGTGGGCTTCAAGCCGCCGCTGATCGCGGGTCTGCTGATGATCGCCGGCGCACTGCTGTGGTTTTCGCGTGTCCCCGCGCCGGGCGGCTCCTTCGACGCGAATGTGCTCGGGCCGTCGGTGCTCGCGGCGTTCGGGCTCGGGTTCTCATTCGTGCCCGTGACGATCGCCGCGGTCACCGGCACCAAGCCCCATGAGGCCGGCCTCGCCTCGGGGTTGATCAACACCTCTCAGCAGGTCGGCGGCGCGCTCGGCCTGGCGATCCTCGCCACCATCGCCAACAGCCGCACCCAGAGCCTGCTCCACTCGGGCGTGCACAGCACGTCGATCACCCTCACGAAAGGATATGACCGCGCGTTCCTCGTCGGCGCGGGCTTTGCGATCGTCGGGGCGATCCTGACCGCCGTCCTGATCTCCTCGCGCGACAGCCGCGAGCACGCAGAAGCCGCGCGCAACGGCGAGGTCGAGCCGGCGCCCGCCGCGGGCTGAGGTCCCCGCCAAACCCGCGCTCACTCACAACCGCGCGAGCACCATCCCGACCGCGAGCAGCACGACCCCGAGCGCCCATGCGCCCAGAGCGCCCTCCATTGGGGCGGCCAGACGCACGGCGTCGAGCTGCACGACGGTGCCGTCCGCGAGGCGCTGCTCGCCGCTGAGCGAGACGGTGCGACGGCGCAACTCGCGCACCGGGGTGCTGAGGCGCCGCTGGGCGATTGTGAGCATGAAGCAGGCGCCCGCGGCGAGCAACGCCGGTGCGCGTATTTCCAGCGCGTTGACCCAATAGCCGGTCAGGGCCGGAAAGGCACCCCAAGCGGCGGCGAGCCAGAAGGCGGTGTGAAAGCGTCCACCGAACCACTCAAGGTTATATGCGAGCACAATGAACGCGCCCGCAAGCACAAACGGGATCAGTGTCAGCGAGATCGTCACAGCCCCGACGATCCCGAGCGCAACCGCTCCCGCCAGCGATACGCCCGCCATCGCCGCCAGCGTGCGGCTGGAGAGCTGCGTACCGAGCGGCCTGCCGTTCAGCTCGTCCAGCGCGTGCGCGCAGACACCCACCCCGAGCAGGAACGCGCCCAGGCTCGCCAGCAGCCGACCGGCGTACAGATGCGGGGCGACCGCCGCCCCGATTGCCACATTGGCGAGGTTCCAGGCCGTGTAGGGCGGGTGCAAAACCGTCACAAAGTCCCGCCACCCGCCTGGGCGCAGGGCGTAAAACGCGGGACGATCGAGCGCTTTAGGGGAACCTGTCTGGTCGATAGCGGAGAGGGAGGGATTCGAACCCTCGGACGAGGTTTCCCCCGTCACACGATTTCCAGTCGTGCCCGTTCAACCGCTCCGGCACCTCTCCTGGCTTTGGCTTCTGTGGCGGCCGGCCCAAGGCTACGACACCGGCGCGCGTCTCGTCTCGTTGGTAGGCTTCGCTCGATGCCGCTCGCCACAATGATCCTCGCCTCCAGCCAGGCCGTCACAAAGGACATCGGCCTGATCGCCACGTTTGGCGGGATCGGCCTGCTCGTCAACATCATCCTGATCTTCATCGCGATTCAAATCCGCGGCGAGCGCCGGGCGAACCAGGAGTACCTCGCCTCGCGCCGCTCCCCCACACGCGTCTGATTTCGCACGCGTCTGGCGCACGCTGAGCCAGGGCACGGCTTGACGCCCTGCGATCCCGCGCGCTCACAAACAGAGCCTTCATGAGCGCGCGGCAGGCTTCCGCGCCGACATCACCACCCCGCCGCCAAGGCTCATCCGCCGCACCTTCACATCGCGCAGGCCGGCATCCTCCCAGTAGCCGACGATCCGCTCCAGCGGGTGTCTTTCGTAGAAGCCGGAGATGCTCGGCCCGAGGAACCGGCCCACCTCGGCCCACTCGCGCGATGCGATTCGCCCGAGCGCCGGCAGCCCGACCGCCGTATAAAACCTCCAGGCCGCGCGCACCGTCGCGCGCGGAGGCACGCCGAACTCGAGCGTGGCCACCCGCCCTCCCGGGCGCACCACGCGGGCCAGCTCGCGCAATGTCTGCGGCGGATCGTCGACATAGCGCAGCAGATACGTGAAGGTCAGCGCGTCGAAGCTCTCGTCCGCGAACGGCAGCTCCTCGGCCTGGCCTTCGATCAACTCCACGCGCGCGCCATCGCTCGCGAAACGCGTCCGTGCGGCAGCGAGCATCTCCGCGCTCTGATCGAGCCCCACAACCGAGCAGTCCGCGCGTCTACGCAGCTCGGCGGCGACCATCCCCGTGCCGGTCGCGACGTCGAGGATCCGCTCATCCGCCTTCGGTGCCACCGCGTCCACCATGGCGCGCCGCCAGCGGGGATCCTGCCAGAAGCTCAGCGCCGCGCTCAATTGGTCGTAGCGCTTGGGCAACCCTTGAAAGAGCTCGAGCGCCTTCCGCTTCCTCACCGAGCCCACCGAGTCCATGCTCCCAACCGTACTGGCTGGACGCGAGAGCAGATAGATAGGGTGTGGCGGAGATGATCGCTGTGATCACAGGGGCCTCGAGCGGGATCGGAGAAGCGGCTGCCCGCCGCCTGGCCCGCGAGCCGGGCGCCACGCTCATACTCGTCGCGCGACGTGAGGATCGCCTGCGCGCGTTGGCCTCCTCGCTGGGCGAGGATCGCGTCAGCTGGGTTGCCGTCGATCTCCTCGACGAGGACGCACCCGCGCGCATTCGCGCACACGTCGAGGAGCACCACGGACGCCTCGACCTGCTCGTCAACAACGCCGGCTCCGGCTGGCGCGCGCGCTTTGCCGACGGCGGCTACGAGAACGTGCGCCGCACGATGGCGCTCAACTTCGACGCGCCCGTCCGCCTCACCGAGGCTTTACTGCCCCTGCTGCGCGCCTCCGCGCCGAGCGCGATCGTCAACGTCGCCTCGACCTCTTCCCGTGTCGCGC